>JACZCU010179682.1_pt1 | contig 14320 bp, 14 predicted proteins | sample 8641851 | NCBI WGS metagenome assembly JACZCU01 (sample SAMN15324605, study PRJNA640507) | soil metagenome | isolation source: monocropping sugarcane control | place: China: Luxin town, Laibin City, Guangxi Province | collected 2019-07-25 | depth 10cm m | reverse complement strand
GACAAAATTCGCGAGTTTCAGGAAGCGGGCAAGACGATTCTCTTCTGCTCGCACGCGCTCTACTACGTCTCGTCGATTTGCCGTCGCACGATGTGGCTCGATCGCGGACGCGTGATGCGTTTCGGACCTTCACTCGACGTCGTGCATGACTACGAGACGTTTCTCCTCGAGCGCGATCGTCAACTTCCCGCGACGACCGAAGACGCGCTTGTCGAACCGGCAGCGCGCACGCCCGCGCGATTTCGCGAGATCGTCGTGTGCGATCGCGACGGCATGCCTCGCGACAAGTTCGCGCGCGGCGAAGACATTCACGTGCGCATTCGCGTCGAAGCGGAGAATCCGCGGCAGCCGGTGCACGTGCTCGTCGGCATTCATCGATCCGCGGATGATCTGCAATGCTTCGCTGTCGGCACGCACGCCGATGGACTCGCGCCGCTCGAAGGACGCAACGAATACGAAGTCGTGGCGCGTTTGCGTGATGTGCCGTTGTTGCGCGGCGATTACTCGATCATTGCGTTTGTCGGCGATGAGAATGCGATGACCGTGTTCGATCGTCGTGACATTCGTCCCGCGTTCTCGATGACCGGCGATCGCTTTGAGATCGGACTGCTTGCCGTCGATCACGATTGGGAAGGCGTTGCCACACCGCAGGTCACGTTGACGTCGCGATGATCTCGCTCGTCGTCGTCAACTATCGTTCCGCCGCGCTCACCGCGCGTGCGATTCGAAGCGCTCGCGAAACGACGAAGGGCGAGCTGCAGATCATCGTCGTGGACAACTCACGCGATGACGATGAGCTGGCAAAGCTGATCGATATCGCCGAGGATCTCGACAAGCTCATCACGCATGAAACCAATCGTGGCTACGCAGGCGGCATCAACAGCGCTCGCGAAGAGTGCGATGGCGACAGCATCGTCGTCTCCAACCCCGATGTTCTTTTCGACGACGGTGCACTCGATCAACTCGCAGCAGAGCTCACGAGCGACATCGCTGTCGCGGGTCCTGCGTTGTTCTGGGACGACGCGCACGAATGGATGTTGCCTCCCGGCGATCTCGGCACCGGCCGCGAGAAGCTCGACACGATTCTCGCGAGCCGCTCGCGCGAGTGGTTTGCGCAACGCGACAAACGCCGCTTTCACCAGCGCGTGAAATTCTGGTCGCTGACACGAACCACGAACGTACGCATGCTCTCCGGCGCGGTGATGGCGATTCGCACGAAAGACTTCGATGCGATCGGCGGCTTCGACGAGCGTTTTCCGCTCTACTTCGAAGAAGCCGATTTCCTGCGGCGCATGAGCGAAGCGCGCAAACACATCGTGTACGTCCCGGCCGCGCGTTGCCGTCATCTCTTCAACCAAAGCGCGAGTCAGGACGCGGAGAGCGCGTCCGCGCGATACGCACAATCCGAGTTGCGCTATCTCGAAAAGTGGAACGGACCGTGGGCCGCGCGCACGATGAAGCGCTTCGAGAAGCCGCTGCCACCATTCGTTCTCCCGACAACCAACAACCAACAACCGGCAACCGGCGACGCATTCGTCATCGAAGCGTCGCCTCTCGATTCCTTCAACACCGCCGCCGGAAAATTCACGAACGATCCAAACGATCTCTCGCTCCCACCGGACGTGCTTGCTTCGCTCCGCGGGTCCACCATTCATCTCCGCAGCGTCGTTCGCACGACAGGCGAGGTTCTCGCAACAGTTAAAATCTCCGCATGAGCTCGACCAGCGTGAGCGTGGTCTTTCCGCTGTGCGAGAGCGATCGCTCCGCCGCGGCGAGAGAGTCGATCGAGAAGTACCTCGAGACGACCGGCTTCGCATTCGAGATCATCAACGTCGACGACGCGCAACTCGGCAGCGCGCTGCGCCGCGGTGTCAGCGACGCGAAAGGCAGCATCGTCGTCATCGCCGATCCCGAGCTCCCGTATCCCGTCAGTGCGATCGGCGACGCCATCGCGATGATCGACTCCGGTGCCACCGACATCGTCTTCGGCGCCGCGCGTCCGTTGCAAACCGCATCGACACTCGTGCGATGGATCCTCGTGCCGCGACTTCCGGATCGCACGATTCGGCTCGCGGCATTCACATCCGTCGCCGCGAAAATTGCGATCGGCGAAACGCGACTCAGCGACGGTGCGTGCGAGCTCGAGATCGCGTTCCTCGCGAACAAGTACGGCTTCCGAGTCGAGCATCTCAGCGTCGATGCGAAACCGTCCGCGCGCTCGTTCGGCATGCTCGGCGGAATCATCGGCGCGCTCTCGGTGCGCATGGCCAATCGTCGCAACGCGTATCGCGCGGCGCGGCGTTGTCCGGTTTGTTTTTCCGCCGAGGTTTGGAGTTGTGCGCAGATACCGGGGAACGTCGTGCGTGCGTGCAGACGCTGCAAATGCCGTTACCTGAATCAATTCGCGGATGACGAAGGCACGCATTCCGTGCGTCGCGTGATGCGTCCGCACGCTGCGCCGCCCGCGCCATCATACGAATCGCATTCAACGTCGGCGCGCGAGCGCACGAGTCTTCGTCGATTCTCATGGCTGCACAGCCAACTCACGTCGCGCGCGCGCGTACTCGAAGTGGGCGTGCGCGATGGCTCGTTCGGCGCGCTTGCGTCCACGGATTACGAATACGTCGGGATCGATCCGGCGTCCGCCGCGGCGAAGCACGCACGTGCGCGTGGGCTCGACGTCTACTGCGCATCGCTTTCGTCGTTCGTAAACACCGGTCCCGCTTTCGATGCGATCACGTTGTTTCACGTCTTCGAGAACATGGCCGACCCGCACGACACACTCGGCCGCATCAAAGACCTGCTGAAGCCCGGCGGCGTTCTGTTTCTTTCGACGTTCGACACCGAAGGGTTCATCTACATCGCGACGGAGCGGAAGCGCATGACGCAGAACTTCCGCACGCATTTGATTCTCTATTCGCGATCCGCGCTCATCGAGCTGCTCGAGCATTCCGGCTTCGAGATCATCGACATCGGTCCCGACTTCGAATATCGCGATCACAAATTTCTGCGCCACTGGGTGGCTTCGTATCATCCGTTGCTTGCGCCATTCGTGCGCGCGCTGTTGCACGTCCTTCCGGATCCGATGATCGTCACCACCGGCTCGATTCGCATCATCGCGCGCAGACGATCGGGACTTCCGCTCAACGTGCGCACCATTCGATCCGTGGAGCCAACGCATGCCCGTTAGCGACTTCACCGTCCGGCCGTACGCGGACGGTGACGAGCGCGCGATTCTCGATCTCTTCGCACGCTCCTTTCCTCACGCACCGAGACCGTTCGCGCACTTCGACTGGAAGTACCGGCGCAATCCGTTCGGCAATCGCCGCATCAGCCTCACGTTCGATGACGCGGGACAGCTCGTCGGTCATTACTCCGGATATGCCGTGCCGTTCTTCGCGTTCGGTAAAACCGTGATCGCGAATCAGATCGGGGACACGATGACGGACGTCAACGTGCGACACGTCGGCCGCGGCCCTTCATCGATTCTCGGCCGCACCGCGCTCGATTTCTATTCGCGCTTCGCGGAAGACAAGGTCGCGTTCAACTTCGGCTTCAACGTCGCGAACATTCAGAAGTTCTCGCTGCGATTTCTGCGCAGCGATCGCGTGGAGCCGGTGACGTATCGCGTTCGCGAGCCGTTGCCGCCGATGCAAAAGCATCTGCGATGGCTGCGCGGATATCAGCTCGAGCACGTGCAGTACGCGACGCGCGACTTCGACGAGCTCTTCGCGCGCGTCAGTCATGCGTATCGATTTCTCGTGCGTCGCGATGCCGATTACATTCGCTGGCGTTACCTGCAATGTCCCGATGTGCAGTATCACGTCGTCGCGATTCGCAAGTGGCGGCAGCTCGTCGGCTGGATCGCGTTCCGCATCCGCGACGATCGATTCACATGGGGCGACGCGTTGTTTCATCCGGAGTTTCCGGACGCTGTCGAAGTTGCGCTGCGTCACGTCGTGGCGTCGCATCCCGTGCGTATGATCGAGGCGTGGTTTCCTCCGCGGCCTCTCTGGTTCGACGCGATTCTTCACAACCTCGGATTTCGCACGGAGCCCGAGCCGCAGAATCTTTCGCTCATGTGTGTGCCGTTCGTCTGGACCGATGTCGTGGCGCGAATGCGCGAGGACCTGTATTACGCGTGGGGCGACGGAGACCTTTTCTGATGGCTCGCGTTCTGCAAGCCGCTCTCATCCGTCGATAGAATGCAGACCACATGAACGTCACGCCGCAACACAGCGCACCGGGCGAGAAGCGTCTGGCTGAGGTCGAAAAGAAGCGCGTCCTCGTGATTGACGACGATCTGCCGATTCGCGGAATGCTCGCGGCTGCTTTGCGCCAGCACGGATATCAGGTGCTGCTCGCGGGCGATGGTGCCGAGGGGCAGCGGGCGATGACCATTCATCATCCGAACATCGTGCTGCTCGATCTCGCGATGCCCGATGTGAATGGCTGGGATTTCCTGCAACGTCTGCAGGAAACCGGTCACCTCGGCAAAGTGCCGATCATCGTCGTCTCCGCGCACGTGCGCGTCGAGCCACAAGCGTTGTTGCAGATGGGCGTTGCGGCGATTCTGCCGAAGCCGTTCAATCTCACCGATCTACTCGATCTCATCGAGCATCTTGCCGCGTGAACGATCGCGAGTTGTCGAATCGCATCGCCGCGCTGTTTCCCGGGCGCTCCCTGCAGGGATACGTGCGCTGGAAAGTGCGCGTCGATCCCATCTATCGCGGTGTGCGCGACGTGTTGCGTAACGTGCAAACGCCGCTGCTCGACGTCGGATGCGGTATCGGTCTGCTCGGGCTCTATCTGCGCGAGCACGGCTTCACGCAACGAATCCTCGGCATCGATTTCGATGATCGCAAGATCGCGGTGGGACAAAATGCGGCGAAGCAGTATCGCGATGTCGAGTTACGCGTTGGCGATGCGCGCGATGCGATGCCCGATGGCTACAGCGTCGTGATCCTCGACATCCTGCACTACTTCGATTCCGCATCGCAGCAGCGCATTCTCGCGAACGCTGCGAAAGCAACGCCGCGCGGCGGCATCGTCGTCATTCGTCAGCCGCTGAAGGATGATTCGTGGCGTTATCGCTTCACGAAGTTCGTCGATGCCCTTGGTCGCGCAACGCGATGGATGCGCGCGGAGAATCTCAACTATCCGACGCGCGAAGAAATCATCAGCGCGTTCGATGGCTTCGATGCCGACGTCAAACCGCTGTGGGGCACGACGCCGTACAACACATATCTGATCGTGTTGCGAAACCGTGGAGCGGCGGGCTCTTAGCCTGCCGACTCGAACAATAACCGGCGAGCTCTTAGCGCGCCGACTCGAACAATAACCGGCGAGCTGAGAGCTCGCCGCTCCACTTCACAGCAACTGTTCGTCGAGCGGAATCACGAACGAATAGCCGCGCTCTTTCATCCCGATGATCACGCGCTCGAGCACGCGCAGCGAATGATCGCGGCCCTGATGCAGCACGATGATCGCGCCCGGCACGAGCTTCGGCACGATGCGCGATACGACCTCTTCGGCATCACTCACCACTGCATCGAATCCGCGCGCGGTCCATCCGATGAGTCGCATGCCGCGACGCTTCAGCGCCGGATGCACGGCAGGATTCTTCATCCCCACCGGTGCGCGAAACCAGCGCGGCTGCGATCCCGTCATGTGCTGCAGCGCGCGATTGCATCCATCGATCTCACTCGCGATGCGACCCGGAAACGAGCACCAGAACGATCCCGCAGGATGCGTTTGCGAATGATTCGCGAGTGTGTGTCCGCGTCGCAGAATCTCCGCGATGAGATCGGGATGTTGTTCGGTGAGCACGCCTTTCACGAAGAACGTGGCCTTCACATCGTGACGATCGAAGAGATCAAGCACGAGCGGCGTGTCTTCGGTCGGACCATCATCAATCGTGAGCCATGCTTCCTTGCGATCAGTTTTGAATCGCGTGATCACGGGACCGAGCCACTGCACGTTTGGCCGCAGTGTCGGATAGATCACGAGTGCGTGCGACAGCGCGAGCACACCGATGCCGGCGAGCGGCGAGTACGGCCACAACAAAACGAGCGCGAACGGTGCGATTACCGCGAGCGCAAGGATGAAGATGCGGATGTCTGACCTCCGAGCTCACTCTCGAGGCGGGCGATCTCGCCTCCGAGGAAGAATACGACGAGCGCGGCGCAGGCGTTCAGCGCGATGAGCGCGAGGAACTGCCACGCCGCGAAACGCACCCACGTGCGCTGCGTCCCGAAATACAGCGCCGCGATGAACAGCAGCGTCATGATCGCGATCGAGTTGAGATGAATGTTGTTGTGGCCTTGCTTGCGCGTGACGAAGCGCACCAGCGGCGCGATGAACAATCCCGTGCCGACCGTGAGTACTTGCACCGTGCACCACGACAGCACGATCGAGATCACGAGCGCGAGCGGCAACGCGATCGTCATCATCGATGCGAAGTAGCACGCGACAGTGATCACGATCCACCAGCCCGTGCCGAACAACTCCGTCGCACTTTGATCGCGATTGATCGACAGCACGCGATCGGCTTCGCCGATGATCTTCACGTTGCGCAGTCGCAGGTACGCGACGAGACGAAACAACGCGAAGTGATGGCGCGACGGCATGTGCCGCATTTCCGCGTGACCCTGCAGCAGTTTCATCCGAGCTCCTTCGAGTACGGTTGAAACGTGAACCACTGGAACCACGACGTGCGCACCGCGTGCTCGAGCTCCGCGGTCCACTGGGTGACCGCGCGATCGAATGACTCCGCGCGATTGCGCGAGCGAATCACATCGAACGGTTTGCCGACGAGCAAACGATAGCGGCGATGTCCGCGTCGCGAAATGAACAGCGGGAAGATGGGGACACCCGCGGCCATCGACAGCGCAAACGGTCCGGTCGGAACTTCCATCGAGTAGCCGAACAATTTCGCGGGCAATGCGCCGATACCAGGCGTCACACGATCGCCCTGAATGGCGATGATGTCGCCGCGCTGCAATGCTTCGAGCAACTCCAGCGCGAGCTCGCCGGCGCCGGTATTGAAATTGATGTTGAGACCATCGGTCGCGGTGCGGCCGTGATGTTCTTCGACCCATTCGCGCGTGCGGGCATCGGTCTCCGGCGCGCGCACCATCACGATGCGCCGATCGGAGATCGTCGCGAATAGATGGGCTCCCAAATCATAGTTGCCCATATGCGCGGTGAGGATGATCGCGCCGCCGCGATGCGCTTCGAGCGCCTGAAAGTTCTCGATGCCTTCGAACTCCCAGTCAGGACTGACGCGCAATTCCTGAAAGCGCATGTGATCCGCGATCGTCCACGCGAAGTTCCAGAACACGCGATACGTGCGAACGAAATTCGCGAGCGGCGACGAGCCCGGAAGAATCGCGCGCAAATTGCGCATCACGCCGCGGCGGCCCGGACCCCACAAAAGAAAGAATGCGGTCCACCAGGCCATGATCACGGGCTCGAGCCACATCGGCACGTTGAGCACGGCCCAGCGCAGAAACTGGCGCCAAAACACGCCGTTGACTTTGAAGCGGCTCGCGAACGTCGGCTTCGCGTCGCTCACTGTCCGAGAATCTCCGTCAGCGATTTTTCGACCGACGGCAGCTCGGGCATCAGCATGCGGAAGAGAGCGCTCTGCATCAGCGCCTGATCGCCGGGATAGGTCGGAACGATGTGAATCGGGAAGCGCTCGAAGATCTCGCGATCGCTGCGCTTGCGGCGCTTCTGCACATCGTGCCGCTTCTGCGCGAGTTTCGCTTCGTTGCGCACGATCCAGTCGAGCGCGCGGAATTGCATCGCCGTGAGCGGATCGTCGATCGCGGCGAGAGGTTCGTTCGAGATTTTTCGAATCAATTTCGGCTTCGGCGTTTTCTTCGGCTGGCCGAATGCGCGCGTCAGTTCGGATGCGCGATCGTTGCGCACCGTCGCGTAGTGGTGCATGCGATGGAGATACGTGAAGAACACGATCGCTCCGCTCGCCGCGAGGTTCTCGTAGTTCTTGATCGCGGTCTGCAGCGCGTTGCGCTCGAAGAGCACGCCGCGCTCGAAATCGCCGAGGCGATTCGACGTCGTGCTCGATGCGTGACGCACGATCGCACGCGGCTCGTACAACACGCGATAGCCCGCGATCCACGAACGCCAGCCGAAGTCGACGTCTTCGAGATACGCGAAGTAATCGTCGTCGAATGCGCCGAGCTCCAGCAGCGCGCGACGTCGCGAGATCATGTTGCCGCCGCACGCGAACAGCAACTCGTCGCCGGCGTTCGGCTCTTCGCGAGAGCCGAGAGGATAACGAAATCCCGGTTGGAACGCGTGACCATCGAACGTCATCACACCGCCGATGAAATCGATCTTCGTGCCGGTGGGATCAACGATCTTTCCCCCCACCGAGATTACATCCTCGGGCGCCTCATCGATCATCGTAACGAGCGCGTTCAGCCAGCCAGGCTCCGGCACCGCATCGTTGTTGAGGAAAATGACGTTCGTTGCGATCGAGCCCGCGAGCGCGGCCGCGAGTCCGCCGGTGAAGCCGCGATTCTCCGTCAGCGGAAACAGCTTCACCTGCGGATGCTTCGCGATGATCGCGGACGTGCTGCCGTCGGTCGAACCGTTGTCGACGACCGTGATCGATGCCTTCGAGACTTCGCTCAGTTGCGCTTCGCATGCGGCGATGCATTCGAGCGTCTCCTCGCGATTGTTCCAGTTGACGATGATAATTTCGGTACTCGTCATCGCAGCTTTCGCTTCAGGCGCTCCATGAACGTCGCTTGCCGCTCCTGAATCGCGGGGCGCGACGCGAATGCGTCTTTCGTTTTCTCGAATCGCGGCGCGTTGCAGAATTCTCGCAGCGGCGCGAGCGTGCGATTCCACTGATGCTCGCCGATGAACTGCTGCGTTCCTTGCGCGAGCCGCGCGTAGCGTTCGCGATCGCGCAGAATCGAGACGAGCTCGCGCGCAAATGCGTTCGCATCGCCGTGCACGACCGCTCCGGCGTTGTAGCGCGAAAGAATTTCATCAGTGCCCGGTGCGGAGCTCGTCACGATCGGCAAGCCGCACCAGAGGTAGTCGTACACGCGCGTGCGCATCGACAAATCGGTTTCGATCGAGCGCGGGAACGTGAGCAACGCGATTGCGAATCGCTCGAAGAACTCCGCGCGCTCCGCGTACGGAGCCCACGGCTCGAATCGCACGAAGTCGTAGTTGTGCGCGTTCGCGTGTTGCATCGCTTCCGCGAGCTTGCCCTGCGGTGTGAGCTCGGGATTCGGATGATGCGTGAACGTGAGCGTTGCGTTTGGAATCGACTGGCGCGCGATCGCAACGGCATCGATCGCCATCACGGGGTCGTACCAATCGTAAATGCCGCCGAAGAGAATCGACGGTGCATCGAGATTGCGCGATCGCGGCGCGCGCGGCGGATGCACACCGAACGGCGCGATGCCGATCAGCGAATTCAATTCAGGATCGCTCTCGAAAAGCATGGGATTCAATCGACCGCACGCGAGCAGCAGGCCGAGGTAGAACTGTCGCTGCGCTTCGGACGCGCAGAGAAAATAGTCGCCGCGCAGCAGTGAATTGATCAGCGTGAAGTGATCGTGCTGAAAGACTTCAGCTCCGCGCTCCGCGTAGTAATGCAGATTCTCGATGATGTACGGATCGTACAAATCGACGACCGTCGGAATCGCATTGGCCTGCAGAAAGAACGCGTTCGCGACGTGACCTTGCACGATCGCGACATCGGAAGCATTGCTCGTCGCGAGCAGCGTGTCGGGATTGATGTAGTCCGCATCGCAGCCTTCGAGTTTGCCGGCGTCCGGCGAGAGCACGGTGATCGCGTGACCATCGCCGCGCAGCACGCGCGCGATCTCGGTGAAGCGAATTCCGATTCCCGCCGGCTGCCCGTGGCCGAGGGGCTCGGGACAGACGAGCATCACGCGAGTCATCCACGCCCTCGCAACTTCTCGACGAGCTTGTGCAACTTCCACGTCTTGCTGCTGAAGATCAGATTCAACACACCGTTGAGGCGATTCACTTCGACGCGCGTGCGTTCGAGTGCCTCGTGCGTCTCGATGTTCGCGCGGCGCAAGCCGTCGACTTCGCGCGTGATCGATTCGAGTTGCATTCGCAATGAATCGTTCTCGCGCTCGAGCTGCAGCACGCGCGCTTGTGCGCCGCCGGCCATCGTCGAGAACGCGCTCACCGTGCCCTCGAGCTCGCGCACGCGCAGCGCGTAGCCGTTGATGAGATTCGCGGTCTCGCCGTTCTGCGCGATGAGTTGCTGCTTCTCGCGCTCGAGCCGCGACACTTCATGTTCCTTCGCCGAGACATTGCCTTTCGCGATCAGCGCATCGGAGTAGAGCGCATTCACGCGCTTCTTCTGCCGCTCGTACACATCCGCGATCACGTCGTTGTCGATGCGAGCCGCATGCTTCTTCCAGATCGCGAGCTTCGCATCGCGGAAACGTTGCGAGCCTTCGGGTGACGACAGCACCACCGACGAGCCGCCTTCGAAATGCCGGATCTCGCACGTCACGCGCGGAATGCGCAGAAGGTCGCCGCGCTGCGAGAGTCGAATCAAAAAGTCCCAGTCTTCGAAGAGATCGAACGCGGGATCGAAGCCGCCGAGGTCGAGGAACGTTTCGCGTTGGACGAGCAGCGTTGGCAGTGGGATGTAGTTGTCGATCAGCAACAGCTCGCGATCGAAATCCTGCGCGTAGATGCGCATGCGGTTGTGCGTCTCGTACGCGCCGCTCTCGCTCGGACGCAGGAACGCCGACACCGCGTCCGTGTACCACGCTGCATGCGTCGACGACTTCGCTGCATTCGCGAGCGTCGGCAGATGCTCGGGATAGTGCAGATCGTCATCATCGAGAAACGTGACGAATGCATTCTTCGCCGCGCGCACGCCGGCGTTTGCGGCTTCGGAACGTCCGCGCGACTGCTCGTGATTCACGACCACGTCCGCGAGCGATGCATCGATCGCCGCGCCGCCGTCATTCACGATCACGATCTCGCACGGATACTGCGCCGCGCGAACCGACGCCACCGCCTCCGCGAGCAACGCGGGACGATCTTTCGTTCGCATCACCACGCTGACCGGCAGCGTTTCCTTGATCACATCGATGCGCGACGACGTTCCGATTCTCGCGCGCAGCTCTGAAAGCGCAGTGGTGCGCAACGCACCAATCTCAATCACCCAATACGCCTCGGCCGCTTTGCACTCCGCCGGCAGCGTCATCGTGCGATACGCGTTCAACCCGCGTGCGTACGCGAGGTAATCGCGGTATGCGAGTTGCGACGCATGCTCCGCGATCGCGGCATACTTGGTTTCGGCGACGTCGGTGATGTCGACGATTGCGTTCGGCCGCAGCGGCTGACTCACTTCGTAAAACACAATGCGTGCGGTACCGAGCTCGGCGAAGAGCGTTTCGTCGCGCTGAATCGTCTCAATCACGAGGCGTGCGAGTGTCAAATGATCCGGATGAATCTCGACAGGACTCGGCACCAGCACGAGATCGGGGCGAAACGCGACGAGCTCTTCGCGAATGCGCGGCAACGCGTCGTCGCCGAGGCCGCGATCGGGGAAGCGAAGGAACTCCAGTTCAATCGCCGGATCGATCTTGTCGAGACCGCGACGCGATTCTTCCTCGCGCAGCGCGGCCTCGCCGGCGCCCGAGCCGTCGGTCGCAACCACCACGCGCACGGCGCGTCCCTCGCGCCGGTGCTGCGCGATGAGACCGCCACAACCGATCACTTCATCGTCCGGATGCGGCGCGAAGACGAGCAGACGCTCGCCGCGGAGCTGCGCCGGACTGTAGGGAATCGCCTCCGCCTCGATCAACACGGGCGCATTGTAGTGGAGGGGCGGGCTCTCGAATCCGCGACGTCCCTTACAATTCGAAAGGGTTCGAGGGATGGGTGAAGTCGAGAATCGGGACGAGCTCGCACGTCTTCGTGCAGAGCATCGCCAGCTCAGTGATCTGTTATCGCTGATCCAGGAGCTGACGTCGCGCGTCGTGCGCAGTGAATCGGTGGGCGATCTTTTCGCCCGCGCGTTCTCGACGTTGCATCGCTGCATTCCGTTCGACGCCGGCGTCGGCGTGATGATCGAGCAGAATCTCGATCTCTACGTCAGCACGCGCCACGGTGCCGATGCGCTCGTGAGCGACGCGTTGATCGCGAAGATCCGGCGCACGCTCGAGTCGCTGATTCCGGTCTCGTTCGAAACGACGGAAGTGCTCGTGAACGCGGAGACGCACGATCTCCCGCAAGGCGACAACGCGGGACTCGCGTATCACGCCGCGACGCTGCTGGAGCAGGGCCGACGCGCCTCGGGACTGGTGCTGCTCGTGCGCGCCGATCGCGATTTCGATGAAGGCGAGCGGCAGATTCTGGCGATCTTCTCGACGCAGGTGTCGATGCTGCTCGACATGATTCGGGCGCGCGAGAAGATCTCGAATCTCGCCGACACGGACGATCTTACGGGCATCTGGAACAAGCGCTACTTCCGTCGGCAGTTGCCGCAGGAGATCGAGCGCGCGCGCACGTTCGGCGTGCCGCTCTCGCTGCTGCTCTTCGACATCGACGAGTTCAAGCAGATCAACGATGGCTTCGGTCACGTGATCGGCGACGTCGTGTTGTCGGAGTTGTGCGGCGTCGTGCGCGAGACGTTGCGTCCGACGGATGTGCTCGCGCGATTCGGCGGTGATGAGTTCGCGATCATCCTTCCGCACACCGACAGTCACGGCGCGATCGCGGTGGCGGAGCGCATTCTGAAACGTGTTGCGGCACTGACCGTGCCCACGGACGAGGAAGGCGCGATTCAATGTTCGGTATCGATCGGACTGGCGGAGTTCAGTCGCGACGATGCGACGGCGAACGATCTCGTGCGTCGCGCGGACGAGAAGCTGTATCTGTCGAAGCGCGCCGGAAAAAATCGATACACTGCATGAAATGGCAAAGCGCTATCTCATCGCGAACTGGAAGATGAACCTTCCGCCCGAGGGCGTGGAGTCGTATCTCGCGAATGTCGGCGGTGCGGATCCGCGCGATGTGACGCTCGTGGTCGCGCCACCGTTTCCATATCTCAAACACGTCTCGGGCTGCGGCGAAGGAATGTGCGTCGCCGCGCAGAACTGCAGCGATCACGAATCGGGTGCATTCACCGGTGAAGTTGCTCCTTCCATGCTCCGTGACTGTGGCGCCGACTACGTAATCCTCGGCCACTCCGAACGTCGCAATCTCTTCAGCGAGACCGACGCGCTCATCGCGCGCAAACTCTCGCTTGCAATCTCGAAAGGACTGAAGCCGGTGCTTTGCATCGGCGAAGACCTTCGTGTGCGCGAGGCCGATCAGGTCGCGCGGTTTCTCGCGGATCAGATCAAAGCGACGGCGGTGCCGGAGCTCGAGACCGCGGAGGAAGTAATTCTCGCGTACGAGCCGATCTGGGCGATCGGCACGGGACGCAACGCGAGTGGTGCGATGGTCGCGGAAACGATTCTCGACATTCGACACGCGCTCGAGCGCTTCTGGCCCGCGAAATTCGCGCAGACATCAATTATTTATGGAGGCAGCGTCACGCCGGACAACACCCCGGATCTTGTCGAGAAGGGAACGATCGACGGATTTCTCGTGGGTGGGGCGAGTCTCGATTCGCGGAAGTTTCTGGCGATTCACGCGGGGCTCCGCTGACGCGGAGGCAGGGCTGAGGTCTGAGGGCTTAGGGCTGAGTTGTTGCGCTGGTGATGTCGCGGGTGTTTCGCAATGACGAGGCGCGCGACGCTTGCCGCTCATTTGCTCAGCCCTCAGCCCTTAGCCCTCAGCCCTGGAAGATTTGGGACGCGCTTCGCGCGGTCCAAATTCTCCTTGACGAACCCCGCCTTTGTGGGAACAATCCGCACCCCTGACCGGTTAGCGGTCTGGCAACACCGGAGAGTCCATGATCGTATTGCTTATCATTCTGCACGTCATCATCAGCCTGTTCCTGATCCTCGTGGTCCTGGTCCAGCAGGGCAAGGGCGCGGATCTCGCGGGCGCATTCGGTGGCGGCGGTTCGCAGACAGCGTTCGGCGCGCGCGGCGCGACCACGCTTCTGCACAAGCTCACGACGGGATTCTTCATCGCGTTCGTCATTACCTCGATGGCGCTCGCGGTTCTTCAGGCTCGTCCTCGTTCGTCCGTCATGAGCGGCGCCGAGACGAGCGCTCCAGCGAAATCGGCCCCGGCTACCCCGGCGTCGAAGTAACGATCTTTGAAGTGCCTGCCCAAGTGGCGGAATTGGTAGACGCGCACGTTTGAGGGGCGTGTGGAG
>JACZCU010110363.1_pt1 | contig 14337 bp, 12 predicted proteins | sample 8641851 | NCBI WGS metagenome assembly JACZCU01 (sample SAMN15324605, study PRJNA640507) | soil metagenome | isolation source: monocropping sugarcane control | place: China: Luxin town, Laibin City, Guangxi Province | collected 2019-07-25 | depth 10cm m | reverse complement strand
TATCACTTTTGGAACTCGGCGGGCGGGCAACTCCCACCGTTCCACTATGAGTCCAGAGCCCCTTTTACGCGCGCGCGCAATTCATCCAATTCGCGCAGCACCATCTCGAGCGCGCGCGTTTTCGCATCGAGCTCTGCCTGCAGCGGATTCGCGCCCGCGGGCTCATCCATCACCGCAACGAGTTGCTCGGCACCGAGCTCTTCGACTTCATCGTGCGCTTCCACCGGCACCGCGATGTTGCCGGCGTACGTCACGGGTCGCGATCGCTGTTCCGCCAGCAACTGCTCGAGCGAAACTTCCTCGGCGTTGTCGTAGTCCGCTTCGACCGGTGCGGCATCGGGGAACGGTACCGAGTCCGCGAATGGATTCGGCGCTTCGGCGAGCGGCTCGTTGTCGAGCATCGCCGGCGTCTCGTGCTCCGGCTCAGGCTCCGGTTCCGGTCGAGCCGCGACCTTCGGCATGCCGATCGGGGACGGGATCGATTTTTTCGGCGCAGTCGATTGCTGCGCGCCTTTGAGTCGCGCGAAGAGATGCTTCGCCGTGATCTTCGAGATCAGCTTGAACGTCTCCATCACGCCGTCGCCGCGAATCGCCGACGCCTCGGTGTACGGATAGCCTTCGAAGCCGAGTTGTTCCTGCAGCTGATCGACAGGCAGCACGCCCGGGATGTCGCGTTTGTTGAACTGAATGACGACCGGCGTGTCGTTGACGTCGATCTGATTTTCTTCGAGATTCTCGAGCAAATTCGCGAAACTCTCGCGATTCGCCTCGATCATCGCGGGCTGCGAGTCCGCGACGAACACCACCGAGTCCGCACCTTTCAGCACGAGCTTGCGCGTCTCGTTGTAGAAGACCTGGCCGGGAACCGTGTAGAGCTGGATCTTCAGATTGAACGGACCGACTTTGCCGATATCGACCGGCAGAAGATCGAAGAACAACGTGCGATCGGTCTTCGTGGCGAGCGACAGCATCTTGCCCTTCGATTTCGGATCGAGCTTGTCGAAGATGACCATGAGATTGGTCGTCTTTCCGCAGAGGCCAGGGCCGTAGTAGACGATCTTCGCGGTCATCTCGCGCGTGGCGTGATTGAACAGAACCATGAGTGCGCCAGAGTATAGGAGAATCCGCGCGTGAATGACGACGACGCCGAGGATGGAGAGCACGAGGAGCCGGTCGAGATTCCGATCACCGACACGCTCGATCTGCATCCATTCCGTCCGAACGAGATTCGCGAGGTCGCGAGCGAGTTTCTCGCCGAGGCGCATGCGCGTGGGTTTCGGCAGGTGCGGCTCATTCACGGGCGCGGCATCGGCGTGCAGCGCGACAACATTCGCAGACTTCTGCAAACGCACGAGCTCGTGGCTGCGTTTCATGATGCAGACGCGAGCGGTGGCGGCTGGGGTGCCACCGTCGTGCTGCTGAAAGATTGATTGGTCCCGAATTCGCTAAAAGGAGAATCATGTCAGCCCTTTACGACGAACTGAGCAGGGTCACGACGTACGAGTACACGGAGGAGGAAGTCCGTGAGTTCGAGGCACTGCACGACGAGATTCGCGCGCTCAAGAAGGAGCGCAACGCGGTCATCGTCGCTCACAACTACTACCGTCCCGAGATCCTGAAAGTCGCGGACTTTGTCGGCGATTCACTCGAGCTCGCGCTCATGGCCGCGAAGGTGAAGGACGCGGACGTGATCGAGTTCTGTGGCGTGAACTTCATGGCCGAGACCGCGAAGATCGTCAATCCGACCAAGCGCGTTTTGCTCCCGAACCCGATGGCTGGTTGTCAGCTCGCGGACTCCGCGCCCGCCGAAGATCTGCAGGCGCGCATCGATGAATTGAAGAAGGACTTTCCCGATCTCGCGGTCGTCAGTTACGTCAATACGACCGCCGCGGTGAAGGCGCTGTCAGACATCATCGTCACGTCGGCGAATGCGGCGAAAGTCGTGCGCACGCTGCCGAACAAAAACATTCTCTTCGTGCCCGATCGCAATCTCGCGCGTCACGTTGCCGATCAGGTGCCGGACAAGAACATCATTCCGTGGGACGGCTACTGCTACGTGCACCAGCAGATCACGCCGGATGAAGTGGCGCGCATTCGTCAGAACGATCCGGATCTCGAGATTCTCGTGCATCCCGAATGTCGTCCCGACGTCGCGTCGCTCGCCGACGCCGTGCTCTCGACCTCGGGCATGGTTCGTTACGCGAAGGAACGTCCGGCGAAACGATTCCTCGTCGTCACCGAGTGCGGTCTCTCCGATCGTCTGGCGATGGAAGTGCCGGACAAGACGTTCGTGAAGGGCTGCAAGCTCTGCGCGTTCATGAAAGTCACGTCGCTCGAAGACGTGCGCGATTCGCTGAAGTACGACCGTTACGAGATGGTCGTGCCGGAAGACATTCGCGTGCCCGCGGAGCGCGCGCTGCGACGCATGTTCGACGCCACGGAGTCGTAGCGCACATTGATCAAGGGCATCCTCTTTCTGAATCCGCGCGCCGGCACGTTCAGCGCGGCGGATGAGGACGAACTGCGCACGCTCGCGCACGAGCGCGGACTGCGTGTCGTGAACGTCGTTCCCGAAATCGACGTGCGCTCGGTCGTGCGCGAGGCGCTCGATGCCGGTCAGCGAACGTTCGTCGTCGCGGGCGGCGATGGGTCGGTGCATCACGTCGCGCAGGCGCTCGTACACACGGAAGGAACGCTCGGCGTCGTGCCGGTGGGAAGCGTGAATCACCTCGCGCGCGATCTGCAACTGCCGCTCGATGACTGGCGCGCGGCCTTCGACGTTGCGATGAACGGTGCGATCGAGCAGATCGACGTCGGCCGCGTGAACGAGCGCTACTTCATCAACAGCGTGATGATGGGGCTGTATCCGACGATCAGCGAATATCGCGAGCGGTTTCGCTCGATGCACAGCCGCTGGCGCGCGTACTTCAAGGCCGCGCGACTGGCGTTGCATCACTTTCCGCACGTGACTCTGGTGATCGAGTTGAACGGCGGCGTCGAGACACTGCGCACGCAGTTGTTCGTGATCGCGGTGAACGCGTACGACCTCTCGACGATCGGGATGGTCGCGCCGAAAACGACGCTGCAGGATGGCCGGCTCTCTGCCTATTCGCTCTCGTTCATGAGCCGTCTGCAATTCGTGCGTGCGGCCGCGAAGTATTTTCGCGGCCGCATCGGCGACGTGTCTGGCTTTCGCGCGGTGCGCATGACGCACGTGCGCATCGACACCGGAAAGCGGCGTCTCCGCATTTCCGTCGACGGGGAGTTGATGGATGTCCCGACTCCCATCCATGTCACCGCCGTGCCTGCGGGGCTGCTGGTTCGTCGCTGACGCTGTATTTTTTCGACCCCGCTCTCGGACTCTCCCATGTGCCCCTGTCCTCGGAGCCGTTGGGAGTCGAGTTCCGTTCGATCGTCGAGCAAAGCTCCGACGCGGTCATCGTTCTCGACGCGCAAGGTCGCATCACGTATCACAGCCCGTCACTCGCGCAATTGCTCGCGCAGGAGTTTCACGGCCGCGAGCTGTGCGAGCTCGTGCATGCCGAGGATGCGTCTTCGTTGCGCGCGTTCGTCGAGAACCCGCTCGATGCGATCGACGTGCGCATTCGTCATCGCGATGCATCGTGGCGATGGCTGTCGCTCGTCGCAACGCGCAGCGCGCTCGATTGCTCGCTGATCGTGAACGCGCGCGACGTGACCGGCGCGCGACTCATGGTCGGTCAACTTGCCGCCTCAGTCGCGCATGAGTTCAACAACGTGCTGATGGGCATTCAGCCATTCGCGGAGCTGATGCTTCGTCCCGGCATCGATCCCGAGTTCATCACGCGCGGTGCGCGCACGATCCTCACGTCGATCGCGCGAGGCAAGCGTGTGTCGCACGACATGCTTCGCTTCGCGCATCCCGTCGAGCCCAAACTCGCGACGCTCGAACTGCGTGCGTGGTGGCGCGAAGCAGCGTCGGAGTTGAAGGAAGCCGCCAGTCCCACGCCGATCGACTGCGCGATCCCGAGGCAGCTCGCGGTGCTCGCGGATGGCGCACAGCTCACGATCGCGATTGCGCAACTCGTGAGCAACGCGCGCGATGCGATCTCGCGCAACGGGCGCATCACGATCGTCGCGCGACATCCTGGCGCTGAGGAAACGTTCGCGTTCGGTGTGGTACGCAGTGCACACAATTTTGTGCAGCTCTCGGTGGCCGATAACGGCCGCGGCATGAGCGACGAAGTGGCGCGGCGTGCGGTCGATCCGCTGTTCACGACCAAGTCTCAGGGCGCGACCGGACTCGGTCTCGCGATCGTGCAGCAGATCGTGACGCGCCACGGCGGCTCGCTGTTCGTGCAGAGCGCGCCGCAGCAGGGCACAACGATCCATCTTTTCCTTCCTCGCGTTGCAAACGCGGACGTGTGTCCCGAAATTGAACACATCGGTATCGCTAGGTGAAATCGCTAAATCATTGATTTGGTGCAGGTTACGGATCCAGTCCAATTGGCGGACGGCTTGATATCAGACATCGGGCAGAGAGAAAGTTGGAGCCGGAGCCGATGACTGAACAACGAGTGCTCGTAGTCGATGATGAAGTGGCGATCGTGGAAGGACTGACGGCGCTGTTCGAGTTCGAGCAGATCCGCACGATCGGCGCAAACGACCGCGAATCCGCGGAGGCGATCCTCGGCGACGAGTTCTGCCCCGTGATCGTGACCGACCTCTGTCTGCACACGCAGATGGAAGGGATGATGCTGCTGGAGACCATTCGCGCGAAGAGCCCGCGCTCACGCATCGTGATTCTCAGCGCGTTCGCAACGCCGGAGCTCGAAGAGGAGTTGCTGCAGCGCGGCGTGGCCGTCGTGTTGCGCAAGCCTTCGAGCGGCGACGTGATCATGGAAGCGGTCTACGCGCTGCTCGACGCGATCGAGAAGGAAGCGCCGGCGATCGATGAAACGCTCGATCTCGAAACGTTGTACCTCTCGGTGCGCAAGCGTCTGTACGACATTCCGCGGTATCGCTTCGGATTGTCCGCGGATCGCGCGGAGGATGTGCTGCACGATGCGTGGCTGCTGTTCTTGCAGAAGCGCGGAATCATTCGCGAAGCCGCACCGTGGCTCGCGGGGACGGTTGCGAATCTCGCGCGGCAGCAGCTCGACAAGAAGAAGCGCCGCAAGGAAACGCCGGAAGACGATCTCGGCGAGATGCACGATCCGCGTCACGGCGACATGATCGATCGCGTCGCACTCACGGCCGCACTCGATCGCGTCGATGAACGCACGCGCCAGCTTTGTGTGCTGATCGGGATCGAAGGATTGTCGTACGACGAAGTCAGCGCGGCGACGAATCTGCCTCTCGGATCGATCGGCCCGCTCTACATCCGCGCGAAGAAGAAGCTGCGCACGATGCTCGAGAACTAAGCGCTGACCGCACGCGTCAACGCGTTCATCAGCGTCGTCGCATCGAATGGTTTGCGCAGCAACTCCGCGCGATGCGCGACGTTGCTCGGCAGCAACTCTTTGTCCGAGTGGCCGGTCATGAACACGACCGGTAACTCGGGCGCGATGCGCCACAACATCTGCGCGAGCTGGGTGCCGTCGAGATCCGGAAGTCCAATGTCGAGCAACGCGACCTCGGGCTTTTTCTCGTCGAAGCGCTCGATTGCCGTCGCCGCGGTGGGGTAGTGCACGACCTGCAACCCCATCGTCGTGGCGAGCTCGATCAACGCCGCGGCAACGACCGGATCGTCCTCGACGATCATCAATTCCTTGAGCGTGAATGTGGTGACGGCGGGCGGTGCTTCTTCGACGATTTCGGTGCTCGCGGGGATGAGCAGATGGAACGTCGCGCCCTGTCCTGCTTCGGATTCGACGAACACCGATCCGCCATGCGCACGCGCGATCTGATAGACGACGTTGAGCCCGAGGCCGGTGCCGCCGCTGCCGCGCTTGGTCGTGAAGAGCGGCTCGAACATGCGCGATTTCACTTCGTCCGTGATGCCGAGGCCGGTGTCGGTGACGGCGATGTGTGCGAAATGCTCGTCTTTGCGCACCGCGGCCATCGACGGGATTTTGCGATCGGCGGTGATCGTGAGATTGCCGCCGCGCGGCATCGCGTCGCGCGAGTTCATCGCCAGATTGATGATCGCCTGCTTGAGTTGTTCGCGATCCGCGAGCAGCACGAGCTTCGGCTGGCAAACGATGTCGATGATGATGTTCGGCGGCAGTGAACCGACGAGCTCCGCGCGCACGGATTCGAGGAACGATGCGGCGTCGACCGGCGCGAGCTCCGGCGTCTTCGCGCGCGTGAAGCGCAGCACGTCCTGCGTGACGCGGCGACCGCGCTCGACGGAGCCGAGGATGCTTTTCGCGTGCGCTTCGGCAGCAGGAGCTTTGCGCAGCACGAGCTCCGCGTGAGGCTGAATGCCCATCAGCACATTGTTGAACTCATGTGCGATCGAGGACGCAACGCGGCCTAACGATGCCAGTCGCTCCGCCGATTCGAATTCGCGTTGCAACAGCAGGCGCTCGGTGACGTCGTGACAATTGACGACGACGGTCTCTTCGCTTTGCGGCGTGCGACCGAAGCGGAATCGAACATCGAGATGACGCCACTGTCCGTTGCGATGCTGGACGCGAATCGTCGCCTGAGCGAATTCATGCGTCGAGAACGTGCGCTGCAGATGTTCATTGAACGTCGCGCGATCATCTTCGTGAATGAGCTCGGCGATGCTGCGGCCGCGCAGTTCATCGGGATCGAGTCCGAGCACGTCCTGCGCGGAGACGCTGGAGTAGATGAAGCGGCCGTTCGGATCGAGTGCGGCCACGAGGTCATACGAGCCTTCGATCAATGAGCGAAACCACGCCTCGCTCAACGCAATCGCTTCTTCGGACTTTCGAAGGTCGGTGCGATCGACCGCGGAGCCGACGACACCGATGATGTTGCCGTATTTGTCGCGCTCGGGTGTTAGGCGGCAAACGTACTCGCGCCCGTCGGTGCGCGCTTCGAATGTGAGTGTTTCGCCGCGTAAGGCGCGTTCGTGCGCCGCCGTAGCGGCATCGCCGAAGAGATCGCGTACGGTCGTGGCAGCGTTGGTGATGCCGCCGCCGCGACTGTAGAGGAGTCGATGCTGCCGATCGGACTGCCAGATGATGGTCGGTACCTGATCGACGAGCTGACGCAATTGTTCGAGTTGCGCTTCCGCGAGTCTCTCGTGGCGGCGGGCGAAAATGTAAAGCGCTACGGTGCAGCCGGCGATGAAGAGCACGCCCTTGATCGTCTGCACCCAGATCGGCAGATGTTCCGCGACTTCATCGCTCGCAAAGATCCAGATCAGTCCGAAGAACGCAAAAAGGACGGCCGCTACGCGAGCGGTGATCAGACGTGGAGTGCGTTCGAATCGGGCGAAGGGCATGGTCGGGAACGGCGGAACGACGGATCGATTTTGCTACGGCTATCAGCCTGCCGCAAGCCATTCAGGTAAATCGCGAATGCTCACGAGTCGCGCGAATTCTTTACCCAACAGCGCCGACTCGTCTACACGTTCGTGCAGCCACGTCAGCTCGTAAGGGATGTGCACTGCTCGTGCCCCCGCTTCTACAGCGGGCAGAACGTCCGATTTCAACGAGTTTCCCACCATCAGGAACTCTTCCGGTGCAACAGCGTGACGATGGAGGATTGCAGAATAGGTACGTGCATCTTTTTTGGACACGATCTCGACTGCATGAAAATGCTCGCCGAGTCCGGATCGCGCGAGCTTCGCTTCCTGATCGAAGAGATCGCCTTTTGTCAGCAGCATGAGCCGATACGACGGCGCCAGTGCTTCGATCGTGTCACGAACGCCGTCAAGCAAATCGACAGGCGCCAGCAGCATTTCGTGACCCCAGTTGATGACGCGCTGGATCTCACTCCCGCTGACCCGTCCCTCGGTCAGCTCGATCGCGCTCTCGATCATCGACAGGATGAATCCTTTGATGCCGTAGCCGAAATGCCCGAGGTTCTTCATCTCGGTGGCAAACAGCCGATCGCGAACCCACTCGGCGGAGTGATACTGCGAAAGCATCTCCGCAAACTGCGACTCCGTTGCGTGAAAGAGCGGCTCGTTGTGCCAGAGGGTATCGTCCGCATCGAACGCGATGAGCTTGAACATCGGGCGGGAGTGTAAAGGATGACGTCGCGGCAATCTCGCGCCCGCGGGTGAAATCGCCTGATTCGGGCACTCCTAGAACAAACGTTTTTGGAGGCCGATCGATGGCTGCTTTGCAGATCGCGAAATGGATGGCGGGGATCTTTGTGCCGCTTGTGCTGTCGTTCTTCGTGTCCGAGTTGTTCGGCTGGACGGATCGCATCCAATCCGACGCACTGACGCAGGCGATCTGGGATTCATTTCAGCATCGAAGAGTCGGTGGGATCCTGCTGTCGGTGCTGACGGCTGCAGGAATGACGGTGAGCGGCGTTGCGGTCTCGCATTGGATGGATGAAGGTCTGCGCAACGAGATCGTTCAACTTCACACGGACTCGGGACAGCCGGCGACGAAAGAAGCGATCGTTTGCAATGGGTCGGTGCTGCTGAACCGTATTTTCAGTGGCACCGTCAAAGGAAACGACGTCACGTTTCGCGTGACGGATCTCCGACAGACACGTTCCGGCGCATCGTTCAAGTACACGCTGCTGTACGGCGGAGATGTTCGTACGGATGGACTCGGGACATTCGACAACAAGACCTGCGCGCTCACCGTGCCTGAATTTCTGTCGAAAGGTCACGTCATGAAGAGCGGAACAGACGTGCTGCTCGTGGCGGTCGAGCCATTGTGGGTGCTCAAGCGCTATGACACACGCTAAGCGTCTCGCTTTCGCGGCGTTTGTGCTCGGCCTGATCGCAATTTCAGGTTGCGTACCGCGTGAACGGCAGCTCGAAGATGAGCTGACAGCGGCGCAAGTCACGATCGCGGCCCAGCAGAAGAAGATCGAGGCACAGACGGCGCAAATCAATGAACTGAGCCAGGCCAAGAGCACGTTCGCGGATACCGTTCTCGAGATCGAGAAAGCTCTGGAGCATTTGGGTGCGCAATTGCCGATCGCGAACGTTCTGAACGATCAGATTGACGGCCGACTCGCACTCACGTCCGAACGTGAGGGGCTGAAGGAGATGGTGGCGCAACTCGAGAGTATTCAGCAGCAACTTGCGGATGAAGCGGCAGACGCGAAGGAGAAACTCGCAAACGCGGAGGAGCGATTGGCGCACGCCGATGCCGTTTCAAAAGAGCTTTACGGCGGGCGGCTGAACGCGCTCAGTCAAACGTTGAGTCTTGTGGCGGATGAAAATGCTCGGCTCCGCGCCGATGTGCAGAAGTACCAGACGCGTCTCGTCGAGGCACAGGAGCAGATCGACGGTCTTACGCAGCGCGCGCAGGATGCAGATGATGCACGACAGAAGGCCGAGGATGACGCTGCGAAAGCCAAAGCAGCAGAGGCGATTGCCGCGCAAGAGTTGTTGACGGGCTCACGTGTCATCGCGCCACGCGCCGCGCTTTTGCGCATGGGCGTTCTCAAGAAGCCGAGATTTTCGCGAGACTACACGGCGCGATGTTCGGCTTGCGGTTGCGAACCGACGAGTCTCTATGGCGTAGCCGACCCGCACTTCACCATCCCTGCGCCGATCGAAAAGGTTCGCGTGTATAGCGAGCATCCTGCAGACAGTTGGTACACGAAACCCGATGGGCGGGGAGAGTCAGTTCTCGTGATTACGGATCCGAGCCGCTTCTGGAAACACAGTAAGTGTCTGGTCGTTGGATATTGAGTTTGTCGATGTCCTCAAACCTGCGCCCGCACCGGCAACACCACCATCGGTACGCCTAACCACTGCAGGCGGCGTTGAATCAGCGTCGGGGTTTCGTTGTGGAGGAGACGATTGAAGAGGCGTTCCTGGCGGAAGACGAGTTTGCCGCTGATGATGGTCGCTTTGGGGTATTCGCGGGCGAGGCGTTCGCAGACGTCTGTCGCTTCGGACACGACTTCGATGCCGACGTCGGTCACGCCCATGGCAGCGAAGCCGAGGCGGCGAGTGAGGTCAACATATTGATCGATGCTCGCATCGGTGTCGCGCTGTAAGGCTTCGATTTCTTCACGGCCTTTGAAATGGCCGGAGTCGACGACGGCGATCGAGACGAAGATGAATTGTTTGTAGAGGCCGGGGAAAAATCGCAACGTCGATAAGAGCGTGTGTACGCCAAGGCCATTGAACCCATTGACGAGAATCACGGCCGTCGGTGCATTGGGGTTCAACGGATCGTGATTCGGCGTTCCGTGCGTCGGAATCGTGCTGAGGATTTCGTCGAGCTGGCGAACGCCTGCACGGATCGAATCGTAATGGCGATGCACGCGCAGGCACAGCAGGACGAACGCGGTCGTAATGACGACCGTGACCCAGCCGCCGTGCCCGAATTTCTCGAATACCGTAATGCCGAGAATTCCGGCGCACATGACCAGCGCCAGCCCGTGAATGAAGATGTGATACGCGCGTTGTTTGTCGCCATTGCGCGGCCACCAGAAACGCCACATCCCAAGTTGCGACAACGTGAACGTCAGGAACACATTGATCGAGTACATGACGACGAGCACGTGAATATTGCCCTTCGTGTAGAAGAGCATGGCCAGTGCCGCGCCGCCCATCAGCAGGATGCCGTTATGCATCGACAATTGCTCGGACAATGCGGCAAATCGATGCGGGAAAAACGAGTCGACCGCCATGTTGGCCATGACGCGCGGGCCGTCGATGAATCCCGCTTGTGCCGCGACGAAGAGCAATAATCCTTCGGAAATCAGCGTAACCAGAACGAGCCAGTAGCCGACCGGCAATGCGCCTAGATGCCATCCTCCGAATGCGGTATCTGCAAGGACGGCGTTCATGGTTTTGCCATCCATTGGCCGTGTTTGCAGGAGCAAATATGCGACGAGAATTCCGGACGCAGTAATGGCCAGCGACAGTGCCATGTAGACCATCGTACGTTTGCCGGTCTGTACACGCGGCTCGCGCATGATCTGTAATCCGTTGGAAACGGCTTCGATGCCGGTATACGTGCCGCCGCCTAACGAATACGCACGCAGAAACAGCATCAGCATGCCGCCAATGCCGAGCGTTGCTAATCCATTCGAATATTCATTCGATAATCGGTGTGAAACCTCAGGAATTGCGCCGAGGTGAGTAAAGACCGAATATCCGATGAGTAATGCGTGCGTACCGAGAAACACCAGGAAAATCGGCGTCAGGATTTTGACCGATTCCTTGACGCCGCGCAGGTTCAATGCAATGAGGAACACAATGGCTGCAACTTCGATCGATAGTTTCCACGGCTGCCAGGACTGTGGGAGGAAGCTGAAGATCGCATTCCCACCCGAGGCAATCGAGACTGTGATCGTAAGAATGTAGTCGACGACGAGTGCGCAGCCGGAAATGACGCCAACGCGCGGGCCTAACAGCCGCGATGCGACAACATATCCACCGCCGCCAGTAGGAAATTGTTCGATGATGCTGGAGTACGACGCGGAGAGAATGAGGACCGTAATTCCGGTCGCAACGGCGAGGACTAACGCGAGGTAGTGGTGTTCGCCTAACGCGCGAAATGCTTCTTCCGGGCCGTAAGCCGACGACGATAATCCGTCGGCGCCGAGTCCCACCCACGCAAGAAATGCGATCAGCGAGATTTTGTGCAGCGCGTGCGGGTCAGTGACGTCGCGTCGTTCGCCGAGGATTTTGCGCTGCACGCGATCGGCGAAGGACTCGCGTGGCAGCAGGGATTCCGAGGGTTCTTCGGGCTTGGGCAGGGTGGACATCGCATTGAGGATAACGTGCGATGTTGTTGAGAAATCGAATCTTAATGAACTCTTAATGTGCCTCGGCGGACGCGGTATCGACGATGACGAGATCGAAGTGCGCACCGGTCGCCAGGAGTTTGTGCACGATGCTCGGAGCGAAGCGGCTCAGCAGCGCGGAACGGGTCGGTTTTCCGACCACGAGTAAATTGATGCGCTCCTGTGCCGCGAATTCGCAGATCGTCCCGGTAACGTCTTCCGATTCGCGCGTAATGACCGTTGCTCCGAGGGAAATCGCGAGTTGCACGTTCTCACTGAGCTTGCGATGTTGCTCGGCGGTGATGTTGCGCGGGTGTTCGCGTTGTTGTCGCACATACAACGCGAACCAGCGCGTGTTCATGCGTCCGGCGATGCGCGAGGCTCGCAGAAGTAATGGCCGCGCAATCTCCGGATCGAATGGCACCGCCACGGCGAGTCGCACCTCGGCCGAGGCTTCACCGTTGCGTAATCCGCCGGTGAACGTCGCGGTCTGCAGCAGCGCGAGCTCGCGTAACCGCGTCAGCAATTCGACGCGAAAGAAATTCTCGAGCGCGCGTGCGGCCTGTTCGGGCGGATAGATCTTTCCGGCGCGCAGCCGTTCGAGCAGATCGGGCACCGGGATGTCGACGAGCACGACGGAATCGGCCTCGCGCACGATGCGATCAGGAACGAGCTCGCGAATGTCGATGCCGGTCGCGGAGCGGACGATGTCCTGCACGCCTTCGAGATGCTGCACGTTCAGCGCGGTCATCACCGAGATGCCGGTCGCGAGGATGTCTCCGACGTCCTGCCAGCGCTTTTTGTTGCGCGAGCCTGGCGCGTTGCTGTGCGGCAATTCGTCGACGACGACGATGTCCGGATGGCGCGCGAGGATCGCATCGAGATCCATCTCTTCGATGTCGACGCCGCGATACGAGACGCGTTTGCGAGGAATGATGTCGAGCGCGCCGATGCGTTGCGCGGTCTCGGCGCGGCCGTGCGTCTCGACGAGACCGATGACGACGTCGATGTTCGCGCCGCGTGCCGCATGCGCGTCATCGAGCATGCGCATGGTCTTGCCGACGCCCGCGGCCATGCCGAGGTAAACCTTCAGCCGGCCGCGTCCGGCACGATCGGTCCCGGCGAGCCGCAACAGCTCGTCGGGATCGGGGCGAACCGGTTCACTTGCTCGCGCCATGACGATTCATCATGTCATCCAGCGCGAGGTTGAGTTGCAGCACGTTCACGCGCGGCTCGCCATAAATCCCAATGAAACGCCCTTCGGTGTGCCGCGCGATGAGCGCGACGACACGCGATTCATCGATGCCGCGCGCACGCGCCACACGCGACGATTGCGCGCGCGCGTTTTCGGGCGAGATGTGCGGATCGAGTCCGGAAGCCGACGTCGTGATGGCATCGACAGGCGCTCCACGCGTGATGCGATCGCGCAGTTTCTTCGACGTCGGTCCGAGATTGCTGCCGCCCGATCCCTGCGCGTTGTAATCGACCGCGGACGGACGCGAGTGAAAGTAGCGATCGCTCGTGAATGATTGTCCGATGAGCGTCGATCCGATCACCCGGCCATCGCGCGTGACGAGCGAGCCGTTCGCGCGATCGTGAAACGCAACCTGGCCGATCGCCCACACCGCGGCGGGATAGATGCCGCACGTGAGCACGAGCAATACGAGCGTGACGCGAATCGAAACGATGAGATGTTCTTTCATGCGAGCCCCGTGACGGTGAGAAGAACGTCGATGAGCTTGATGCCGATGAACGGCACGACGATGCCGCCCGCGCCGTAAAGCAAAAGGTTGCGTCGCAGAATGCGCGCGGCGCCGAGTGGGCGATATGCAACGCCGCGCAGCGCGAGCGGCACGAGCGCGATGATCACGATCGCATTGAAAATCACGGCAGAGAGAATCGCGCTCTGCGGCGTCGCGAGGCGCATGACGTTGAGCGCCTGCAACTGCGGATACGTCGCGATGAAGAGCGCAGGAATGATCGCGAAGTACTTGGCGACGTCGTTCGCGATTGAGAACGTGGTGAGCGCGCCACGCGTCATGAGCAGTTGTTTGCCAATCTCGACTACTTCGATCAACTTTGTCGGGTTCGAATCGAGATCGACCATGTTGCCGGCTTCTTTCGCCGCCTGCGTGCCGGTGTTCATCGCAACGCCGACGTCGGCTTGCGCAAGCGCGGGCGCGTCATTGGTGCCGTCGCCGGTCATCGCGACGAGGTTGCCTTTCGCTTGTTCTCGCCGAATGAGCGCAAGTTTGTCCTCCGGCGTAGCCTCGGCGAGAAAGTCGTCGACGCCTGCCTCGCGTGCGATCGTCTGCGCGGTCAGCGGGTTATCGCCGGTGATCATCACGGTACGAATGCCCATCATGCGCAGACGATCGAAGCGATCGCGCATGCCGCCTTTGACGACGTCTTTCAGATAGATGACGCCGAGCACGTTTGCGTCGGATGCAACAACGAGCGGCGTGCCTCCGGCGGCGGCGATCGCCGACACGGTTTCGCGAACGT
>JACZCU010026126.1_pt1 | contig 14367 bp, 6 predicted proteins | sample 8641851 | NCBI WGS metagenome assembly JACZCU01 (sample SAMN15324605, study PRJNA640507) | soil metagenome | isolation source: monocropping sugarcane control | place: China: Luxin town, Laibin City, Guangxi Province | collected 2019-07-25 | depth 10cm m | reverse complement strand
GGGCTTTGGTCTTACCTGAACCAGGCTCGCCGACCATGAGGTACCACGGCAAAATGTATGGACTTTTCCCGGTGGATGAGAGCTTGTCGAAGCCTTCCTGAAGCTTGCGGCGCAGGTCATCGAGCTTAGCTCGACTGTCAGCGCCAGTCACACCCTGCGGCGTCGCGCGAAGCTGCGCACTCAAATCGCTGCTGAAAACTTTTGCCTGCGATTTCTGCTTGACCGCCCCGAGTTTTCCCCACGCGATCACAAGCAGCACCACCAGTACCAGCCCCACGAGCAGGATGATCGCAGCGCCGGGATGGCCATTGATGAGATAGCCCATGAAGCCAATGACTGCCAGCGCGGTGCCGCCCAGGCCAAGTTTTGCTGGAGGAGGAAGTTCGTCAAAGCCGGAGGCACTCATTTTTGGACCTCCGCCGTTGCCTGCGGCTGATGGACGTTTGTCAAGGCGGTTTTCAAATCACCCAGATCGGTGCGATACAGATAAGCATTCATGACGATCAAAACGATGACCATGCCGACCAGCGCCACGCCGATCTTCCATACCGTGCCAACCGGCGGCGGAACGAGATTGTCCTGAACCGTATGCGAATAAGCCTGCGGCGTAATGCGGGCACGGTCTTCCAGCTCGGTCATCGAGCGGATCCGGCGGGCAATCTGCGTCATGCGTTGCTGGCGAAGGGCGACATCTTCAAAATTGCCGCCGACAAATCCGAGGCCAAGGCAAACATAAAAAATGGCTAATCGCTCGTTACTGGAAACGCATTCTGGTTCTGAAAGGGCTTTATCGAGCAGGATGCCAAATTCATCATCGCCGGTGTAAACGTCGCGCTTGTAGGCCAACCGATTCCAATTTCCCGCCAGCTCGAATGAGCCGCTGCAAATGACATTGTCGATGAAGCACAGCAGCGGAAGTTCGACTTTTTCGTATTGATCGGAGAGGCCGGGATTCGCGCGGGCCTTAGAGCGAATGTCTGAAAGAATGGCTTCGATTTCCGAATCGACCTGTGCCGGATCGAGCGGCGCGCCCTTGCGCGCCGAGCGGTTCAGGAAACAGACATATTTGAACAGAGGATCGCACAGTTCCAGCAGGGTCATCGATGCCTCCGGCTATCGCGGCTGCATTGCATAAAGCGTGATACGAACATCGGGCAACTCCATGCCCAGCCAGGTCACTCCAACGGCGCCTTCGGCCTTGATTTGCTCCCACCACTTCTCGCTCGTCTCATCATTTCGCATGACCCGGAAATAACTCAGGCCGCCGGCTGAAGGAGGGAGCACGCCGGGCAGATTATGCTCCGGCACGAGGCGCACGCCGCGCTGCGCGACCTTATTGACCACGCTGGCCGGGAGCATCTTGAAGCGAATAGAATTTTGAACCAGATCGGCCACTTTCGCGCGATCCTCGCTGGTTTCGATGGCGAGGTAATAGTCCGGGTAAGCGAATTTATCCTGCGGAATCCCGCGAGCGATGAAAGCCTTGTTCTCGCGCAGCAGTTCGAACTTGTCCACGCGCGATTCGGCTCCCCCTTCTAAATAAGCTCGAATCCGTTCGGCGAGATCTTTGAACGGCAGTGCCAGATTATCGTGGTTGTATTCAACCGCATCGAACGGATCTTCGGGCTGAAGAACCGATAGCTCTCCCAGCAGCTCGCGCAACTCGAGATACATCTGGAAAGGTGTAATTCGCGGCGCCCGGACAAGGCTTGGCAAGCTGGCGCTGAAACGATTGAGCGCGGTCAGGCGAAACAGATGCTTGAGCTGTGCTGGGCGAAGCGCTTCCAGATCGAAGCCATCTCGAACCACTTCGCGCGAGACCCTGCCGCGCGTGGCCTGAATCTGATCGACCAGATCCTTGATCAGCGCCATCAGCTCCGGCCAGGCATCCACAAAAAGACATGGCGGGTAAAAGTGCGGATCGATTCGCGGCAGCCCCACCGCGCCAAGTGCCGGGTTCATCACGCGCAGCAACGGCAGCACTTCCATGTCGGTGCGATCATCGGTATCCAGCAGCAGCCGGGCGTTGATCCGGCGCACCTGCAACGGCTGCGGATTCTGCCCGGTGTTCTCATCGACCGCCTGAATTTCTGAAACGCGATACATGCGCTTGGCCCGGCCATCGACTGACGACCCCTGCTCCAGGCTGTTGGCGCGAGATTCATACCAGATCGGAACGCCAAGGCTCACCGTGAGCGGCGCGGTGGCATTTTCAAATGCCTTGCCCAATTCCAGCAGCGGCAGATCGGTGTTTCCAGGCACGTCGATCTCCAAGCCGCTTGGAAGAACGACGTGAAGCTGCTCGAATCGGATCTGCTTGTTCTGCACCGCCTCGGCTGAAAGCCGCGATGAGATCAAGCCGTAATGATACGGAAAGCACATCGAGCGCGCGCCGGCGCTTTGCATGGCAAGGCGGTGCTGCATCGCCTGGAGGTGATGCGGCTGGAGAAAAAGTCCTTCATACCAGTGAACTTGCTCGACTGCGCTCATGCAAAATACCAAAGGCTGCGGTTATCGCGGTTCAGTTGCCGGCGGCAGTCCGCCCGGTTGGAAAAAATCCTTGACAAATCGCGCTACTGCGGCAAATAGAGCGGCGTTGAAAGAATCGGAATCCATCGCCGCCGCGCGCTCCTCATACTTGGCCCACCACTGCTTTTCCTTCGATTGCAATAGTCCGCCGCGCGTCGCCTCTTCCTTGATTTCGCTGGGAGAAACCGGGCGGAAATATTGATTGAACAAGCCTGGCCCAATGCGCTGAAGGGCAACGACGATCGAAGCAGTCAATCGCAGCAGGCGATCGGTTTCCTGAGAAACCTGCTGCCGGGCCAGCTCACCCTTGACGAATTTGCCCATCAGCTTCGCGAGGCTGGCGTTCTTGCGGATATCGCTTTCCGGCGCGATCTGCGTCCAGCTTCCCCAGGCCGCCTGGTCGAGTTTCTGAATGAAATCGATGAGAACAAATAGAAGCTGCGCAGCGCGGGCCGCATCGGGCTTGGCATTGGGGCCGATTTGAAGAAGCCGACCCACTTCCATTAGATCCGGATCGGGCGATGGCGCGCCAGCGCCGCCAACGGGGAATCCTTCTTCTTTCAGCCGTTCAACGACTGCCTGCTTCTCGGCCGCCGAAAGCTTTCCTGCCTGGCTGGCCAGGCGGTCGAAAAGGATTAGCGGATCGACATCGTCAGGCGACGAATCGGATGCGGGCATTCCACCTCCGTCAAAGGTTGGAAATCGGGATCGCAGCTCCTCCAGAAACTCCTGGCGCTGCTCGGGAACGACTTTGGCGATCGCATCTTTTACCTCCTGCGCCAGCGCCGACGATCGATCCGAAGAACGCTCGTCACCCAGCTCGCGCTGCAGGAGGCGCAGACGATTGGCCGTCGCCTCGGCCAGAACAGAAATGGCACCCGCTTCGCCCACAGTTCATGTACCCCGTGTTCCGAAAGGATCACGTCAAACCCGATTGGCAATATAAGCTCCATCCGCGCGGCAAACAAGTTAAACGAAGAGGTAAGACCTTTTATGGCACTGGGATAAAGGGCGGGTCTTGCAGCAGCTTTGCGAGCCGATCGCGCATTGGCTTGATCGGCGCTGAAATAGCCAGCCGCAATCCCACATCCGACCATTGATCATCGGGCGAGGTGACAGGCTGCGGCTTGTCATACAACATCTCCGGTGGCGAAAACGCCGAGCCACCAATGACAGAAAATTTCGAGCTGTCATTGGCCGCAGTGACGATCTCGGCGGCATTGCCAATCAAGTGGTAGAACTTATGGCCTGGCGCCTGCGTCTGGCTTTGGGCGGGGTTTGGCTCAATAGAAAACAGAATCGTTTTTTCGTTCCAAGGCGCGCCTCCGGCTGGGCCGTTCAGTGCGCGGTCCCAGACACTGGCGATGTTCTGGAATCTGCCGTCTGTGCTGCCGAACCATTGCCAGTTTTTTGGATCGACATCGGAAAGACGATCCAGTTCAGCGGGAGAATCTTTTGCCTTCGTTAATTTTACAGAAAGCTCGGCGCAATAATTCGCCCAAGCTTCCCCCCGCAATATCCAGGGAGTCGCAGCAAGATTGCCTCCGGCTGCTTTGCGTTCGTCGTCGAGTGCAGCCGTCCATTCTTCGACCGTCGGCAGACGGCAATTGATGGATCGAGCAAGTTGGCTTGCTGTCGATGACGAAATGCCCGTCGCAGGAAATTCCAATGAGGGGGCATCCGAAACTTGACCTTTGAAGAAATCCAAAGCTGTTCCCCGTACACCCCTGATCCATTTATCAGCCGATTCCACCGTATCGTCGCTTGGAGAATCCCATGCTTTAAACTTGCCAGTGTCTGACAAATGAATTTGTGGCTGCGCTCCTTGCTCCAGCCGGATCATCAGGCCAACCGAAACTTCAGAAGTCGAAAGATAAGTCCCGTTGCCACCCGCCGAGTCGATCCGAGCAAATTCGACCACGGTTTTTGCGGCATCCGTGCTGGTGAAGCGCACTTTGCCGTCCGCGACCTCGGTCATTTTCCATTTCGATGACAACTGCCCTGGCCCCCATCCGGGCACCGCCTGGGGATCAGCGGCGCGATCATTGCGCGCTGCAGCCAGTGCCTGAGAAAGAGTCGCTTGTTTGGCCGCATCGGCTGCTGCAATCAAATCATCAAGAGATCTGCCGATCCTGGTTTCATCTGTCGGCGCAGTGGTCGTCAGCCAGATCAGGTTGTACAACGCGCAGTCGTATTTAAGTTCCGGCTGATCATCGACTGCTTCTGCCGCGGCTCCCGGATGACTTGCCCATTTTTTAAAGTGCTGCGCGAGCTCATTGCTCAGTTTCGATTGGAGGTCCGTTTTCCGTGCTGAGGCGGGCATCTGCGCCACAAACGTTCGCAAGCTTTTCCACGCGGCAAGGTCTTGATCGATTCCAATCGGGTTCGATCCTGATTGATTGAGCTGCTGAGGAATTGCCAACCAATCCGCGAGCAGAAGCCCCGCCGAGGCGGGGTCTGAAGACGTGATGAAATCCGCTAAGGACGAGTGATCGATCTTTTCAAGTGGGTCGCCCTTCACTCTTTCGGCGAGCCGTGAATCGACGCGACCAAGATCATCAAGCCAACGCTTAAAATCTGCGCGCCATGCGGCACATTGCGCTTGCACGGTGGGTTGCCCGGCAATTGATTCATTGGGCGTATATAAGCCGCCGGCCGGGCAAAGTGGCGCCTGCACACGAGCCATTTGGTCAACAAGCGTTTTCGTCTGATTGCGCCAATTGCTCCAATCCTGCGCGATCGACGCCAGCTTGCTTTTGAGCTGATCGGGATTTGAAAGATCAATCGGCAGGGACTTGGCAAGCATTGCATCGCGACGGCCAATCGCGATTTGATTCAGCTCCTTCAGCCAGCGCTGTGCATCGGGAAGCATTGGCGTATTCGCCTTAACGACAAACAGTGGATGTTGCTCATCTGCGTCCGCGTTGAGGCTCGCTGCGCATTTCGCGACCGAGTCGGCAAGCGAATCGAGTTGCTGGCGCGCCGCTGGCGCGTCTTTGCCGGCATCAATTCTGCTAATCAGAGTACTGCCCTGCGTCCGCAAAAAATCCTGCAGCCTTTCAATCTTGGCGCGAGCGACATCGCGCGCAAGTAAATTGCGTAACACTGTTGGATCAGTAAAGCGCGCATCGACTTCATGTCGCAATTGATCCAATACTAGTTGATACTTTTTCTCTTCTGCCGCGAGTTGGTCGCGCTGGGATTGATGAGCAGGAGGCTTCAACCATGGATTGACGATTGCCTTCAAATCTGTGAGGCGGCGCGAGAAATCATCGGCGGAACTATCGCCCAGAGATTTGATGCGATCGTCGAGTGAGCTGAATTGCGGTTCCCACATTTCCGGTTGCCGGGGATCGGGATGCAAAATCGCAAAGGCCTGTGCATCGGACAACCATTGACCGACTGAGCCAAAGATCGCCTGGCCCGCTTGGCCACCATTGGTGTATCGGAGGGAAATCTGCCCGCTGATCGCGCCTAAGTCATAATCACCGGCCAAAACCGATTCGATCCGCGGCGCATCTGCAACAAAGTCTTTCAACTGCGCTAAGCGGGCTTTGACATCGAGCGGATGGTCGGCGAAGTCCGGCTTCGATTGCAGATCAACTTCCAAGGCCTGATCGACGCCATTCAGAAAAGGATCCGTGATTTTTGTTTTCTTGAGGGACGCCGAAAGTGCTTCTTCCGCCGATCGCGCCTTGGCAGCGGCATCCTGCCAGCCAAGGCGCAAGGGCAACTGAATGACAACCTGGACCGGATCGTTCAAATTCAGCCCCGTGCGATCCTTCAGCCGATTCTCAACAATTTTTGAAATCTGCAACTGGATCTGCTCGATCTGTGCCGATTCCTGCCGAAGCGATTGGTGCGCACCCAAATGCCAGGAGCCATATCCAGAGAGCGCCTTTGGCGGCTGCAATGTGGACATTGAGGCAATGATTTCATCCAGTGCCGCCGCATCATCGGCGCCCAATTGGTCGCGATAGAGTGAAAGACTCTGCGCTTTTTGCTGCTGCGTCCCCTGAAGTTGCCCGAGGTTCAGCGAATCCCATTGCTGATTCAGATAAGCGTAGGCCGGAGCATTTCGCTTCTTTTGAATGGATGCCCAAATGAGAGCGATGCTGATGACGATCGCAATCGTGGCTGCCACGGCTGCCGTTAGCTTCCATTGGCCGCCAACTTTGGGTCGAAGCGATTCGATTTCGTCGCTCGCCTGCTGCAGAGAAAGGCCATTGCGATCCGCCGACAGAAGCCTGGCGCACATCGCCCGCCATCGAGCACCATCAGGGCCAAGTGCCTGCCATTGCGGCTTGTCCGGAAGCTGATCCCCCACGTCGGCGGGCGCGTCGGCACGAACCACGAGGCGATATATCAATCTACCAAGTGCTTTGAGATCTAAAGCCGCACCGGCCTTTCGATCGATGCTCTGGTCATCGAGCGGATCGGTCAGGAATGCGTGCAGCGCCCGGCCGCGACCGCGCAGAAGAACGTTGCCCGGCTTGAGATTTCCGTGTGGGCGACCCGCAGTCGATTCCAGTTCGATCAGCCCCTGACATACCTGTCGCGCGATTTCAAATAATTCGATGACGGTAACAGGTGGCCGACGCGCATCGGCCAGAGCATCTGCCGATCGAGGGTAAAGTTCCGTTGCGTAATAGGCTCCATCCGGAAGCGGCGCCGGCTGGTCGTAAATGGGAGCCCAATGGGTCTTTCGGTTGGATCCGAGCGCTTCGACAATTCGCTTATGCGATGCAGCCCGGGCGAGGAATGCATCGATGCGCCGTTTGGCCTCTGCAGGCGACAGAAAATCGGGAACGCGCAGGACCTTGATCGCCACCGTCGCATCGGCCGATCCCTCAGCCCGCGCCGCGTAGATCGTCGATACGCCGGCCTGGCTTATCTCGCGAACAGCGCGATGTTTCCCGAATTGTTTCCCACCTGATTCGGCCATTCTTGCCATTTCACCGGCGCATCGCCGGCGATCATTTCTGTTTCATCGGCGTCCGCAGTTCCACCTTGCCGGGCGTCAGTACGACGTCAAACGCCTGTTCTTTGTTTTCCCACTTGCATTTATCGATTGGAATCACGAGCCGACGCGCATCTTCTGAGCCGTTTTTATCCGGAAATGGCTGATTCGGATCGGACGGCAGCGATGCCATGATGAAAAGATTTGTGGCGTTCTGCTTTTCCCATTTCGACCACAATTCATTCCACTCCTGGGGCTTGATCTCAGGTGAGAAGACCTGGGATTGCGGTTTGTTAGGGCCAAAGGTGAATGTCACGCGGTCGCTTTCATGTCGGCTGCGCTCGAGCCGATTTCGCCCCCAGTATTCAGACATGGGAACGGTTTCCCATTCGTGGCTCTCCTGCGCGTTGGCGGCAAAGATATGCACTTCAATCAACGGCGGATGCTGCTGAAAGGCAGGCCCGAGCGAGACCGTCACAGGATGACGGTCAAAGCCGTGGCAGCAGCCGCCGGCAAAAAGGAGCAATGCGACGATCGCGGCACAGGTAATGGGTTGCGTTTTCATCAAAGTCATTCCTTCCACAAAAGCCAGCCGCCCGATTGATTAGCGAGCCGCCGGCGCTGTTTTTCCCGAAGCAGTGGATTTGGCAAACCAGCCGATCACATCGTGCATTTCCCGATCCAGTTGCCAGTCACCCAGCAAGAGCCCGCGCGCCTTGGCGATCAGCGCATTCCAATCGACGAGCGATTGATCGAACACGCGATGAATGGCGCCAGGCGGAGCCGCTCCATAATCGGCACACAAGCTGTCGGGGCCGAGTCCCGGCAGCATTCGAATCACCGCCGCCAATGTTTCCCACCAGAGCGTCGGCGGAATCAGCCAGCGGCGCATCTCGGTCGCGCCATCGCTGAAAAATGCCGTCGGCCCAAGAGCGCTCGTCCATCGCGCATCCTTGGCGAAGATCGTGCCGATGCGCTCCGGCAGCGACCCGTGAGAGCTTGCGGCATCAAGGCCAGCCTGGCGACCGAGGCTCATCACCTCGTCCAGCGCGACAGCCAGCGAAGCGCCCGGCTTCAGCAGCAGCCCGCGCGCGGCAATCACGCCAAGAGAGTATAAATCGCAGGGCGAGCTTTGAAACGGAATCAGCTCGAAATCAACATTGCCCATCGGCACGCCCTCGGCCGCCTGAAGCTGGGCGGCTGTTGCCGGGGCCAAAGATTGCGGCAAACTTCGCAATCGCCATTCGCCGCTGGCCATGGCCATTTGAGGATCGAGACGCGTATAAAGATCGATCCGCCCTGCCGCGACTCCAACGCGAATGCGAAGCAGGTCGTTGGCCGATGCATCCAGCTTTTCGCGAGGCGTAAAGGTTCCTTCGACGAAAGTGCCGCGCTTTTCGGCAATCACCTGGCGAATGCGAAAGCTGCCTCGGCCGGTAAAGGCCGCATGGACATCGGCCGGCTGATAAATTGAAGCCGCGCTGGTTCCGGCACGGGCGAAATAGGTGGTGTCGGTGCCTTCAATCCTGGCACCGACCGAATCGCCTTGATCCACTAACGATGCCTTGGCGGACCACAGCAGCGGCATGGCCGGGCCAGTTGGTCCAAGGCTTACACGAAGGTTGGCAGGAGTCAGGCTGAGAATGGGCCGCTGCGTCTGGCGAACCACATCGCGCACCGTCGCGATCGACGACGCGATGGCGCAAATTGCCAGAAAATGTGACTCAATCGCCTGCGCCGATTTCCCCTGGCGTGCCAAAAGCGGCTGGCCGCCAAAGGGTTGGCCGGCCGAATCTCCATGATCGGTCTCGGCGCCAGGCCATTGCAGCGTCGCGCGCCCATGCTGAAAACCCGACCATTCCTTGCCACGTGCCGCGTCAAAAAATTCTTCCAAACTCAAAGGCTGGTAATATCTGAATCGCATGAGACCCGCGCCGGCATTGAAGGGCGTGGCATCACTTTGCCCAACCAACTCATCGAGAAGAACTGTCGATTTGCTGGATGGAGAATCGGCATGCAACGAGACAAAGGGCCCCTCTTTGCCAAGCTTGGGTTGATAGAGATATCGATCGATCGATTTGCTGAAGGCCGGCAAACCCGCGGATTCCAGCAGCGCATCATCCTGGCAAAGCTGCCAGCCTTCTGCTTCGCTGCCCGGCAGATCAACCGGCTGAAGTTTTGCAACTTCAATCAGGATGGGCCGGCCATGGCGCTTCTCGCATCCGCTGATGATGATCGACGAAGGATCGGCCGCTGACCAGGCGGCAGATTGTTCCTGCCATCGTTGGTCGAGAACGGCATTGGTTAAGCCGCCGGGCCCGAACGTCTGCGCCCGAACGCTCTCCAGCGTTTGAACATGGATTTCAATGTAGTCGTGGATAGCCCCTGCCTGATCGATCAGCGCGCCAAGGTAGACGCGCGCATCAAACGCATCTCGTAAGATGACAAAGTGGCCGGCGGAAGGATCAGCCTCACTGCGCACGACGACTGCGACGCGCAGCGGGCAGCCCAACTGTTCACAGAGAATAGGCGCCGCGCCGTAACCTTTGGGAAGCGGGCCAAGCACTTGATTCGTACAACCCATAGCTCCTGGTCCCGTCTGCGCGGCGCCATACCACATCAATGAGCGGGATTCAGCCGAATGCCGCCCTGTTCGATCGTTCCATTGAGCAAGTACGCCGGCGGCAACGGGTCCATACCCGGCAAGGGCTTGGCCCAGGTCGCGGTGAAGAAAACCACCTGCTTGAGGGCCTCGAGCCGCTTGCTGTCGTCGGCCGACATAAAGCTGCGACTGTCGGGCATGATATCCTGAAGCAGCGTCTCGCGGCAGTAATCCACCTGCGTTGGCGTCAGGCCAATCAGCGGGAACTGCGTATTCATGCTGCGCATCCGATCGATCGTCTGACGCACATCTTTATAGCTGCCTGATTCCAGAAGCATTCGGAAAGGCACGGCATCCTTGGTCGCATCGAAGCCTTTGGCCGCGTCGCTCCGCACATGCTTGACGTAATCATCCCACGCAGAAGCCAACTGTTTCCTGATTGCTTCGGGCTTGACGGTGTAGATCTTGTCGTAACTCCCGACGACACGATCGGTCACTCTTCGATCCATTCGCTGGGCGGCAACCTGTGCGATGCTGTCGGCAGAAATAGCCTGACCCGGCGTGTCCTTGACCAGGCCCTCCATATAATCCAGGTGGCTCGACACCCGGCTGACCATTTCCGCCGGCTGAAGCGGATCGTAGACGACCACGCCAAGCTTCAGGAGTTTTTCCTTCGTGGCTTTTCCGATCTGCTCATCGCCCTGCGGAACATCGGGCATCTCGGCGGCCAGCACGGTGATGTCGCCGGCCGTTACCGTCGTTGAACTGGGGCCGCTGGCGGATGACGCGAGGACGACGTTGGCCAGGAAGGTGGAAAGATCGTCCGTCTTGGCGTGCGGGTAGGCGGCAAAAAGGAATTCGCTCTTCGTGTGGCTGTGGATGCTGTGCTGCTCGATGAACGGCGCATCGGCACGTCCATTGATCAGAACAGTTCCGGCAAGATCCACGCCAAATCGCACGTCCTGATAGTTGGCGGTGTGAAGCTGCCCCTGCTTGAGCGCCTTGAGGGATGGACTGGTGAACTGAATCAGATTGCGTGCAAAGAAATCGAGATTGTTATCGGGATCGCCAAGCTGGTCGTTTTCCTTCAGGAAGAAATCGGAAGCGGAGCCGGTGCTGGTCAAACCAGCGCCGGAGCCGGGCGACTGGCGGTCCTGAAGAACGATCGCCGTGTCGGCCTTGACCTTGATCGTATCGAATGCCGAGAGGTCGCTGAGCCGTGCGACGCCACCTTCAAATGTGCTGGATCCGGAAGTACCCGCGTAGCCATTCGGAGCGGCGGGGCTTGAATCCTTAGCCGCCGTGATCGTGATCGATCCCAGAACGGTCAATTTCTCGTTCTGACCCATGATCACATCAGCGCCGCTGATGGTCACGTTATGAATTGGCGTGGTATCGAGGGGTACCTGGACTGTCGGGTCATAAGCGCGATCGATAATCGTAGCGACGCTCGCCGACACGTTGCCCTGACCTTGGACGGTGCCGGTATTGTCCACTACCTGGCGCGGAGCTCGGGCCAGGCTCACATCGCCGGAAGTCGAAGTGAGTTTTGCAGTGCCTCCGCTGTTCGCGGAAGGAACGATCATCAGAAGCCCGTCATCAGGCGGCGGCGTCTTGGTGTTGGCCGCGGGATCGGGCACTGAATACGGGCCATACCCTTTCTTCGTGGACTGCTGACGAATCTGGAACAGGTGATAGTCGGGCTGCAGCGTAATGCCCTGCACGGTGCTGATGTCGTGGACGAGGATATTGCGTCCCGAAACCTGCAGGCTGTCGAGCGTCACGGCGCCCTGGAAGAAGACGTTGCCGTCCTTCACGTAAGTGGGAACGTCGGTGCTGAGCTGGCCGGTTGTGGGATCGATCAAAAGCGTGTTGCCGCTGGTGCCCACGCGAAGGTCGGAGCGCGTCGCGCCATCGGGAGCGACCGCTCCTTCGAACAAAATGTTTCCGTGATCGCTCTGGACGATGACCGATCCCGAATTGGCGTGAATCGGACCGGCAAACTGAATCGTGCCATCCGACGTGCCGGTCGAGAAAGTTGCCTGCACGGCGGCGGCGGTGGGCACGCCGGTTTCAGCAAGCTGCAGCCCTGACAATCCAGATCCGTTAAGAGTCAGCGGCTGAATCAGTGCGGTCGCATTGCTTGTGCTGAGGGTCAATTGGCCAGCGGTATCAAAGTTGACCGGGCCGGAAAAGCTGAGAGAGCCATGCGATCCGTTGGTTGCCACTGAAACAGACGCCCCGCCGAAGGTTGTATGGAAGGTCGTTGGCGTCGGAGCATCGGCCCCCGGCGTGATCGGATCAGATGGGAGCGCCAGCGTCTGGGCGCTGCCAAAGACAATATCGCCGCCCTGAGTCGAGATGCTGACATTGCCAACGGTCGAACCGGCGTTGAAGTCAGCGTTCTGAGCGAAGACGATTCGACTTGCCGCCTGCTGTGCAGTCAGCGAAACATTACCAATAACCGTGACGCTGTCGTTGAAGATCATGTCGCCAGCGGTCGTGGTGATCGTCGATGCGCCGCCAGCAAGATCCTGTCCATCGCTCTGGATGAGCGTCGAACCTGGCGCATCTGTGGTCAGTGATGCGACGGTGAAGTTGCTGTGGAATTGAGTCTGGCCAGCGGTATTGACCGTCAGCGTCTGATTCGAACTTTGCTTCAGCGATTGCTCGAAAGCGATGTTTCCACCGCCGCTGCTGGTGAAGGTGGTGTCGGCGGTGATGGTAACGGGATTGTTGAAGGTCTGGCTGCCGAACGTTGTCACTTGGCCGCCATCGACGGACGTCTTCCCGCCAGCATTCGATACATTGAGACTGCCAAGCGTGACGGCTTGGACGAAGTCGCTCAAACCCGTCGTGTTGACATTCAGGTTCGAGTCGATCGGCTGCCTACTGGAAAGCGCGCCAGAGAGCGTATGTGTAAAGGTGATCGATCCGCCAGCCGAATCACTCAACGTGACATCAGCATTGAGCCCGATACCGGGATCGGCCGCATGATTGCCATTGAGCGTTACAACATTTCCATAGGTTTGACCCGTTCCATTTGCGCCGCTGCCGGCGGTGGCGATGCTGCCGCCATCGATTTCGGTTGGGCCAGTCTTCACATCAAGACTGCCAAGCTGCACAGCGCCGCCAAACGTCGTCAGGCCGCCGGTATCAATCGTCAAATTTGTCGAGCCACCGAGTTGCCCGGCGAAGGTAATCGCCCCGGCTGTATCCGAAAGGCTGACGTTTGGACCGACTGGCGAGATCGCGCTGCTATTGGCATGAGGGCCGTCGATCGTGACATTGCCGCGATAGTACTGGCCGACGGCAAGCGAGCTACCCGACAGCGAGCCGGTGCCGTGGGTCGTGACGCTGCCGCCATCGATTTCAGACGGCCCTTGCAGCACTTCCAGGCTGCCGACGTTGACTGCGCCGCCGAAGGTCGTCAGGGCCGGGCTGGTCAAAAGCAGATCAGAACTTCCCGCTGGTCCATTGAGCGTTGAGACAAAGGTGATTGGGCCGCCAGCGCGGATCGAAACCGGATTTACATCATGAACTGCAGGACCATTGGTGTGCGGTCCATTGATCGCGACGGATTTGTTATAAAGCTGAACGCCTGCAGTATTGACCGCCCCACCATCGATTTCCGCCTGTGCGTTAACCGTCAGGCTCGAAAGCGCCTCCGTCGCTCCGACCTTTCCGCCAAATGTCGCCAGCGAATTGGATGTAAGCGTGAGGTTCGAGCTGCCATCCAGCGTCTGGCCGAAGGTGACGGGACCGCCCGCCGTAAGCTGTGTATTGGGAGCCGATTTGAACACGCCCATCGTGACCGGATCACCAAAGAATTGCGCGCCGGTCGTTACGATTGACCCGCCGTCGATGGCGGTTGAACCCGCGGCATCGGTGGACAGGCTTGCGATGTTGACCGTGTCATTAAATCGCGTCACGCCGGGCGACTGGACCGTCAGGTTCGAAGCGCCATTCACCGTGCTATAGAAAAAAACATCGCCGCCGGCCTTTAGAAGTGTATTGGACGCGCCGGGGGTGACGGCATCAAAGTACCACTGATAACTTCCGGTGGTGGCATTGCCGCCGTCGATGGCGGTGACGCCGCCGCCGTCGGTCTGGAGGCTGTTGAGCGTCACGGTGGTTTCGAAACTCGTCTTGCCGCTGGTGGTCACGGTGAGATTCGAAGTTGAACCGGTAAGCTGACCGAGGAAGCTGATCTTGCCGCCGCCGTTATCGAGAAGCGTTACGTTGGGGCTGGTGATCGCGATACCCGGATCGCTCG
>JACZCU010153645.1_pt1 | contig 14370 bp, 17 predicted proteins | sample 8641851 | NCBI WGS metagenome assembly JACZCU01 (sample SAMN15324605, study PRJNA640507) | soil metagenome | isolation source: monocropping sugarcane control | place: China: Luxin town, Laibin City, Guangxi Province | collected 2019-07-25 | depth 10cm m | reverse complement strand
TATCGAGTTAATGAGGCAAAAAGGGATATCTATTGACAGAAATACACCTTGATTGTATGCTTGATTCAAGCTGTAAATGTAGTGTGCTCTTAGTACCATCACCTGCACAAGATCATGTTGTTCAAGGGTCTAGGCGCGGTTTCTTTGATGACGCTTTCAGGACGCATTGAGATACCCTTCATTATTCCTGAATACCAGCAAACGGCCTTGCACACTATAAAAGGGCAAGGCTACCTCTTTTCTCGTAAGAACATATTCTATCTTGCAGCGATCATGGATGTTCCTGGCGTTTTGCCTACTGCTACATCTATGACGATAGATGTGGACTTTGAGGCTATTTCCCTGGCATGCCAGGTGCCCTAGCAGAAAACGCGCAAGCTTAACTTTGCGCACCGCTGATGAAACCTTCGTAGTTCAGATAGTACAGCATAACATGTAGCAAGCAACGTAGAGCGTTAAGAGCACCAGGCATATGCCATGTACTACGAAAGGACAGGATATCCCTATGGTTGATACCCATTACGGAGCTGGAGGATTAGGTCTCACGAGTTCACCCTCGATGCATCATCCCTTAGAGCCGCTGACAGCCGAAGAGCTTGGAGCTGCAGTCGCTCTTGCGCGCGAAGAACGTCAGCTGGGTGGGCATGTCCGCTTTGTCTCGGTGACTCTCCAAGAGCCACCAAAGAATGTTGTGCTCAATTTCAAGGAAGGTGATCGGGTACCGCGCGAAGCCTTTATCAAGCTGCTCGACAACAACAACGGTGCGGCATATGAGGCGATAGTGGACCTTACAGCGAATAAAGTTACTTCCTGGAAGCATATTCCTGGTGTGCAGCCTTCTGTCATGCTCGACGAGTTTTTTGAATGCGAACAGCTACTCAAAGACAACAAGGACTTCCAGGCGGCCCTCGCCAAACGGGGTGTTACGGATATGAATATGGTGATGGTCGACCCCTGGAGCGCCGGGTATTACGGTCCCGATGAAGAGCCGAGCCGCCGCCTTGTGCGAGCCCTTACCTGGGTGAGGATCGGCGCTCCCAACGATAATGGCTACGCCCATCCGGTCGAAGGGGTACGAGCTATCGTCGATCTCAATCGGATGGAGGTAGTCCGGATCGAGGATGATGGAGCCATCCCCCTGCCACCTGAGCCGGGAAACTATACGCCGGCAGCAGTTGGAAAGATGCGCACTGACCTGAAACCAGTGGAGATTACCCAGTCTGAGGGTCCGAGCTTTACCGTGCGCGGACATGAAGTCACCTGGCAAAAATGGCATATACGCATCGGATTTACGCCACGGGAAGGGCTTGTGCTCTATACCATTGGCTACGAAGATCAAGGTCGCATCCGTCCTATCCTTTACCGGGCGGCGCTGGCGGAGATGGTGGTGCCCTACGGTGATCCCTCCCCCAACCAATGGCGCAAGAACGCCTTCGATGTGGGAGAATACGGTGTGGGTATGCTCGCGAATGCGCTGGAGCTTGGTTGCGACTGCCTGGGTGAGATCCGCTATTTCGATGCCCATATGGTCGACAGCCGTGGCAATGTTGTGCATATGCCGAACACAATTTGCATGCACGAAGAGGACTTCAGCCTTCTCTGGAAGCATATCGATTGGAGAACGAATGAGACCGAGGTCCGGCGCACCCGCCGCCTGGTCATCTCGTTGATTGCCACTGTCGGCAATTACGAGTACGGGTTTTACTGGTATTTTTACCAGGATGGTACGATCCAGTACGAGATAAAACTCACCGGCATCATGTCGACCGGGGCGGTTCCTCCCGACGTCAAGCCCAAGTACGGGGTGCTTGTCGCGCCGGGCCTCAACGCGCCGAATCACCAGCATATCTTCAATGTGCGACTCGATACGATGATAGATGGCCCAAATAACTCGGTGTACGAAGTGCATTCAGAGGCCGAGCCTCTTGGTCCTGAGAACCCACATGGCAACGCTTTCTTCGCGAAGGAAACGCTGCTTTCCCGTGAAGCGGAAGCACAGCAGTTAATCGACCCATTCTCGGCGCGCTACTGGAAAATCGCCAATCCCCAGGTCAAGAACTGGCTCGACGAACCCGTAGCGTACAAACTCATTCCCGGCGATAATACGCTCCCCCTTGCCCATCCCGAATCAAGCGTGATGAAACGCGCCGGTTTCGCCCAGAAGCACCTCTGGGTCACACCATATGCACCTGATGAGAACTTCCCTGCAGGAGATTATCCGAATCAGCATCGTGGTGGGGATGGCTTACCTGCCTGGACCAGGGCTGATCGACCTATTGAGAACACAGACGTCGTCGTCTGGTATACCATGAACGCTCATCACGTGGCTCGTCCTGAAGACTGGCCTGTGATGCCCGTGTCTACGATTAACTTCACTCTCAAACCACACGGCTTTTTCGATCGCAGTCCTGCCCTCGATGTGCCGCCTCCAGCTGCGCATGGAGATCACTGCAAGCACGAACACTAACAACCAGGGTACCGCTATGCGCGTCCATGTCCACATAGCGGTACCTTGGTTGTTGGGCGCTGTCATCCTTTATACTGGTCTTTATTTAACAAAGGAGATACGCAGTTGTCAACATCGAAGACCACCACTTCCGTAGAAACTGGCGGGACGACGCTTAGAAGTGACGCGATCGGTTTGCCTGGAGTGTTATTCCAATCCATTACCGCCATGGCGCCGGCGGCGGCGACGGCAACCGCTCTTTCGCCCGCCATTCTTTTTGCCGGTGCCTCACTCCCGCTGGCTGTCGTGCTGGCAACGATTGCCTGTGCCATGATTGCATCATGTATTGGGCAACTTGCTATCCATATCCCCAGTGCGGGAGGCATGTATACGTATATCAGCCGCAGCCTGGGGGCCAGGTTGGGCTTTCTGTCAGCCTGGATATTTCTCATTGCTCAGCCGCTCTTGCTGCCCCTGGTGGCGCTCATCTGGGGATTTTATACTGAAACGCTTATTCAAACACTGACAGGCATCGATATCCCCTGGTGGGTTTACACGATCCTGGGGAATATCGGAGTCTTTGCCCTGACGTACTACGGGATCAAAATCTCGGCACGGGCAAGCATGATCTTGGGAGCAATTGAAATCGGCATCATCCTCGCCCTCACATTTACCATGATCGTGGCTGTAGGTTCGCATAATGACCTGAGAGTTTTTACCCCCATTTATAGCGTCGAAAATGGGCTGGGTGGACTGACAGGCATCTTTCAGGGCATGGTCTTTGCCTTTCTGGCCTTTGTGGGCTTCGAAACTGCAGCTCCATTGGGCGAAGAAACCCATAATCCCAAACGCAACATTCCGCGCGCTGTTATCTACAGCGCGATAGCCATTGGCCTGCTCTATACGGTGGCCTCCTTTGCTGGAGTGAATGGCTGGGGCATTCCAACTATCCAGGGCTACGCTGCATCAGCTGCTCCCTGGTCGGACCTGGGCAAGAAATATTGGGGGGCGGTAGGCCCGATCATTATCACTTTTGCCATCATCAACAGTGCCATAGGCAACGGGAACGCCGGCATCAATGCGACTTCACGCGTTGCTTATGCAATGGGTCGCATCGGGACCCTGCCACGCATATTTGCCCGGCTCTCGCCGTACCGAACGCCCGGTGCCGCGATTATCGTCCATTCCGTTGCATCGATCGTGATCGCAATTGGTCTGGGCCTGCTCTATGGTTATGCCGGAGCCTTTGGACTGATTGGGACGGTCCTCACACTGGGGTTATTGATTCTCTACGTGGCTTCCTGTGTGAGTACCTTTGTGTTCTACTTGCGCGAGCGGCGGCAGGAATTCCGGGTATTTTCGCATGCAATCGTGCCTGCCATCCCGGTGATCATCCTGTTCTTCGTCTTCTACTCGCAGGTCTATCCGGTGCCACCATATCCATTCAATCTGGCAGTGCCTATCCTGCTTATCTGGATTGTGCTAGGGATCGGCTATCTGTTCTATCTCAATCGTAGCAATCCAGCGGGCCTCGAACGGGGCAAAGATGTGTTCCTCGAGGATCCCGAAGCGGAACCTAAAAATTTGCTGAGGGCGCTGGAATAGCTTTTTCACCGCCGTACGCAAGTATAGCCGTCAAGACACAGGGATTTTCGCGACTACCGCCCTGTCCCTACTATTGACGGCTCGATCATGGTATCGATAATACTTGCATGAGTTTTTTTGATGAAAAGGAAGACGAAAGTATGACTAACGCGAGCGACACTCCCCGCGCCTCATCAGCTGAGGTACATATCCTCTTCAACGGCTATGCGAAGGACTCTGAAACACCAACGGTAAGCCGGGTCGCGTCAACGATCGGTTTCGTCCGCGATGGTGCTGCCAGGGTCATTATTGACCCGGGTATGACTCCAGATCAAAACGCGATCCTCGCACCACTTGCTGCGCTAGGTGAAGCCCCCACGTCCATCACTGATGTGGTGTTCTCTCATCACCACCCGGATCACACCCTCAATGCCGCCTTGTTTCCAAACGCCCGCTTTCATGATTATTGGGCTATCTACAAGGGCGACACCTGGGAGGATCGTCCCGCGGAGGGATATGAAATCTCCCCTTCTATCCGCTTAATTGAAACGCCAGGTCATACACCTCAAGATATCACTACGCTTGTGGGCACGAAGGATGGGGTGGTTGCCTTCACCCATCTCTGGTGGTCTGCCGAGGGACCGGCTGATGATCCTTTGGCTGACGATATGGAGGCGATTCATACCAATCGCGCACGAGTGCTGCAGGTCGCAACGTTGATCGCTCCAGGTCATGGTGCACCCTTTACCCCAGGTGAAACAACCCCGCGCTAAGCATGCCATTCACTGAGCAGTGGAACAATATTTTACGGACTGCAGGCTCCTTGAAATGAGAGGTCTGCAGTGCTTTATTCGTAACAGTACAGATTACTCCTGCTCAAACCCATATCCCTCGAACTTCAGCGTCCGGCAATTCTCTGTCACGTCTTGCACGACCTTTGCTGGTACGCCACCCGGTACGTCGGCCTGGATTTCGATACACACAATATCACCAAATGCTACGTACTCTGTTTGGTCTTCATATCCTTCTTGGAGACTTTCTACAAAAACCATGGTTAAGCCTTTTCTTAGCACCCTCCCTTTCCAGAGCTTCAGCCTATGCTTAGGCAGTTGATGTAGCGGCAAGCGATACCAAATAATAACGTTCTCACATAAAAGGCTCTTATCAACAACTACCATCGATAAATCCCTTCTCCTATCCGAAAATGATTAAGTGAAAACACCTACTTTAAATAGATTAACCGAAAATACTTAATTCAGTCAAGCTAATTCATCAGGTACAATCAAACTTACATAAACTGGAACTAAGGGAGACGATCAAATATGCTCCGGCTCAAAGTCAAAGAAATAGCTGAGTCCAAAGGCTATAATATGTCAACCCTCTCAAGAGCATCAGATATCTCATTCACCACGATCAAACGCCTCTGGACAAAGCCCTATAGTGGAGCAAATATCATCACTTTAAATAAAATTGCCACCACTCTTAACGTATCAATCTCAGACTTAACAGAAGAGGTTGAAGAGAAGTAAAATCACTCCCATAGCTAATCAACATGAATCATATCAAAGATTTGAAACCAGGCCGAGTTGGGCAGTCGCCTGGCTTAGGTGACCACATGTTATACTCTATTAATTTGTTAAAGTTCATCAGACCGCACACGCATCACAGCAGAAAGGAATCTAACATGCAGGTGTACAGTAAGAAGGCAGATGAGGCAGCCTACAAGCAATACATTCAAGAAAATAAGAATAACCATACGATTTTTGTGCTGAATATCACTACAACTGGTGGCTCGATGGAAGAGATAACGCTTCACGGCATATGGTGTGGCAATATACAGAGATACGCCCATGTCTCAGCAGATTTCTCAAAGCGAATCGGAGGTAAAGAGGAACTTCAGCGATGGGCAAAGAGACAATCATGTGGACTAAAGGAATGCCCTTGCATTCATGAAGGCATATAATCGGTGATTGAAGACAACTAATAACTAATGGTGCTCATTCATCGATTGGTTGTGCTCGGTTTCGGTTTGGGTGTCACCTCGATTGCACCCACAAGCGCAGGCATGGTGGAGGTCTACGAACTGATAGGGTATGATATGGGCGAAAAAAGAGAACATGCTTCTGAAAGCACCTCTCAAGCGCGTTCACCTTTCCAGGGCAAACGCAAGGGTCGCCCCTACCATTATGCTCAAAAGTGCTCTTTTACTATGCCGATTGCTAGTTATGAAGCGTCTTCTCAAACGATGCAGTAGATAATATATCGGTCAAATCACAACATATATGTGCAGTATCCACTGGAATAAAACCTTGCTCAGCTAACACAATTTTTCTCTGCCTCGCTACAGCATTCCCTCATGAAAGGGTTCTTTTCCAAGGCTACTTGGTCCTGGTGTTTATAATCATTGCCATGACTTCATCGATTGAATATGGGGGATTCTTTTTATGAATTATGACATGACAGTTAGGGCAAATAGGACGCAAATCATTTATGGGATCAACTCTATACTTTTCACCGATGTCGGAAAGAGGTTTCAGATGATGGACATGAACGACATCTCTCCCAACTTCACCATACGTTTTTTCAAAATCAAAACTACAAATGATACACCGGGCTCCATAGTATTTTACGCACTGGTCTCTCGCACCTCTATTTCGCTCATAACTATTGACATAAACCTGTTTTTTTGCGCCTTCATAGAGATTTTCGTGACTATCAAAATCTATTTATTCTGGAATTGTTATTTCTAACGATGATGCTTCTTCTTCGTCTATTTCCCGTATTGCTTCCTGCAACTCTGGCCTTAAAATCCAATAAATTCCTTCCTTTCTTTCCTCTCCCCAAAAAGGAACGTTCCACCAGTTAAACCCTTCGCCATACCTGTACTTAGGTGCCAGAATGTTGAGCTTTTCTACTATCCTCTTTCCTAATTGTCCAACTTGTCTATTAAGAAAGACATGATGAGGCATATGAAGTAATTGAGCTAACTGTGAACCTGTAGCCTTACAGCCATCCCGGACATATATCAATTTGAGTAATTCAACATCTTTCTCTGTTATGATATCCTTATCTTCCAAAATAATCATCCATTGCTCTTTTGTTATGTTTATAGGATCTTTCCAGCTTTCACCGAGCATGTTTCCTTCTCCCACTCTGTTTAAATGATTGTAACTATTCAGGTACTTCTGTGAAGCCTGATGGCAAGCGGAATCGCTTCCTGGATAGTGTCAAGTTATATTGCGTTCACTTCGCTCTCATCCCGCCTGTGGAGAGGTGCGATTGACTCTAGGGTACCTGAATAATTACGAATAGACTTTCCTTGTACTACAAGTTCGTGTATGGTCTTCATGGCGCTACTCCTTATCAATGAATTCCTCCTAACGTTCGCGATAAACACAAGAGTTGAACTTGCTAAGGAGTCAATACTTTCTTAGCAGAACTATGCTCATTTTAAACTAGCATCTATAGTCAGAAAAGCTCCTAGAGCTTTTCTGTGTCGTGATAGCTTCAACTTATGTCATAGCATAACCATGCATAATTTCCTTGAAGAAATACACCAATATTCGTAAAGCGCCAGAAACTATCTGCTTATCATTTTCAGAGCTCACTACCTTCTCGCCATGAAAGAGATTGCAGCGCACTTTGTATAGAGCGTCAATCGTATGCGGCCAATCAATAATTTTCTCTAACGTAACTTCTTGCTCATGCCTTTTCCAACATGGAGGCGCGTATACCTCTGCTCCCTCGTCAAAATAAGACTCGACAATTTTTTTACGATCATCACTGTCCTTAAAGGAGACGTGCGGCGATGACTTAACCTCAAATATAGGCCAAAGCAGACTGAACTGAGTAGCGCACGACGCAAAATGAGGATCTGAAATAGAAAGATTGTGAAACTTTCGCCCAAGAGCTTGATCCTGCTTCAGGGTACGGATAATATCGATGTTGAGTCTCACAAAGTCGTACCTATCTAGTTAACCGGAAGTCTCACAAAGTCGTGCCGGTCAATGGTGAGTGTACTCCAGTCGATCAAGCTTTGGTCATGGTCTCGCCTCCTGACGTGCTTGGCGTTCGTGACGTGTGATTCGCCAACCTTGATGGCAAATCACAGGAAGCGGTACTTGAATTTACCCATCAGCGAACGTCTCCATAAAGGAGAAGCACCTGACAGAACAAGACAGAAAGGAGTATCAAGACATGTTCAGACGGAAACGACTCCCTCCCTTGGGCGGCTGGCTCCTCCTCGCCCTCACCGCCTTCGGCCTGTTTCTCTACACGTTGCTATCAAATACCAACCTCCTCCGGCAAGGCGTTACAACTCAAGCAGTCATTACTGCCGTGAGACCAGTCAAATGCGGGGGAAAGACTCCATATTGGGGGCAAAAATTCTCTGTCCAGTTCACCGACCGCACAGGCCAGGGCTACAGCAGCACTATCAGCCAATGCCTCTATGCAGGATTCAACGCCTCCCTTGGGGACTCGGTCACCATTGTGTATCTTCCAGATAACCCTACCGAGCTCGCGCCACCCGATGGACTGGTGAGCAACGTCCAGAACGACCTGAACGGCACCATCCTCTTCGGACTCATCACGCTCCTCCTCCTGCCCTTCTGGATAAGAAAAATCCGTCGGGCCTCGCTCCGACGCCAAGAGGAGCAGGCGGCAGCCGAGCGATGGGGAGCAATGGAAGGGCATGTGGCACCTCCCTCTCACGATTGAGAGAGCACAAGCCTATCGCGTCTCAGAAAGTCGTACCGATCAAGTAGTGAGCAGACTATTATTTGTCCAATAACTTGGTTCTCGGATCGGTTTGGTGATGCGGATTGTGCATTCGAGAAAGCCTCTGGCTCTTGCAGCACCCGTTAGAGTATATGCTCTGACAAGAGTCATTCTTTCTCGATCCCAGGCTGATCAGGTGCTCTTTCTTCCCACCAAACAGATCCGAGAACCAAGAAATGAGGCCAAAAGCTCGTATATTTAATGGATCTCTGGTATACTTGCTTGCAGAACCTGTATCATTATATGAGCGCTTTTGGCATTTGTTCCTTTCTCTCACATTGCACTTGAAGCGCTCACGAAGGCAAAGGAAGCTTTTCTTTCATGAAAATGATGAGTTCGTTCTCGCCCACATACTTGTACAGATTCCCTCATGGAATCAAAAAATGTGCACCAGAAAGGAATCACTGAAATGACCGCTCTCCCCAACATCGTCCTTGTCCACGGCGCATGGGCCGACGGCTCCAGTTGGAGCGCCGTCATCGAGCGCCTGCAGGCCGACGGCTACAATGTCACAGCAGCCCAGTTTCCGATGACCCAGCTTTCGGATAACGTCGCCCGGCTGCGCCAAGTGCTGGTCCGCCAGAACGGCCCGACCATCGCCGTCGGCCACTCGTACGGCGGCCAGATCATCACCGCTCTGGGTACGGACGCGCCCAACGTCGTCGGTCTCGTCTACATCGCGGGCTTCGGACTGGATCAGGGCGAATCGATTGGTGCACTGCTGTCGCAGGGACCGCCGACCCCGGCACTGGCGCACCTCGACATCGACAAGCAGGGCTTTGCCTGGCTGCCCGAGGACGACTTCGTGAACCACTTCGCGGCTGACGTGGATCCGGTGAAGGCCAAGGTGATGTACGCGGTGCAGCAGCCTTTGTCCGCGTCCGCCCTCGGGGACGTGATGGGTATCCCGGCCTGGAAAGGGCTGCCGTCCTGGTTCATGGTCGCCGATGGCGATCAGGCGATCCCGCCCGATGCCGAGCGTCTGTTTGCCAAGCGCATGGGTGCAACCACCGTCGAAGTCCCGACGAACCACGTGGCAATGGTCTCCCATCCGGACAACGTGGTGAAGCTCATCGAGACGGCTGCCGAGGCTGTGTCGGCCGCACACTAAGCACCTTGCCCACTCAGGAGACTCCAGCGCTCATTGTGCTCCGAGTTCGTAGATGCCTTAGTCGCCGATGCGTCCAGAAACGCCACGTCCTGCAAACCCGATGGCCCACAGGATGTCGAGTCTTGTACAGTCGTATCTCGTCTCCTTCCCTGGCGCGCTATGATCTTCTTCAGAAGAAGGACATGCAAGCCGGGAGGGAGGTCATATGCATCTACGAGGACACACGACCACGTTTCAGACGCGTCTGGAGATCAGCGAGCATGCCGCTGCTGGTCTCAACGACACACGAATTACAGAGAGAGTTGGTTGCTCAATCTGGACGGTACGCAAATGGCGACGACGATCCATGCACCAGGGTCATGTCGGCTTCAAATCGCCTATGGGCCGTCCTGCGGCTGGTCCACTGAGTACCTTTCCCAAGAAACTACAGGAGACCATTCTTCATCTGCGCAAACTTCATCCCGGCTGGGGACCCAACACCCTGTTAGCTGCACTCAAGATGGATGTCTACTGGGGCAATCAGCCGTTGCCAAGTCGAGCACGCATTGCGACACTGCTCAAACAAGCCGGTCTGACACGTCGCTATCAACCACATCACGACTTACTCCAACCATCACGTACATCACTGAGCGCTCCCCATCAAGAATGGCAGATGGATGCGCAAGGAATCATGCGGGTCGAGGGAGTGGGCAAGGTCAGTTTGATCACGATTGTTGATGTGGTCAGTCGACTGAAGGCCGAAAGTTATCCTAGCCTGGAAACGACCAATCCGGCTTTGTCAGACTACCAATTGAGCTTACGCAGAGCATTCCTCACGTACGGTTTCCCTCAGGTGCTCACCCTCGATCATGGCACCGTCTTCTACGACAATACCACTCCTTCCCCATTTCCCACCCGATTACATCTCTGGTTACTTGCCCTTGGCGTGCAAGTGCGCTTTACGCGCAAGCGGTGCCCAACCGATCATGCCATTATTGAGCGAACCCATCAGACGATGACAGCCCAAGCACTCCTGGGACAAACCTACGCGTCTCATACTGACTTGTGGCGGGTCTGGATGAGCGTCGAGCAGTCCTCAATCAGCACTTACCAAGTCGAGCACTTTCCCATCAAGCTCCTTTGGAAGCCTACCCTCACGCCATTCATTCAGGACGCATGTATCGACCGGAATGGGAAGAAGACTTGTTGTGTCTGGAAAACGTGTGGACCTATCTTGGAGCGTGCCGCTGGTTCCGCCGTATTCGCACCAATGGGTTCTTTTGCTTGGGAGGTTATTCCTACTACGTTGGCAAGCATGTTGTTCATCTCGGTGTGGCTATTCGCTTTAATGCTGATCCTCTTGCGTTTCTGTGCCAACTTGAAGGAAGTGAAGAGGTTGTTCAAGTGCCAACTCAAGGGTTAACCAAAGCGGACCTGATGGGGGAGTTGGCGCTAACGCAAACCTTGCCTACCTATCAATTAGCCCTCCCCTTTTCACAAGAGTCTTGGAGGCGTCTTGAGTATGTCAATAGCTTGATCGGTACGACTTTATGAGACTTCACCGAAAAGAGGTAGGTACGACTTTACGAGACTCGACAACATGTATAAACATTAGACACTAGAAACGCTCACTCGTTTTACTTATTAATAGATGAGATGGAAGCTTTAAAGGGAGATGCTGTTTATGCAAGTCAAAGAAGATATCGAGTCTGAAATTGAGGATTGCAAAGAAGAGGTTTACGAACATAGCTATGCGCTGAGATGGTTCAGCTTCGGCACGCGTTTTTTCTGGTTCGGGGCAATCATATTCCTAATAAGTGCAGGAAGCTTAGTTATCATATCTCCTTTGAACATACCCTTACTGCAACCAGTATTGCAAAGTGTGGCCACCGCTTCTGGTATTACCACTGGAGTAGTAGGATTTATTACAGGAGTCTCATATCTGTATGACTCTTCTGAAAATCATGGAGAGATCGCAGATCATCTAAAAGAATTAAGAGAGGCAAAACGAGAACTTGAAAAGCTTTTGCGTCGTCTTGCTTACTTCGATGAACATTCCTCCAGTTACCTTACTCCAGCACAATACATGCATCAATTACCGACATTGATTATATCTTATCGGAAACAAGCTGACAGTTATCGTAGATGGTTTATTGTGACACAGATCATTACTATTCTTTTATCTGCTGCTGTCACTAGCTTATCAGGTGGATGGGTGGATAAGTATATTTCAATACCTTGGACTATCCCTGTTTTTAGTGCGCTCATCAGCATTTTAACTAGCTTCACTCTCTTTTTTAAACTTAGAGAAAAAGGAACTAATCTTCAACAAACAGCAGACGCTATGGATTTGGAGCATAAAGCCTGCAATCTTAGCATTGGACCATATAAAGGATTAGCTAGGGATGAAGCACTAATCTTATTAGCAGAGCGTACCGAAGCACTCCGTAAGGAACAGCAGCAGCGCCAACAGCAACTTGAACAATCATCCCAAGCAGAACAAAAGGCACTGCAAGTGGACAAATAGTCCATATTCTCAAATGCCTCCTATCTAGAGAGTTTATGTTATATAAACCCTTTACCTACTGTGCTTTTAAGCTCTGCCTGCTCAAAAGTAAGCAGCAGTTCCCCCAACTGGTAACGTTTGGTGTACTTTGACCTCGCCGCCAAAGAAGGTCGCCGACATTTTATGCGCTTCGTCGACCACCACCAGGTCCCATTCGGTCTGTCTCAGTTTCTCCTGCGTGCGTTCATCGCGTGAGAGTTTGTCGAGGCGGGCAATACACAACGGCATATCGGCAAAGGCATTGCCAGAAGCCGATGCTTCCAGGCGATCATTCGTGAGGATGTCGAACACAATGTGAAAGCGCCGGTTCAGCTCGTCCTGCCACTGTTCTACCAGGTTGCCGGGCGAGACAATCAGGCAGCGGCGCAGGTCACCACGGATCATCAATTCTTTGATCAACAGGCCCGTCATAATAGTCTTACCCGCGCCAGGGTCATCGGCCAGCAGGTAGCGCAGCGGCTGCTTGCCCAGCATCGTAGCATAAACAGCGGTGATCTGGTGTGGCAGTGGCTCGATTAACGAGGTATGCACGGCGATCAGGGGATCAAACAGGTAGGCCAGGCGAATGCGGTAGGCCTCTGACGTCAGGCGAAACAGTGCTCCATCGGCCTCAAAGCTCCATGGCAGGCCCGCGGGCGTTATCTCCAGCTGTGCCATATCTTCGCTGTACAGCAGTTCGCTGCCCAGATGCCCACTCGCGTCTTGATACACGAGCTCAACCCCCACCTCTCCGTGTCGTTTAACGCTGATGAGCGTGACCGTACCGCCGGGGAGCAGTCCCTTCACGAGTACCCCCGGCGTAAGTTCTTCCAGGAGAACCATCCGCTACGACCTCTTTTCCAGCACAACATTGATACTGTCCGGCTGAACGTCTCATGATGTTGCATCTTTTGCCAGGATTATCGGCAAGACGTTGCTGACGCCCATCTTACTGCGTAGGAGTGCAATGTCGTTAGTGTAACTCATTGTGGAGGTTAGTGCAAGTAATTTTTGTAACTACTCAGGTTTCCTAGAGACTTGCCAAAAAGCTCAACAGCATGTAGAGTAAGGGCATGACGCCAGAAGAAGAACTGTTTCAGCTTCGACAAGAGAATAAAGAATTGCAGGAACGATTGGCCCAACGAGATGCAGTGATTGCTCAATTGCAGCAGCGGGTGCAAGAGCTGGAAGAGCGGCTGACCAAAGACAGTCACAATAGTCACTTGCCGCCGTCCTCCGACCGCTTCGTGCGACAACCCAAGAGCCTGCGCAAGAAGAGTGGGAAGAAAGCTGGCGGACAGGAGGGCCACCCAGGCGCGACGCTGATGTGGCATACCTGCCCCGATGAGGTGAGTGTGCATCCGGTGATCCGCTGTGAACACTGCCAGCACGATCTGCAAGCGGTGAAGCCTTTGCAGATTGAACGTCGGCAGGTAGTCGATGTGCCAGCCCCCCGCTTGCTGGTGCAAGAGCATCACGCGGAGCGGAAACAGTGTCCTCGTTGCCAACAGATCACCGCCGCCCCTTTTCCAGCGGGGGTGGATGCTCCGATCCAGTACGGCATGCGTCTGGGGGCCCTTGCCGTTTATTTGGTGCACCAGCAACTCTTGCCCTGGGCCCGAGCCTGTGAAGTGCTCGCTGATCTGGTCGGGGTCCACATCAGCGAAGGCACACTGGCGAGTCTGATCGAGCGGTGCGCCCGGAACCTGGGAGAAGTCGAGGAAGACACCAAGGAAGCCCTGGTGAAAGCCGACGTGCTCCATCAAGATGAAACGGGTCTCTCTGTCAACGGCACGCGCTACTGGTTGCACGTGGCCTGTACGGCCCACCTCACCCACTACGCGGTTCATCGCAAGCGAGGCAAAGAAGCCTTGGATGCCATCGGCATCTTGCCGCGGTTTCAGGGGACCAGCGTCCATGATGGCT
>JACZCU010084969.1_pt1 | contig 14370 bp, 10 predicted proteins | sample 8641851 | NCBI WGS metagenome assembly JACZCU01 (sample SAMN15324605, study PRJNA640507) | soil metagenome | isolation source: monocropping sugarcane control | place: China: Luxin town, Laibin City, Guangxi Province | collected 2019-07-25 | depth 10cm m | reverse complement strand
CCAACAGGTGAAAATATCAACTTTGCGCGTCTGCCCTACGAACTGGGTATCCTACACTATGCATCGGATACTCCCTACACACGCGGCAAGAACCTGGGAGCAGGCAGCCTCTCCTACTTTGGTATGGACTCCACCTATGCCTGTGCAGTCGCCATCTTGCGCCGTATCTTCGAGAACGAGATACGCATCGTCAAACAGCAGATGGAACAAACCGCCGAGGTTGAAGCCGAACAAAAAGCTGAAACGAAAGTATCATAGATACCGGAGGATACCTTGTGGTTTTTTCCTGAGGTGGTTGATTAGCTCAAGGCGCTCAGAGAGCGCCTTGAGCTAATCAACCACCTGTTTCAAAACTTTGATCTGATTCAAGATGTGTGATGGTGATGAAGGCGCTCTGTGAGCGCCTTCATCACCATCACACATCTTTATTGTGTTAATGAGGGCGGCGAAGCGCCGCAGTCGCTGAGGAGTCATGTACAGAGGGAAGCCCGAATAGTTACGACTTCCCTAGAAAATGGGTAAGATTGCACATGTTTAGTATACGCTTTACCGGTATCCTTCCAGTATATCGTAACCAGGCCAGTAAACAGGTTCAAAGGACCGGTATGGCCCGGTTGTATGCATAGACCTTGTGCCAGCCAGGCACAAGAGTCCCGGAAGGAGCTACTATGAGACGCTTTGCCTTTACCCGCCGTATCATTTTGAGCAGTCTGATTTTAGGCGCGGTTCTGTTGACAAGCACCATCTTCGCACATTCGATTGGTGCCTCTTCGAGTGCAACACAGATACGCAGCCAGGCATTTCAACCCGCAACCCTCCAACACTTGATCCAAACCCACCAGCTTGCTTCGACGGTGCAGGTGCTTAGTTCGCAGCCGCCCAGCGTTATTATTCAATTCCCGCTCTTTCCCAGCGGAGTAAAGAAGCTTTTTCCCAAGGCAACAGGTGTTGTGACCATTGTCCAGGGTAATCCCGCCGTTAGTCTCTTTGATACGGTAACCGTCGATGTTTCCAATATGCCGCCCGATACGACCTTTACCATCTTCTTCATCGAACTTGCCAACAAACCTTTCGGACATGTCCAGTATGTCGCTGACCTGCATACACTCGCCAATGGCACCGGTGATGTCACTTTCCAGACGATTACCCTGGTAGCCTTCGCCGCGAATGCCAGTGCACCAGGCACGTCACAAGATCAAAGCGGCACAGCATCCGGTATTCAACTAGAACATATGGGCATGTGGTTTTCCTCGCTCCAGGACGCGCAGCGCATCCTTAACGATACTACGCTCAAAGGCACACCTTTTGATGGCGGCAATCCTGCCCTTCACGCTGGGCCGCAGGCTATGACCGATGGGCAGAGCACGCCGGTATTCTAAAGCAACGACCCGGACACAAAGTAGATGTCTTTCTATACAAGCAGCCTGATCCACCTCAAAAAGGAGGTTTTATATGCCCATCCAACAGCGTCTGCATACCAGGATGCTTATGCTGAGTATCCTCAGGGGTAGTTCGCTACTCATTGTCTCACTGCTGGTTGTTGTGCTCCAGCTCGCAGTATCACCACTCGCGAGCGCACATACCTCATCTCAGGCACAAAGCCTTACTGTTAAGGCTATGCGACATGCTTCATACCGTGCAGGCACACAGCAATCCCGTAACACACTGCATAATAACGGCTTTGCGCCTACCGTTCAGGTGCTGAATGCATTGCCGCCAACATCCATCTTTCAGTTTCCGCTTGTTCCCAGTGGCATCAAGGCGCTTTTTCCTGATGCCACGGCCCTGGTAACTGTTGTGCAGGGTGATCGCAATAATAGTACAAGCGATACTGTTACGGTTGACGTACAGCATATGCCACCCAATACCACCTTTACCATCTTCTTTATCGAGCTTGCCAATAAGCCCTTTGGCCATGTGGAGTATGTCGCTGACCTCACGACGCGCGGGGATGGCAGCGGCGAGTCGGTCTTCCAGCTCATCACTAACGTAGCCTTTGCGATGGACGCCCGCAATCCTGGAGCATCAGATGATAACCTTGAAGGATTATCCACCGGTATTCAGCTTGAGCATATGGGCATGTGGTTTGCCTCGCTCCAGGATGCCCAGAAAGTCCTCAACAATCCCAATCTTCAGGGTACCATTTTCGATGGTGGTAATCCTCCGCTCCATGCTGGTCCCCAGGCTATGACCGATGGACAGACCTTACCCGTGATATAGGCAGCCAGCGTATCCATGCGCAGACAAAAGGAGCATAACTCATGTTTAAACATCTGACATATAACGGCATGCAGCCATCACGCTACCTGGCTGTCGTCCCTATACTGATCGTTTTACTGGGACTGCTGCTCAGTGCCTGTGACAGTCCCACCACTTCACAGGCAACGCAGACAACGCAGGTATCACCAACCGCCAGCGTGCCGAAATTTCCGACTGTGGCGCCTCCGTTACGTGTACCCTCCTTTGGAAGCTCAGGCCAAATTGCGCCAACAGTCAAGGTGCTCGCCTCGGTCGATCCCACCTTGATCGTGCAATTCCCGCTTGTTCCGGTTAGCGTCAAAACGCTCTTTCCTAATGCCAGTGGCCTGGTTACTGTTTTTCAAAACCCTGTCACGAACAACTTCGACACAGTAACTGTCAATGTGCAGAACATGCCACCCGACGTCAAGTTTACCGTCTTTTTCACCGAGCTTTCCGCCAAGCCCTTTGGTCACGCCGAGTACGTGGGTGATCTCATTACACGCGAAGATGGCAGCGGTGAATCTGTTTTTCACCTGATTACCTTCGTGGCCTTTGCCGCCGACAATCGCAATCCGGGTACATCGACAGATCAATCGGGCAGCGCCTCGGGCATTCAATTAGAACATGTAGGGATGTGGTTCGATAACATCGACAATGCCAAAGCGGCACTACATAACCCCAGCCTGGCTGGTACGCCTTTCGACGGTGGTCGAGGGCAACTACACGCAGGCCCACAAGCCCTGACCGACGGTCAAACATTGCCAGTGATATAAATATTACGTATCACACGAAGAATAGCGGGGAAGCACGTGCCTAACGAGACAGGCATGCGCTTCCCCGCTATTTCACTTATATACCTCTTCCATATAACTGTAGTATAATTGGGCAGGACGTGGACATGAAAGGAGCGACTTATGAACTCCCATCTCACATTTAGTCTGCCCGAGCGCCGTCTGGCGTTATTTGCCGGACTATTCAACCTTGTCATAGGCCTGGCTTTCTTCTTCTTGCCAGAACTACACTTGCCTTTATGGCCTGTGAGCATTTCGCCGCTGCTAGACCGCTTTATCGGTGCCATCATTATCGGCAATGGGTGTGGCGCGATCTATCTCTCCACGCAGCAGGAATGGGCGCGCGTACGCCCACTCGCTATTGTCGCTGCCGTCTATGGTACACTCGTTGCCCTGGCATTGCTCTATCACCTCATGTGGCTGAATGCTGCCCCTGTCTTCTGGCTCTATTTCTTATTCGATGTTCCATTTCTGATCGTCTTTTACGGCCTGTTCATCTACCATGACCTCTCCCCGCGAATGAGTAGGGCAGGCAAAGCCTAAGTACATAATCAATTGACCGACTCGGCTTCTTCGTGTATACTCTCCCTCGTGGAGAAGCGCAGAAAGGCGGTTGGCATCACACTCTTCGTACGATCCGCTCTTAGGATACTGCAATTTAAGATACTGCAATAGGAAGCAAGCTATGCAAGTGCCTCTCGCTGATCCTCTTGTCGGGCTAGATAGCCTGAATAAAGCGCTCCCGTTGGTAGGCCGCACCACTGAGATGCAGGTCATTGACTTTCTGCTCAACACGGTCCGATTTGATCTACCAACAGGTGCGCGCGCCTTGACGATCAGCGGAGAAATGGGTGTAGGCAAGTCGCGTTTGCTGGCAGAAATGTATGCAGCAGCACGCAAGGCAGGCTTCTATGTCCTGCAAGGGCGCACATACACCTCGAGCAATCCGTTCCCCTACCTGCCGTTCATTGAAGCCCTGCGCCCGCTGCTACGTTCGTCCTCACCGGGCCAGTTACGCCGCTACGTGGGACTGATCACTTCCCCCGAGGCTACTCATGCTAACGAGGACCAGGAACAAGCGTCAACTGTGCCTGGCTCAAACTCCTCGCTGGACGCTGGCGAGCAGATCATGGCGGCTCCACCACGTGAGGAGAGCGAAAATATCTCGCTGTCCGGCGTACCCATGGTAGCAGCGCTGGCGCGGCTCTTCCCCGACCTACCCTCGCTACTCGGGATAGCCGTCGTACCAGAGGTGCTGACGCCTGACCAGGAGAAGTTCCGCTTGCTCGATGCAATAGCAACTTTGCTTGAACACATAGCAATGGAACAGCCTGTCCTGCTAGGCATTGATGACCTACACCGGGCCGACAGCGCCAGCCTGGAACTCACCTTATATCTCACGGTGCGGCTGCACCGCAGCCGCGTTGCGCTTGTCGGTACAATACGTCCAGCGCCTATGTTCAACGAGTCCACTACAGGTCTTTCGGGTACTCAGCCCGTGGAAACAACGGCAGCCAGTCTCACAGCTACGAAAGCTCTCGCTGAACTCCTACGCCAGGGCCTACTTTTCTTGCTACCACTTGGACCACTAGATGCTGCCGCCAGTGCCCACCATCTGCATGCCCTACTGCCCGGTATACTTCCTGAAAACGTAGCTCAAACACTACTTAAGCGTGCCGAGGGCACCCCCTTCTTCCTGGAAGAGTTGGTGCGTATGCTCACCCTCAACCACCAGCTTGTACAGCGAGAGGGAACGTGGCAGGCGAGCAGGGCCATGAACACAGCACTACCCGGCAGTATTACGCTGGCAGTTGGGGAGCGCTTGCGAGAATTGAGTCTTCCCTGTCATGAATTTCTGCGCGTTGCCTCGCTCTTCGGCCGCACGTTCCCCTTGCCAGCTCTATTCAGGGTTCTCGCACATATGCAGGAAAGCAATGTGCGACTATGCGTTGAAGAAGCCTCCCGGGCAGCTCTTATAGCTATCGTACCTACTGAGACTGTTAATGTCCCCTGGCCCGAGGAAGATACCTCGCTAGAAGACGCACCGGAGCCTCCTGTGGGGACCCAGCTTACTCCTCCTACCTACATGTTCTGCCAGAGCATCGTACAAGAGACATTGACTGGCGAAGTACCTGTCTACCAGGCAAGCGAACTACATACTGCCATTGGCAGGGCATTAGAAATGATATATGCGCACACCGCTCCTGCCCATGCAGCCGAGCTGGCTCGTCACTACCTCCTGGGTGATACAAAGGCCGAGGCTCTGCACTGGAGCCTGCTGGCAGGTGAGGATGCAGCGCGTAAATTTGCTCACCGTGAAGCTATAGGCCACTTTCACCTGGTATTACGACTGCTTGAAGCGGGAGAAACGTCCCCGCATGCCCCTTCACCGGCTCAACTCCACACCACCATTGGTGAGTTGTGGTTTAAGCTAGGTGAGCTTGAGCAGGCCACGCGCTCTTTGCAACAGGCGCTCGTAGAGGCGCCTGTTGCGGATGCCCACTATGGAGATGGACAAACAGGCGGACATCCACACGGTGGGCACCCTCAAGAGATGTCTCTGCAAAGGGCGCGAACTAATCGTTTGCTGGCGGATGTCTATCGCATGCAGGGTCGCTACGATCAGGCCTTAGCTCACCTGTTGGCCGCGCGTACGGCCCTTACTACAGGTAAAGAAGCAGCAGATCAGGCAGAGATAGCTGTGCCATGGTTTCCAGGTCGTAGTTTTCCTGGTGAGCGACATGCACCGGCATTTGAACGTATGCGTACAACTGAGTACATACTTTTCCTGCATGCCCAGGCCACGCTCGATATTCTACTTAACCGGCGACAAGCGGCTGAAACAGCCCTATGGCAGTCTCATCAACTGGCCATCGAGCTAGGCAACAGGGAGAGTCAAGCTTTTGCCCTGCATCTGCTGAGCTGGCTGCGCGGCTGGGGCGAGCATATTCGCGACGCTATCCGCTTGCAGGAGCAAGCCCGCCAAATCTATATCGCCATAGGCGATCCTTTCCACGCAGTCCTTGGTGATCAGGGATTGGGCATCATCTACCTGGCCCTTGGGGAGACAGAGCGCGGCTCTCTCTATACTTTGCGCGGCTTGGAGCGCGCCAAGCGTTATGGAGCGCGCTTTAGCCTTGGCTGGCTGTACTGGAATTATGGGGTCATCGCCCTCACTCGTGGTGACTGGACCGGAAGTACATCCCACCTGCAGGAGTCCATGCACGAGGCGGAGGTAACCAACAACGGACGCCTCAAACCTCTTGTGCGCCAGGCGCAAGCCGAACTCGCTTTCCGCCAGGGCAACTGGCAGCAGGCCGAAGATCTCTTCCAGGAAAGTATCCAATTGGCCCTGAATACCGAATGGTATCCTGGTACACTAGCTCTCTACGGTCATTTTCTCGCGGTCACAGGGCGCCGCGCGGCGGCACGCGCGCAACTTGACCGGGCAGCAGTTCAAACAGAACCCCCGGGCTACGGTGGTGATTTTTACATCCCCTTCCTCGCAGAGGGCTACATACACCTGGAGGCGCATGCTCAAGCCGCGACCTACATTGAACGTATTCGTGCCCTGCGCGGCTTTATATACTATGGCAGTTCAGTTGACCGTATCCTGGGTGAAGTGGCAGCCCAGGCCCAGGATTGGGAAATGGCCGAGCAGGCCTTTGAAAACGGCCTGGCCCTTTGTCACCGCGCCGCCAACCAGCCTGAAGCAGCCGCTATCCTCTATGAACAGGCTCGCACCCTGTTGATGCAAAGCAGGACTCAGACCGGAGAACAGCAGCAGGAAAGTCTACGGCGCGTACACAGTCTTTGCGAACAGGCACGCACACTCTTTCTCCAATACCAGATGCAGCGAGCCGTAGACCTTGTGAATACATTACAGGAGGGAGTGCGTCAACTTGAACGACACACCGTGAGTATTGGTGCACCCCGTCATGTTACGTCCCGCCAGGTTCCGCAAATACACGAGAGGGAAAAAGTACATTCTGAATACCATCTTGAGCTCAACCTGACTAAACGCGAACAAGAGGTCCTGCGCCTGGTAGCTGAGGGCCACACCGACCGTGAAGTGGCCGAGATACTGGTCCTCAGCCCTCGCACCGTCAACCGCCACCTCAGTAACATCTTTGTCAAGCTAGATGTGCCGGGTAGAGCCGCTGCTGTAGCCTATGCAATTCGCCGGGGATTGGTGTAAGCCTCGCAGCATGCCCGGTTGTCATTCACTCGTCGGTAATCCCTGCCATCTCATTTTTGAGATCGCGCATCATTAGTTCGGGGACGGCTTTGCGTGGGTCCAATCCTTCAAATAAAACCAGGCTGAGCTGCTTAGTAATCGGCATCTCTACATCATAATGTGCCGCCAGTTGCAAGGCCGCCTTCGTCGTATAAACCCCTTCAGCTACACTGCGGGTAGAAGCCAGGATATCAGCGAGCTTTTCTCCCGCTGCCAGTCGCCTTCCCAACTGCTGGTTGCGACTCAAAGGGCTGGCACATGTCGCGATCAAATCGCCGATACCGGCCAGGCCGGAGAAAGTCAGTGGATTGGCTCCAGCTGCGACACCTAGCCGGGCAATTTCAGCTAAACCACGTGTCATAAAAGCAGCTTTGGCATTCTCACCGTAGCACATCCCATCATTAAAGCCTGCACCAATGGCGATAATATTTTTAAGCGCTCCACCCAGTTCAATTCCCACCAGATCGTTAGCGGTGTAAACGCGAAAATGAGATGTATTGAGGAGCGTGCGAGCCTGAATCGCAACATTTTCATCATAAGCAGCTACCACGGCAGCGGTCGGCTTTTCTTCCGCTACTTCACGCGAGATATTTGGTCCACTCAGGGCAGCAATACGCTTCTGCGCATGGGGCAACTCTTCGCCGATCACCTCGGTCATGCGCTTGAGGCTATTAATCTCAATGCCCTTGCTGGCACTGACGAGCAGCGTCTTGTAACCAACATACGGCGCGAGCAAGCGCACATTCTCACGCATACGCTGCGATGGGGTCACCAGTAAAAGCAAATCTTGTTCTCGGACCGCTTCAGCAATCATAGAAGTGATTTGCAACGTTTCAGGAAAGGCTATACCCGGCAAAAATAATGTGTTCTCGCGCTGCTGATGCATCTCTATAGCGCGCTCCGGGCGATGTTCCCACAGTGTCGTCTTTATGCCTTTTTTTGCCAGCAGCATGGCCAGGGTAGTACCCCAGGCACCGCTGCCAATGACACCAACCGATACCATTCTCTCAATACTCCTAAAATGCGTTCCATACGTTCGGCTGCCGCTTACGTATTGCCCATATTGTAGCATAATCAGGAGGAGATACCGGCTTGCCTACTCATTTATCCTACGCAGTAGGGACGATTCCTGAGAAGACCAGGAATCGTCCCTACTGCGTATAACACAGGTCATCTCAGATGCTAAAAGCGAATAAAACTGACACCGCGACCTGGTGAGAATTCTACATATGTCACCCACCAGCGGTGGGCTCCCCAGTTCATATTGCTTGCAATCACATGCCCATTCCACAATACTCTTTCCACCACAGCTACGTGACCCAGGCCGTATGCACCCTGAACCCATGGTTGCAAATTTATAATGTCTCCCGGCTGGGGGGTACTGGAGACATGCCAGTGGAAGTCACGAGCACGATTCGACCAGGCCCAGGCATTTGAATTGATCGTCCATGGTACATAGATACCATGCAACTGGTGATAACGCTGGTTGGCCCACCATGTGCACTGCGCATAGGGGAAAAAGTTGCCTCTGCCCATGACCGGCCTCGGACCACCAGGTACTGGAGAGCCACCGCCTGGAATACACACGGTCTGGTTGACGTAAATAAGGTTAGGGTTCGCAATACGATTATACGCGGCAAGGCGCTGCCAGGAGGTTTTGTAGCGATAGCCGATACGTCCCAGTGTATCGCCGCGCACGACGATATAGGTGCGATCACGGGCGGAACAAGGGGCATGGGCAAAAGCTCCAAATATCTGTGAGCCCAGTGTATTACCTAGCAAGAGCAGCACGAGTACTGCCACCACGCTTATATGCCCCACTACTATGCTCGCTACCCGATGTTGCTTAAAATACTGCCAGATTCGTTGATATTTGCGCATATGCACGTTAGCCTCCCTCTCCTCTACAGTACAAACACAAACCACTAAACAGGCAGGCTGTTTTACTTGCCCTTACAATAAATGTATATGAGGCACATATTTGCGCATCGCTATCATAAAATTTATTGATACAATTAGTGCGTAGTAGAAAAGGACTACATCGCGGAGGGAAAAAAATCCTCGTATCCAGGCTAAATTTGCTCCTCGTATGCGAGCCCAAAAAGCCTAAAATAGGTATTGACGGATGAAAAGAGACATGTTATAGTGTGGCACGTACCAAACAAGCCAAGGTAGCTCAGTCGGTAGAGCACAGCACTGAAAATGCTGGTGTCGCCGGTTCGATTCCGGCCCTTGGCACTTTTTATTTTTGGAGAACGCGTCAATGTCCTTCTCATGCGGCTTGACGCGTTGTTTTTGTATGGGATTCAACACATATGTAGCGACTATTGCAACTTGCCATTAAAAGCGTAAAATGCGATAGGTGCAACACCTCTCCCATAGATGTATGGTATGGTCAAAAACCTAGATAATCAAAGCTAGAGAGTATCAAGTAAGTTTAGAGCTTCCCCGATTGGACTTTCTTATAACAGAACCAGAAGGGACAAGAATAGGTGTTGAGATAAGATATTTTAACACCTTAAGAAAAGTTTATATTGACAGCGTGATAAATGATATGCTTAGTATTATAGAGAAAAAACAATGGCTTGATAAAAGGAGAAGACTATGCCAGAGTATCGAAAATGGATCACATCGGACCCAAACGTGCTCTTCGGAAAACCTGCCATCAAGGGAACTCGTATCTCTGTCGAGCTAATTCTTGATGAACTTGCTGGAGGAATCACGGTTGACGAGCTTCTTGAAGCATACCCTCGTCTTAATCGTGAGGCTATCTCTGCTGCACTTGCGTTTGCCGCTGATACACTTCGAGCAGAAGTCACTTATCCACTTGACCAAGCAGCATCATGAACATCTTTGCTGATTATTCGGCATGATACTCGCCGCTATTTCATCTTGTATTGTGCTACTATCTCTTCATTGAGACGAACGTACTACATATAACAATTAGGCCGCTGCTTGTGCCAACGCAGTTCACCTTCAAGGGACTTACATTGTCGGCATATCGCTTCTCGCTCACGCCTGTACATATGGTATCCCACTTTTATCAAAAAATATGCAGAAACATGTAAAAAGTCTGTAAAGAGTCCATATGAGGAGAAATCAAGAGAGAGAAGAGTAATAGAGATCTAACCCATGTACGGCTCTACTACCCTCATCACATCCTCAACAAAAAAGGGTTTGGGGAGGGTCTCCTCATGTGTAATAAGCGAGGTAACCTCGGCCAGGGTTGATACCGCGGACATCAAAACAATTACGTGGCGTTTGCGCAGGGCGGGTTCAGCTTCGAGAGCAGTGCATACCTCTTTACCGTCCATTACGGGCATCATAATATCGAGGAAAACCAGATAATTGTCTTCTTTACGCAGGATTTCCAGGGCCTCAAGGCCATTACGCGCCGTATCTACTGTATATCCTTCAAAACTGAGAATATCGACCATCATTTCGCGAATAATCGAGTCATCATCTACGACTAAGATCTTACGGGGTCTATTATTTTGATTCATCTGGGATATCCTTGCCAGTCTCCGCGATTCCTTCAATGCGCGGCAAATAAAAACTGAAAGCTGAACCCTCACCAGGAATAGAATGCTGCAACCACAGCCTGCCGCCCATGGCTTCAACATAGCGACGGCAAATATATAGACCCAGGCCAGATCCACGAACTGGCGTTGTTAAGGAACGAGGGGCACGCACAAATTTCTCAAAAATTCTCTTTTGATCTTCAGGAAGAATGCCTTCTCCCTCGTCATAGACATGCACCAGCACGATAGGCATATCGGGATCAGCTTCGATATCACTCTGGTCCTCGGGTACATCGACCTTGTCAAGGATTGTTCCTCCAGCGAGTATCTCTATACGTCCATCCGGGGGTGAATATTTGGCGGCGTTATCAAGTAGGTTTGAGATCACCTGCCGCACGCGCAAGGGGTCACCCTGCACCCAGAGATCGGACTCAACCTGGAACACGATTTTCTGCTCGATATTAACACTCAGCATATTTATCGCCATCTCAGTCGCCGGTTGCATCTGTACCGGGCCGATCTGCAGATCCAGCTTTTTGTCTACTGTCCCTATCTTGGCGGCTTCGGTCATACTAGATACCAGGTCGGTCAGTTGTTGGGTAGCGCCGGTAATCTTGCTAGCGAAGCGCAGAATCTGCTGGGGATTCAGGCGATTGCTCTGACGCTTCAACAGGGTAGCGTAGCCACTAATTGCGCTCAATGGTGTCCGTAGCTCGTGCGAGGCGGTTACCAGGAACTCATCTTTAAGTTTGTCCAGGCGTTGTTGTTCGGCATATGCCTCCTGAATCTCTGCGAACAACTGAGCATTACGGATTGCGCTGGCAGCCTGCCCACAGATTGCCAGCAGCATGCCAATGTCCGACGGGCGGAAAATATGGCTTTGCTGGGGGGTATGCACCCCCAGGATTCCGATAAGCTCCGTCTGGTATAAGACCGGGACCATGAGCATCTTCTGAATACCCGTCTCGCGCAGAAAGATGGCCCCCTCTTCCGCACTGATTTTCGCCAGTTCTTCCGCCATAGGCTCGTCCAGGTAGAAAAAGCTGGCGCTTACCATTTGCTCTAAAACTGTCCCTTTAAAAGGAATGCGTATCGAAGCGATCAATTCCGGGTGGTAGTCATTGGTAAGAGCGCCTGTAGAGGCAGCAACGGCAAGCTCTTCCTCGTCAAGGAGAGTTCTCCTTGGTTCGTAGGCAGCCTGAGCAATGATGTACTGTTTATCGGGAGATAGTTGGAAGAAAATGCTCATTTCGGCTTCTACCAACCTGCTCGCCGATTCAACGAATTTCTGCACCAGTTCAGCCGTGTTCAAGACTGTGCTGATAGATTGTAACGCGCTATTCAAGCCCGCCAATGCCTCTTCACGCTGCCTAGCCTCGCGCAATGATTGGCGCGAACGATCATAGAGCTTGGCATTCTCGATACTGACGGTGATGATCTGTACCATTGTCTCCAATACCTGGATCTCTTCGGCTTGATAGGCATGGGCGTACTGGCTAGTCAAACACAGTGAGCCAATCACGCGATTAAACATTTTCATGGGTAGCAGCAGAAACGAACCCGCCTTGTGCTGATCACCCCATGTGCCCGTTAGCAGCTCATCGTAGCCTGCCTGTTCTAACTGAGCATCTTCCAACAACACCTGGCGCTTTTCCTCTTGAGTAATGCGCCACCAGGTGGGACGATCTACTGGCTGTATGACCATGGGACGTTCTGCCAGATCTTCCACACGCTTGCCATTGCGCACGGCGAAGACATCGTAAATCAGCCTGGTATCGCGATCATAAAGTGTCATCAGCATTGAACTAACATCAACCACGTTGGAGACAAATTCATACACCTTCTCCACCAGGGTAGCTAGCTGCACAGTTGAGGGAAATGCGGCACTAATCTCCTGCAACTCATGCAAATACTCTCTGATCCGCAACTGTCGCTGGCGCAGTCGATCATTTTGTAAATAGAGCGCGATCCGTTCAGCAAAGTTGAAAGCCTCCGCGCGCTGTCTCTGCTGAAATGGCGGGCCGGGCATGGTTTGGTACAGGACAACAACACCCAGCATCCGCGCAGCCTTTTTCCTGTTCTTTATTTCATCGACAAGCATAGATTCTTGAATAGGGGTGGCCAGGTACCATGTTGGTACAACATCTGTTTGAATGGGCTGGGGGCCGCTATAGAAGAAGGAGAGGTAGTCCTCTTGACGCATGACATAAGGCTCGTTTTTGCCCCAGACATAACCAATGATATCCTGGCCAAGAGGATAGGTATTTCCGACGGGAAACAGGCTAGATTGTTGAGGAGACACATCTTCCAGATCATCTGAGGATACTGCTTGCGCAGGGCGTATCAAACGCTCGAGCGCTGATGTCGAAGAATCCGGGCCGAGTGGCACAGTTGTCAGGCGGTTGGGCACACGCGAGTTCTCATTTTGTGGCCCATGTTGCGATGCTGAGGGCGGCGTAGTATTTTTACGCATACGCAGGTGCAGGCATATCTCCATTTGTCCTAGATTCTCGTTAAAGAGTGCAAGAATGCCTCCATTGGCAGCAAACTGCACAATCATCTGGTGCAGAAGATGTCTCAGCAACGATGGTGAAAAGGCCTCACCGGCCTGAAAATCTGATTCTCCCCAAATAGCGGTAGACATGTAATTTCTCCTCACTTCGCCTGTAGTACCGGCGGGCTAAAACCCACTCCCTACGGGAAGTACAGAGAATATCTCTGAAAGTTCAAAGCTCATAAGTTTAGGAAATTGTACAAAGGGTAGCATATCACACACCTCTAGTATATTCAACTTTTTGGAAGTGCAGAAAACCGTGCAGGTCAGATTAACAATTTGACAACTTCCCTTCACTGGGGCTATCATGCTCTATGATATGCCAGTTAAGAATGTATCGATATCCACTCATGCCCTATACAGCGGAGGAACACTACATGACAGATGCCACAGCCAGCAATGGAGCGGTGTTTCATGCTCATAAGCTCAGTAACGGATTGCAGATTATCGGCCAGCCCATGCCCGATTTTGAGTCGGTGGCCGTATCATACTATGTACGTACTGGCTCACGTGACGAGCCAGATCCCAGTATAGCCGGTGTCTCGCACTTCTTAGAGCACATGGTTTTCAAAGGCACCAAAACGTTGGATTGGCAAGAAATTACACTTGCATTCAACAAGATCGGTGCCGAACTCAATGCCTTTACCTCTCACGAGGCTACCGTGTATTATGCACGCGTGGTGGGAGAATATCTCGATCGCGCCGTAGGGCTGTTAAGTGATATGATGTATCCCCGCCTGGCTGAGAGCGATTTCGAGACGGAAAAAGAGGTGATTGTCAACGAGATTGCTCGTTCGGAGGACCAGCCCTACAATGCCACCTACCGGCGTATGATGCAGACATACTTTGGCTCTCATCCTCTTGGGCACGATGTACTGGGTACACCTGAGAGCATTCGCAATATGCGTGTTGAACAGATGCGTGAGTATTGGAATAAGCGCTATGCCGCCAACAATATGATTCTCTCGGTGGCCGGCAATTTCTCCTGGGATCACATCGTCGAGCTGGCTGAACAGCTCGACGCTG
>JACZCU010055656.1_pt1 | contig 14377 bp, 11 predicted proteins | sample 8641851 | NCBI WGS metagenome assembly JACZCU01 (sample SAMN15324605, study PRJNA640507) | soil metagenome | isolation source: monocropping sugarcane control | place: China: Luxin town, Laibin City, Guangxi Province | collected 2019-07-25 | depth 10cm m | reverse complement strand
TGGGGGAACCCTCCCCCCGGGTGTCCCCAGCCACCCCTGGGGGGGCGAAGCCCTAACCAAAGCCCGGAGCCAGCAGCAAAGAGGGGGGGCCGCTTCCTTTGAGGAAGCGCCCCTCCTTCTTGTTGAAATTATTTCTGAGTTTTAGTGCATTATGTCTCACCTACCCCTCTTAAGACCAGAACCATGTACGGGCATACCTCACTCTACTAGAACGAGTCTCCTTGTAAAACCTTCTTGCCATTCCCAAAACACCCTCAGACGAACGCAGATACTCGTGGTAGCCGAAGAAAGTATTCTCCAAATTTATTTGCCTTGGCGATGATGAGATGAGAACAATGCCCGGACATAGTCAAGCCAAACTGAATCCTGGTCAAATGGAAACGAGCGGTAACTTGTTCACCATGGCGATACACAGGAAAGCGGCTGCTTACCTCGGGAACTTCACGGCAGAAAAGAACGTTCTATCTCTGAATGCTTTTTTTATTATGCAAGGCCAGTAAGCAGTAAACCGATAAGCGAAAGGAGAAAAGGTATGCCTTCGGGTACTCAATTTCAGCGACGATGCTTTCTCATGATCACCGTACTCGTATTTTTTCAGGTACTCACCGCCTGTGGATCAAATGCTTCGAAGCCGGCTTCAACACATGTGCCAGCATCGCATACGTCCACACCAACGTTGACCAGCGGTTCCGGCACTTCTGGCACGGAGACTGGTTGTCCGAACCACGACAACGTGACGACTCCTCCTGGATCACCCGCTCTACTCTTGAAGCCTTCTGCAACCAAGCAGTCGTACCTAGCACACCTCGGTGACACCATTGAGGTTGATCTACCCATCGGCAATGCCTGGGCAGGGCCGATGAATGCGACCGGAGGCTTGCAGATGCAAACGCCCGCCGGATATGCATGGAAGACGGAATGCATCTGGCGATTCGTCGCTCACAGTACTGGCATGGTGAAACTGGCTTTCGATGGTTATGCTCTCTGTAAGCAGGCGGTTCATTGCTTGCCCTCGGAGATTTACGAAGAATTTATGGTCATTGTCCAGTAAGCCAGCAGAGTAGCCAGTAGCCGATGGGATTTTGCGACGAGTCGCCCGGGAAGAGGTGGCTTAATGACTTGTCGCTCTCAACTCCTGCTACGAGTTGCCGATGCGGTCTTAAAGAGTACGCGCACATTTCTTTGCCAGGCGGAGCAGGTTATATCCTGGGTTTTGTGTCTTAACCTTTCCAAGAACGATACTGGACTTTAGGCATTGGTTGTTTCTGGTTGTTTTTTGCAGTCCTTTTCGTGCTCAAAAAGGCTGTATTTTGTTTGTGAGTGTTGGTTGTTTCTTGCTTATAGTTGTGGAGGTTGCTGTAGAATCTGTCAAGTATTTGGCTCATATAATAGTTTAGGTGTAGCCCCCAAGAGGCAATCCCTCTGGAGGATATACTGGTGAAAGCAGCGGGAGAGCCGAAGATTTGGCTTGTGGCCTGTTCAGGTATCTGAACAGTGACCTCCGGGGAGAGACGGCTCCCCGTCCACCAGGGTCAAAAGGGTCTATCAGGCTTGTTGCAACCGCCTGCGGCTTCTCGAAAGAGAACCGCATGAGCTCGATTGCCTATCCAGCATGAGCTGACGTTCGCCCTGGTTGGTCGGGTTTCTCGCTCGCCTCGCCGAAAGAAGGAACGACGCCGGAGAATGACGCTAGGAAATGGACAGAGATGGGAAATGAAGGGAAAGCAGGTGTGCGATGAATAGGACTCCATCCGCTCCCTCCGAGGAGGAAGCGGTTATCAAGTACGTCTGTGGGGTTGATATCGGAAGCCAATCCTGTGCGGGCTGCATTTGTCGGCCCGACAAAAGCGTGGTGGTCAAGTCGATCACGTCCGCCAATGCCAGGGAAGGTTGGCAGATCTGGGAAGAGAAACTGAACCGGTTGGATGCTCCACCCAGCCAGATTCTCATCGGGATGGAAGCCACCTCCCGCTATGGAGAGAATCTCTATCATGAGTTAGAGCAGCGCGGCTATGTGCTGCGGCTGTTGCATCCAGGACAAACTCATCACTTTCACCAGCAACAGGGTTTACGAGCCAAGACCGACCGGCTTGACGCCATGACCATTGCCAGAGTCTTGTTGAGCGGGGAGGCGCGGATCGGCTACGTCCCCAGCGAACGGGTAGCTGTATATCGGGAATGAGTGCGTTTGCATACCCAACTGAGTGATACCGCAGCTGGCTATCAAAATGAGATCCAGGCTCTGGTTGTGGTACTCTTCCCTGAGTTCACACAGGTCTTTGCCGATCCTTGCTTGCCCACTGCCCTTGCGGTACTCAAAGCCTTCCCCAGTGCCCAGGCCCTGGCCGAAGCAGGGATCGAACCACTCACCCAACTATTACGAGCGCAACCAGCAGCGCATTATGGCCGTCCTACTGCCCAGAAACTGGTGGCTTTCGCGAAACAGAGCGTGAGTAGCGGGCGAGCGATAGCCGGGAGATCGGTCAGTCTACGGATTCTCTGCGATCAGCTGGAGCATACCCGAGCGAATCTCGCGCGTTTAGACGCCGAGATCGAACAACTCCTGAGCGCAGATGCGGGAGTCAAAGGGTTACAACAGGTGCCTGAATTTGGCCGGAAGACGCTGGCGGTGCTGCGCGCCGAATTAGGGGATGTGCAGCGGTTTGCTCTGTCAACTGGTGGGTGCTACCACCTTGCAGCAAATCGTTGCTCTACTCGATCAAATTCTCGCTTTGCTTGGTGGGTAGATGAAATGAGCCTATCAGGCCGAGTTAGTTAACAAGAGAAAAGTGTCCCCCCTCCTTTCTCGTTCATGCTCTACACTGTTATTATTTATCATGGGGAAGCACAGGAGCAACGGAGTTCGGAGAACCCCATGTCAATACCCCATGAGCAACAATTTATGGAAAGCATCTTGGCCTGCCTCACCAATGGCGTGATCACCATCGATTCGTCAGACCGGATCACGATCTGGAACGCTGCGGCAGGAAGCATCCTCCACCGCCATCCATCTATGGCTCTCGGCAAGCGGTATCAAGACGTATTTAACACGCTACCGCAACTGGGCCTGATAGGTGTGCTCAACACGATACGAATGCAACATCAGTATGGCACAATGGTACGCACGTCGATCACAGGCGATATACCAGGACGTGGGCAGGTCAACCTGCACCTTTGCGTCTGCTTACTGGCTGACACCCATCAGACCTATATCGGGATGATCATCGTCATCGAGGACCAGACAGTAACGATAAGCAAGAGGTAGAAGCAATTTTTCTCAAGAACCTCGATCATAATGTAAGGGTTATTATTCACGAACTTCCCAAAGCTCTGATAGATCATGCTGTTTTAGCTTTTGCGTATAACAAAAGCTCACCTTACTTTACTTCCTTGTAGTAGTTTTTAATAACACCTTTGCCATTATGGGGTATCATCTGAGGCTGTACGGCGTGCCATTTTCCCTCCAGAGCGAGGAGATCTAAGGCGTACGTTCGCTGGCGTTTTCTGATGTTTATATTGTGCTCAAATGAGGGCGGCTTTGTCCGCCTTTTTTCGTTTCGAGTTGGGGTTATTCGTTGGCGTTGCTGTCAAGATTGGGCTCTGACGCACCCTCCGTGAAAGCTCTAGCATATTACACTCATGATGACATCCGAACTGGCTTTATCAGAGCTTCGCATATCTCGATATCACCCTGGACGTATTAGAATCACGAAAGGTGCGTCAGAGTCAGATTGGGTTCTCCATCACGTTTCGTGATGGAAAACTGAGGGAACTTGAGCTAGTGTTCGGGTTTTAGATGCCTAGACGTGAGCATGGCGCGAGACCCTGCTGACGTACCTTACTCTGCGCGAGGAGGTTCTGATGGTACGCCAGCTGGGAACGGTTCTGGTGCCACAGTGGGCGGGGGCGTTTCTAGTGGCACATTGGAAGCCTTGCTTTCTGGTTGATCTCGGCTATTTTCGCCTGTGTCTCCGTAGGGCGTTTCTAGTGGCACATTGGAAGCCCTGGTTTCTGGGCGAACACCGGCTTCTGGCGATGCTGAAGGAACGGCCGGTTGAGCCGTTCTCAGCCGGGCACTGATGTCATAGGCTCCGTTCTGACGCAAGATGGCAAGAGCTTGCTCCAGGTAGCCCCGTGCGTTGATGAGCAAGAGGCAGCGCCCCGCCTGCAATTCACTCTGATAGAAGCTCGCATCCTGCTCCGCTACGCCGAGACTCCTCAAATCCTCTACCGTAAGTGCCCTCGTGGTTTCCATGCCGGTAAACCACCCCTTGAGACTGTCGAAAAAACCGGCTCCGCGTTCCACCAACCTGATCTGGCCATAGCTCACGCCAGCACGTCGCAGTTCATCGATCGCCCGATCCGCCTGGCCGCGGTCTGCCAAGACGGCTATCAAGCTTACGCGTTCAATGGTTGTCATGTGTTTCCTCCTTTCAGAAGACCTGGCAACGGAGAGAGAACCGCATGCTGCTTCCTCTTGCCCGCCTGGTCAGGTCAATCCTTGCTAACAATGGCGCTCTGCGCCATGTCATGCCTTCCTTTTCGAGTCAAGCTGAGGGAGTCTCTCCCTCAGCTTGACTCATCCAGGTTCGCACCCTACACGCAGTCAGCACCAGGGAACATTACTTGCATGCCCTGCCCTTATCACGCAGCAGAAGCCCAATGAGTTTTAAGGTTCTTTGCAGGCGGAGAGGCGTCTGCCTTTCAGAGACGAACCAGTCTTCCATGGTTTACAGACTGGTCTCGAAACTCCACCAAGTTATGCTCTTCCCTCTCCAGTATCTTGAAGAGCGAGCAATTGACCAGTTCGTGCTCTGCTTTCTTCCCCCTTCCTTTGTGCCTCGTTGGGCTTGACAAGGGAATATGGGGTACATTTTTGTTCAAATGTGTGTAGAGGTTTTCAAACGTGTTGATCGTGTTTGCGGTCAAAATTGGGATCTCCATCAAGTTTCGTGATGGAGAACTTCATTTGCTGTCAAGATGTTGTTAACCTATGAATTCTAATTCTGGTTGCTGCATATGTATTGGGTATACCTTACCTTGATCATAGGCATTTAATAGCAGCTATTCAAACGATGTTGAAGTCCTTGAAGAGGAAAATGGCAAGCCATTGTCAAGAGAAGCCTCATGGAACCTACCCCTCAAAGTTGGTAAATCTAAGCTGGAAGAGGTTTTACGGCTTTGAATGGCTTCAAAACCTCAAGATATTACATACTCCGGTTTCGCTTCTATTTGGAATGTTAGTCTATCATCGCTCATCGGATCAACATGTTCAAGAGCAGCAACTTGGAAGTAACCTTTCTATTACCCTGTTCTAGTGCCTAGTAAACCAGAGACTGGACAACCTGATTAGTTCATCTGCACTTGAGCAATGAGCAAGGTCTGATGAAGGAGTGAGAGGATACATAAAGTGAGGTAGGAAGCCTTTTCCTGAGCAAGCTTCCTACCTCGCTTTTGCAGTCGGGGTGAGAGGATTTGAACCTCCGACCACCACAACCCCATTGTGGTGCGCTACCGGGCTGCGCTACACCCCGTTCCTTAGAACGAAACAAGTATAGCAGAAATTTCGTCTATCCGTCAAGGCTTTTTTGTCTTTTTTCTATGCATATTCATCAATAGCTGCCACCCAATTTGCGATGGTCCCAGGAAACTATCTCTAGCGGCTTCACGACGATGGCTACGCGCTTGGCCGCCTGGGCTTCGACCATAGGTCGCGTATGCTCATTGAGCGGCCCGGTATAGCGTTCCCAGATTGCCTCACCCAACCGTTGGACCGTCTCGCGATCATCCTTTAAAACTGCCTGCCCCTTGATCTGCACACCGCGCAGTTCATCATAACGTTCGCCCGCCTCCACGAGGCAGGTAAGTCTGGGATCTCTCCGCAGATTGACTGCCTTCTGTGACTTGGTATATGTCCAGAAGGCAAGTTCGTTATCGATAAGCGTATACCACATCGCCACCAGGTGGGGAAACCCATCATGATCTATCGTGGCCACCTGTAATGTGCGCTGTTCTTCTAAAAAGGCATGTATTTCCTCGTCAGTCATACGAATGAGGTCGCGGCGGTTCATAGATTATCTCCTTACTATGTTTGCAATATTTTCAAGTGTCGAAAAGCCACAAGTTAGCATCATCCCACTAGAAAAATGTATCTGTCTGGTACAGGATTACGCATTTTTCGCGCAATTCTCCCAAAATCCCCTAGACTTTTCCCCCAAAATCTGGCATAATACATTTTAAATCAATATAACATGAAAAAGCGATGATGGGGAGAGTACTCAGATAGGGAACGCTTAGAGAGAAAGGGTCACCGGCTGCAAGCCCTTTCGTGGGACCATCTGACGAAGTTCACCCCAGAGCTGGCTGTTGAAAATACGACGTAACGTATGAAGTAGACAGTACCGGGTCGTCCCCGTTAGCCGACAAACCGAGTGGAACTCAGCACTACTTACTCCTTCTAATATATATTAGTGCGATAGGTTTTATGGCTGCTGGTTCAATACGGGTGGTACCACGGAGATTACCGACAACTTCGTCCCTGTAGACGTAATGTTTGTCGGTTTTATGATTTTTGGGAGGAAGCATGATAGGGCAACTTGACTCATTGCTAGGGCAGCTCGATGCCTTACAAGCTCGTGCTATTGAGCAATTGGAGCCGATCTCAACATCAGCGGAACTGGAGGAGTGGGATACCGCCTACCTTGGTCGCAAACGCGGCGAACTTACGAACCTCTCTTCCGTTATGGCTAAGCTGTCAAAAGAAGAACGACCTATCGTTGGACAAAAAGTCAATGCGGTGAAGGCTGAACTGACCTCACGCCTCGCCGCTAAGCGCGAAGCACTGCGCCAGCGTGAATTGCTGCAAGCTCTGGAACGCGAACGCATCGATGTGACGCTTCCAGGGCGCGCACTACCTGTCGGGCATATGCACCCGCTGTCCCGTATTATCTGGGAGGTTACCCAGATCTTCGCTAAGATGGGCTTTCATATTGTGGAGGGGCCCGAAGTAGAAACTGATTACTACAACTTCCAGGCCCTCAATATACCGGCAGATCACCCCGCTCGTGATATGCAGGATACCTTCTGGGTCGTGCCGGGTCAGATCCTCTTGCGTACACAGACCTCGCCTATGCAAATTCGCGTTATGCAAGAGATGCGACCACCTGTACGTGTCGTTGTCCCAGGTAAAGTGTATCGCAACGAAGCCATCGATGCCTCGCACGAGGCCATGTTCCATCAAATTGAAGGCTTGCTGGTTGACGAATACTGTACGATGGCGGATCTAAAGGGCATCCTGGAACGAGTTGCCCGTGTACTCTTCGGTGAAAATCGCCGCGTGCGCTTTCGTGGCAGCTACTTCCCATTCACCGAACCCAGCGCAGAGATGGACATAGACTGCCCCATCTGTAATGGTAAGGGCTGCCGCACCTGTAAGTATAGCGGCTGGGTAGAGATGCTTGGCTCTGGCATGGTCCATCCCAGGGTTCTGCGTGAAGTGGGCTATGATCCATCAAAGTATCGCGGCTTCGCCTTCGGTATGGGCGTCGAGCGCATCGCCATCTTAAAGTATTCTATTAACGAGATACGCCTCTTCTCAGGCAATGACTTGCGTTTCTTACAGCAATTCTAAGCAACAAAATAACTTTTGATGGATGGGTTATTCGAGGAGAAATATTATGAAAGTGCCATTGAGTTGGCTAAAAGAATATGTTGACATAACAATGTCACCAGAAGAGCTGGCACATACCCTGACTATGGCAGGGCTGGAAGTTGAAGCCATAGAGTATGTCGGGTCAGACTGGGGCGAAAGAATTATCACCGCCCAGATTGCTCACCTGGAACAGGTCGAGGGTTCAGATCATTTAAGCTACGCGCGTGTGAACACAGGCAAAGAAGAACTGGGCGTCATCTGCGGAGCGCCCAATATTCGCGAGGGCGACAAAGTGCCCTTGGCCCTGGTTGGGGCTAAAGTGGGCGATATAACCATTGGTGCCGCTAAAAAGATGGGCTATGTCTCACAGGGTATGCTCTGCTCACCGCGCGAACTCGGTATCGGTAATGATCACTCCGGCATCTACATGCTTGATCCCGCAACTGAAATTGGTCAGCCGCTCGTCAATGTGTTGGGGGAGGTCGTACTGGACTTTTCTATTAAAGCTCATCGTGGCGATCTTTCTTCAATTATTGGCATCGCCCGCGAGGTTGCGGCATTGACAAAACAAACATTGCGTGTGCCGCAGCCCGTGCTACATGAACAGGGAACACCTGCCGCCGGCATGATTAAGGTTACCGTCGAGGATCCTGACCTGTGCCCACGCTATACTGCGCGTATCATCAGCGATGTAAAGATTGGACCATCACCCAGTTTGATGGGAAGGCGGCTCACACTCGCCGGTATGCGTCCTATCAACAATATCGTCGATGTGACCAACTATGTCATGCTTGAGTTTGGTCAGCCACTGCATGGTTTCGACTATGACCTGGTGCGCCAGAAGCATATCATCGTACGTCGGGCTCATGCTGGCGAACAGATAGTTACTCTTGATGGCGTGACACGTAAGCTTACACCTGATATGCTGCTCATTACTGATCCCCAGGGTCCAATCGCCATCGCCGGCGTTATGGGTGGCGCGATCAGCGAAGTGAGTGACAAAACGACAACCGTATTATTGGAGGCCGCTAATTTCCAGGCTGCCAACATTCGACGCACGTCTGTTGCGCTTGGCTTGCGCACGGACGCTTCCAGCCGCTTTGAAAAGGGCCTGGATCCTGAGCTGACCGTCATGGCCGCTAATCGGGCTATGCAATTGATGGCTGTCATAGCAGGTGGCACAGTTCATCCTGGTATCGTGGATAACTATCCGCATCCGGTGCAGCCTCGTACCATCGCTTTCTCCACGGACGAAGTAGAATGGCTAACGGCGGTCAAAGTGACCCAGCACGAGGTTGTTGAAGCTTTGTCAGCGTTAGGCTTTAGAGTGGCTGCCGATGAGAATAGCAACAATATGCTGGTGACTGTACCCACTTATCGTACAGACGTAGTTGAGGGCGCGGACCTAGTAGAGGAGGTCTTGCGTATGATCGGCTATGACAACATTCCTAGCACTATTCCAGTTGGGCCTTTGCCAGAGCCGCAAATGCACTCCTGGTTCGATCGTGAGTATGAGGTGCGCAGGTTGTTGATAGGTGCCGGGCTAAATGAAATCATCACCTATACTATGACCAGCCGCTCTCGTATGGTCAACTTGTTGGCTCAGGCGGACGGCCCTTCGGCACGTTTTCTACTCAATGGTAGCAAGGACGCCCTACCAGACGCTGCCCAGACCGCAATGGTTGCTGCGCAAAGCTCTTCCACGGCTGCCGTACCATTTGACGTGCGTACCTTGCCAGCGGTGACTCTGGTCAATCCATTGAGTAGCGACCTGGATGCCATGCGCCTGACCCTCATGAGTGGCCTGCTGGAGACCGTGCAAGAGAATAGCAAGCGCAGTAAGGCGGGCTTACGCTTCTTCGAGGTGGGTCGGCGCTACCTGCCATCAAGCGAAGCGGACAGCTTGCCAGATGAGCGTCGCAGTGTGGGTATGGCTCTGTGTGGTCCTGCTGCAATCTCCTGGGTGCCAGAGTTGGCCCGCCCGGCGGATTTCTACGATTTGAAGGGCGTGGTAGAAACCTTATTACAGGGATTGCATATTACTCGCTATCGTTTCACACCGACGCAGCATCCCACCTTCCATCCTGGACGCTGTGCTCTGCTGGAGTTAGTACGCCATGCAGGGGATGACAAAGAAACATTTAGTCCGGTCGGTGTACTGGGTGAAGTGCATCCAGTCGTCCAGCAGCGCTATGATCTACCTCACAGGGCCTACCTTTGTGAGCTTGACCTGGAACAACTCTATGCTGCAGTGCCAGAAACATTGGCGTATACGCCCATTTCACGCCACCAGGAACTCACGCGTGATCTGGCGCTAGTGGTAGATCAAAGTGTACCCGCGCAAGACATTCAGGATAGTATCGTACGCAGCGGTGGTGAGCTATTGCGGAGTGTTGCTCTTTTTGATGTCTATACTGGTGATCCTATCCCCCCGGGGAAGAAGAACCTGACATATTCACTTGTTTACCAATCGCAAGAGAGAACGCTTACCGATGCGGAGATGAATACTCTTCAGGAGCGTATTATTCGTACTTTGCATGAGGAGTTTGGAGCCGTCTTGCGCTAAACCCTTTCTGCATGAGTTATCCTGATTTTTTGAAACTCACATTCGATTGTGATGGAGGCGCTCGTAGAGCGTCTCCATTAACACAAAAAAGGGATGGAGCCTGCCCTGTCAAGACGCCTGCAAGGCGTCTTGACAGGGCAGGCTCCACCCGAAAGGACTTTTTATGCTTGCTTGATGTGACAAAGTCCTATATCTCATCGTTATTCTACATAGACACGCTGAGTTTGCAGTCAGTGTAATTTACCAGTTGTGCATCATAGGCTGGCAGGCAACGGCGTACAACGTCAATATACTGTACCATAAGCCTCCAGGGAGCTTGTGGTAGCATAATCGAGCTGCGTGCATAGTGTTTTGAATGTGGGAAGAGTTAAGAAATGAGCCAATGTCTGCGGTGCAGTAAGCCATGTGTGGCAGCATCTATATTTTGTGATGCATGTCAATCATTCTTACGCAGTCAATTTTGGCAGCAGGCAGAAACTATACCGGAGGCAACTGTTATAACACCTCCTTCTAAATCTCCTGAAAGTGACAAAGCGAGCGGCGACCCCCTTGAGCGTATCACCAGCCCTCAGCCGATTTACCAGGCACCTCATCGGCCACAGATAACCAAACCCCTGGTTTCAGCCCAGGTTGTACCTGAAACAAATAATGACAGCAAAGAGCATACTATAGATCAAGCTGTCCAGCAGCTCAGTGAAGCTGCGCAACATATAGCCGAGACAGAGCAAAACCGCCGTCGCGTCCCACGTGCCTCACGTCTCGCACCTATACGCGATATTTCTGCAGAGATTCAACGTCATAGTACCCCGTTGCCTCAGATGTCAACAGGATCTGAGAGCACCCAGGGTGAAGATTTAGCGAAACGCCTTCCGGATCATTGGCCATGGTTGCAAGAGCCCGACACCGATGAGGCAGAAAGTGACATCTGGTCGAATAGCACTGATCCCTTAATGGCCAGGCGCTTCCCAAATAGTGCGGAGATAGCCCGTATCGAAGAGGAGGACTTACGGCGTGCCATTGCCGAGGGCCTGGTAACTGCGCCTCTCATGTCACGGCATGTCGCTAAGCCGCGTCGTAGTCTGCGCCTGGCCTTCACCATCATTGCTATTTTAGCGGCAGCATTCGTTCTAGTGGATAGCGCGCTGCTTTTTACCGCCTTTACGCGTCCTCATCGTAATGCCTCTTCGTTCAATGGTCCACCTTCCCTGACCCTTTCGGCGAACGTGGCAACGGTGGGACAGACAATAACCTTGCATATTCATCATTTTTCTTCAAATACACATGTCTTATTGACGCATGATATCCAGGAAAATGTGCGAATTGTCAATGGCTCTCCTATGGTTGGAGTTGGATCGGATGGCTCTGCTGATGAGCCTATGCTGGTTGATGCTTCCTGGGGACCTGGCTTTCATACCATTGAGGCAGAGGATGTTAGAACGCGCTATACTGCCAGCGCAACTTTACAGATTATTGGTGATGGCCCTACGCGTCCATCACATCTGCTTATAGACACAATGGCGCTTGATCTTGGCGCGGATATACAGGGCGCGAATACCCTCCAGACACTTACTTTACATAATTCAGGCGAGGGCTCCATTTCATGGCTGGCAAGCAGCAATCAATCATGGCTTTTGCTCTCGCCTCCTCAGGGTGTGTTTAGTGCAAGCCAGACCATAACCGTTGCCGTTGAGCGAGCTAATCTCAAACCAGGAGACTATAAAGGCACGATCACGTTTTCTTCCAATGTGGGTGCTCCGGCGTTTGTGCAGGTGCATATGACTGTGCGCCCTCTGCCACCGAATGTAGGACCTGTGTTGCAAATAACGCCGCCTGTCCTCTCGTTTACTGCCCTGGATGGCGGTGCTAATCCTAATTCTCAGGCCCTCATGATCAGTAATCCTGGCACGCAGCCCTTGAACTGGTCGCTGACCGGCAATAATCAGATCAACCTGGCAGGTATGGGCTTCTTGCTACAAGGCCTTGATCCAAAGACAGGCTGGCTAAGTATCGATCAGACTTCTGGCGTCGTTGTGCCTCACGGAACAAGTGTTATTCATGCCATTGTCAATAGCCGCAATCTATTGCCCGGCGTCTATACCGATATGCTGGTCTTTACAGCGGGCCATAACGTCATAGATAGTCCGCAGCAGGTGAGTGTCTCTCTGACCATCCAACCGAATTGCGGCTTGACGACGAGCATGGGTAATATCTCCTTTACAGCTGTCGCAGGTCAGAGCAACCCAAGCAATCAGTCCATCGGTTTAAGCACAACCTCCAGTTGTGCAGGCATGATCAATTGGAAGGCGATATCGGCTGCCAACTGGCTAATCGTCACACCTGCTAGCGGGCAGTTGAAGAGTTCTGCTACCACTGTCTCTGCTGTTGGCGTAAATGCCACCGTTCTTAAACCTGGTACATATGTCAGCACGATTGCCTTTACCGCTGTTCAGAGTACACAGACTGTGAGTGTGCAGCTAATCGTGCAGGCGCCACCTCCGCCTTCAGCGCCAATCATGGGAGCTACACCTCTTAACCTTAACTTCAGCACAACTCAGAGCATGCCCAATCCACCGGGACAGGTTGTAACCATTACAAATTCAGGTGGTGGCACCCTCACCTGGCACACTACCGTGAATACGCTTGCATCTTCCTGGTTGGGCGCCAGCCCCACCAGCGGTAGTATTCCCGCGCGAGGAACGGGTCAGGTAACCATAAACATCAATACCGCCAACCTGTCACCTAATACCTACGTGGGACAGATTATCCTTGTTGGCACCGATGCCTCTGGAGCTATTGCTTCGGGGAGCCCTCAAACGATTACAGTGAACTTACTGGTGCTGCCTCCTTGTGCCTTGCAGCAGCCTTCCCTGAGTTCATTGGCTTTTAGCGCTACCCAGGGTAGCACTGACCCCGGGCCTCAAGCGGTTGTAATCACGGCTTCTGGTAATTGTAGCTGGCCATTGAGCTGGCATGCGACTATCGCTAACGTACCATCCTGGTTGCACATGTCTGCTATGTCAGGCTCATTTACTGCCGCTGGACAGGCCATCTCTCTACAGGTTTCTGCCAGTGTTGCTGGCCTCTCTGCCAACACTTATACAACACAGGTGACCATAAGCGCAGGTGATAGCTCAAATACATCTGTTCTTGGTACTCCTCAGGTCTTTAATGTAACTTTAACTGTTCTCCCACCGTGCGCCTTGCAAATGGTTGGGACAACCAGCCTTAGCTTTGCTACTGCTCAGGGACAACCTCCTCCGCCCGCGCAAAGTTTTTCATTTAGCGAGGTAGGCAGTTGTGTTGGCCCATTCTCCTGGTCCGCAACTGGCAGTGCAGGAAGTAATAGCTGGTTGTTGTTGGGTCCTACATCGGGCGTAGGCAGCGGCACTGTCACTGTCGGCGTCAATTCCCAAACTCTCGCTCCTGGTACCTATACAGCTACGATCACGCTCACAGCCACGGGTAGTGGTGGAGCGATAGTCCAGGGGAGCCCACAAAATATAACAGTAATGTTAAACGTCACAGGCTATACGCTGGGCGGCACAGTCATTGCCTGCTCTGATATAAGCTGTACTTCTAGCAAGCCTTTACCTGGAGCTACGCTCAATCTGCTGAATAACTCAACAAATCAGACGATTACCATTAACGCCGATAGTTCGGGTAGATACTCTTTTGTCAACCTTGCGCCTGGCTCCTATACCCTCACAATCAACGGTAACGATGGCACAACCAATTATAGTGGAACTGCCACCCTGGCTATAACCGGCGATCAGACCAACTATCCCGTGAATGTCTATCCCGGCTAAGAAAATGGTGCTGCTACTTCAGTAGCGCTAGCCTCTGCCACAAAAACATGCAATGTGTTACAATATACACCGCCGTATCAATCTATATCAAATTGTTTTGCAGTAACTCTTCTGAAAACGGACGTTTTCATGCTGGGTGGTGGAGCCCTTACCTGACTGTCTCTTCAGGTCGTCGCGCCACCCCCGGTGGCTTCCAATTTTGGAGTGCTGTGGGTGATGCCGCCACAGCGGCATCTCCCACAGCACTCCAAAATTACATGCTCTTACCTCTTACCTCTCCCCCGGAGAGGGTGCCCCGGGCAGGGTGGCCGCAGGCGCTGAGCAGTCAAGCCAGGAGGGAACCTGAAGAGGTAC
>JACZCU010083589.1_pt1 | contig 14412 bp, 13 predicted proteins | sample 8641851 | NCBI WGS metagenome assembly JACZCU01 (sample SAMN15324605, study PRJNA640507) | soil metagenome | isolation source: monocropping sugarcane control | place: China: Luxin town, Laibin City, Guangxi Province | collected 2019-07-25 | depth 10cm m | reverse complement strand
CTCGATCGCCTCGGCCAGAGGCCGCCCATCGCGAGCGAGCAGCGTCTCGAGCGCCACCGCCGCCGGGCCGAGCCTTCGCGCTTCGGCCGACGCCACCCACCGCGAACGCGCGCGCCATTCGTCGACGAGCAATCGTTGAATGACAATGGCCAGAAAGGTGGGCAGCGATCCCCCCTCCCACTTCTTCAGGATCGCGTAGTCGTCCTCGATCAGCGCGAGCTTGGCCTGCGACGAGAAGTCTTCCGCGTCCGCCCCGAGCACGTTGGACCGCCTGCAGACGCGATCGATGACCTTTTCGATCAAAGGCAGGTGCCGGAGAAAGAGTTCGGCCGGGTCCATGGGGGGAGTGCCGCATTTTACCTAGAGCCGCCCAGACGGAAAAACGTCCAGGCGATGCCGTCCCAGGTCGCAGCGAAGAGAGCGGCCGCTTCCACGACGCAACGAAACCGAATCGAGGAGACCAACATGACCACCACGACGATCGACGTCGCCGCCAGGAGTGTCGGCGACAAGTACCACGACGATCTTTACGTCCGCGATTTCCCGGGCGACGTCGGGAAGATTCCGAGCTCGACGACCGACGACCTCTCGCAGTCGCCCGACATCATCCCATCCGGTATCGAGACCATTGCTGATTTCAAGCAACGGCTGGTCGACAAGTACGCCGGGCCGTTCGACGACTACAAGAACATCGAAGAAGGAAGCACGAACTTCATCTACGTTCGCGCGAAGAACCTGGCCGATCACGGCCAGACCGGCCACGTGAATCTCTACTGGCTCGAGGCGCCGCTCGCCCCCCGGCCGCGCGACTGGATCAGCAACCGGATCCGCGGCAGCAACGGCGGTGTCTCGGTCCGGCTGCCGAACGTGGCCTCCCGCGCGATCTCCGTGGCGGACGAGCCGTTCGCGTGGCGGCCGCCGACGCAGAAGGGGCACTACTGCCTCATCGCGCAGGTGGTGACGGAGAAGACGCCGAATACGATCACCGACAAGACCGACATCCGCGATTTCGCGCTGTGGGTGGCGAATCACCCCGGCATCGCGTGGCGCAACGTCCTCTTCGTCGACCTGCAGAAGAACGACGAGGAATACACGGTCCGCGTCGTCAGCCCGTCGCCCGAGAAAAAGCGCTTCTACATCATCGGCGACTGCATCCGGATGCCGGATGGAACGAAGGTGTCGATGCGGATTCCGGCGGCCGGGCCGAATCCGCCGGTGGACGAGAAGATCGTCGTCGGTCCGAAGAACGTCATCGCCGCCGTCACCGACCTGCCGGGTCACTTCACGGGCACGCTGCACGTCCGCGTGGAGTTCCCGGCGGGATCGAAGCCTGACCGGCCGGAGTTCAAGTTGCGCGAGCTCGTCGAGATCCCGCGCGATGCCGAGATCGACACCATCGCCGTGCCGCCGGAGACGGTCTTCGGACCTGCCGGCGTTGTCCCCGCCCATTTCAACGAGTCGCGCAGCGCGCTGGTGCGGATGGGCGACTACTTCATCAACTTCCGATAGAGAGAGAGGAGAAATCACCATGTCACGTCTTCCCCGCCAAAGCGCTCCCGTCGCCCAGATCCTCACCGGCGGCGGCATCCATCTCGGCAACAACGTCAATGTGAACTTCGACGGAAGCCATTCGTTCTCCATCGCGGCGTGGGTCCGCCTCAGCAACGGAAGCTCGAGCGGCGTGCTGCTCCGCCGCGGCGACGAGTTCGTCCTCGGCATCGAAGGGGGTGAGCCGTACGCGAAGCTGGCGCGCCAGGGAACTCCGGCGCGTGCCGGCTACACGCTCGACACGAGCTGGTGTTATCTCGTCGTCACGTACAACACGACGGGCCCCGAGCGAGGGACGTTCCAGTTCCACATCGACGGCGCGCAGCTCAATGAGACTTCGGTCCGCAATGTCGGCGCGGCGCCGGGGAATCTGCAACTCCGTCTCGGCGACCACCTCCCGGTCGACGTCCGCACGCTCACGATTCATTCCGCCGCGCTCAACAACGACGACGCGCAGCCGAAGTGGCAGGAGCCGGCGACGCCGCCGCCGAGCGCGATCGCGTCGTATCGCTTCGATCTCATCCCGCCGCGCGAGACCAGGGCCGGTTACCCGATCACCTTCGTCGACGACGCGGCGCAGGAGGTGGTCACGCCTTCGGCGTATTTCAGCGGCGCGTCGTACGCGGCCGGCGATCCCGCCGACGGCGTGAATCCCGGAGGGACGGGAAGCGATTCGTACACGATTCAGGCGTGGGCCCTGATTCCGACGACGAGCACCCCCGAGCCGCACGTGCTGTTCAGCAACGGCTTCGACGGCAGGGGCGTCTCGCTCGAGGTGACGAGGAACGCAGGAGCGACGGCGGCGCTGATCGCGAAGCGCGGCGCGACGGAGCTGAAAGGGGGCGAGTTCACTCTCGGGGAGTGGCACAACTTTGCAGTGACCTACGACGGAGCCATGATGCGACTGTACGTCGACAAGCGGCAGGTCGCGGCGGGTCCGTCGGGACCGATCACGCCGATTGCGGCGGGTGCGCCGCTGATCGGTGCGGTGCGAAAGAACGGCATCCCGTCGATCGCCGGCTTCGTGCAGGGTGCGGTGCAGACGGTCGACGTCTGGAAGCGCACGCTGAGCGCGGAGGAAATCGGGGTGTACGAAACGGCACGGCCGTTCCTCGACCCGGACTGCACGGCGCTGTACGACCTGTCGATCCTCGCGGCGAATGTCCAGACCGGGCGGAACGTCTCGCTGTTCGGCGGTGCGGCGATCTCCGATTCGTACGTCCCGGCGCCGAGCTCCGTCGACGTCGCGCCGGTGCTCGCCGAGCCGCTGCCGCGCCCGTACACGGGACCGCTCGACGCGGTTGCGCCATCACCGATCGGCGAGGAGCAGATCGCCGCGGCGCTGCATTCGCTCGATGAGCTCTTCCCCGGCGCGCCGGCAGCCGCGCGCGCGGCGCGCGCGTACGTCGAGCGCTCCCTGCGCGAGGAAGGCGCGCGGATCAAGGCCACGGGCACGCCGCGCCCGGGCACGATTGGCTACGCCCTCGACGGCGACGAGTGGGTGCTGTATCAGACCCGCGTCGGCGGCGCCGACGAGCTGCTGCGCATTCCGGTGGCGGAGGCGGACGAGTGCACGGTGTGGATGATCGAGGTTGCGGTGGCCTTCTTCGTCGGCTTCCTCGGCGTCCTCGCGGTGCCGACCATCGCCACGCGCGTCGCCCGCGTCGTGGCACAGTGGATCGCACGCTCACGGCCGATCGTCGAAGCGGCCATTCAGACCATTGGCGACCGTCCGACGGCGACGACGATCATCGCGGCGCTGCGGCTGATCCTCGGCCAGTCGTCGATCACCTCGCTGATCGGCGACATCCTCGGCGCGCTGAGCTGGTGGGACTTCGTCTTCACCGTCGCCGGCATCGTCATCATGGTCATCGAGATCTGTTTCCCGAACCCGAGCTCGGTCGCCTGGGGTCTCATGGTCGCCGCGAAGCTGGCGCTCGTCGCGGTCGATCTCGCGCTGCTGATGTCTCGGCGCCCATCCGGCTGCGGCAGGCTGCAAGCTCCCGTCGCCGCGTAAGCGATCACCGTTTCACCCGGCCTCCTGCCCGAACTGCAGGAGGCCGGCTTCATCGCGCCGTCCCCTGCGCATAAACGGTGGGGTCGGGCACCCCCGCTTCTTCGAATCCCCTCCTGCGCAGGATGCATGAGTCGCAGTGGCCGCATGCGCGGCCGGAAGCGTCGGGGTCGTAGCAGGAGTGGGTCAACGAGTAATCGACACCGAGGGTGGTGCCGCGGCGGATGATGTCGGCTTTGGAGAGCGTGAGGAGCGGAGCGACGATGCGCGGCGTTCCGTGCTCGACGCCGCTGCGGGTGCCGGTCAGGATGACGTTCTGGAACGCGTCGAGGAACGCGGGTCGGCAGTCGGGGTAGCCGGAGTAGTCGACGGCGTTGACGCCGAGCCAGATCTCCTCCGCTTCTTTCGCCTCGGCGTAGCCGAGGGCGAGGGAGAGGAAGATCGTGTTGCGGGCGGGGACGTAGGTGATCGGGATGCCGGGCTCGCCGACGGAATCCTTCGGCACGCTGATGTCGCTGGTGAGAGCACTGGCGCCGAAGACGCGGAGGTCGAGCGGGTAGATGACGTGCTCCGCGACGCCGATCGCCGCCGCCACGCGCTTCGCCGCCGCAAGCTCGATCTCGTGCCGCTGGCCGTAGACGATCGACATGGCGAGGCACTCGCGGGCCTCGCTCTTTGCGATCGCGAGCACGGTTGCGGAATCGAGTCCGCCGCTGAGGAGGACGACGGCTTTCACGGCGTCGAATACTATGCGCGAAACATGGCTGACCTGAACGTGTACGAGGTACTGAACCGCAAGCGCCGCGGCGCTCCGCTCGACGCGCGCGAGATCGAGATCTTCATCGATCGCTTCACGAACGGCGACATCCCCGAGTACCAGATGTCGGCGCTCCTGATGGCGATCGCGATCAACGGCATGACGTCGGCGGAGATGGCGACACTGACGCAGGCGATGCTCCGCTCGGGCGAGCAGTGGCACCTGCGCGACCGCTACGACTTCATCGCCGACAAGCACTCGACCGGCGGCGTCGGCGACAAGGTGTCGCTGGTGCTCTCGCCGTGGGTCGCCTCGTGCGGCGTGAAGATCGGGATGCTCTCCGGCCGCGGTCTCGGCCATACAGGCGGGACGCTCGACAAGCTGGAGGCGATCCCGAGATTCAACGCGCGCCTCTCGCGCGAGGAGTTCGAGCGCTGCGTCGAAGACGCGGGCTGTGTAATCTCGACGTCGACCGAGGGGATCGCGCCGGCGGACAAGAAAATGTATGCGCTGCGGGATGTGACCGGGACGGTGGAGTCGTTGCCGCTCATCACGGCGTCGATCATGTCGAAGAAGCTCGCGATGGGAGCGTCGGGGCTCATCCTCGACGTGAAGACGGGGAGCGGCGCGTTCATGCGGAAGTATCAGGACTCGAAAGCGCTGGCGCAGAGCCTCATCGCAGCGGCGGAGGGGTCGGGGACGCGCGTGGAGGCGCTCATCACGGACATGGATCACCCGCTCGGCGTCGCCGCGGGGAACGCGAACGAGATCATCGAGACGTTCGAGGTGCTGAAGGGGCATGGTCCGGCGGACGTGGAAGAGGTGACGCGCGCGCAGGCGATCCGCGTGCTGGTGATGTCCGGCAAATTCGACGAGGGTTCCGCGCGAGCGGCGCTCGAGGACGCGCTCCGCTCCGGCCGTGCGTTGGAGCAGACGCGCAAGTGGATCGCGGCGCAAGGCGGCGATCCGAAGGTGGTCGACGACTACGGCTGGCTCGCGGAGCCGCGCGAAGTGGTCGAGGTGAAGGCGCCGCGCAGCGGGTTCGTGACGGCGATCGACACGTACCAGGCCGGGATGTTCACCGTCGACCTCGGCGCGGGGCGCAAGAAGGCGGACGACGTCATCGACTACGCCGCCGGCGTGATGTTCGACCGCAAGCCGGGCGACGAGGTGAAGGCCGGCGATGTGATCGCGCGCATTCAGCTCGGCGAGGCCCACCGGGACGCGGCCGATCTCCACGCCCGGTTCCTCTCGTTCGTGCAATTCGGCGACGCGCCGCCCGAGAAGCGGCCGCTGATCCACGAACATCTGCACTGACGTGTCGCCGCTAGCGCTCTCGCTCATCGTCATCGCTGCCTTCGTGCATGTGATCCCGCATGCGACGATCAAAGGCGCGGGAGATCGGGATGTGTTCGTCTGGTGGATGCTCCTCGCGAACGCGGTGATCTATTCGCCGTTGCTGTTCATTCAGGTGCCGCGGACGCGCGTGGCGTGGGGGATCATCATTGCGAGCGGGCTGATCGAGACGGTGTACCTGCTCGCCATCAGCCGCGCGTACGCGCTCGGGAACCTCTCGGTGGTTTATCCGATCGCGCGCGGGTCGGCGCCGCTGTTCCTGCTGGTGGCGTCGATCGCGATTCTCGCGGAGCGGCCGACGGCGTACGGGATCGCGGGGATCGTCCTGATCTCGATCGGGATCTATGTCACGTTCGGCGGAGGGCTGCCTTCGGGCGCGGCGTTGGGATGGTCGCTGCTGTCGGGAGTCATGACGGCCACGTATACGACGGTCGACAAGATCGGGATCACGTTCGTGCAGCCGCTGGTCTACATCTATCTGGTGCTCGTGGTGACGGCGGTGATCTACACGCCGATCATTCTGATGAGACGGGGGCGCAGGCTGGAAGCCCGCGCCACACGGGTGGTGATCGCGGCGGTGACGATGCCGCTCGCGTATGCGCTCGTGCTCACCGCGATGCGCCTCGGCATGCCGGCGAGCTACGCGGGCTCGTTGCGCGAGATGAGCGTGATCGTCGCCGCGGCGATCGGCATCGGTTTCTTTGGCGAGCCGATCACGCCCTCGCGCATCGCAGGTGCCTGCGGCATCGCCGCAGGCATCGTGCTGATCGCATTGCGGGGGTAGCCGCTACTTCTTCAGCGGCGTCATGATGACGCTCAGGACGTCTTTCTTCGACTCGTCGCGTACGAGGTGCGGATAGCGGAGACCGCCGTGGTAGTCGATGTGGTAGACGCCGACGAAGTCGCCATTCTCGGCGATGATCTCGATCGGCTGCGTCGACGTGGTGGAGCCGCGCAGTCCCTCGCGCATCGCATCTGCGCTGAACTTGCGTCCATTGACGGAGATGATGCGGAAGCCCGGCGAGATGCCGGCGCGCATCGCGGGACCGCCGGGCGTCACGTCGCTGACGGCGCCGTTCTCGGCCAGCATGAGGCCGACGCCGCTCCGGAAATTGAGACCGCCGCGCTGCCGCCCTGCCTCTTCGTCGCGCTTCGGCGCCTTGTCGTCGAAGACGAGCTTCCATCCGGAGCGCTCCACGCCGGTCATCGAGAGGTGCGGGTCGACGGAGTTCAGGTGCGTGGTGAAGAACGTCCGCCAGTCGTACGGCTGCACGGCGTTCATCGCCGCCACGAGGTCGTCGAAGGTGTACGGCTTCACCATCGGGCCGGTGAAGGTGCCGTAGAAGCTGCGGCAGAAGTCATCGAGCGACTTCTTGTCGCCGCTCAACTGACGGATCAGGGTGTCAGCGTCGAGCCAGACGAAGAACGACTCCGCGTAGAAGTCGGTGCCGCGGCGCGTCGCCCACCACATGCGGCCCGACTCGTAGAGGACCTGCGCCTCGACCGCCGTGTCGGCGAGCGGCCGCCAGGTCCTGCCACCCTCGCTCTCGAGGTCGGCCGCGGTCGTGGCGATCTGCTCGCGCGCTTGTTCGGGCGTCCACGCGCCGAAACGCGCCGGCAGGATGTAGCTCCAGTATTCGGTGAGCCCCTCGTAGACCCACAGCAGCTCGCCCTGCATCGGCTTCATGTAGTCGGGGCTGACGAGGCCCGCCGGGCGGCGGTACTTGCCGTTCCAGGAGTGCACATACTCGTGTGCAAGCAGTCCGGCGATGTTCCGGCGGCCCGTCGCGCTCTCGAGCGAGTTCTCGCTGACCCGGTCGTCGCTCGACTCGTGGTGTTCGAGCCCGAAGTGCGCGACGTTGTCGCTGAGCGTCAGCAGCCAGTGGTAGTCGCGGTAGTGACGTCCGCCGAAGAGGAGGCCCGCCTGTTCGACGAGACGGTCGTAGGTCGTGCCGAAGTCCTTCGGCAGCTCGAGCGCGGAGTCGCTGTCGGCGACCATGTCGATCTCGTGCGGCCGGCCGTCGGCGTCCTGCAGATGCACGATGGTCTGATGAACGCCGATTTGCACCGGCGAGTCGATCACGGTCGACAGCGCGGCCTCTTTGAACGTGAGCGTGTCGCCGGACGCGTGATCGAGCGGTAGCGCGGTGGCGTATTTGAAGCCGGCGGGGATCCGCAGCGACGGCGCGACCACGATGTCGTCGGCGCTGTGCCCCTGCGGGAAGAGGACGGCGGTGTTCCAACTGATCACCGCGAGGACGGCGGTGGCGGTTCGCCCGCCGCTGAATGAGCCGCCGGACGGCAGGAGCGAGTCGAGCGTCACGTCGATCGCGCTCGCGCCCTGCGGCACGTCGAAGTGGAACGCGAACATCTCGACCGGGTCCCGATGCCACGCGATCCGCTGCCCGTTCGCGGTGATCTGGACGTTCACGAGGCCCGCGAGCGGACCGGTCGGCCCATGCTCGCCCGGAATCCACTTCGGATACAGCAGCGTCATCGCTCCCGGCGTGGCAGGGATCGTTTCATGCGCGTGCAGGACCCCGCGCGCCACGTCGGTCGCGTCGAGCGCGAGCGACATCGGTTGGGCGATCGCGGCTACGGCGGTGAAGAGAAGGACGAGAAGGAGGGCGGTGCGTCGCATTCGGTGAGTCTATTAAACTGAGAGGGATGGCGAAACCACGCGCGATCGTGATCGTTTGTGACTCTCTTGGTGTCGGCGAGCTCCCGGACGCGAAGGACTTCGGCGACGAGGGGTCGAACACCCTCGGCCACGTCCTCGCGGCAGAGCATCCGAAGCTGCCGACGCTGACGCGGCTCGGTCTCCTGCACACGCTGCCGCAGCCGGCGTCGAGCGACACCCCGCAGTCGGCGTTCGGCAGGATGAACGAGGTGAGCGCGGGGAAGGACACGACCACCGGCCACTGGGAAATGATGGGCCTCGTCGTCGCCGATCCGTTCCGTACGTATCCGAACGGGTTCCCGCCGGACGTCATCGCGGAGTACGAGAAGCGGATCGGCCGGAAGACGCTCGGCAACAAGCCCGCGTCAGGCACGGTGATCCTCGACGAGCTCGGCGAGGAGCACATGCGCACCGGTCAGCCGATCGTCTACACCTCGGCCGATTCTGTCTTTCAGGTCGCCGCGCACGAAGAAGTGATTCCGGTGGAAGAGCTGTGGCGCATCTGCGCCATCGCGCGCGAGCTGATGCGCGGCGAGCACAACATCGGCCGCATCATCGCGCGGCCGTTCGTCGGACCCGGCAAGGGCCACTTCAAGCGGACGGCGAACCGGAAGGACTTCAGCGTCCGGCCGACCGGGGAGACGGTGGTCGAGCGCGCGCACAACTCCGGCAAGCGCGTCGTCGGCCTTGGCAAGATCGCCGACATCTTCGACCGCGTCGGCATCGGCCAGGAGATTCGGACGGAGTCGAATTCCGACGGCATGCGCAAGACGATCGACCTCGTGCGCGACGCCGACGCCGACTTCATCTTCACGAACCTCGTCGACTTCGACTCCAAGTACGGCCACCGCAACGACGCCCGCGGCTACGCGAAGGCGCTGGAGACGTTCGACGAGGAGCTGGCGGCGCTCCTGACGTCGATGCGCCCCGACGACCTGCTGTTCATCACCGCCGATCACGGCTGCGATCCGTGCGACGTCTCGACCGATCACACGCGCGAATACGTCCCGATGCTGATCGCCGGACCGCGCGTCAGCGGCGCACGCCCCCTCGGCACGCGCGGCACGTTCTCCGACCTCGGCGTGTCGATCTGCGACTACCTCGGGATCTCCAGCAGCGGGTTCCCGGGGAAGAGCGCTCTCGGTGAAGCTGGAGTGAAATGATGATTGGACTTCTTCTGGCAATCGCAGCCGCCACCGCGCTCCCGCCAACGCAGATCACGCGCGTGAGTGACGACGCCAAGGCGATCGATCGCGTCGTCGAGATCAGCCGCGGGCACGACCTCCCGACCGACATCCTGCAGCGGCTGGTCAGCCAGGACCTCGACATCCTCCGCGGCCGCCACGCCGACGACACGTACGACTTCGCATCGTACGAGCGGCTCGAGGCGAGCCGCATCACCGGCTCGTATTCGATCGAGCCGACGGGAGAGGACCGGCTGACGCGCGTCGAGACGAAGGGTGACTTCGTCTATCGCGTCGTCCTCGACATGCCGAACCGCCGGATGATCGTGACGCGCAACCGGCCCGTGTTCGTCGACCATCTCGAGGTCGAGTCGATCCCGATGGCGAGCAGCGCGGCGACGAAGAAGACGATCGACGTGAAGGCGTGGCTGCAGCCGGGCGGCAGCAAGGTCGTCGACCTCGACGACATCGGACGGCACACGACGGTGCGACTCTTCGCGCGGACGGACAAGAAGAACGGCTACGGCAACATCGACGTGACGCTGATCCAGGCGCGAGTCTTCGACAACCCGGACAGCCCGTATGCCGACGCCGTCTCGAGCGCGAAGGCGATCGGGAAGGCGCTCGACCACGGCGACACCGCGTCGATGCGCGCGATGGCGCAACGGATCGTTGCCGATTTGCAGCCGATGCAAGCGGCAGGTCCGGCGCCAGCCTCGATGAGTGCACCGGGTGATGTGCAGGGGGAGCTACAAGTTATCGAGGATCTTCTGACCGGGACGGAAGCGGAGCGTCGTCAAGGAGTTGACCGTCTGCACCAACTGATTCGGCGCCTCCGCGGACGCTAGTTCACAGAATTTTGCTCGATTTCCTAGGAAATTCGGGTACAATGCTCGTCCCTTCGCAGTAACTTCACTCGTTTGTCCCGAACGAACGTTTCCGAAAGGAGCCACACTTGTCGTCAATGAAACTGACTTTCAAGGTCGGGGAAAAGCTTGTTTATCCGAACCATGGAGTCACCGTCGTCGAACAGATCGGCGAGTCGCCGATCCTCGAGCCGGGAGACAGCTATTACCACCTCAGGTTGCTTCAGAATAACTCGCGCCTGATGGTCCCGATCCGTAATACCGAGCGCGTCGGCCTGCGCCGGTTGTATCAACAGAAGGAGATCAAGGGACTGATCAGCCTTCTGGAAGCGAAGCCCACCAAGTCGCCGACCGACTGGAAGGGCCGCTACCGTGAGAACCTCGAGAAGATGAAGACCGGCCGGCTCGAGGACGTCGCCGATGTTCTGAAGAACCTCAGCGAAGTGCAGCGCCGCAAGAGCCTCTCCTTCCGCGAGAAGAAGATGTACGACCGCGCGAAGTACCTGATCGTTTCGGAAGTCGCCATCGTCAAGGGCATGAACGAGCAGGAAGCCGAGAAGCTCATCGAGAAGTCGATCGACAAGTCGCTCGGCCACTGAGCGAGCTGTCACGAGTCCGCGAACGCCGGCCCACGGGCCGGCGTTTTCGTTTGTGGTACCTTCGAAAACGATGTCCGCACGCCTTCCCGATTGGATCCGAGAGAAGAAGCTCAACCTCCGCGGACTCCACGAAATCAAGTCGCTCCTCCGCGAGCGCGATCTCCACTCGGTCTGTGAGTCGCTCGCCTGCCCGAACCGCACGGAGTGTTTCTCCCGCGGTACGGCCACGTTCATGATCCTCGGCGACGTCTGCACCCGGAGCTGCGGCTTCTGCAACGTGACGACCGGCCGCCCGTACGCGCCACCGTCGCCCGACGAGCCGTACGGCGTCGCCGATGCCGCCAAGCGGATGCGCCTGCGACACGTGGTCGTGACCTCGGTGACGCGCGACGACCTCTCCGACGGCGGCGCGCAGCAGTTCGCCGACACGATTCACGCCCTTCGCGAGCACGTCCCCGGCTGCGTGGTCGAGGTGCTGGTCCCGGATTTCCGCGGCAGCGCCGACGCGGTGCGCATGGTCGTCGACGCGAAGCCCGACTATTTCAACCACAACGTCGAGACGGTGCCGCGGCTCTACGACTACGTCCGCCCCGGTGCGCGGTTCCAGCGCTCGCTCGAGGTCCTGGCGCAGGCGAAACGAATCGATCCCGCGGTCGTCACAAAGTCGGGACTGATGCTGGGACTCGGCGAACGACGCGACGAGGTGATCGACTCGATGCAGCGCCTTCTGGGCGCCGGCGTCGAGATCCTCACGATCGGTCAATACCTGCAGCCGAAGCGGGAGAAGCTCGACGTCGTCGAATACGTTCATCCCGCGGTGTTCGAGGAGTATCGGGTGCTCGGCGAGGAGATGGGCTACCGTGCCGTCTTCTCCGGTCCGTTTGTCCGCAGCTCGTACATGGCGGACGTGGTGGCGCATGAAGCGAAAGCCGCGTCAGATCGATCCTGAGAAGAAAGACACCGGCCCGTACTTCGTCACGTACCTGCCGATCTTTCTCGACTACCTCGCCGTCGAAAAAGGGCTCGCGAAGAACTCACTCTCGTCGTACCGCATCGACCTGCGGCACTTCGGCCACTGGCTGAATGACCGGTCGCTGGAGCTCGACCGCGTCGAGCGCATCCACATCGTGAAGTACTTCCAGGCGCTCCGCGCGGCCGGGATCTCGGCCCGCAGCGTGGCGCGCGCGCTCGCCGCGATCCGCGGGATGTACCGCTTCCTCGTGGCGGAGCGGCACCTGCGGGCGGATCCGACCGAGAACCTGGAGAACCCGAAGCTCTGGTCGACGCTGCCGAAGTCGCTGCAGCCGGACGAAGTCGAGGCGCTGTTGCGCGCGCCGGGGCTCGACACCAATGAAGGCGTCCGCGACCGCGCCATGCTCGAGCTGCTCTATGCGACGGGCCTCCGCGTCTCCGAGCTCATCCGCGTCCGTGTGGACGACATCGTCATGGACGCCGGCTACCTCCGCACGCTCGGCAAGGGATCGAAGGAGCGCATCGTCCCGTTCGGCGACGCGGCGCGCGACGCGATCCTGCAGTACATCGAGCACTCGCGGCCGCATCACGACAAGTTCAACGACCCGCACCTCTTCCTGACCGTGCGCGGGCGGCCGATGACCCGGCAGGCGTTCTGGGTGAAGATCGGCAAGTACGCGCGGGCGGCGGGGATCAAGACGCACATCTCGCCGCACGTGCTGCGGCACTCGTTCGCGACGCATCTGCTCGAGAACGGAGCCGACCTCCGCAGCGTGCAGATGATGCTCGGTCACGCCGACATCTCGACGACGCAGATCTACACGCACGTCTCGCGGGCGCGGCTGCAGAAGATGTACGAGACGTTCCACCCGAGGGCATAAGGATGGAGGACGGGCCGTTGTCAGACCGAATGCTCCGGAACGTCCTGATCGGCGCGCTTCTCCTCGCCGCCGCACTGCCGGCGGGCGCGAGCATTGCCGTTTTCACCGACGGCCGTTCGATGAAGGTCGAGAAGTTCCAGGCGGTCGAAGACGCGATGCAGTTGACGCTGAAGGGCGGCGGAGTCGTGACGGTTCCGCTGACGCGCATCGACCGCGTGATCGACGACGAGGTGTCGACGCCGGAAGTCGTCGCCGAGGTCAAAAAGATCGTCGAGGAGCACCACGGCGTCTTTCCGACGCGCTCGTGGCGCTACAACGAGGCGAGCGCGCCGCTGTTCCACTCGAAGTTCAACGCGACGATCGTCGAGGCGGCGAAGAAGTTCGACGTCGACGCGGCGCTGGTCTCCGCGGTCATCAAGGCCGAGTCCGACTTCAACCCGCGCGAGGTCTCGAATAAAGGCGCCCGCGGGCTCATGCAGCTCATGCCGGCGACGGCGCAGCGCTTCGGCGTCACGAACTCGTTCGATCCGGTCGCGAACATCTATGCCGGTACGCGCTACCTCCGCTGGCTCCTCGAGACGTTCAACGGTAACGCCGATCTCGCCGTCGCCGCGTACAACGCCGGTGAAGGGAACGTCTGGAAGTACAACGGCGTCCCCCCGTTCCGCGAGACGGTGAACTACATCAACCGCATCGCGAACCACATCCGCAAAGCGATCGACTCGAAGCAAATCGTCGCCGCCGCCGCGCCCGTGGCCGCCGCTTCACGGTAGCGCTGCAGCGCCTGTCATCCTGAGCCGGCGGAGCCGCGGAGCGGCGCAGCGCGGCGAAGGACCCCCATCGCAAGCGCGAACGAGTCGTGCTATACCGAACGGGATGCTGAAAGCCCGTCCGGCGCTCACCGTGGATCAGTGGCTCGAGTCGGTGCCCGCCGAGCGCAAAGACGCCATCAACGCCGTCCGCAACATCGTCAACGAGCAACTGCCGCCGGGTTACGAAGAGACCGTCGACTGGGGCATGCTCGCGTGGGTCGTGCCGCTCACCACGCTGCCGGACACGTACAACGGCCACCCGCTCATGCTCGCGGCGCTCGGCGCGCACAAGAAGGTCATGCCCATCTACCTCATGACCGTCTACGGCGACTCCAAGGTCAGAAAGGAGTTCGAGACCGCCTACAAGCGGACGGGCAAGAAGCTCGACATGGGCGGCTGCTGCGTCCACTTCAAGAAGCTGGACGACCTGCCGCTGGACGTCGTCGGCAACGCCATCGCCCGCGTCGGCGTCGACGAATACGTCGAGCGGTACCAAAGCTCGCGCACCAAGAAGAAGCCGAAGAAGACGACGAGCACGAAGGCGAAGAAAGCGAAGCGCTAGGCCTCCGTCAGCGCCGCGCCGTGGCTTCTGTGTGGCGCCGGCAATCCTGCCGGCGCCCTCGCCGCGGGTCGCCGCCGCGCGCGGCACGTGCCGCGCCCGAAAATGTCAGTGCCGCGCGCCTTTCCGTCCGCGCCGCGCCGGTAACCGCACGTGCCGCGCCCGTATCCGCACGCGCCGCGCT
>JACZCU010056005.1_pt1 | contig 14424 bp, 11 predicted proteins | sample 8641851 | NCBI WGS metagenome assembly JACZCU01 (sample SAMN15324605, study PRJNA640507) | soil metagenome | isolation source: monocropping sugarcane control | place: China: Luxin town, Laibin City, Guangxi Province | collected 2019-07-25 | depth 10cm m | reverse complement strand
CAGGCCGAATGGCGCGTTTCGGAACAGCACGCGTGTTTGCCAAGGCTTGCCGTTGGGCAACAGCGGAAACTCGCCCATGCCGATCCGAATTGGATAGCACCCCGTGAGCAGGGCCGCACGCGACGGCGTGCAGACCGAGGCCGCGGCGTACATGTCGGTGAAGCGGATCCCCTCGGCAGCCATCCGGTCCATCCGCGGCGTCTTGATGCGCTTTGAGCCGTAGCAACTCAAATCCGAGTAGCCTGATCGTCGGTCAAAATGATGATCACGTTCGGCTTTTTCGGGACCGAAGCCGCGCGAACAGCCGGCAAGAACATCACGAGCTGCGCGAGCGCCACAATGAGTGCAACCCGACGGATCATGGCTCACCTTGGTAAGGGGATTCGATCTGAAATATCCCGCGCCGCCGCTTGCGTTGTCGGAACGATCGGCGCCACCAGTTATTGAGAGACTGAAATTGCAGGAGCCGGGGAACAAAGGTAGGCTTATTGCGTCCAATCGGAGGGCTGAAGCTTAGAAGGGTAGTCAGATCGTGGCGGGAAAGGGGCATGCATGCCGGTAGTTGTTACCTGCCCAACGTGTGGAAGGCGCCTGTCGGCTTCGCGCAAGCTGGCCGGCCGCTCGGTGAATTGTCCTCATTGCAAGGGCGTGATGACCATTCCAGCCGCCCCACCGGCTCCGCCGCCGGTGCAGAGCGCGGCACTCGTCTGCAACGAGTGCGGCGGAAGCTTCCCTGTTGAAGAAGTTTTCGATCAGAACGGCACAGTCATTTGCCGATCCTGCTATACCAAGGGGATGGCTCGATCGCAGGCGGGGCCGCAGGAAGTGGCACCGATCGTTCCCTGCTCGGGCTGCGGACAGAACTTTCATGAGCGTGATTTGCAGAATGTGGATGGCGCGATGCACTGCGCTTCCTGCATCGCCAACCCAATGGCCGCGATCGCGGCGGTCACTTCTGCAACAAGCGCGTCTGGATCGCGCGCGTACACCCGCAAGAAAAAATCGCCTGTTCCAGCAATCCTGTTCTATGGTCTGACACTCATCATTGCGATTGCCGGTGGAGCGTGGCTTTTGCAGAAGCACATGAAAGAAGTGGCCGCCGCTCAGGCGTCGGCAAACGCACCCCAGCAATCACCATCGGTCGTGGCGGCGACATTGCCCACCATCCCTCAAACTCGGCCGGCACAATTAACAGCTCAGGAAATCGAATATTCACCGCGCATTGCGGAGTTGCATCGAGAGGCCAAGCTGGATGCGAAGGACGGCAATTTCTCCGATGCCGCCCGGAAATATCGCGAGCTTTTCGATCTGGCGAGCAAAGTGCCGCCAGGCGAGCGAAGCAGCGCGTTTGCCGCCGACGTCTCGTCGGCACAGGCCGATCAAAAATCGCTCGTTGCACGCATGCAAGGTGCGATGGCCAACAGCGGCACCGACTCGGGCAATCCTTCATCGACCGATCCGTCGATGACATCAGCCAACGACGATTCGTGGGAGGGACAGCATAAGCTGGAAGTGCTGGACCTGTTGCAAAAAGCCGAGGCTTCCGCAGCAGGCGACAAAACCGCATCATTCGAGAAATACACGAATCTGTTCAAGTTCGTCGGCGAACACCAGTCCGAGATCAAGGATCCATCGCTCAAGCAGCGGCTCGCGACAGCACACAAAACATTGGAGCAGTTATCGACCGTGGTGATGGCGTCGGCTCCGAAGCAGATGGCCGTTGACAGCGGTACCATGACAATGCCCCGCGCCAACATGAACAAGGGCGATGACGAAGAGATGCCGATCGCTCCGCATGTCGCCACGGCGAAAGACGCAAAGCAATCGATCGCCTTCCCCATCGATCGTACTCATTTGATTGCCGCTGCCGGACCATTGGCCAGCGCGACAACGGTTACGCTTGAGGATGGCCAGGGAACTCGCATTAAAGCGAAAATCACGGCACACGATCATGGCCTTGCGCTGCTTGAAGTGAACCCAGCCGACATTTCTGGTCCGGGGCTGAATTACTTCAATATCGCTCCACGATTTGCCGCGCTGACGCTTCGCTGTGTGGCGCTGCCCGACTCGGATGTCTTCGCGCCGACCCCGGCGATGATCAAGGCCAACGATGTCGTGCCGCCGCCTGCGGGCGAAGTTTGGTTTGTTTCACTCAAGCAGCACCCGCGATTGGCCGGCGCGCCGCTGATCAACAGCGGTAGCGAAGTGGTAGGTGTCATCTTGTGCAAGCCCAACGACAATCGAAATCATCTACCGGCCGTCAGCGCGCAGGTGCTTCGAGATTTTCTCAAAGCGAATCAGATTACCATGCCGCCAACGAATACGGATTCCGACCCATTTTCGATCTACGAAGTTTCGCCCGATTAATTGCAACAAATTCTCGATTCAATAGTGGAATAGGTCATGCACACCGCACTCAAATCCATCGTTGTTTTCATCGTCGCTTTAATCTGTCTGCCCAGCGCGCATGTCAATGGTGCCGACTCGAAGTCGGCACCCCCGGCGACGCAACCAGCGGTGAAAAAGATTTCGCTGGAAGAGTTTGAGAAGATGCGGAAGGACAAGAGCGCGGTCGTGCTCGATGTGCGGACGCCCCGAGAATTTGAAGCGGGCCATGTGCCGGGCGCGGTGAATGTCCCCTGGCAGTCGCCCGATTTTGATAAGCAGGTCGAGAAGCTCGACAAGTCAAAGACCTATCTCGTCCACTGCTACTCCGGCAGCCGAAGCGCCGCGGCTACGAAGGAAATGACCAAATTGAACTTCGATCATCTCTTCGACTTCACCGGCGGCATGCGCGCCTACCAGCGGGCAAAGATGCCCGTCGAAAAGTAGCGGTGCTCGATCACGTCAGCAGATCATGCATCACCTGTCCGTACACGTCGGTCAGGCGGAAATCCCGGCCGGCGTAGCGGTAGGTGAGCTTTTCATGGTCGATGCCAAGGACATAGAGCAGCGTGGCGTGCAAATCATGGATGGAGACGGGGTTCTCGACAGCTTTAAAGCCAAATTCGTCGGTTTGGCCGTAGGAGATTCCGCCTTTGAATCCGCCGCCGGCCATGAACATCGTGAAGCCATAGGGATTATGGTCACGGCCATCGCCGCTTTCTGAGACGGGGGTTCGTCCAAATTCGCCGCCCCAGACGACGGCGGTTTCATCGAGCAATCCGCGCTGTTTCAGATCGGTAATTAGCGCGGCAGACGCCTTGTCCATGTCGGGGCAGCGATTGCGCAGGTTGTTGTTGATCTTGCTGTGATCGTCCCAGGGTTGGCCGGGGCCGTAATAGACATGCACCGTGCGCACGCCTCGCTCGACGAGTCGGCGGGCAAGCAGGCAGCCATTGGCAAATGGACTTGAGCCATAAGCCTCGCGAACCGATTGGGGCTCTGAACTGACATCGAAGGCATCCATTGCTTCGAACTGCATGTGGTAGGCGGTTTCCATCGCCTGGATTCGGCCTTCGAGATATTCATCGCGCCCAAAGGCGCGCTCGTGGCCGCGATTGAGCGCCTGCACCAGATCAAGCTGACGGCGCTGGGCCGACGGATCGAGCTGCGTGTTCCGCAGATTGCGGATCATGGATTGCGGGCGCGTCTGCGAATCATCGATGGGCGTGCCCTGATAGCGAGCCGGCAGAAATCCGCTCCGCAGGCCCGGCCCCCCGCCGCCGCCGGGACCAAGGACGACAAAGCCCGGCAAATTCTGATTCTCGGTCCCAAGTCCGTAGTAGATCCAAGACCCCATCGACGGTCGCGTCGCGGCGATGTTTCCCGAATGGAACAAGGCGCGAGCCGGCGTGTGGGTCGGATTGAAGGTGTACATCGACTTCACGACGCAGATATCGTCGATGATCGATGCGAGGTTTGGCAGCAGCTCGCTGACATCCACGCCGTTCTTCCCATACTTTTGGAACTTGAATGGCGAAGGATAGAGGCCGCCGGTGGTGCGCTCGGTGCGGAGATTGACGGAATTCGGTCGCTGGCCAGCGTACTTCGCCAACGAGGGCTTCGGATCGAACATATCTACCTGCGAAGGTCCACCTGGCAAAAACAGGAAGATGTTGTGCTTGGCGCGCGGCGGAAACATCGGCCCCACTCGATGAACCGAAGGTGCTACCGAAGCGGCGGCGCTCTGCTCGGCCAGCATTCCCATCAGCCCGACGGTGCCAAGCCCGGCGCCGATCGACTGAATGAACTGCCGTCGCGATAAGCCGGGTATCACGGCCAAAACTGCACCTCGTTGGTACTCAAAAGAGCCTGCGCATATTGCGCCAGCGTTCCGCCACCGCCAAGATATTCGGCCGCCAGCTTTAGTTCTGACGGGTTTGGATCGCGCCGGAAGACCTTTCGATACATCGTCACGACGCGATCCGCGTGCGGCACCTTTTCCACTGCGTCGGCCAGGGTCGATGACTGATCTTCCATGAACGGGCTGTTCATCACGAAGAGCTGCTGAAGCGGCGTCGTGGTCACTTCGCGGCCGGGGCTGTGCATGGTGGCTTCGGGAAAATCAAAGAGCTGCAAGTAATTGTTGAGCCTCCCGCGCCCAATACGTGCATAAACCGTTCGGCGATTATTGCCCGGCTGATCGAGATCCATCGAGATGCCATACATCGTCGTATCCAACGCGCCGCTCGCCTGAAGGATGCAATCACGGAACGCCTCGGCATCCAGACGCCGCGGGTTCATCCGCCAGATTAGTTGATTGGTGGGATCAGCCCGCATTGCATCCTCGCGAGGATTGCTCGCCTGCTGGTAAGCGGCCGAGAGCATGATCTCCTTGTGCAGCCATTTCAGCGACCAGCCATGGGCGATGAATCGCGCGGCCAGATCATCGAGGAGCTCCGGGTGCGTCGGCTTTTCTCCCTGCACGCCAAAATCGCTTTGCGTCGCCACGATCGGCTTTCCAAAATGCCAGGCCCACACGCGATTGACGATCACCCGCGCCGCCAACGGCGCGGCGTCGCTGAAGATTTTCTCGCCTAGCTCGCGCCGGCCGGAGCCTTGATGAAAAGTTGAATCATTCTTGGAAAGTACCGCGATGAATCGCCGGGGTGAAATTTCACCGGGACGCGCGGGGTTGCCGCCGGGAAGGACCGGCATATTTCGCGCTTCGCCCGGACGAATGTTGACCATCGTAAAGTCTTGATCGGAACCGTCGATGTACGTTCCGGCATCAAACACGGCTTCAAAAAACGGCGCCGTCGAACCGCCGCGTCCCCGCCGTCGGCGATTGCCAAACGCATTCGCTCCTGCGCCCGCATTGGCATTGGCCCGCCCTCGACGCGGCGCGGGTTGAACATCGGCAATCGGCTGCACCGGCTGCGTCGTCGGCCGCTGAGGATATGGCCGCGGGCGGCGATCCAGTTGCTGAAGCTGGGCATACATGTCCTGGTGCTGGCTCTTGAGGAAGGACATGTCCTCCATGATCTGATTCATCTGGGCAACGAAGCGCTCGACCTTCTGCCGGGCTTCTTTAGGCTTACTCCCTGGCTCGTCGCGCAGCAGATTGGCCGAATAGCTCAGATAAAACAGCCGCTCCTCGGCCGCCATGAAGCGCGTCTCAGTTTGAGAGTCCACCTCAGCCATCGGTCGCGGCACCTGGCAGACGGAAGCGAAGACGCCTTGCAGCGCGTAATAGTCTTTGCTGGTGATCGGATCGAACTTGTGATCGTGGCAACGGGCGCAGGCGACGGTCAGCCCGAGGAAGCCGCGCGTGACCGTGTCGATGCGCTCGTCCCAGTCGTCGCAATAGAGCGTGGTGATCACGTCTTTCGAGTTTCGCGCATCCTTGTGATAGACCGGCCCCGCGCCCAAAAATCCCAGCGCCACCAGATCCTGGCGCGAAGTCCCCGGCATCTCGTCGGCCGCCAATTGCAGCTTCACAAATCGGTCGTAGGGAACATCGTCGTTGATCGCCTTGATGACCCAATCGCGATATCGCCAGGCGAATGGGTAAGGCGGATTGGTCGCCTCGCTCGTCGGATTGTCTTCCCCATAGCGCGCGACATCGAGCCAATAGCGCCCCCACCGCTCGCCGTAGTGTTGCGACGCCAGCAGTTGATCGATCAGCTTTTCGTAAGCATTCGGCGAATCAACTTTCGCGAAGGCTTCAACCTGCTCGTAGGTCGGCCTTAGGCCAGTCAAATCCAGATACGCCCGGCGGATCAGCGTTCGGCGATCGGCTTTTGGCGAGGGCTTGAGTCCAGCTTCCTCAAGTTTCGCGAGTACGAAATGATCCGATTTGCGAGCAACCCAAGCTGAATCCTTCACAGCCGGCGGCGCGATTTCCTTCACCGGCTGAAATGCCCACCATTTCCGACCCGTTTCCAGGTCCATTCCGCGCTTGGGAGCACTTACAGGAACGGCGCTTGTTGAACCTTCGCGCGGATCCGGCGCGCCAAATTTGATCCATTCCTCAAACCAATGAATCTGCTCCGCCGACAACTGCTGCTTCGGCGGCATCTGCAAATCAGGATCGGTCCACTTGAGCGCCTCGATCAGCCGGCTTTTTTCTGGTTGGCCGGGAACCAGGATTTTCCCATCCGCTCCGCCGAGCGCGATGCCCTGCTTCGAATCGAGATGGAGCTTGCCTTTGAGTTTTTTGGCCTGGGCCGAATGGCACTCATAGCACCGCTCGACCAGCACCGGCCGGATGTGCTGTTCAAATAGTGCTTTGCCGTCGATCGGGTCTGCGCTTTGCGCATCCGAAGCGATTGCGAGCACGAGCAAAAGAAGCAAACCCCATCGCATCATCACCCACAGTTACGATCAACTCCGGACACCGTTGCCGCGATTATTTAGCCGGCAAACCAATCCCACGATGCGTCCAATTGTACGACAACAGACCCGTCTGGTTTGGCTGTTTGTAGCTTCCATTTCACCCCAATTTCATTGACTGATGTGGCGCCTGCGTTATACTTAAAGCTACGTGGAAACTGCTTTTTCGGCGGTTGGAGTGATGGTTCTCTGGCCTTGCCGTCCTGCCTGGTTTTAGTGACTTGGCCTTCAGTAGTGGCTCGCATACCTCAGATGGCATCGCATTGCACTGGCTCCTTGCATTGTGGAAGATGGCCGGCGAGCGGTGCGCTTAGGCATTGCTTCTTTCGAGAATGACAGGCAGCCGCTAGGCGTAGTTCCGGGGATGGATGGCGCGATCGCGAGGTGAAATGATGGATCCGCAAGCCCCAGTTGAAACCCCACCAGCGCCTCCCGTTTCTCCCGAGCCTCAGCCGCCTGCTGCCGCACCGGCTGCTGTACCACCCGCAACCGAGGCTCAGCAAGTCGCAATGCCCGCGCCTGAAGAACAAGAACCGCATTTTCGCCCCACCAGTTTTTGGCAGCAGCCGTGGGTGCAGAATGTGTTGCCGTTCGTCACTTCCGTTTCGGTTCACCTGGCCATCCTGATTTTTGCCCTGCTGGTGTTCGGCATTTACAAAGCCGTCAATCCGGTCCCGCATCAGGATCAGGTGATCATTCCCGAAGCGTCGATGGCGCAGGAAGGTCCGCCAGGCGGCGTGCCGAACGTTGGCCTGGGCGATCCGCTTCGCGAAGCGGCACAGGATAAGGACCCGAGCGTGACCGATCCGCAGTGGGCCGACAAGAAAGGCCCGAATGTCGATCTGACGATGTCCGGCGCGACCGGTGACACGTCCGACGCGGTGATCAATGCCTCGGCCGGCGGGACGTTTGGCGCAAACAATAACAAGTTGAATGTCGGCACTGGCGCTGGCTCAGCCGACGGCGGCGCGATGGCCATGTTTGGCGCGCCCGGCGGCGGCGGAATCGGTCCCAAGGGGCCGGTCTTTGGCGACGGTGGAAACGCCCGCTTTATCAGCTTTGTCTGCGACGCGTCCGGTTCGATGCTCGTGAAGATGCCAGCGCTGAAGTTGGAGTTGTCGAAGGTCGTTCACAATCTCAAGCCGATCCAGTCGTTCGGCGTGATCTTTTTTCAGGAGTCGGCTTCCGATCTGAAATATCTCGACACCGTCCTCCTACCGGCCAACCCTGAGAACAAGCGGAAATTCGACAAGTTCATGTCGGAAGTGGTCACCAAAGGTCAGACCGATCCGATTCCCGGAATCGAACTGGCCTTCCGTCAGCATCCGCAGTTGATTTATCTTCTGACCGACGGCGATTTCCCGGATAACAATGCAGTGCTGGCCAAGATCCGCGAGCTGGATAAAGACAAAAAGGTGAAGATCAACACCATTGCCTTCATCGACAAGAGCGACAAGGACGTGGCGTTCAAGCAACTTCTGCAAACGATCGCCAAGGAAACCGGCGGTACCTTCCGGCTGGTGAACGAGGAAGACCTGTAGGCTGGTGGAATTGCCGCCGCCCGCAGATTGTTTATGTTCTGCAATAGGAATTGATGAAACTTCCCTGACAAAGGAATGCGCAACATGCGTCGTTACGCTTCTTCTCCGTTTCGCATTGTTCTTCTTGCTGTGCTGCTGGGCATGGCGTTTTTAGCCGCCGGCGCATACGCGCAGGACGCTGCCAATGGCGCGGCAGCGGCAAAGCCGACCGGCGCAACCGGTTTGGTTTCGCTGATCCTGTCGAACATGGATTTCGTGTTCTTCACGATCGTGATCCTGTCGATCGCGGGGCTAACCTTTATCTTCAAAGGCTTCATCGGGAGCCGCGCTTCGGTGCTGCTGCCGGAGACGAGCATCGAAGAGATCAAGAACCTGATCAATCAGCGGAAGTTCAAGGAGCTGGTGGACTTCACCGAAACCGATCCATCCTTTGTGAGCAAGGCGCTCAATGCCGCTCTGAAGCGCGCACCGGCTTTCAGCGCGATGAAAGAGGCGATGGAAACCGCGATCGGCGAGCAGACCGCCGAGCAGTTCCGGCGAATCGAATATCTCAATATCATCGGTAACCTTGGCCCCCTGCTTGGACTTCTGGGCACGGTGCTCGGCATGATCGATGCCTTTGCGGCGATGAACCAGGCGGGCGGAAATGCCAGCCCAGCGCAGCTGGCTTTGGGTATTGCCAAGGCATTGTGCCATACGTTCCTCGGTCTGATGCTTGCCATCCCGTGTCTGGCGGCATTCGGTTGGTTGCGCACGATCATCGATCGGCTGACGGTGCGCGGGGCGCTGATTGCCGAGGAACTCCTGCTGATGGTCAAGCCGGCCGAGCGACCGATGGGCGCAGTACAACCGGTTGCGCCTCGTGCAGTTCCGCAGCCGGCCGCGCCGGTGCCAGCGGGCGCGGTGCCGCGAAAAGTTCCCATGCCTTCTCCGATGCCCGGGCCGGCTCCGCTGGCGTAGCGATTTCGGCCGACTTACCACTGGATGTTCTAAACCGATTCTGAAGAAGGCTTGACATGCGACGGCATTCGATGCCCGAGATCAAGGAGAGCGGCGTCAACGTGACGCCTTTGATCGACATAGTCATGTGTCTGATCATCTTCTTCATGCTCGTGGCCAAGATTGGCGTGTCGCGCGGCGAAGACAAAGACATCCAGCTTCCTTCCACGATCATCGGCACGAAGATCGAGGATTTGGGCAACACGCTGACACTCAACATTCATCCGACGAATGTCGAGGAGCCGCTGGTGACGGCGCTGGTGGATGGAAAGGTGCGGGAAATCCGCCTGAACGATCGCCTGCATGGAACGATCGATCATCCGCTGCAGCGCGTGCTCGAAGAGTTTCAGAAAACGCATCCCGGTAAAGCGAAGATCATCGTGCGTGCGGATAAGGAAGTGCTTTATCGCCAGCTCGAGCAGGTGCTGATTACCATCGCCAACGCCGGCATCAGCGACACGGCTTACGAAACCAAGGATGCGTCTAAGAGCGGATGATTCGGCTCGTCGATCAAAAGCGCAGAATAATGGGAACCCATGAAGCTTCGAGGCGCTAAAAAAGTCCATTACGATTCAGGGCCGAACATGACGCCCCTGGTGGATGTTGTCATGGTCATCCTGATTTTTCTCATGCTGGCCGGCAGCTTCGGCGGAGCCAGCAGCTTCCTGATGAACAAGCAGGCGATTCGCGCCAAGGGACTCAACCACAAGCAGCTCAAGCCGGGCGAGCTCCCGGATCCGCAGATTGACATCTATGTCGATAATCTTCGCGATGGTTCCGGTTTTATCGCGCACATGAGCGGCTCTGAGGGCGTCACCCGTCCCGAAGATCTGACCAAAATTCTCGCTGCCAAGCGCGCTGAATTGCTGGCCAATGGCAATGCCCCCGACAAGCTCCAGGTGATTCTGCATCCGCGCGTGGATAGCAAATGGGAATACCTCATCGCCGTTTATCAGGCCACCAATGAGGCGAAGTTCGAGAAGGTTGCCTTTGCCACGTCGCAGTAATCATGAACCCAGGTGAATCCAAGCGAGTTTTCATGAAAGAAGTGCCGGCTGGGAAAAGACGGAGGTTCAAACGCGCGACGATAATTCTCGCGGCCGCTGCCGCGGGCCTGCTCGTAACGACACCTTTGCGCGCTGCCGATGCACCGGCAACCAATCCTTCGCTGGAAAGCATGGGCGACAACCAGCTCATGAGCGAGCTGGCCAGCCGGGGCTTGGATAATCTTCTCGATCGCTATTTTGAAGTGCATCGCGTTCCGCCGGATCAGCAGAGGGCCGTTCGAGCTTTGGGCGGACTTCGAGAGCTGCTCGATCCCAAATCGACAATAACCCCCGCCGCAAAGCTTCAGCGTCTTCGGGAGGCAGCCGCAAGCGTGGATGTGATCATTGCCGGCAGCAGCGATCCACAAAAACTTCTGCAGCTTGCTGGTGTGATGCTGGAAGATGCAGTCAATCGCGACGTCAATACGATCGAATATTGGGGCGAAAATCCGGCGACGCAGCGCCGGCTGCTCCCTGTTGCAGATGCCGCTTACAAACTGCTCGGCGCGGCATCGAAGTTGGCCGAAGATCAGGCGAATGTGATTGCCGCCCAGATCAAGAAGAGCGATGACCCGCGTGCCGATCAATGGGAAAAGCTCGATAACATCGCGCGCAACGCCAAGTATCAGCAAAACATGTCGGCTTACTTCCTGGCCCTTGCCCAGCCGCCCGGGCCACAGCAGAAGGCGCTGGTCGATCAATCGATCAAATATCTGGCCGATCTCGATAATGGCGACAGCGGCGTTCAGCCGCGTGTTCATAACATGATCGGCAAGCTCACGATGGCCAAGGGCAGCTATCGCGAGGCGCGCCGCTATTTTGCCGGCACGATCAGTGACAGCGGCAAAATGAAGCCGCCGCCCAACCCCTTCGAGCAATACGAGGCCCGGTATTTCAGCACCGTAGCCGACGTGCTCGGGAAGGACCTTCCCACGGCAAAGCAGGATCTGGCCGCTCTTCAGAAATGGCACAAGGAAAAGTTGCCAGGATTGCTGGCGGGTTTGAAGCTGGATCCAGCCGAGGCGGAAAAGACGACCAAAGGCATCGACGCCGCCGCGAGCATGCTGGTCTATCGCGTCGATGCGCTGGAATCAGAATTAGCCAAGACCCCCGAGGAAAAGAAAAAGGCCGACTCGGCTGCCGAGGCGGTCTTGCTTGCGCTGCGAAAAGATCACCCGGAGCTGGCCGGAATCATCGACGACCAGCTTGCGATGCGCATTCCCGCCGATCGTCCCGTCGCGCAGCTCAACGCCCTGCTTCTTCAGGGGCTGATGAGCAAGGGGATGATCGAATATCACAAGAGCGATGAACAGAAGCCCGATCGCGCGGTGATGCAGCATGCGATCGAAGCGGCCCGGGAATTGGTAAGCCGGCAGGGTCGCGACAAGGATGTGACGCCGCAAATGGTCAGCGAAGCGGCGGCAGTCATTCCAACATTGGAAGACCGGCTGGGCGACGTGATGAATGCCGCCAATGGCTACATCGACTATGCCCACAAGTATTATGCATCGGATCTCAAGCTGGCCAACCAGATTCTCGATCGCGCGGGATTTCTGGTCTTCCAGATGAAGAAGCTGCCCGCAGCGCCGCGCGGCTTTTCCGATCTCTATCAAAAGTTTTTAGAAACCGCGGTCGCCCAACCCTTCAATCACACCGAGCTGCGTTATCTGCTGGGCGAGCATTTCCAGGCGATCGGAAATCCGAAAGAGGCGCTGGGGTGGTATCTGGGCGTTGCGCCCAAGGAGCCGACGTACTTAAACGCGCAATACAAGGCGATGCTCTGCCTGCGCGATCTTCTCGATGGGCATACGACGCCCGCCGAGCATAAGCAGTATGTTGATGAGCTGGTCAAAGCCGCCGGCAACGTGAAGCGGCTGGGATCGGAATCGAAAAACGATGTGGACCGCGCCAAGGCGGTGCAATCGACGCTGGTGTATGCGCAGCTCGCCCGTACCGAGCAACACAATCCCGCAGCCGCGCTCAAGATCCTGGCCGATTTCGATAAGATCGTGAAAGGCGTGCCTGGGGAAAAATCGCTGCAGAGTGAAGCACTTTTTGAGCGTGTCCAATCCGACATGGCTCTCGGCCATTTCGATCAGGCTACCGGCGCTCTGGTGAATCTGCTTAACAAAACCGAAGGCGGCGAAGGCATCGGCCTCGTACGCGAGCTTCTGGAGCAGCTCGACAAGCACTACGTGAAGGCGGATGTTGTTCACGATACCGAGACGATGCGAACGGTCGCGCAGAACGAGGCCCGCCTGACCGGGTTCCTCGGCGACTGGGCGAAGAACAGCACCGATCCGAATATCAAAAAATACTATTACGCCTACGTCGTCTACGATGCGCGCACCAAGCGCCTGGCCGGCACGATGACTGCCGATCCGGCGCAGAAAAAGAGCCTGCTGGAGCAGACGCTGAAGATCTATCAGAACCTCATGTCGCCGCCGATGCATGAGCTGTACGTCAAGACGCTCGATCCCAAGAAAATCGCCAGCGGCGATATCAACCCTGCCGATCAGGATCCGTCCGTGCAGACCGGCCTGGCTTTGACGCAATTCGAGCTGGGCGATTATAAGGATGCGCAGGCGCTCCTGGGCGATCTGCTGGCCAATCGCAAGCTTGGCTCCCCGATCACCGTCGAGCAGACGCCCGAAGGGCCCAAGACCACCGAAAATGATCTTTATTGGGAATGCACCTACAAGCTGCTCAAATGCAATGCAGAGCTCGCGAAGGCCGGCAAAGACAAGGCCCATGCCGACATGCTGGCTAACACCGTGCGCGGCCTGAAGAACATCCTCGTCGCCGGCGGCATCCCCGAGCGCTGGCAGGATGAATTCGAATCGCTCCGCCAGGAATTGATTCCGGATTACAAAGTGCACGGAACTGCCCAGCCCGCGGCAGCTCCCACCGGCCCTGCGCAAAGCGCGAGCCATCGATCCTGACCCGTCTTGATTCCCTCATACTCCAGCTTTAAAGTCCGGCCACTTCGAGGGCAATGGCGAGATGAGTGTAACGACTACGGGAATCTGTCTGCTGGGCCACGGGATCGTTGGGAGCGGCGTGGCCAAAATCCTGCGCGAGCAGGCCGATCTGCTCGAGCAGCGCATCGGCGTGCGATTCGAGATTCGTCACGTCGTGGTGCGCGATTCAGCCAAACATTCGAGCGCCGGGCTTCCGCTGACCAGCGATGCTCACGCAGCAATCAGCGATCCGAAAGTCGGCGTCGTCCTGGAACTGATGGGCGGTACTACCACCGCCGGCATGCTGGTCGAGACGGCGCTGAAGCTCGGCAAGCCGGTCGTGACGGCCAACAAAAGCCTCCTGGCTCTTCGCGGGCCGGAGCTGTTTGAGTTAGCGCGCAATCACAATTCCTGCATCGGATTCGAAGCAAGCTGCGGCGGCGGCATCCCGATCATCGACGCCCTTTCGCGCGGGTTGATCGCCAATCGCATCGATGCCATTGTTGGGATCGTCAACGGCACCTGCAACGTCATCCTCACGCGGATGACCAAGAACAAGTGGACCTACGCTCACGCGCTGGAAGAAGCGCAGAAGCTTGGCTATGCCGAAGCCGATCCGACGCTGGATGTTTCCGGGCGGGATGCGGCCCAGAAGCTGGCAATCCTCGCCGGCCTGGCATTTAACGCGCAGTTTTCTGAGCAGGATATTCTTGTCGAAGGAATCAGCGCCCTGCATCCAACCGACATCCAATTTGCCGGTGAGCTCGGATACGTCATCAAGCTGCTGGCAATTGGTGAGCGCGCGCAGGATGGGCGCATCGCGCTGCGCGTTCATCCGACTCTAGTTCATAACAACGACGTGCTGGCCGAAGTGAGCGGCAGCTTCAACGCCATCAGCGTGTATGGCCATGCCCTAGGCCACGCCCTTTTCTACGGTCGCGGCGCCGGGCAGATGCCTACCGCTAGCGCGGTGGTGGCGGATCTGGTCGGTGTTGCGACCGGCACTACCCCGCTGCTCTTCAAGCGGCTCAATATCTTCCCCGATTCTGCGCGGCGGGCGGCGGTGCTGCCGATCGAAGGACTTCAATCGCGATAGTACCT
>JACZCU010194900.1_pt1 | contig 14426 bp, 15 predicted proteins | sample 8641851 | NCBI WGS metagenome assembly JACZCU01 (sample SAMN15324605, study PRJNA640507) | soil metagenome | isolation source: monocropping sugarcane control | place: China: Luxin town, Laibin City, Guangxi Province | collected 2019-07-25 | depth 10cm m | reverse complement strand
GGGTGGTGGGGGCGGGGGAACGCCCCCCCTATAAACACATGAGGGTGGTCGGTTGGGGAGGGAGGCGCACAGCGAGCACCTCCCCCACCTCGGGCCACCTTTTTAAAATGTTAGCCGTGCGACATCTGATCTATACACACGGTAATGGCGAGAAGTAGAATGTCGTCCTGTCCCGGGGCAATCTCAACGCCATACGTGTCGGCGATACGAAACCATTTCTTGGAGATATCAGCAATTTTCCAACTATCTTGCTCGACGACGTATTCATGATCAAGAATATTGCCGTGGGCTATGAGATCCGGTCCATGCGGGATATTGATTTTGTAGCGGTCACGCGCAACCTCCACAAAAGCCTCATGCACACTCGCAGCGACATCTTTCCCACGATAAATATTCATTGTATCACGAGCATGTAGCCATTTTTCCTGTATTTTCAGGAGCTCGTGGCCCTGCATGTCCTTAAAAATCAGAGTATCGCGCAGGCGCAGCAGCTTCCCATCCACGTGAAAGACACGCTGTCGTTGTTCGTTCTCGATATTATAATCGTCTCCAAAAGCAAGTAGTTTCTGTCGCATCAGATAGCGATGAATGCCCGGAGGTGCGTCTGCGTCTTTGTGGCGACGGCGGAACATCTCTTACTCTCCTTTCTTGCGTAGAGATGGTTATACGGCAGAGCTAGGTTGAGCAAACATAATTCGCCCGCGATTGCTGGTGCGTTGGCCAAAGAGTAGATACAAGAATGGTCCGAGAAAGGGTAACGGCCACACAAGAACAAGCCAGAGGACCGTAGCGGCGGGTGAATGCTGATCGTCAAAAATCATCAGCGTCACGATGAATTGTCCAATAATTGGTAAAAAAACAATAACGAGGAATAGACAAGAGTTGAATAGGCAACCTCTATTAGCTGGCATGGTATGTGCTCCCTTCATGTCGCCTAGTCGGAGTGCCTTCTTTTGCATGGATGGAAGCAGGCCGGGCCGAAGCAGAAGCCTGCATTGTCCATCCAATGAAGTTAGTCATGAACCCCATGAATAAATCAGGAGCTTGTATCTAGCCTCGACCTCACCTCACAACCCGTTGTCGGATTGTGCTTCGGCTTCAACGACCGACACATCAAGGTAACATGACAAGTTACCTGTACTCATCCAGAACTTGCCGGATGAGCAACGCTCCACGAAGTGCACTGTTTTACCTTGCGTGGCGGTGCAAGAACCTAATAAAGCTTAGGCGGGCGTGTGCGAACTGTCTCTCCCTGGAATGGCAGACCAGGGTGCCTTAGCACATGCATATGTTAGCACAAAGGTTCGAAACATGCAAGAAATTTCTCCGCCTACAGGCGACATGGCTATCCTCCACATGCCTGAAGGCAGAGGCCTCTTGCCGTGGTCTGGTGAATGGCATCTCCGCTAGATATATTTGTACACTCATAGCTATAGGATAGTAGCAAACAAGCGAAGAAACATCAGCCAGACGAGTGATTCTTGTTTCCTCCGAAAGAGGGATAGGGGCATTCCCCAAAAGATAGTGCTAAAAATATATCTTTTGTGGATTGTGGAGAAAGTGGGGGCATGTGGTATATATTAACATATAAGCTGGTGTGATATGCTGTTCCAGTAAGAGTAATATATTTTATCTGATCGTACACCTGATAGCCTGAACAAAGATATATTTTAGGAGTTCTCTCGCATCGAGAGTGTTTACTGGAGGGAGTCGACATGAAGATTCGCAGTTTAGATCACGCGGCGCTACTTGTCAAAGATGTTGAACGCTCACGCTATTTTTATGGCCAGGTGCTGGGTATGGATGAAGTGCCACGTCCCAGCAATTTTGCGTTCCCAGGGGCCTGGTTCCGTAAAGGCAGCGCGGAAGTTCACCTGATTGGCGAGGCAGAGGCCGGGCGTGCTGCGCAGGTGCAGCCTGGTTATCGTGCCGACGAGATGCACCGGGGCTACGGCGCGCATATCGCCTTTATGGTGGATGACCTGGAGGATGCGCAGAGCCATTTGCGATCGCTTAACGTGCCGGTCGTAGGCGGTCCCCAACCGCGAGGTGATGGCGTCGAGCAGTTGTATGTTTGTGATCCCGATGGCTACGTCGTGGAACTATTTGTGTGGAAGTCTTAGCTAACTAGCGTAGCGATGTAGCTGCATACCAACCTGTTATGTTTCCTTCCGTGTGTAAAGCGTCGATGGTAGACAACTAAAGTCGTTTAGAAAGGAAGGTCACCTGGTATGAAACCAGCTCGTTTCCACTATTTTGCGCCTCGCACCCTTGACGAGGCATTAACCTTGTTAGCCGACCAGGGGGATGGCGCGCGCGTTCTCGCGGGGGGTCAGAGCCTGATGCCTCTCATGAACATGCGCCTGGTACATGTCAAAGCCCTGATCGATCTCAATGAAATCGCCAGCCTGGCCTATATTCGCTCCTGGGATGGTGGCCTGGCCATTGGCGCACTGACCCGTGATGCTGCGTTGGAACGCAGTTCCACGGCCGCGGAGCGTTTACCTCTCCTTGTGGAGGCGGCGCATTATGTGGGGCACCCGGCTATCCGCAATCGCAGCACCGTGGGTGGCAGTATTGCCCATGCAGATCCCGCGGCAGAACTTCCGGCGCTGATGCTGGCGCTAGACGCAGAGTTTGAAGTACGCAGCCGTGCCGGCAGCCGTACAATCGCGGCGAAAGATTTTTTCCAGGGATACCTCCAGACAAGTTTGCAGGATGGCGAGATACTGACAGAGTTGCGTATTCCCGCGCTGCCTGCCCCCTCGGGCAGTGCGTTTGTGGAGTTTGCGCGCCGTGAAGGCGATTACGCACTGACCGGTGTAGCGGCGGTTGTGGCACTGGACGAGGATGGCACTATCTCTGATGCGCGCCTGGGACTGTGCAGCGCCGGACCTGCGCCTGTACGAGCACGCAGCGCCGAGAATGTATTACGTGGTCAGCGGCCTGGACCTGAGGCATGGGCTGCTGCCTCAGCCGCTGTGATTGCGGAACTGAAAGAGCCACCAGCGGATATTCATGGTTCTGCCGACTATCGACGCCACCTGGCGGGTGTATTGACCGAACGCGCATTAGCTATCAGCGCTAAGCGAGCAGAAGGGAGCCAGTAATGCAAGACGATTTTATGCAGGTCAATGTTACTGTCAATGGGATAGCGCATCGCCTGATTATGGAGCCGCGCCGCACCCTACTGGATATGCTGCGCGAGGACCTGGGGCTGACAGGAACGAATGCGGGTTGCGAGCATGGAAGCTGCGGCGCTTGTACGGTCTTAGTGGATGGACAGAGTGTGCGTTCGTGCCTGATGCTGGGCGTGCAGACCAATAACCACGAAGTGATGACGGTAGAGGGCCTCGCTCATGGAAAAGAGTTGCATCCACTGCAGCAGGCTTTCTGGGAGCAACAGGGCCTGCAGTGCGGCTTTTGTACGCCTGGTTTCCTGATGACCGCTTACGAACTGCTGCAACATAACCCCAACCCGAGCGATGAGGATATCCGCAGCGCGCTATCAGGCAATATCTGCCGCTGTACAGGCTACCAGCACATCTTTGATGCCGTGCGTGCCGCCGCCAAGGCTATGGCCGGGACGACCGCCGCTGAAACGTCAGGTGCCACTGCCTGAGGCAGTGGAGATTGCAGACATACGAGGAGAAACAACGTATGACAACGACAACGAACGGGCGTGTATGGATCGGCAAAGACATCAAACGGCATGAAGACCCGGCTCTGCTCATGGGCACCGCTAAGTATACCAATGACCTGGAACTGGCGGGCATGCTGCATGCTGCTGTACTGCGCAGTCCCTATGCCCATGCACGTATTCTCAGTGTGGATACGAGTGAAGCTAAGAAACTGCCTGGTGTGTACGCCGTATTGAGTGGGCGCGATGTCGCCGAACTACTAGATCCGATGCCACGCTTTTGCGCCGAACCTGTTGAGCAGCGCGCCGTAGCCCTCGATAAGGTGCGCTATAGCGGGGAGGCGGTGGCAATAGTGGCGGCTGAGAGCCGCTACGTGGCAGAGGATGCCCTGGAACTGATCTCGGTAGAGTATGAGCAGCTACCTGCCGTGCTGGACCCGATGGCCGCTATGGAGCCCGGCGCTCCGCTAGTACATGACACTATTCCTAACAATATTGCCTATAACCATACCTTCACCTTTGGAGATGTTGCCGGCGACTTTGCCCAGGCTGACGTGGTGATTAAGCGTCACTTGCGCTGGCCGCGTGCTACGGCATCGCCGATGGAGACGAATGGGGCTGTCTGCCAGTATGACCAGGCCAGCGGACGCCTGGAGGTCTGGTCCAATACGAATATGCTCAACTCGGCGTCGTGGGTGATGTCGAGTATGCTGCGCATACCACCACACATGATCAACTTCTATCCCATGTACACGGGCGGCAGTTTTGGCAGTAAGCACTTTCTAGCCAAGACTATCGGAATAGCCGCTGCGCTTTCCAGGGCGACGGGACGGCCGGTGAAGTTTATGGAAGATCGCGTTGATAACCTGCTGGCGAATGACAGCCAGGGGCCTGATCGCATGTATGATGCGGAACTGGCCCTGACAAAAGAAGGGAAGTTCCTGAGCCTGCGCTTGCACACGGTAGATGATTACGGGGCTTACTTTATCTTTGCCATCACAGGCAATACCAACATGCTGTCGCAGATCAGTGGCCCCTATACCATTCGCAGCGTGGAGAGCGGCATCAAAGCGGTATTGACCAACAAAAACCAGCAGACCGTCTTCCGCGGTGCCGGGTCCGATGTCGGCAACTGGGTGTTAGAGCGGCTGGTGGATGGAGCTGCCCAGGAACTGGGCATTGATGGTATAGAACTGCGCAGGCGTAACTTTATCCAGCCCGACCAGTTCCCCTACAAGATGCCAACTGGCAATTTTTACGATAGCGGCAACTATCCAGCTGTACTGGATATGGCACTGGAGCATGCGGACCTGGATTACTGGCGGGCGGAACAGGCGCGTGCGCGGCAAGAGGGGCGTTATATTGGCATTGGCCTGGCTACGGCGCAGCAGCGCAGCACCTATAGTTCCACTGAGTTCTGGTTTCATAATCCTGGCCCTGCTACCGGTTTAACCTCTACGCCGGAAAGCGTGCGTATAGGCGTGGGACCGACGGGCGGAATAACGGTGACGATGTTCTCGCCATTCTGGGGCAATAGTCCTGAAACGATGGTGGCGCAGGTAGTAGCGGAAGAGTTTGGCGTTGACCCTGATACGGTCAATGTCACATACGATAGCTCGGCTCATGCGCTGCCGTCGGCAGGACCTGGCGGCAGCCGTATGACGGTGATGCTCTCAGGCGCGGTACACGGGGCCGCTAACAAGGTCAAGGAGAAGATGTTCAAAATCGCCGCCCACTTACTGGAGGCAAATCCTGATGACCTGGAACTGAGTGGTGGACGCATCTCGGTCAAAGGCAAGTCGAGCTCCTCACTGAGCATCGCGGATATCGGTATGAAAGCCTACTGGTTTAAGCTGGACCTGCCTGCGGATATGGAGAGCGGCCTGGAAGGCACCTTTACCTACGACCATCCATTTACCACCATGCCGAGCGAGGACCGTAAGGACTTGGGAGTCTTCTATCCGATCATGGGACACGCGGCACATATTCCCATCGTGGAAGTTGACATAAAGACAGGCCAGGTCAAATTCCTCAAGTATATCGCGGTGCATGATGTGGGTACGGTGGTCAATCCGCGCTCGCTACAAGGGCAGATTCGCGGCGGCATCGCGCAGGGAGTCGGACTGACGCTGCTGGAGCAGGTACAGTACTCGGCAGATGGTCAGAACCTGACCTCGACGCTGGCCGACTACCTGCTGCCGAGTGCGAACGATGTGCCCCTGGTCGAGGTCTATCATCATGAGACGCCTTCGCCCTACACGGCTTATGGTGTGAAGGGAGGCGGCGAAGGTGGACGCATGGTAGCACCACCAGCGGTGACAAGCGCGATAGAAGATGCGCTCAAGCCCTTTGGCGTCAAGATCGAGGAGATGCCTATCACACCGGAGAAAATCGTGACCTGGATTGCGCAAGCGCAGAGTAAGGCGTCCTGACGCTATGTGCCGCATTGATTGTGTGGCATTGCCACACAATCAATGCGGCACATAGTAATTAAAAAAGAACCATAGGAGTTATTGCTATGCTCCTCAAAGAAAAGATAGCCGTGATTACGGGGGCAGGTCGAGGCATTGGGCGCGCTATTGCCTTAGCCTATGCCCAGGAAGGGGCGCAGGTTGTGCTCGCGGCACGCTCGGTCGAGGCACTGCAAGAGACGCAGGCAGAGATTGCAAAGCTGGGAGGCACAGGGATAGTGATCCCGGTGGACACTCGTGACCCCGACTCGATACAGGCGCTTGTCATGCAAACGCTTGACCGCTGTGGCCGCGTTGATGTCCTGGTAAATAACAGCGGCATCGGTGGCCCCTCCGCGCCATTGTGGGAGATCGCGCCTGCTGATTGGGAAGAGACCTTCAAAGTAAATGTAACGGGCACCTACCTGTGCTGCCGGGCCTTCCTGCCGCACATGATCCAGCGGCGCACGGGAAGTATCGTCATTATTAGTTCGATGACGGGTAAGCGTCCATTGCTGAACCGTACACCCTATGCCGCCAGCAAGATGGCGCTGGTGGGACTCGCCAGGACGCTGGCATGGGAGACAGGGCCGTACAATATTCGCGTCAATGTCATCTCGCCTGGACCCGTCGAAGGTAAACGGATAGAGTGGGTCATCCGCTCCCAGGCTGAAGCAAGGGGCATAAGTGTTGACGAGGCGAGGCAGCAATTTACCAGCGGCTCCCCACTTGGTCGGCTGGTTACGGCCAGTGATGTAGCTGACGCGGCAGTTTTTCTGGCTTCCGATAAGGCAAAAGCGATTACAGGCGAGGACTTGAACGTTTCCGCGGGCAACGTGATGTACTAAGGCAAAGATGTAAGCAAGGGAGGCATACCTATGGGCAGGCTTATCGACCTTTCACAGGAAATCTACCAGGGCATGAATGTTTATCCAGGCCACCTCAAGACGGTCATCTGGGAGCACCATACGCACGAGGAGACGCGCAAAAACTTTGAAGGAGGTTTCTCGTATCAATCGCGGGGCCTGCTGATGAGCGATCATGGTCCCACTCATGTTGACGCGCTGAGCCACCTGGATCCACGTCCTGATGCCCCTTCGATAGAACGGATGGCGCTCGATCTCTTCTATGGACCGGCGACCTGTATCGATGTTTCGCATAAGGAGCCGCAGACCTATATCAGCGCGGGGGATCTTGACGAGGCTGTGGGCCGCTCGCCTGTGCCTATGCAGCGCGGAGATATCCTCCTGCTGTACACGGGTACATTCAACCGTTTGCATGGCAAGAAAGAGTACGTGAGCCAGTATCCAGGTCTGGATGAAAGTGGCAGTCTGTGGCTGGTCGAAAAGGGCATCAAGACTTTTGGGGTGGACTCGCCGAGCCCTGACAACCCCATCAGCCGTACGTATCCCTGCCATATGATGTGTCGCAAGTACGGGATTACACATTATGAGAACCTGGGTCAGCTTGACCAAGTAGTGGGTAAGCGTTTCACGTTTGTTGGCTTTCCCCTACGTATCCGCAATGGGACGGGTTCGCCTGTACGAGCCGTGGCCATCCTCGAGGAGTGAGAACGCAGATTCCCACTAACATGAGATCGCCCCAGTTATATTTAGCCTTTTCTGTATTCGCAGTAACCTTCTGCTCATCGAGTTGGCCTTCTATTGTGAAGGGAATTGTGACATAGGCATAGGAAGTTGCAAACGCTATGGAAAGGGGTGCGCCACAGTTTTTTTGCACAATGAAAAGGTGAAGGGTTTAAAATCAGCACTTGAAAATCTGGCCAGATGAGCTACTTGATAAACTTGCTCCCCAAATGGTATGGTAGCGTTAAGACCAGTTCCGCTTTTCCGGTCATTGATGAGAATAGGTCTATAAGAGCTGGAAGAGTCCTACAAAGCAATTCCGTCAAAATAGTGATGGTTGCTCGTCTCGCCAGCTTGAAGCCGCATGCTTCAACTCTGCGAAACTTCACGTAACCATCTCATTCAAGAAGGAGAAACAATCTTATGGCACAACTCAATCCATATCTAACGTTTAACGGCAACTGCCGTGAAGCAATGGAATTTTACAAAGCATGTTTAGGAGGAGAACTCTCTATTATGACGGTTGGAGATTCTCCTATGGCTTCCCAGATGCCGGACAAAAAAGACAACGTTCTGCACTCTACGTTAATAAAAGACGGAATGGCGCTTATGGCATCAGATATGATAATGCCAGGAGAATTGAAACAGGGGAATACCATTACGCTTTGTATCAACGGTGGTACCAAAGAAGAACTACAACAGTTCTTTACAAAACTTTCTGAGGGAGGAACCGTTGGTCAACCTTTAACAGAAGCATTCTTTGGAACCTATGGTGAACTCACAGACAAGTTTGGGATAAACTGGATGTTCCAGGCTGACAACGCATAACATAGCCTAAAAAGAACAGGACTCATCCCATTCTTAATTACGTCTACGTTGGTATAAGAATGGGAGAGTTTTTTACTATCAATCAGCGGCAAGGAGATGAAAAAATTGATGAGAAAAATAATTGTATTTGAAAACGTCACGCTTGATGGTTTCATGGCCGGACCAAACGGAGAATTAGATTGGGCAATACGGGATGATGAAGTAACCCAAAATAGCAAAGAAGGACAAACATCGACAGATATGTTTTTGTTCGGACGGGTGACCTATGAAATGATGGCAAGTTTCTGGCCGACTCCGGCTGGCAAGTCCGCAAACCCCGTATTTGCAGAATCTCTAAACAATACTCCCAAAATTGTTTTTTCAACGACACTCCAAACAGCCGATTGGCAGAATACAGAGGTAAGTAACGAGCTTAATAAAGACGAAATCCTGAAACTGAAACAGCAGCCTGGCAAAAACATGATGATATTCGGCAGCGGCACTATTGTAGAACAGCTCACAAATCTGGGATTGATTGATGAATATCAACTTATGGTCAATCCTGTTATCTTAGGAAAAGGCAAACCATTATTCAAAGACATCAAGGACAGGATTAATCTGAAATTAGTAAAAACCAAAACGTTTAGCAGCGGGATTGTTTTACTCCAATATCAGATGCCATAGCACAAAAGCCGTGTAATTCGGAAAAGTCCCCATGCTTTTCAAGGACAAGCACATCAACGCCACGCCGAGCAAGTAAGAAACCCAGTATAGCGCCTGCTGGCCTGCATCCGGCAATACAGCACTGTATGGCCTGACTGGTATGTCCCTGATCGCTCTCCATGCCTTACCCCTCGCATGGTTTCGTCTCTCTTGCAATCGCCCACTCCTCATACGATGAGTGGGAATGGGGAGTTTCAGAACCCATCCAGATTTCCCGCCAGCTTTAACCTTTCCTTGATGAGCAAGAAAACGGTAAGAAGCTTCATTCCAAATCAAGAAAAACATAAGAAAATATATGCCATCAATAGGGAATGTCTAGTTCAACCACTTGCTGTGAATCTCTCAGCTAGTAGAGTCTGAGATGGGAGCGGTGAATTTAGAGCTTGACAAACAATGCCTCAACCACGTAAAATCGTTATAACGATATGATGTTTTGTTCTCCATTAGGAAGCAAAGTTTGATGGTGGGTTAATAGTCTATGACGACAATAAAGTACTCAAGCCCCATGCCTTTATATGCACAGATAAAGGAGATGTTGCAGCGGGAGATCGAGGCCGATATGAAGCCTGGCGATGCTCTGCCGACTGAACCGGAACTGGAAAAGCGTTTCGGGGTCAGCCGTATCACCATTCGTAGAGCGCTTGATGAACTGGAAGCGGATGGCTTGATTGTACGCCAGCAGGGCAGGGGAACCTTCGTGCGTGAGCCGCGTATCACGCAAGAACTCACGCAACTGATGTCGTGGACGGTCGCCATGCGTCAGATGGGCTATGAACCCCAAACCATCAGTTGTGAGATCGACCTGGTGGAGCCGACGCGGGATTTGAGTACCATGCTAAAGATAGCGCCAGATGAGCAGGTGGTGCGCATTCGCCGTTTGCGCTATGCAAACGGCGAACCGATCTGTCTTATGACTAACTATCTGCCACAAGGATTGGTTCCTGGTCTGGTCGAGCAGGGTCTTGTAGATGACTCGCTATATGCGACATTAGCTGCGCACGGCAACATCAAGCCTGTACGCGCCGAGGATAAGGTTGAGGCTCGTGCGGCAACGGATTGGGAAGCTAAGCTCCTGCATATTCCGGCAAGGACGCCGCTGCTGCAGGTGACCCGTGTGTCATATGATGCTTCTGGCAAGACGTTGTATGTCGCCGTCGTGACAAATCGGTCTGATAAATTTAGCTACACGGCGCATGTAGGGCATTAGTGGCTATGGCGTAGGGACTCGATTTATCGCGTCCCGCGGGGTGGAGACGGGCCGGACAAGCGGGGAGACCCCTGCACCCCCTTTTGGACGCGATAAATCGGGTCCCTACGCTATATCTTGTCAAAAAAACATAGTTGGACCTTACAGATTATATGGAATATAGGGAATTATTTATATGAGTGACCTGCGCTTTCTGCATGAAGCACGCAAGATAATTGATCGCATAGAGAGTACGCAAGGTGAAAATTTGCACCACGCTGCTGAACAATATGCCAGGACTATCAGTAGTGATGGGCTTGTGCACCTGTATGGGGGCGGCCATTCGGGTGTGGGTGTGCAGGAGACCTTCCCGCGCATTGGTTCCATTGTCGGTTTTCATCCTATCGTTGAACTGGCGTTGACGAACTATACGGATGTGATAGGGCCAAATGGTTTGCGGCAGGCGCTCTTTTTGGAACGGGTGGATGGCTACGGTGAGACTATTTTGCAGAATTACGACTTTGGGCCAGAAGATTGTATGACAGTATTTTCGTCCACGGGCATCAACAACGTCGTGGTTGAAATCGCTTTAGGGGCGAAGCAGCGCGGTCTGCCGGTCATTGCAATTACCTCGGTGGCTCACCAGATGGCCACACAATCGCGTCACCCTTCAGGCAAGAGACTGGCTGAGATAGCGGACATTGTGATTGATAACTGCACACCTCCGGGAGACGCAACAGTGCAGGTGGAGGGCTGTGACTATCCCGTGGGATCAAGCTCCAACGTGGCCGTTATCAGTATTGTGCAGACGCTGAATGTGCTGACGGCTGAGAAACTCGTGGCACGCGGCTATAAGCCTTTAATCCTGGGCAGTCCCCACTTTGTGGGTGACAAGCGTTCAGAAAAGAACCTCGCAGCATACTATGCTGAGACGAAGCGGCGCTATAACAAGGTGTAAGCAGGATATCATGGCTGACATGCTATTAGGGCTGGACCTCGGCACTACCAGCGCCAAAGGTGTACTCCTGGGGGTTGATGGACGCGTGGTGGCCGAGGCGAGCAGCGCACCATACCCCATATCTCAACTCAAGCCGGGTTGGGCAGAGCAGAATCCGGAGGATTGGTGGCAGGCTGCTTGTGGCGTGATACGCGAACTGTGCGCGCAGGTAGAGGGCAGTGAGCGGATAGCAGGTGTAGCAATTAGCGGCCAGGGCTGCGCCTGTACCATGGTAGATGAGCAGGGTGCTGTACTGAGACCCGCCATTATCTGGATGGACACGCGCGCGGCGGCGGAAACGGCGGCCATGGCTGCCCGCTGGGGCGATGAGGTGCTGCGTTTGAACGGCAATGGCGTGGGCGCGTATAATACCGAGCCCAAGTTGCTGTGGCTGCGCGAGCACGAGCCAGAAGTCTATGCGCGGGCTGCATATACATTGACCACAACGGCATATGTTACCTTCAGACTGACAGGTAGGGCAGTGATGAACCACGCCGATGGCGGCATCCTGTTCGCATACGATCTCGCCAGGGGGGATTGGAGTCGCACGCTACTGGAGGAGATGGGAGTGCGCCCTGAACTCTATCCACCGCTGTACCCCTGTGCGGCGCCAATTGGAGAGGTGACGAGCTCGGCAGCCAGGGACAGTGGCTTACGGGCAGGAACGCCTGTCGTGGCGGGAGGTGAGGATAGCCCGGCTGCGGCGCTTTCGGTTGGGGTCACGCAAGCAGGAGATGCCTTCCTTTCTTTGGGGACGGCGGCAGTAGTGGGTGTATGTCTGCCTGCCGGCCACAGCCTGGGAGAGCCAGGGATATTGACCTATCCGCATGTTTTGCCGGACTTGCTGATCGCCAGCGGCTCAATGAGTTCAGCGGGCGCGGCGGTGGAGTGGTTAGCGCGTGAGTTTGGGGTGTCCTATGGTCTGCAGCCGCAGAACTATGACGGCTTCAATAGTGCCGTGGAGCAGAGTCCGCCTGGAGCTAATAGTGTTATCTTCCTCCCCTATCTTGCCGGAGAGTTACATCCCATCCTGGATGCCAACGCGCGCGGCGTATTCTTTGGCCTCTCTATAGGTACGAGGCGTGAGGACATAGCAAGGGCGGTCATGGAGGGTTCCGCCATGGCTATCCGCCATAACCTGAGCGTGGCGAGAGCGGCGGGTGCCGATGTCAAGCAGTTGTATGCATCGGGAGGTCCCACGCGCAGCGAGCCATGGTGCCAGATTATTGCCGATGTGACGGGCCAACCGCTCAGGGTGGTAGAGAGTAGCGGCGCTCCGGTAGGGGACGCGCTAATTGCTGGCGTAGGTGCAGGTCTGATCGCGGACGCAGGCGAGATGGCGCGCAGGATGGTAAAAGTTGAGCGTGAGTACGCGGTGCGCACTGAGTATCGCGCGCGTTATGACCACATCTATGCAACGTATGTACGCCTGTACGAACATTTAGCAGCAGATTTCGCTTTCATGGCGCAATGTCCATAAATTTTCCCCTGCCATCTTTCAGCATAAAACTGTGTGATGGTTGCTCTATATTTAAAGAGGAGATAGAAGTCGTGCAATCTTATTTCGCTGAACTACCTTTATTGGATGAATTTGACGTGGTTGTCGTGGGCGCGGGCTCGGCCGGAAGTACCGCTGCCATCGCAGCGGCGCGGACAGGCGCGCGTACGCTATTAATCGAGCGCTATGGTTATTTAGGTGGTATCAGCACGGGGGTACTCGATACCTTTTACGGTTTCTATACGCCGGGCGTTATCAAGAAGGTAGTGGGCGGTGTACCTGATAAAGTGGTGGCACAATTGATGGAGCGAGGTACGGCCTTTACGCGTCCCAATACTTATGGCGCGGGTACAGGCGTTACCTATGATCCGGAGACCCTTAAAATGGTGTGGGAAGATCTCGCCCTTGAGGCCGGGGCGCACTTGCTCTACCACACTTTTTGCACAGATGTGATCATGGGCGACAATGGACGCAGGGTAATGGGTATTGTGGTTGACGGCAAACGCGGCTTGCTGCGCATCAATGCCAAACAGGTGGTAGATACTACAGGCGATGCCGACATCTGCTACCGGTCGGGAGCGCCTTTTGAAAAAGCGGGTGAGCTTGAGGCTGCGCAGACGTTAACCACGACGTTTCGCCTGGCAAACGTGGACATAGAGAGAGCCAGCACTGTGAAGAAGAGCGAACTGCATGAACTGATGCGCGCGGCCAATGCGAGCGGCAACTACCGGCTGCCGCGCGAAGAGGGTAGTATACATCGCACGCCTGTACCAGGAGTGATGCTGGCTATCATGACGCGCATCGATGGCTATGATCCTACTGATCCCGTTTCGCTGACGATGGCAGAGATAGAAGGACGCCGCCAGGCGCGAGAATACATCCGCTTCCTGGCGGACAACGTACCAGGCTATAAAGAGGCGCGCCTGATAGCTCTGAGCACACAGATAGGCATTCGTGAGACGCGTCGCGTGTATGGCGACTATCGCCTGACCGTTGAAGATGTGCTGAAGGCGCGCAAGTTTCCCGACACGATTGGACAGTGTGGAGCGCCGGTGGAAGATCACCACGGCGGTAAGGACACAAAGTGGCGCTACATTCCCGATAGTGGCGTCTATGATATACCCTTCCGGACCTTGCTGCCGCAGGGTCTGGACAATGTGCTGGTGGCGGGACGCTGTTTCTCCGCGACGCACGAGGCGCATGCCAGCTGTCGCTCAATGGCCCAGTGCATGGCGATGGGCGAGGCTGCAGGTACGGCCGCGGCCCTATGTGTCCAGTTCAAGAAAGATCCGCGGGAACTGGCAGTAGATCTGCTTCAGCAACGCCTGCTGGCCAACGGAGCCGTGCTTTATGATAGCCAGCATACTATGCTGGAAAAGTAGGGGGAGGTTTTACGCCTGCCCAATGGGCATCAATCTAAGGATGGTTGAAATGTGAAAAAGGATCTCTGCTAAAAATGGAGGGAAGCGATAATGAAGTTTAACATAATAATTGAGATATCGGAACATCTAGCGAGGGCCGATTATTCCCTCATTACCT
>JACZCU010283736.1_pt1 | contig 14427 bp, 11 predicted proteins | sample 8641851 | NCBI WGS metagenome assembly JACZCU01 (sample SAMN15324605, study PRJNA640507) | soil metagenome | isolation source: monocropping sugarcane control | place: China: Luxin town, Laibin City, Guangxi Province | collected 2019-07-25 | depth 10cm m | reverse complement strand
GCTAAGAGCCCGCCGCTCCACTTAGAAGCAGGGACAATCGTGCGCGCCAGTGCCACGGGTTCTTCGCGATGGCTTCGCGCAATCGCTCGCGACCCTTTGCGTTTCCCTGCGCGAGCAGGCACTTGCCGATGAAGTACAGCGCCGCTGCTTCGCCGCGCGCACTTCGCGGCGCCGGCTGCACGCGCGATGCTGCTTCGAGCAGCAGCGATGCATCGCCGCCATCGCGCAATGCGACGGCAATCTCCGTCAAGCGCAACTGCGCGTCACGGCTCGAGCCGCTGATGCTCTTCGCATCGAACAGCGCTTCGTAGAGCACGTCGTCGAGAATCGCGATCGATCCGTGCGTCGCGATACGAATCCAGAGATCGAGATCCTGTGCGACGCGAAACGACTCGCGATATCCGCCTGCCGCGAGATACGCATCGCGACGAAACATCGCCGAGCCGTGATGCGGCAGCGCGTGAATGTGCTGCGCATCCGCGTGCAGCAACTTCTCGCGCGTCTCGCCGCCGTCCGCGTGTGCGATGTACAGCAGATCGCGATCGGCATCGACGAACCGCGTCGCGCACGACACGAGCACGTGTCCGGCTTCGATCAACGCGAGCTCGCGCGCGAAACGCTCGGGCATGGAGCGGTCGCCGCAATCGTGTCGCGCGATCAGATCGGCGCGCGCTTCGGCGCAGCCGCGAATCAGCGATCGCGTAAGGCCGGCGTTCGATTGCGACAGCACGCGAATGCGTGAATCGCGTGCGGCGTACGACGCGAGAATCGACGGCGTCTCATCCGTCGAGCCGTCATCGATCACGAGCAACTCGTACGCGCCGAACGTCTGCGCGGCGATGCTGTCGAGCGTGGCCTCGAGATCGCGTGCGCCGTTGAACACGGCCATCACGACCGACAGTCTCACGGCCGCACTCGATCGATGAGTTGCGAGAGCTTGCCCGCCGCGGACCAGCCGGCGACGCGCGCGAGCATCGAGTAGGCGAGGAGTTGCGCGTTGTTGCGGCGCACGCCGGACGCGTCGCGCGCGAGATCGAAGAGCATGCGCGACTCCGCGGCCAGTCCGCTCGAGCCGCATTGCCGCGCGAGCAGAAACAGCTCGCGCGCGTAGTGCTGCATCTCCGGTGTGTCGTGACCGATGCCGGCGCGCTCCGCGTGCTCGAGGATCTTCGCGTGCGCGATGGCGCGGTCGCGAAGAATCATCGGCTCGAAGCCGCGTGCGGAGAGCCGTTCCTGTGAATGGCGGCGCATTTCGCACAGCCATTGCGGAATGTACGCGAGTCGCACGTCCTGCGTGGCGATGCGCGCGTCGTACTCCCAGTCCTCTTCATTCCACAGCGCGAGCCACGGACCGGCAGCGTGAATGATCGACGCGCGATACAGCGGCGTGCACGTGTGCCAGATGCGCGACTTGAGCATCGCCGGGAACATCGTGTCGATGGCTTCGCCCGTGCGGCGCTCCGGCCGCGGATCGAGCGTGCCGTCCGCGTTGCGGCGCCGCGTCCAGCAATAGGCCGCGCCGCATTCCGGATGCTCGCGCAATGCCGCGACCTGCAATTCGAACTTGCGCGGCATCAGCAGATCGTCGCTGTCGAGATGCTGAATGAACTCGCCGCGCGCCGCGAGGCGTCCCGCTTCACGCGCCGGGCCGACGCCCGCGTTTTTCTGATGAATCACGCGAATGACGCCGGAATGCTCGCGGGCCAGCAGATCCGCGACGTGCGCCGTGTCATCGGTCGAGCCGTCATCGACGATGAGAATCTCGATCGGGCTGTACGTCTGCGCGAGCACGCTCGCAACGGCTTCGCGCAGCATTGCGGCGCGGTTGTAGACCGGGATGATCGTGGTAACGAGGGCGTGCTGCATCGTGTCGCGCGAACAGGATACCCTGAGGCCCGTGAGACTTTTGATCTGCACGCCGACGGCCTATCTGCAGGGGGGCGTGGAGCGCATCGTCGAGTCTCTCGCGCTGCAGTTGCCCTCGCGCGGCATCGAGGTGCTGTTCGCGCTCGCGAAAGGCGCAAGGTTCAATGATCCCGATCGCTTTCGCGCCGCGTTTCCGGCGATCAAAGGCGTCGACGTCGATGCGCGCAGCGGCACCGCGTACGGGCGTCGTCGCGCGTTGCGTCGCGTGATCGAAGACGTCGATCCCGACGTCGTGCTGATGGCGCGCATGTTCGAGACGTATCCGGTTTGCGCGGAGTTGAAACTGCGCGGCCATCGATTGCGGCTCGCGGTCACGATTCAGGCGTACGAGTCTGAGTACTTTGTCGACTTCGCGCGTTACGCGAACTTTGTCGATGCCTGCGTCACGAGCGGGCAGCTCATCGCGAACGCGGTGCGCCGCTTCACGAACTTGCCATCAGACCGCGTGCGCAGCATCCCCGGCGGGGTTGCGCCGCCGCGACGCACGCGCGAATCGCGCGGCGGTCCGCTGCGCATCGGCTACGTCGGACGTCTCGAGCAGGTGCAGAAGCGCGCGCTCGATCTGATTGCATTCGCGCACGAGCTCGAACGTCGTGGTGTCGCGTTCACGCTCGATGTCGCGGGCGACGGCACGGTGCTGAGCGAATTGCGCGAGGCGTTGCCGAACGCGCGCTTCTACGGCTGGCTTTCGACCGATGCGTTGTACGAGCGCATCTATCCGGAGCTCGATGTGCTCGTGCATTTCGCGGAGTGGGAAGGGTTGACGATCGCGCCGCGCGAGGCGATGGCGCACGGCGTCGTGCCGGTGGTCTCGCGGTTCATCGGCGCGGAGGATTTCATCGACGGCGAGAACGCGCTCACGTTTCCGGTGGGCGACATGCGTGCGGCCGCGGATGCGATCGAGCGTCTCGATCGCGATCGCGCGTTGCTCGAACGGTTGTCGCGCCATGCGCGCGCGTCGCAGACGGGTGTGCGATCGGAGCAGGGCGCAATCGATGCGTGGGCGGAAGTGTTTCGCGATGCAGTCGCACGTGACGCGCGCATCGGCGAGACGCCGCTGCCGACGTTGAATCGAGATCGCGGGTTGCTCACGCGTTTGCATGTGCCGGAGTCGCTGGCGGAGATTGCACGCCGCTTGCGCAAACGCGAGCACGGCGATCCGGGGAGCGAGTGGCCGCACTGGAGCGGAGTCCCGGATGAACGATTCGCCGAGGAAGTGATGAGGTTTTCGAGACCATGAGCTTGCGGCATCGCGCCGGTGCGATCGTGTACGACTGGCCGCGCTTCCTGCGCCACATCAACGGCAACTGGACGCGCCTGCGCAATCGCGACGAAGTGCTCGCCACCGACGATCGCGGCGCGCGCTGCGAATGGTTGTATACGTCCGACCTGCACATCGCGAACGTTTATCCGATCACGTCGCGCTGGTTGTTGCAGCGCGCGCTGCGCGACTGGCCGATCGTGATGCGCGACGACGCACCAACGAACTCCGATCAACCGGAGGTCACGTTTCTGATCGGACATCGCGGCACCGCGCGCTTGCCGAATCTGCTCGCAACCTTGAACTCGATCGCGGGACAAACCGGTACGACGATCGAGTGCATCGTCATCGAACAATCCGAGACGCGCGAGATCGAGCACCTGCTGCCAAAGTGGGTGCGCTACGTTCACACGCCGTTCGCGCTCGACTACTGCCGCTCCAAGACATTCAACGATGGAGTGAAACTCGCGCGCGGCGAGGTGATCATCGCGCACGACAACGACATGCTCGTGCCATCGCGCTACGCCGCCGAGATTCTCGCGCGCGCTCGCGAGGGAAACGCGTTCATCGATCCGAAGCGATTCGTGTTTTACCTCGATGAATCCGATACGAAACGCATCTTCGCTGGCGCACCGCTGACGACGCACGTCGAGACGAAGATCGTGCAGAACCTGAAAGGCGGCAGCATCGCCGCGACGGTCGATGCGTATCGCGCCATCGGCGGATTCGATGAAGGCTTCGTCGGCTGGGGCGGTGAGGATCTCGAATTCTGGGAGCGCGCGCGTGCGTATGGCCGCGTGTATGAATTCGGGTATCTGCCGCTCGTGCATCTGTGGCACAGCGCGCAGCCCGGCAAAACGCAGGGCAACGCCGCGCCCGCGCAGCAGCGCTATCTCGAAGTGCGTGAGATCGCGGCGGAAGAGAGAATCGCGCGGCTGCGCGCGGCGAACTTCTCGAACGAAAAGTAGTCGAGACCGTCGGGGATTTTGCGTTCGCCGGTTGCGAGCACATGCTCGATTGCGTCGCGCAGTTCGTCGTTGTCGTTCGGATCGACGAGCGTGCCGAGCTTGCCGTTGAGCAGCGCCTCGCGACCGCCGTCGATCGCGCTGCCGATCACCGGAACGCCGCACGCCATCGCTTCGAGAAACACGAAGCCGAATCCTTCGCCGCGGCTCGGCATGACGTACACGTCCGCAAGATTGTAGAGATCGGGTTTGTCGCCTTCGTCGAAGAGACCGGTGAAGCGCACGCGATCGGCGACGCCGAGGTCGATCGATTTTTGTTGCAGGCGTGGAAAGTCATCCCCGCCGCCCGCGATCACGTACACGACATCACTCGGCAAGTGCGGCAACACATCGAGCACTTCGTCGAAGCCTTTCGATCGCTCACGTGCATCGAGACGGCCGACCGTGAGCAGCACGCGTTTGCCATCGAGTTGATAGCGCTCGACGAGATCCGCGCGTTTCGCGCGAATGCCGTATTGCTCGAGATGCACCGCGTTCGGCAGTACGTGCGTCGGTCCCGTGAATTTCGACCACGCGAGCAAGCGATCGCGCGTCAGTTCCGAGACCGAGATCACGCCGCGGCACTTGTGGATCGATCGCTTGCGCGGCGACCAGGCCTCGATGCCGTGCACGACGAGCAGCGGATGATCGAACGCGACCGGCAGCAGATTGATGTGGCCGCAGATCACGAGATCCCATTTTTCGAAGCGCACTTTCGTCAGCGCGCGCATGTATGCCATCGGACCGTTCGCGGCTTCGGCGAGAAAACGCACGTGCGATGGCACATCGCGCACTTCGCCGCGTACGACACGCGGCACGATCGTGAGGTGATGCTCGCTCAGCGCCGACGCGAATTCGCGATTGAACAGGGCGATGCCGCCGTGGCCGCCGTAGGCGTCAGTCGCGAGCAGGAGAAGGCGCATGACGGCGCGGAAGATATCGCAGCAGGATCAATGCGAGGAGCGCCAAAAGCCCGGCGCTGTAGCCGAGCCACTTCGTCTCCTCGACCACGGTCATCACCGAGGACACGGCGAACAACAGCGTGACGGCCCAGATCGCGAGGATCGCTTTGTTCACGCTGCCGTAGCGCTCCACGAGGATGTGGTGAATGTGATTCTTGTCGGCGGTGAAGACGCGCGTGAAGCGCTGCAGCAGCGACGCGTTCTCTTTGCCGAAGCGATGCTGCATGACGATGAGCGTGTCGATGACCGGGAGTGCGAGCGCGATGATCGGTCCGCCGATGATGAGCGCGGTCGGTGATTTGCTGGGACGCGCGATCGATCCCGCGGCGAGCAGCAGGCCGATGAACAAGCTTCCGGTGTCGCCCATGAAGATTTTCGCCGGCGGTTTGTTCCAGCGATAGAAGCCAATGAGGCTTCCGGTGAGGGCGATCATCGTGACGAGCGAGAAGACGTCGCCACGCAGAATGGCGATGACGGTGAAAGCGACGGCGATGGTGATCGAGACGACGGTCGCGAGCGAGTCCATGCCGTCGATGAAGTTCATCGCGTTCATCACGCCGACGATCCAGAACACCGATGCGATCCAGCCGAGGATGCCGAGCTGGACGTGCTGGCCGGCGAGGGTGACGAAGTCGAACTGGAAGCCGAAGGAAACGAGGATCAACGCCGCGGCGAATTGCACGGCGAATTTTTTCGGCGCGTTGGTGCCGATGAGATCGTCGTAGACGCCGAGTCCGACGATGAGCGAGCCGCTCGCGAGCACGGCGAAGAGGTACGTGAGATTTTTCGACACGAGCTCGACCGCGCGTCCATTCGCGGCGAGCAGGAGCAGTGGAAAGCCGAAGCCGAAGATGATGGCGACGCCGCCGAGGCGCGGCGTGGCGATGACGTGGATCTTTCGCTCACCGGGCTGGTCGACCAGCCCGATATGCTGCGCCGCCTTCCGCACGATGGCCGTAGCCACGAATGACGTGAGGGCGCAGCATATGAAAAGAAGGATGAGTGGCGCGTAGAGCTCGGACATCGCGCGGACAAAAGGATAGCGTGATTTTGGTCATTGCAATCGCGAAGCGATGTGCAATTTCACTCCGGCGTGTTTTTTGACCTCGTCGATGACAGGCGCTCGCCTCGAGCGCGAGAGCGAAATGTTGCAGGCGCGACGCGCTCCCTCTCGCACGCGAATTCGTGAAACCCGTCCAGTCCGCTCTGCTGCATTGCACTAGAATGCGCGGCGAAATTCGAAGGAGCAATCTGCATGGCTGAACTTCCCGGAATCGAGCGTGAGTCTCTCGACGTCGACGTCGTGATCGTCGGCGCGGGACCAGCGGGACTCGCTGCAGCGTACAAGCTCGCGGAGCTGATCCGCGTGCACAACGAATCCGCGAGCGAGAAGAAGCTCGAGGGCATCTCGATCGCGCTGCTAGAGAAAGGGAAGGAGATCGGATCGCACGGAATCTCCGGCGCGGTGATGGATCCGCGCGGCATGGCCGAGCTGATTCCGGACTGGCTCGAGAAGGGCTGTCCCGTCGAGTCGCCGGTGACGAGCGATGCGTTCTGGTATCTCACGGAGACGAAGAAGCTCGCGGCGCCGATCATGCCGCCGCCTCTGCAAAACCACGGCAACTACGTCACGTCCCTCGGCGAAGTGGTTCGCTGGCTCGGTGGTCTCGTCGGCGACATGGGCATCGATGTGTTCCCCGAATTCGCGGCGTCGCGCGTGCTCGTCGAGAACGGCCGCGTGATCGGCGTGCGCACGGGCGACAAGGGCATCGACAAGAACGGACAGCCGAAGCCGAATTACGAGCCGGGCGTCGATGTGAAAGCGAAGCTCACGATTCTCGCGGAAGGTCCGCGCGGGACCTGCGCGAAGCAGCTCGCCGGCATGTTCGATCTGTACGCGGGAAAGAATCCGCAGGTGTACTCGGTCGGCGTGAAGGAGCTGTGGCAGCTTCCGGATGATCGTTATCCCGCGGGCACCGTGATTCACACGCTCGGCTATCCGCTCGACATGGATACGTTCGGCGGCGGTTTCATCTACGGGATGAAAGATCGCATCGTCGACATCGGTCTCGTGGTCGGTCTCGATTACAAGAATCCGACGCTCGATCCGCACAACGAATTGCAGCGGATGAAACTGCATCCGGCGATTCAGGAGATTCTGCGCGGCGGCAAGATGATCGCCGCGGGCGCGAAGGCGATCCCCGAGGGTGGGTACTTCTCGATGCCGAAGTTGTACGGCGAAGGGTTTCTGATCCTCGGCGATTCCGGCGGCTTCCTCAACGGCGCGCGACTGAAAGGCATTCACCTCGCGATCAAGTCCGGCATTCTCGCGGCGGAGACCGCATTCGCCGCGTTGTTAGGCGAGGATTTTTCGGAGAATCAGCTCAAGGAGTACGACGCGTTGTTCGAAGCGTCATGGGCGAAGGAAGAGCTGTGGAAGGAACGCAACTTCCATCAGGCATTCAACAACGGTCAGATCGCCGGCATGTTGAACGCGGGCCTGAGCATGCTGACGGGCGGCCGCGGCTTCGGCGTGGCGAACAAGCTCGAAGGGCATGAAGGCCACAAGCGGATGGAGCGCATCAAGCGCTACTTCGGATCGGATGATCCGCATCCGCCCGCGAAGGTGAAGTACGACGGCACGTACACGTTCGACAAGGTGACGAATGTGTACAACGGCGGCGTGATTCACGAGGAGAATCAGCCCGCGCATCTGCTGATTCACGACACCGAGATTTGCATCACTCGCTGCACGGAGGAGTACGGGAATCCGTGCTTCCACTTCTGCCCCGCGCAGGTGTACGAGCCGCAGCCGACTCCCGATGGCCGCGGCAAGGTGCCGTTCCTCAACTTCACGAACTGCTTCCACTGCAAGACCTGCGACATCATGGATCCGTATCAGGTGATCACATGGGTGCCGCCGGAGGGTGGCGGCGGTCCGGATTACAAGAAATTGTGATTTGGAGTGCTGCGGCGCAAGCCGCAGCTTTCAAAGCGGCAGCTCGCGCTGCCGCACTCCAAAACGCGCGTATCCTCATCGATCCGTATCAGGTGATCACGTGGGTGCCGCCGGAGGGTGGCGGCGGTCCGGATTACAAGAAGCTGTGATTGAAGGTGCTGCGGCGTAAGCCGCAGCTTTTCGTTTCCGAAAGCGGCAGCTTGCGCTGCCGCACTCCATAGGCGCGTATCCTCTACGCGCCGTGAAGACAGGAGTCCGTTACTCGCTGGCGGTGCTCGCGACGCTCATCGCGATCGCGTTGACGGTGGTGCTGGCGCCGTTCCTCGCGCCGATGCGGTTCCTGTTTGTCTGGACCGCGATCCTGCTCACCGCCACGTTCCTCGGCACCGGTCCCGCGCTCCTCGGCGTGCTGGTCTCGATCATCGTCGCGACGGTGCTCGACCGGCCGCCGTTCATTTTAAAAACGCCCGAGGATGGGCTGCGATTGACGTTGTTTGCGGCGTTTGCGACAGGACTCAGCATCGCCGTCGGACAACGACGTCGCGCGGAGTTGCTCGCGGCGGATCTCAACACGCAACTCCGCAACGAGATGCAGGAACGCAAGCGCCACGAAGACAACGCCGCGTTCATCAATCGCGCGAGTGCATTGCTCGCGACGTCATTGAGTTACGCCGAGACGATGCGCAATCTCGCGCGACTGTGCGTGCCGTCGATCAGCGACTGGTGCGCGGTGCACATCGGCTCGGATCAGAACTACGAGCGCCTCGCGGTCGAACATATCGATCCCGAGAAACTGCGCTTACTCGACGAGCTCGGACGCACGCCGCGTCCCGCGCCGGAGCACGACGCGATCTGTCAGGTGCTCACCACGCGCAAGACGAACCTCATGATCGAGATCGACGAAGCGGCGCTGATCGCGCAGGCGAATACGAGTGCGCAGGGCGAGCTGCTGCGCAAGCTCGGGTTCCGTTCGTGGATCATCGCGCCGATCGTCGCGCGCGGCCGCACCCTCGGCGCGCTCACCGTCGTCTATGGCGAATCGGGTCGCCGCTACTCGGAACACGACGTCCCGCTCATCGAAGATCTCGCGCGTCGCGCCGCAATCGCCATCGACAACGCGCGTTTGTACGAAGCGGCGGAAGCCGCGAATCGTGCGAAGGATGAATTTCTCGCGACGCTGTCGCATGAACTGCGCACGCCACTGACCGCCATCTCCGGCTGGGCGCACATGCTCAATACCGGCATGACCGACGATGTCACGACGAGGCTGGCGATCGCGACGATCGTGCGCAGCGCGAAGGCGCAGGCCGAGCTCATCGACGATCTGCTCGATCTCTCACGCGTGACCACCGGAACGCTGCACCTCAGCATCGATGACGTCGATCTCGCGAAGCTCGTGAGCGAAGTCGTGCTCGCGGCAAAACCGGCGGCGGATGCGAAATCGATCACGCTCGAGTTGAGTGCGCCGTCGCAGCCGGTGATCGTGCGCGGCGATGATCGTCGATTACGACAGGTCGTGTGGAATCTCGTGACGAACGCGTTGAAGTTCACGAACGAAGGAAAAGTCGCGGTCACACTGAGCGCGGCCGCGCCATTCGCGCGAATCGAAGTGCTCGACACCGGACGCGGCATCGACAGCGCGTTTCTGCCGCACGTCTGGGATCGCTTTCGCCAGGCGGACAGCAGCACGTCGCGCGAGTTCGGCGGACTCGGACTCGGCCTCGCGGTCGTGAAGAATTTCGTCGAGCTGCACGGCGGCACGGTGCTCGCCGAAAGTGCAGGCGTTGGTCACGGCGCGATGTTTCGCGTCGAGTTGCCGCTTGCGCGCGTGATGACGCAACCGGCGCCGCTCGCGCGGATCGCGGGCAACGGCGCGCTTCGCGGCAAGCACATCCTCATCGTCGATGATGATGACGATGCCCGCATCGTCATCGAAGCGATGCTCAAACACAGTGGCGCGGACGTGGTTGCCGTACGCAGCGCCGCGGATGCGATCGCCGTCTTCGAGTCGCTGCCGATCGATATCGTGTTGAGCGACATCGCCATGCCCGGCGAGGACGGCTATACGCTCGTTCGCAAACTCCACGCGCGACACGATGTGCCGGTCGTTGCGGTGACGGCGATCGGCACCGGAGCCGATGACCGGCGACGCGCGCTCGACGCCGGTTTCGTGGAGTTCGTCCGCAAGCCGGTCGATCCCGATGAATTAGTCGCGACCGTCGCGAGGTTGTCCTGAGTCGATTCGGGCATGGATTTCGTTACTTTCTGAATCCGGCCCGCGTAGATACGTAGAGCTAAGAAGAATGACGAATCCGCAACCGATTGCCACACCGCGCTCGCTCGAGCGAATTGCCGCGCTTCAGGAAAACGTCGAGCGCGTCATTCGCGGCAAATCCGAAGTCGTGCAGTTTTGTATCGCCGCGTTGCTGGCGAAAGGGCACATCCTGCTCGAGGACGTGCCGGGCGTCGGCAAGACGACGCTCGCGCATGCACTCGCGCGCTCGCTGTCGCTCGAGTTTCAACGCATCCAGTTCACGAGCGATCTGCTGCCGGCGGACATCGTCGGCGTCACGATCTACAACCAGGATCTGCAGGAGTTCGAGTTCGTCTCCGGTCCTGTGTTCACGAACGTGCTGCTCGCGGACGAGATCAATCGCGCGACGCCGAAGTCGCAATCGGCGTTGCTCGAAGCGATGAGCGAGGGAACGATCACGATCGAGAAGCGACGCCTTGCGTTGCCGGATCCGTTTCTCGTGATCGCCACGCAGAATCCGATCGAGCACGTCGGCACGTATCCGCTGCCGGAGTCGCAGCTCGATCGATTCCTCATGAAGCTGACGATCGGTTATCCGAACGCGAACGATGAGAAGAAGCTGTTGCGCGCGGGCGGTGCGCAGGACGCGCTCGAACATCTCGAGCCGGTGCTGAACGAGGAAGAAGTACGCGAACTGCAACTGCGCGTGAATGACGTGCACGTGAGCGAGCCGCTGGTCGAGTATCTGATGTCGATCGTGCAGATGACGCGCACGCACGCGGAGGTCGCCCTCGGTGTTTCGACGCGCGGCGCGCTCACGTACTTCAAAGCGTGTCAGGCGCTGGCGATGGTGATGGGTCGCGATTTCGTGGTGCCCGAGGACATCAAGAGACTGGCGGTGGTGGTGCTTTCGCATCGCATCGTGATGAAAGATCGTCGTCTGTCACGCGGCGATCAAACGGCGGAAGCGCGATTCATCGCACGCATCGTCAACGAGATCGCAGTCCCTCGGTAATGAAACACGACTGGGAGTTCAACGGCGTCGTGCGCCTGACGAAAGTCGGCACGGCGTACATCCTCGCGACGATCGTCCTTGCGATCGCCGCGGTGAACACCGGCAACAACGCGCTCTACATCGGTGTGTCGTTCATGCTCGGATGTCTGCTGCTGTCCGGCATGGCGTCGAAGAGCGGACTCAAACATCTCGACCTCGAGATCGTCGGCATCGACGAGGCGTGGGCCGGCCGCGTCACGGATGGGCATCTGCGCATTCGCAATCGCTCGCGCATCTGGGCGGTGCGCGATGTGCTGCTCGTGTCTCCCGCGCTCGCGCGCACGGTGCACGTGCCGCTCGTACCGCGTCGCGGCGAAGTGCGCGTCGATACGCCGTTTCTCTTTCATCGCCGCGGCATCGCGCGCGTCGGCTCGATCGATTCGTACACGCGCTATCCGTTCGGATTCGTGCTGAAGAAGCGGCGCCTGCGCGTGTCGAGCGAAGTGATCGTGCTGCCATTGATTCGCGAGGACGCGACGGCCGAGGAACAGTTCGCGCCGGTGCCGGGCGATCAGCACAGCGCGAATCGCATCGGCGGCGGCAGCGAGATTCATTCGTTCCGCGAGTTTTCGCGCGGCGATTCGTTGCGCCACGTGCACTGGAAAAAATCGGCGAGCATCGGCCGCTGGATCATGAAGCAGACCGCGGTCGACACGTCGCGTTCCGTACACGTCGTCGTCGATCCGTATAAGCCGCCGCAGGTGAGCGAAGAGGAATTCGAAGAGCTCATCACCGCCGCGGCGACGTTTCTGTTTCATGCATCGCGACGCGGACTCGACGTGACGCTGGCGCTGCCGCGCGTGACGGTGCGCGTGCGCGAAAACGAATCAGTGCTGCCACTGCTGCGCGCGCTGGCGTTGCTCGAAGCGACGCATGAGCCGGTGACGCAGTTCCTTGATCGCGATTCGGTTGTGTTCGCGCTGACGGCGCGGGAGCGGCAGGCATCATGACCCGACGCGGACGCGAGCTCGAAACGCTCTTCCTCACAATGTTCGCGGCGGTGCCGCTGTACGTCACGCAGACGATCGGCTGGGCGCCGTTGCTCGCGTTTCATCTCGCGATGGCCGCGATCTTCACGCGCGTGGCGATGGGCCGCGGTCCGGAGTTGATTCCGGCGCAGGTGATGCGCTGGCTCGCGATCGCGTACGTACCGTTCTATGTCGTCGATGCGGCGTTCATCTCGCGCGGCGCGATCGCGGCATCGACGCATCTCGTGCTGTTCATCGCGGTGTATCAGCCGATCGAATCGATGCAGCGCCAGAATCAGGGACAGCGTCTCATCACGACGGCACTGATCTTCGTCGCCAGTCTCGCGACGTCGACGCACGTGACGATCGTGTTGTTCGTCGCGGCGTTCGCGTTCCTGATGTTCCGGCAGCTGATTTATGTGAGTCATCTCGAGACGGTGCGTTCGATCGAGCTGCCGTACGCGGAAGCTCCCTCTGCCCGTTCCGCCGGTTTCTATCTTCTCGGTGCGGCTCTTCTCGGCGCGGCGATGTTTCCGTTTCTTCCTCGCGTGCGCAATCCGTTCGTGCAGGGGCTCACGGGCTCGCTGAATGGCGCGTCGACGGCGCTCAGCGACACGATCGATTTCAACGCGCCCCGCGTGACGCAACCCGATACGACGATCGTCGCGCGCGTGTGGATGGATCAGGAGACGCGTCCGTTCTTCACGCCGATTCGTTTGCGCGGCACGTTGTACGACAAGTGGTGGCGCGGCGAGTGGCGGCAGTCGGTGCGCGGCATTCGTCCGGTTGTTGGTTCGATGGATGCGTATCAAATCGCGCGACCGGCGGGCACGCAGCGCGAGGCGATCGTGCAACTGCGCCCGCAGAAGGGTCGCTTGTTTCTGCCGGTCGGTACGTTCGCGTTGTCGGGTGTGTCGTCGTTGTACGAAGGTCCGACGCGCGAGTCGTACTTCACGTACGCGGACAGCGCGCTCGATCTGCGCGTGAGCATGGCCGATCGCACGGAGCCGTTGCGCCTGCAGCGCGTCGGGATGACGAATTATCCGATCTCTCCGGAAGTCGAAGCGCTGGCGCATGCGATCGTCGGCAATGAGACGACGGTGGAAGGAAAGGCGCGTCGCATCGAGAGCTATCTGTCGTCGCGCTTTCGCTATGTGCCGAATCCCTCGACGCTGAGCGGGATGTCAGTCGATGAGTTTCTGCTGCGGCGCCGCGCCGGTCACTGCGAGTATTTCGCGGCAGGGATGGTGGTGCTGATGAATGCGGTGGGCGTTCCGGCGCGCATCGCGGGTGGCTTCTACGGCGGTCGTCTGAATCCACTTACCGGCTACTACGCGCTGCGTCGCGAGGATGCGCATGCGTGGACGGAGGTCTGGGACGGGGAGCGCTGGCTGACATTCGATTCGACGCCAGTGTCACTGCGTCCCGGGACGACTGAGGGAAGTCGCGCGGCGCAGTACTGGGCCGCGCTGATGGATTCGATCACGTTTTTCTGGGATCGCTACGTGCTGACGTTCGGTCTTGGCGATCAGATCACGCTGTTCACGGATCTGATGGATTGGGGTCGCGAGACGATCGCCGCAGTGAAGGCGGGCGCGGTGTCGCAGTTCCGCGCATTGCTGTCGCGCGATTTCACGATGTTGTTCGCGATTGTGATCGGCGCAGGGTTCGTTCTTGCGCTCGTGATCCGAAGACGACGTCCTCTGTTCGATGATCTGGCCGCACACCTGGAGCATCACGGTGTGGAGGTGAGTCCGTCGATGACGGTGGAGGAAGCGCTGGCGCGTTTGCGAGAGTTGGATCTCGCGGTGGCAATCGAGTTCGAGCCGCTGGTGGCGCTTTACGAGGAGGAGCGTTTCTCGCCGCGCACAGACAAGAAGCGCATGTCCCTGCTGCGTAGAAAACTCGCGGAGTTATAAGTGGAGCCGGAGGGCCCTAGTCCCCCGCAAATTTTGAACGCGGGGGTGGTGTGCCCGCCCCCGCCCTCTCTCCCCCCCCGTGAGTCTTCGCGGTTTCCGGCCTCGGCCCACCATTTCTCG
>JACZCU010123548.1_pt1 | contig 14448 bp, 17 predicted proteins | sample 8641851 | NCBI WGS metagenome assembly JACZCU01 (sample SAMN15324605, study PRJNA640507) | soil metagenome | isolation source: monocropping sugarcane control | place: China: Luxin town, Laibin City, Guangxi Province | collected 2019-07-25 | depth 10cm m | reverse complement strand
CGCGAAGTACCGCAGATGAGCGGGGCCGACGTAGGCCGGGCCCCAGCCCGGCCCGGGCGGGCTGAAGCCCGCCCTACGTTCACCGGGAAGCTCGTCTTCTTCGGCCCCACCGCCCTTGCCCTCGGCGATCGCGTACTGACGCCGGTCTCGGCGCGCCACCGTCCCGATCCGGGCGTCACCGTCCACGCGGCGGCGACGGAGTCACTCATCCGAGGGGAGACTATCCGCGTGATGCCACCGATCGTTGCCGGCGTCATCGCGGCGATCGTCGCGGCGCTCATCGTGGCGCTCCGCGACCGCCGGCGCCGCGCCGTCGAAGTCGTGCTGTTGATCGGAGTGATCGCCACCGGCGCGCTGCTTCTCGATCGCGCGAACCTCGCCATTCCGTTCATCACGCTCCTCCTCACCGTTGCCGTCATCGAGCTGGTGTTCACGATCCAGGAAGTCCGCCTCGGCCGCATTGTCGCCAAACGATTCGCGGAGCACCGCGAGCGCGAGGCGGAGGCGAAACGCCTCCTCGCGCACGAGCTAAAGACCCCGCTCGCCTCGATGCGCGGCCTCACGCAGCTCCTCGGCGGCTTCGAATTGAGCGACAGCGAGCGGCAACGCGTCACGTCGTTGCTGGAGACCGAGGCGGGGAAGCTGCAGTCGCTCGTCACGGGGTTGCTCGATCTGGAGCGACTCTCCCTCCGCGACTTTGCGAGCTCCACATCCGTCATAGACCTCGGTGAGCTGGCGTCGCGACGCGTCGAGTTCCTCCGGGCCAGTACGGACCGGCCGCTTTCGGCCGTCACGGAGCTGGGGGTGCTCGTGCGCGCCGATTCGGCGCTGATCGAGCGCATCATCGACAATCTCGTGGGGAACGCTTTGAAGTACACGCCTCCTTCGGCCGAAGTCGCGGTGCGCGTCCGCGGACGCGACGGCGGAGCCGTGCTCGAAGTCGAGGACCGCGGCCCTGGCATCACCTCCGCCGAACGCGCGCGCATCTTCGACCGTTTCTTCCGCGGCACCACCGCGGCCGGCACGCAAGGCCTCGGCCTCGGCCTCTCGTTCGTGTCGGAGATCGCACGGTGGCACGGGGGCGGCGCGGAGGTGGATGCGGGGACGGGCGGCGGCTCGGTGTTCCGCATTCATCTGAGGAGAGCGGCCTGATGCCACGCGTACTCGTGGTCGACGACGACGAAGGGATCCGCGAGAGCGCTGCGCTGGCGCTCGAGAAGGTCGGCCATCGCGTGATCCGCGCGAGCGACGCGGAGTCGGCGATGCAGCTCCTCCGCGAGAACAAGGTGGACGTCGTGGTGAGCGACATCTACATGCCGGGCGAGAACGGCATCGCGCTCTTGCAGTCGATCGTCGAGCGGCGCGATCCGCCGCGCGTGATCCTGATGACCGGCCGCGGAACGATCGAGACGACGGCGCTGGTGCACCGCGCAGGCGCGTTCGACTACCTCGCGAAACCGTTCGAGCTGTCGGAGCTGATCGACCGCGTCGCGGCGGCGGTGCGGAAGAGTGAGCCGGAAGCGGCGGCGATCGAGCCGGCGCCGCCGTCGCGCATCGTCGGCAGCGACCGCGCGATGGTCGAGATGTACAAGGCGATCACGCGCGTGGCGTCGCTGGGCGTGCCGGTGCTCATCCGCGGCGAGAGCGGCAGCGGCAAGGAGCTGGTCGCGCAGTCGATCCACGACCTCGGCACGCGCGCGGATGGCCCGTTCATCGCGATCAACTGCGGCGCGATCCCGGACACGCTCCTCGAGAACGAGCTGTTCGGCTCGACGCGCGGCGCGTACACCGACGCGCGGCAGGAGCGCCGCGGCGCCCTCTCCCGCGCCGACGGCGGAACGTTGTTTCTCGACGAGATCGGCGACATCTCGCCGGCGTTCCAGGTGAAGCTCCTCCGCTTCCTGCAGGACGGGATGGTCACGCCGCTCGGCTCGGAGAAGAGCCATCGGGTGGATGTGCGCGTCATCGCCGCAACCCATCGCGACGTCAAACAGTTGGTGTCCGAGGGGCGGTTTCGCGAGGACCTGTACTACCGGCTCGCCGGGTACGAGATTCGTGTGCCGGCGCTGCGCGAGCGGCGCTCCGACATCCCGCTGCTCGTCGACCACTTCCGGCGCAAGATCGCCGAGGAGATGCACCGCGAGTCGATCGCCGGCCCGTCGCGGTCCGTGCTCGACGCTCTCGAGGCGCATCCCTGGCGGGGAAACGTTCGGGAGCTCGAACAAGTCATACGAAGGATGGTGATCGATTCCGGAGCGCTGGTGGACGCCGAGGCGGCTAGACAAGCGATGCGGGACACCTCGGTCGCTGCTCCTGTCATCCTGAGCCCCGCAGAGGGCGAAGGACCCGTTGCTGAAACCGATTCTTCGCCGCTCGGATCCCTCGATGACGCCGAGCGGAAACACATCGTCGCGGTCCTTCGCGCGACGGCCGGAAATCAAACGCAGGCGGCATTCATTCTAGGAATCGAGCGAAAGACGCTCGCCCGAAAGATCAAGCGGTACAACATCACGTCCGACGAGGCCCCGTCATGAAGACACTCATCGCAGCGCTCCTCGCGCTCACCGCTGTTTCCGCGTTCGCCGACACGCCGATCGACTACCGCTTCGACCAGGTCAAGCGCACCGTCATGCTGACGACCCCGAAATCCGAGGTGCAGGCGACGGCGGGGACGAAGGCGGAGAGCGGCGACAAGGTGCATACAGGTTGGTTCTCGTACGCGCTGATCGCCAGCAAGGAGCACGGCGCGAAGTTCGAGATTTTCGGCTCCACCGACGTCACCCTCGCCGGCAACGAGCCGGGCGTGCTGCTGTCGCTGAATCGCGGCACGATCCACGCGATGTTCGACAAGATCACCGGCAGCGAGCCGCGCGTCGTGAAGACGCCGGGCGCGCTGCTCGCGGTCCGCGGCACGCAGTACAGCGTTGAGGTCGACGACAAGGGCAAGACGACCCTCGGCGTCTTCGAAGGGACTGTCGAAGTGCGCTCACCGCTGAAGAAGGAACCGATGTTCGTGCACGCCGGCGAAGCAGTCGGCTTCAGTGAGCACGCTCCGCCGATGCCGATGCCGTTTCCCCACAACATGGCGGGCGCGCCACACGGAATGGAAGGTCCCGGTGGCGAGCACGGAGAACACGGCGCCCCGCCGCCGGGCGGGCACGGCGCGCCTCCTCCTGGCGGCCGCAGCACACCGCCGCCGCCACCGAGCGGGCACCATTAATGTCTGACGAGCTTTTTCACGGCGTCACTCTGTCGGCGTCGCTTTCGGTGGACGATCTCGAGAAGAGCCTCGCCTGGTACCGCGACTTGCTCGGCTTCAGCGTTCATCAGAAGCATGAGCGCGGCGGCAAGCTGATGGCGGTGTCGCTGAACGCGGGCGACGTGCGGATCCTCATCACGCAGGACGACGGCGCACGCGGAGCGGACCGCGTCAAAGGCGAAGGATTCTCGATGATGATCACGACCGATCAGAACATCGACGACATTGCGAAGCGGATCGTCGACGGCGGAGGCACGCTGGAGTTGGCGCCCACCGACACGCCAATGGGAGTGCGCATCTTTCGCGTCCGCGACCCGGACGGCTTCAAGTTCACCATCTCGTCCGGCTTTCCCGGGCGGCCGCGCGTAAAATGAACGTCGTGAACCGAGAAGAAGTCGTTCACCGCGATCCCGAAATCATGAGCGGGACTCCTGTCTTCGTCGGGACGCGGGTTCCGGTGTACAACCTCTTCGACTACCTCGAGGCGGGCGATTCGCTCGAGAAGTTCCTGGCGTCCTTTCCTTCCGTGACCCGAGAGCAGGCGATCGCCGCTCTAGAACTCGCGAAGGAGGCGGTCACCGAACTTGCGAGTTCTCATCGATGAGTCGTTGCCCGTTGAGTTAGCTGAAGAGCTCTCCGACTTCGATGTGGCGACGGTTCATGGCCAAGGTTGGCTGCGACTGCGGAACGGCGTCTTGCTTCGTGCAGCCGTGAGCGCAGGTTTCACCATCATTCTGACGGCCGACACCGATCTTCGATACCAGCAGAACCTGCCGAAGATCGGCATCGGGGCCGTGGTGGTCGCGAACGTGAGGAGCCGCATCGAAGATCTGCGCCCGTTAGTGCCGAAGATCATCGCCGCCTTGAATGTGGTCAGAGTCGGCGAGGCGATCGAGGTTCCGCGGTGATCGCCTACTGACAGTTGGCCGACGAGCAGTAGCCTTTCGCGGCCACCCGCATCTCCGTCAGGTGCACCTTCTGGACGACGGTGACGTCGGTGGTCAGCGTGGAGTCGGTGAAGGTGATCGTGCTGAGGGCGGCGGCGGTGCGGAAGGTGTTGATCGCGTTGCGCAGTTCGGTCAGGTGGGTCGCTTTGATGGCGACGCCCCTGAGAGAGGAGTCGGTCCACGTCGGCGTCGTGACGCCGTAGGCGGTGTCGAGCGCGGTGATGGCGGAGCGGAGCTCGGTGAAGTGTTGCGCCTTCACGTTCGTGGCGCCGGAGCTCGGAGGCTGATCGGTGTAGCCGTAGGTCGTGACGTAGTCGAGGGCGCTCGCGGATGAGGTGATGCTGCGGTCGGAGTTGGACGCGACGACGCGGTAGAGGTACGCGGCGTTCGATGGGAGCGAGGAATCGGTGTAGCCGGTCGACGCGCTCGTCCCGAGCTCGACCCAGCCGCCGCTGGTCGGCGTGCGGCGGTAGACGATGTACATCGACGCGCCGGTCGAGGCGGTCCAGCTCACGAGCGCCGAGGTGGAGGACTGCAGCGTGGCGCTGACGTTCGTCGGCGTCGCGAGCGATGCGGTGACGTTCGCCGAGCCGCTGGCCTTGCAGCCGTGCGGATTGCGGACGGTGCAGGAGATCGTCGTCGTCAGCGCGCCGTTGTTGGTCGTGAAGTTCACGGTCGTCGACGTCGAGCCTGAGTTGATGGTGCCGTTCGTGATCGACCAGGAGTAGCTCGCGCCGGTACCGCTGTCGGGAACCGACGCGGTCATCGTGGTGCTCGGGTTCGCGCTCGTGGCGCTCGGTGTGACGGTCACGGGGCACGACGGCGTGTACGTCGCCGCGCCGGCCGGCACGGTCTGGCTCGTCCCGGTGTATCCCGGGCCGCCGACTTTGCCGTAGTAGTCGATGCCGAGGATGTACGGGTACGCGGAGTTGCCGCTGCCGTCGATCGTCACGAAGTAGGCGTACGTTCCGTTCGGATATTCGGGCGTCACGCAGAAGCGGCCGTTGTAGAGATCGAGGTCGCCCAGGCCCGTGATGTACTCGAAGTCTTCGAGATAGTGGCCCAGCGGATACGTCCCGCTCACGTCCGGTCCATATTGCGATGAAGAGAGCGCGGTCGTTCCGCCCGCGCCGTCATCGGTCGGCAGGGAGTGGCGCTGCGTGATGTTGCGCGTCTGATAACTGCTCACCATCCGCCGGATGCCGCTGGAGCTGCTCATGGCCGTTGAGTATCCGTACGGGCCGTAGACGGGATACCCGTCCCACGCCCACCCGATGATCGGCGAGTGTTTCGACGACGTATCGCCGAAATAGTTCAGGAGCCCTTTCGCACGCTGGTGCGTGTGGTATTTCCCCGGGCTCGTTCCGGACGTGTGGCCGAGGTTCGAGTCGAGCGTTCCCGCCTCGGCGAGGATGGCGTTGCGGTTCCAGATCCCGTCGCCGCTGCCGCTGTCGGCGGCACCCGACGTCGAGTACGAGAGGCCGTCGCCCGGGTGATAGAAGGGCACGCCGTCGATCCAGAAGCCGGTGATCCCCTTCGGAATCGCCGTCTTCGTGCCGGTTTGCTGGGCAGGCACGAGCGGGATCTTGAAGACGTAGTTCTGCACGCCGGGATAGCGGCACTGCGGAAAGTCCATCGTGTACGCGGGACATCCGTACGCGGAGACGTAGAGGTAGGTCGAGTCGTACTGGACCTTCGAGATGTTCGCGGTGACGTCGCCGCTCGCGCTGCCGCACGTCGCGCCGGTCGAGGAGTTGTAGTACCAGTGCCCGGTCGTCGTTCCGTCGAGGTTGTAGATCCAGTTGTCGTAGATCTGCGCCGATGCCGACATGGCGCAGGCGAGCAGCAGGAGTGCGATGGGCGTACGCAACCTGCGTCATTCTAGGCCGCAAATGACCCTGCCGCGTCATTCTGTCCGCCGCGAACGGGTCATTCCTACCCGGGAAAACGCGCTTCTACCCTCGCGCGCGATGGCACCTCGATTGTCTTAGTCCCGCCCCGTCGATATCGACCAAGGAGACAAAGACAAATGAAGAAACTCAGTATGGCAATCGCAGTCATGATGTTCGCGGCGCTGGCGTTCGCGAATGGTCCCGATCACGGCGGTGGACAGGGCGGATTTCCGGGCGGCGGGCCGGGCGGGTTCGCGGTCGACAGCAACGGGACGATTTACCTGACGGTCGAGACGGCGGCTGGCACCAGCAGCACCGCGCCGACGTTCGCGATCAAGGCGATCAGCAGCACCGGCACGACGCTCTGGACCTCGGCGAGCTTCAGCGGTGAGCATTTCGAGCTGGTGAACTCGAACCTGATCGGCGTCGACGTCACCCGCGCCACTTCGACGACCGCGGCGAGCTCCACGATCACGGCGATCAGCACGGCGACCGGAACGCAGGCATGGACGCTGGCGGTCAATGGCGTCGTCACCGACGTCCATCCGTTCAGCGGCGGCTTCTACGCCGTCGTCGTCGTTCCGCCCGCGACGAAGGGCGGTGCGGAGACCCGAACCCTCGAAGCGATCAGCAACGCCGGCACGGTCCTCTGGACGGTGTCGCTGTAACCGAACGTGTGTGGGGCCGGCTGAGAGCCGGCCCCCGACACAACGGAGGACCCCGATGTTCACCGAGATCACAGCAGCCGATGCATTTCGGAATGGCGACGTCGCCGGGTTCGACTGGCTGGCGGGCCGCTACCTCGCGAAGGCGAGCCGCGTCGCGAACGGAATTCTGCGCAGCGCCGAGGACGCCGAGGATCTCGCGCACGAGGCGTTCGTCAAGGCGTGGGACCAGCGGCATCGTCTCATCGCCGGACGCGAGTTCGGGCCGTGGCTGATGCGGATCGTCCGCAACCTCGCGCTCGACCTGCTGCGTCATCGCCGCTGCGTGAAGCTCGAGCCGTTCGAGCTGACGAGCATGGCGCCGCAGAACGAGCATCCGGACTCGCTGGCGTACGGGCGTCTGCTCGCGGGCCGTATCCGGGAAGCGTTCGAGCATCTGCCTCCGCGGCAGCGGACGGTTGCGTCGCTCTATCTCGTATACGGCTTCCGGCACGCCGAGATCGCGCGGATGACGAGCCTCCCCGAGGGGACGGTGCGCTCGCACCTGTCGGTCGCGCGGAAGCGGCTGCGCCGGGAACTATCCGACGTGGCGTGATTCCACCGGGACGAGCCCTCTCGAATCGAGCGCCGCTTCCAGCTCGCGGAGCAGCTCCGCCGGATCGATGTTCATCGCGTTCGCAATCTGAATGAACTCGATGACGTCGAGCCGGCGTGTGCCGTTTTCAATCTTCGAGAGGTACGAGGGCGGGAGGTGCAGTCGCCCGGCGACGTCGAACTGCTTGAGTCCGGCGCGTTCACGCGCGCGCGCCAGGACGTTGCCGAGGATCCGAAGCTCGTTGGCGAGTTTGGCTTTCGTGGAGATACGGTCGTGACCGCCGGTGGGGGAAGTCATTTACCAAGAGAACGCGGCAGATACCCTTTTTGTTGAATCCACACTCGCAACTCGGCGAAAACGTCAACGAGTTGTGACGGCGTGTAGTTCGCGTTGAGGCCGCTCGGATTCGGCAGAATCCAGATCGCGGTCCTCCCAATCGTTTCCGGCTGCAGGCCGATCTTCGCGCGCGGACGCCGGAACGCCGTGCGATACGCGTCGATGCCGACGATGGCGAGGACGCGCGGCGCGTATCGCTTCACCTTCCGCTCCAGCACCTTCGCGCCCGCCTCGAGCTCGTCGGCTTTCAGTTCGTCAGCGGCGGTCGTCGCGCGTGCGACGAGGTTCGTGATCCCGCAGCCGTACTCGAGCAGCTCGCGCTGTTCGGACGGATGCAGCAGCCGCGGCGTGAAGCCACCGCGATGGAGCACCGGCCAGAAGCGGTTGCCGGGGCGGCCGAAATGATGTCCGACCGCCGCGGTGTAGAGGCCGGGATTGATCCCGCAGAAGAGGACGCCGAGGTCGCGCGCGATGACGTCCGGCAGCGTCTTCCCGTAAGCCGCCGCGATCTCTTCCTTCGTCGGTTCCCGGATCAATGCGAGATGATACCCACGGTGCATGATGCGAAGGCTTCTCGTTCTTCTTTGTGCAGCACTCTTCGGCTGCCAGACGGCGCAGATGCGTGAAACGGGATTTCTCGCGCGGTCGCTGACGATGGGACCGGCGGAGTACCCGTACGTCGTCTACGTGCCGCGCGACTACGATCCGTCGCGCGCCTGGCCCGTGATTCTCTTCCTGCACGGCTCCGGCGAGCGGGGGACGGACGGCTGGCGCGAGACGATTCACGGCGTCGCGAACACGATCCGTTTCGAGCCGGCGCGGGTGCCGGCGATCGTCGTCTTTCCGCAGGCGCCGCCCGACACGCGCTGGCTCGGCGAGCCGGCGGATGCGGCGATGCTGGCGCTCGATCACACGCTCGCCGAATTCCATAGCGACGAGTCGCGCGTCTACGTCACCGGGCTGTCAATGGGCGGCTACGGAACGCTGCATCTCGCGATGGCGCATCCGAATCGCTTCGCCGCGGCGGTCGTCGTCTGCGGCGGCCTGCTGCCGCATCCGAGCACGACCGCCGTGCAACAGTCGCCGCTGACCTTGGGCGGTGATCCGTACGCGATCGCCGCCAGCAAGCTGCGCGACCTCCCGATCTGGTTCTTCCACGGCACCGACGACACAGTCATCCCAGTCGACGAGTCGCGCCACCTCGTCGACGAGCTTCACCGGGCGGGCGCGCCGGATGTCCACTTCACCGAGTATCCCGGCGTCGGCCACGGCGCATGGGATCGCGCGTACGGAGAAGCAGCGATGTGGACGTGGCTATTCGCGCAGAGGAAGCCCTCGCCATGAGAAACGCGCTGACGCGTGGCGTGTCACTCTTCCTCGCGGCGTTCACGGTTCTCAATCTTCTGGGCGATCTGCGCTTCGCGCGCGCGAACGCGAACCTCTGGTGGATCGACTTCTGGCCGGTTCCGCTCGATTTGGCGTGGTTGTTCTTCGGGACGCTCGCGCTTGTGTTGTCGATCCACGCAATCGCGCCCGCTCGCGCGGTTCCGTTTCGTCGCGCAGCGCAGTGCCTCATCGGATTTGCAGTCGTGGCGGCACTCGTGAACGCCGTCCGTTTCTATCACGCGCTGTCGGAGCACGCGATCCGCACGAGCTGGCCGGTGCCGCTCTCGCTCTTCGTCTGCATCGCATTGGTCGCTGTCGCCCTCGATTACGCGAACGCGACGGCGCGTCTTCGAAGCGTCGCCATCGTCGCGGTTGCCTCCGCCGTGTTGTTTCCGATCGCACAGATCGGGTTCTTCGGCGCGACCGACTACCGCCGGCAGGCGGATCTCATCGTCGTCTTCGGCGCGCGAGCGAACGCGGACGGCACGCCGTCCGACGCGTTAGCCGATCGCGTCGCTACGGCCTGCGATCTCTACCGGGCGGGCCTCGCCCGCCGTCTGCTGTTCTCCGGCGGTCCGGGCGCGGGAGCGTTCACCGAGCCGCGGGTGATGCGATCGTTCGCGGAACAGCATGGCGTTCCCGCGAGCGCGATCATCGAGGATGCGGCCGGTCTCAACACCGAAGCGACGGTGCGGAACACGCGAACGGTGCTCGGGAACGCACCCGCATGCATCCTGGTCGTCAGTCACTTCTACCATCTGCCGCGAATCAAGATGACGTACCAGCGTTACGGCATGAACGTCTGCACCGTTCCCTCGCGCGATTCCGTCCCGTTCTCGATGCCGTACAACACCGCGCGGGAGGACGTGGCGTTCTGGGCATACTACCTGCGGCGGTTCACGTTGAAGGCCTAAGAACCCAACCATGAGCGTGCTCGACCTCACCAGGCTCTACCAGATCGACGACGAAGGACTGCTGTTCATCTCGCCGGTGATCAAGGATTGGTCGATTCTCCAGGCGCATGGGATCGACACGGTGATCGACATGGAGGGTGGACTCGACGAGTGCATCCCGACGACGCCGGGTCAGTGTCTTTACATCTACTTTCCGATCGAGGACGAGGAGCTGCCGAACCTGACGCGGCTCGACGCGGTCGCCACCCTCGGAGCGCGGCTCATCGAAGGCGGCCATCGCGTGCTCTCGCACTGCGGGATGGGCTTCAACCGCTCCGCTCTCGTCGCCGGCCGCATCCTCAACCGGCTCGGCATGCCTGGGCCGCAGGTCGTCGAGCGGCTCCGCGAGCGCCGCGCCGGCGCGCTCTTCAATCAGATCTTCGCGGCGCATCTGATCGAGTTGCCGTGACCGGTTCTTCCGGCGGCTGGTTTGCAAAACCGAGCGCCGGAGGTTTCACCTATGGCAACGAGCACGTGGGAGATCGATCCCGCTCACTCGACGATTGAATTCGCCGTCAAACACATGATGTTCACGAGCGTCCGCGGCCGTTTCAAGAACCTGAAGGGGACGATCACCGCCGACGAGAGCAATCCCAACCAGTCGCGTGTCGAGGTCGAGATCGACGCCGCCAGCATCGATACCGGCGTCAGCGACCGCGATCAACACCTTCGCTCCGCCGATTTTCTCGACGTCGAGAGTCATCCCAAGCTCACCTTTCGCAGCAAACGGGTGGAAGGGGCGATGGCGAAGGAAGGTGACCGTTTCCGAGTCATCGGCGATCTGACGATCCGCGACGTCACGATCGAGGTGACTCTCGACGCGACCTACGAGGGACGCGGACAAGATCCGTGGGGGAAAGAGCGCGCCGGCGTCCGTGCGACCACCGAGATCGATCGTCGCGACTGGGGGCTGAAGTGGAACCAGGCGCTGGAGACCGGAGGCATTCTGGTGGGGAACAACGTGCGAATCGAGCTCGAAGTGCAGGCCGTTCGCGCGACCGCCGCAAAGGCGGCTTGAGTCGGGTATCCTCCGCGCGTCAGGCGCGGAGGATCCATTGAAGAATCGCCGTCTCGCACTCGCCGTCGTTCTGTTCGCGTTGGTGCTCCCGCTCTGGGCGGCGCCAAAGAAAAAAGCGGCCGAGAAGCCGTTCAGCATCGTCGAGGCGTCGATCGCCGACATGCAGGCGGCGCTGAAGTCGGGCCGCGCGACGTCGCATGAGCTCGTGCAGCAGTCGCTCCTGCGCATCGCGACGTACGAAGACAAACTGCACGCGATCATCACCGTGAATCCGAAGGCGCTCGAAGAGGCGGACGTGCTCGACCGCGAGCGCGCGGCGGGGCACATCCGCGGTCCGCTCCACGGCATCCCGATCGCGCTGAAGGACAACATTCAGACGACCGACATGCCGACGACCGGCGGCGCGCTGGCGTTCGCGGGACTCGTCCCGCCGTACGACGCCACGCTGACGAAGAACTTGCGCGATGGCGGCGCGATCATCATCGCGAAGACGCAGCTCACGGAGCTCGCGAACTGGGTGGCCGGCAATCCGCCGATGCCGAACAACTACAACTCGCTCAACGGCTACGGCTTCAACCCGTACGATCCGCGGCGCGACCCGCGCGAGGCGCAGGGCGATGGACGCCCGGCCATGAACACCGGCGGTTCGAGCTCGGGAGCCGGCACCGCTGCGAGCTTCTGGGCCGCGAACGTCGGTACCGAGACGTCGGGCTCGATCCTCAGTCCGTCGAACCAGAACATGCTCGCCGCCGTGAAGCCGACGGTCGGCCGCGTCAGCCGCTACGGCGTCATCCCGATCACCGCGGACCAGGACACGCCCGGTCCGATGGCCCGCTACGTCTACGACGCCGCCACGCTCCTCGGCGTGCTCGAAGGGAACAATCCCGATCCGAACGACCCGGCCACGAGCAAGTGCACGCCACCGCCGAATCACGACTACACGCAGTTCCTGAAGAAGGACGGCTTGAAGGGCGCGCGCATCGGCATCCCGCGCGCCGGCTTCTACGACAAGATCCAGCTTCCGGGACGCGAGAAGCCGGGCGGCGGCCTGAATCCCGAGCAGGCGAAGGCGATGGCCGACGCGATCGCGGTGCTGAAGGAGCAGGGCGCGGTCATCGTCGATCCCGCCGACATCCCGAGCGTGGTCGACAAGGACCCGAAGAACAACTTCTTCCTTTGGGGCGTATGCGGCGACATGGACGACGTGAAGGAGAAGAAGTGCTCGACCGTTCTCGCGTACGGGATGGAGCGCGACTTCAACAAGTGGCTGGCGTCGCTCGGCAAGGACGCGCCGGTGAAGTCGCTGACGGAGCTTCGCGAGTGGAACCGGAAGCACGAGAAGATGGGGACGATCAAGTACGGCCAGTCGCTGCTCGACATCTCGGACGCGATGGATCAGGACCTCTTCCGCACGCGCTATGAAGCCGACCGCGCGCGCGACATCCAGCTCGCTGGAACGCACGGCATCGACGAGGTGATGAAGGCGGACAACCTCGACGCGCTGCTCTTCCCCGGACCGGGGGGAGCGGGCGTCGCTGCGCGGCCGGGCTATCCGACCGTGATCGTGCCATACGCGCTGGTGCCGAACGCGCCGACTCCCGCGTTCCCGGAGGGTTTCAACGCCAAGCCGCAGCCGTTCGGCGTCAGCTTCACCGGCATGGCGTGCAGCGAGCCGACACTGCTGCGACTCGCATACGCGTTCGAGCAGGCGACGAAGAAGAGGGTCGCGCCGCTACCTTAGTGCAGGAAGACCGACGTCGCGAGCCACGCCTTGTCCGGGTAGTACGCGAAGACCGCGCTGCCGCCGCGGATCGTGTCGATGATCTTCTTTGACACCAGGGACGAGACGGCGGGGCAGCCCCAACTGCGGCCGAGGCGGCCGAGGACTTTGACGGCTTCGTAGCTGACGTACGCGGCGCCGTGAAGCACGATGGCGCGGTCCAGCGCCATGTCGTTGAAGCCCTCGTCGAGTCCCTTGAGGCGCAGCGAATAGCCGTTGTGGCCGGTGTAGGTGTCGGCGGTGACGAAGAGGCCGAGGCTCGTCTCGAGACTACCGGGGCTGTTGGAGAACGCGGTGGTGACGTCGTTGCCGCTGTTCTTGCCGTGCGCGACGAGCTCACGGAAAAGGAGTTTCTTCGTGAGGAGATTGAATGTGAACAGCCGCGGCTGCGAAGAGGGGATCGAGTAGTCGATGACGGTGAGGAGATCGCGCCGTTGCACGAGGCCCGCGTCCTCCGCCTTTTTCGCCGCGTTCAGCGCGAGGCGTAAGACGTCGGCTTTCAGTCCCGGCGCCTGCTGGAGCAGCGGCGAGAGATCCTCGGCAGCGTGAGCATTGCCGGCGGCGACAAATAGCAACAGAAATCCGATGGACGCAGCAATTCGCTTCATATTGTTGAGGTACCGCTCTGGACGATGTCCGCAAAATAACATGAGACGAGGCCGCTGTCTTCCCCCTCCCTTTGGCAAGTTCTATGAAGTTTTAAGAGGCATGGGGGACCACAACATGAAGAGACGAAATGTCTTACTCGCCGTCGTTGCGACGGCGGCAGCGCTACTCCTGCTCGCAGGCTGTGGGACGTATCAGGACGTCTACGGCTACCCGCAGGGGCAGCAGCCGTACACCAACACCATTCACGGGACCGTCGACTACGTCGACACCGGGTCGCACTCGATCGTTTTGTATGACACGAGCGGCTACGGCTCGATGCTCTCGGGCAGCGGCTATCCGTCGAACGGCGGCAGTGTTCGCGTCTACTACGACAACCGGACGGGCGTGTCGTGGCAGGGGAGAACCTATCGCCCCGAGGATCTCGAGCGTGGAGACCAGGTCGACGTGACGGTGTACCAGTCGGGCAACCAGCTGATCGCCGAGTCGGCGAACGTGACGTACAACGCCAACACCGCGAACAATCCGTATCCGAACAACACGTACCCGAACAATCCGTACCCGAGCACGACGCAGTCGTCGCTGATCCGCGGCACGGTGCGTTATGTCGATACGAACTCGCGGACGATCGGCCTCGACGACGCGAACGGCAACGTCGTGACGCTCTCGTACGACAACGGCGTGCGCGTCGACGTGAACGGACAGCTCTACCCGGTGACGAACCTCGAGCGCGGCGACGTGGTCGAGGTCCAGACGCAGGGCTACAGCAACGGCAACAACCTCTACGCGAGCCGGATCACCCTGCTCCGAGACGTCCGGCGTTAGCGCGAGAAGCGGTAACGCAGCTCCGCGATGACGCGGCGTTCCGCGCCGGCCTTCGTCGCCTCGAAGCCGGCGCGGAGCTTCGGAAGGGGAGTCCAGAACAACGCGGCGGTGACGGCGTGCTGGTGGATGGCGGCGCTCTGGAACGACTCGACGCGCAGCGTTGCGCGCGCGCGATCGAAGCGGCGG
>JACZCU010216230.1_pt1 | contig 14450 bp, 13 predicted proteins | sample 8641851 | NCBI WGS metagenome assembly JACZCU01 (sample SAMN15324605, study PRJNA640507) | soil metagenome | isolation source: monocropping sugarcane control | place: China: Luxin town, Laibin City, Guangxi Province | collected 2019-07-25 | depth 10cm m | reverse complement strand
GCGGGCGATGCCGACGCCGGAATCGGAGACGACGATCGCCGCCTGCTCGCCGCGGCGCTCGGTGCGGACTTCGACGCGGCCTCCCTGCCGCGTGTACTTGAGCGCGTTCGTGAGAAGGTTCGAGATGATCTGCTCGACGCGCAGCTCGTCTGCGTGAACCACCAGTGGCTCGGTCGCCGGCGTGAACGTCAGCCGGATCCGCCGCCGGTCGGCGTCGGCCTGCGATGCCTTCACGCACTCCGCAATCAAGTTCGAGAGGTCGAAGACGCTGCGTTTGAGGACGATCTTCCCCGTCGTGATGCGCGAGAGATCGAGCAGGTCGTCAACGAGGCTCGCAAGGTGCTGCGCCTGCCGCTCGATCCGCTCCGCATGTTCGGCGGCGAGCGTGCCGGTGGAGGAGTCGGCCATCTGCGCCGCGAGGACGATCGCCGCCAGCGGATTCCGCAGTTCGTGGCCGAGGATCGCGAGGAACCGGTCGCGCTCCGCGATGCGGTCTTCCAGTTTTGCGAGAAGGTCGCGAATCTCGAACTGCCGCGTCCTCGCGCGCGCCACCGACTGCATGATGCTGATGACGCTCTTCATCCGCACCGGGCGGTCGACGAGCGTCACGTTCGCGCGCCGTCCGAAGTCGTCGAGGCGCTCGAGGTAACGGCCCTCGCTGTCAGGCCCCGCGAAGACGATGATCGGGAAATCGGACCAGAACGGCTGGTCGTCGATGAAGCTCCGCACCACGCGCACCAGCTCCGGCACGAGCGCCTCTTCGGTCACCAGAAGCGCGAGCGCGTCGTTGCGCAGGCGCTGGCCGAGCGTGCTCGGATCGGGGCAGGCGTCCGAGCGCAGCCCCGCAGTCTCGAGCAGTTTCGACAGAAGCTCGACGTCGCGCCGGACTGGCGCGCAGATCAGAACGCGAGGCGAGGTCAAACCTCCTCCTCGTCCCCGTTCTTCTCGTTCGTGAGCACCGGAATCCCCGCCAGGACGCCGCGGAACTGCTTGAGCGGCGGTCCGATCTTGAGACCGTCCGACGTGATCTTGAGCTGGCGGATCGCCGTCTCGTGCGGCCCGCTTCGCTTCTTGATGACCGAGATCGCCTTCCACACCTCGCCGTGCGCCTCGAAATAGCGCAAGAGAATGACGCAGTCGGCGAGATAGCTGATGTCGACCGTCGACGCCATCTGCGAGCCAAGGAGGCCGTGCTGCGCGTAGATGAGGATCGTCGCGACGCCGTGCTGGCCGAGGAATGCGAGCAGCTCGTGCAGGTGGAGGAGAAGGTACTTCTCCTCCGGCATCGCGTTGAGGTAGCCATTCAGGCTGTCGATCACGATGAGTTTCGCGTCGTCGTGGAGGACCGCCTCGCAGACGAGCTGCGCAAACTCTCCCGGCTGTAATTCCGCGGGATCGATCTGATGGACGGCGACCTTTTCCGCCGCCACGAGGTCGGAGAGGCCGAGGCCGATGGCGTCGGAGCGGTTGAGAAGAGTCGTCATGCTCTCGTCGAAGGTAAATAACGCCGCCTTCTCGCCGCGACGCGCCGCCGCGACGGCGTACTGCGTCGCGAGCGCCGACTTCCCGCCTCCAGCCGGTCCCATGATCAGCGTACTCGTACCGCGATCGAGGCCGCCGCCCAGGAGGTTGTCGAGATCGGGGATGCCGCTCGACGCGAAGCTCCGCGGGATCCGCGTGCGCGTCTCGGCGGCGACGAGGCGCGGATAGACGACGATCCCGCCCTTGACGATGTTGAAGTCGTGATAGCCGGCCCGGAACTGCACACCGCGGATCTTGATGATCTGAATGCGCCTTCGCGAGGTGCCGTAGTTCGGCGTGTAGCGCTCCAGCTCGAGCACCCCGTGCGGCACGCTCTGAAGCTGCATGTCTTTCACCGGAGACGTCCGGTCGTCGAGCAGCAGCGCCGTGATCTTGCGTCCGTCGAAGAATTGCTTCAGTGCGAGCATCTGCTTGCGGTACCGCAGCGAGCTTTGCGCGAGGAGCCGGATCTCGGAGATCGAGTCGAGGACGACGCGATCGGGCTTCACCCGGTCGATCTCTTCGAGCATGGTGCGGATTGCGGGACCGAGCTCGATCTCGGCGGCCTGGAAGATCGTCGAATCCTCCGCCAGCTCGTCCTCGCCGACCAGGTGCTCGAAGATCTCGATTCCGGAGATGTCCCACCCGTGCGATTTCGAGACCGCGCGGAGGTCGGCCTCCGACTCGGACATGGTGATGTACAGCCCTTTCTCCCCGAGGCGTGCGCCTTCGAGCAGGAACTGCAGTGAAAGGGTGGTCTTTCCGACGCCCGGATCACCCTGAATGAGATAGACGTGATTGCGAGGGAAGCCGCCGTTGAGTATGCGATCGAGGCCCTCGATCCCCGTCGCGGCGACACCGTCTGGTGAAGTCATACTGCGCGTTCGACCTCAGATGTAGTGAGCTAATAGCTGAGCTCTACTACTCCAAAATCCTTGCCAGTGTAGGGGCCAGCTCTCAGCCGGCCCGGGCGGGCTACGAGCCCGCCCTTACACCGGTCCAGGTCCCGCCGAGAGCGCGATATAGGTCCACCAGGGCGACCAGACGGTCGCGACGCGTCTGCGCGGCGCTCGTCTCCGCCGTGAAGAGCTGCTCCTGGGCGTCGAGCACTTCGAAGTAGGCGGAGAAGCCCGACTCGTAGCGGAGCGTCGCCAGCCGCACCGCTTCGCGGTCGGATTCGACGGCGCGCGTGCGTTGGGTCTCCGCCTCGGCCAGCTTCTCCGTCGCCACGAGGTCGGTCGAGACTTCGCCGAGCGCCTGCGTGATCTGACGCTCGTACGCGACCCGCGCCTCGTCGAATTGCGCCACCGCGAGCTGGCGCTGGCTGCGCAGGCGTCCGCCGTTGAAGATCGGGCCGAGGAGACTCGCGCCGATGCTCCAGTCATGGCCGCTGCCGAGGAGCGACGCGAGCTCGGGACTCTGGCCGCCGAGAAGGCCCGTGAGGTTGAGCGTCGGATAGAACGCCGCCTGCGCCACACCGATGTTCGCGTTTGCCGCGATCAGCTCCTGCTCCGCCTCGCGAATGTCGGGACGGCGCATGAGGAGCGCGGACGGCAGTCCGCCCGGGATGGCCGGCGGCAACGGCTGCTGATCGAGCGCGAGGCCGCGCTGAATCGGTCCCGGAACCCGTCCGAGGAGCAGGTTGATCTGGTTTTCCTTCGCGATGATGGCGCGCTCGATGAGCGGGATCTGCGCCGACTCGGTCGCGAGCAGCGCCTCGGCTCGCGAGGTGTCGAGTCCCGATGCGGTGCCGCCTTCGGCGCGCTTCCGGAACAAGTCCGCCGTGTTCTGCAGCGCGCCGGTCGTCCGCTTCGCGATCTCCAGCTCCGCATCGAGCTCGCGAAGATCGAAGTACGCCGAGGCGACCTCGGAGATCAGCGACAGCAGCACGCCGCGCCGCGCTTCTTCTGTCGCGAGAAAATCGGCGCGCGCTGCCTCGTTCAGTCGCCGGATGCGTCCCCAGAGGTCCGCTTCCCATCCGACGTCGACGTTGGCGATGATGATGCCGCCGGTCGTGTCGCTCGGCGTCGCGAAGGTCGACGTGTGACCGTACTCGTAAATGCCCTGGTAGCCGACGTTCGGATAGCGCTGCGATCCGGCGATTCCGTACCGCGCCCGCGCCTGTTCCACCCGCGCCGCCGCGATCCGCGCGTCGAACCCGTTGTTCACCGCCTCGTCGACGAGCGCCTTCAGCGCCGTGTCCTGGAAGAGATCCGCCCACTGCACTTCGGCGGTCGCATTCGCGGGAGCACCGTAGTAATGATCGGGAAGGGTCACGTTTGGCCGCTGGTAGTTCGGCCCCGCCGTGCAGCCGGCGAGGATGAGAAGGGCAAGGATCGCGAGCCCGCGCAGACAGGAATGTCTGCGCTCCATGTGGAGAGCAGACATTCCTGTCTGCTCGTTTTCCCGCGCAAACCGCTTCATGCGTGCGCCTCCGCCGTCTCGACTTCATGCGACAACTTGGCGTCGAGCTTTCGTTCGGAGCGGGCGAAGCGCTCGACGATGACGTAGAGCGCCGGGATGAGGAAGACGCCGAGGACGGTCGCCGCGAGCATGCCGGCGACGACGACGGTGCCGAGGATCTGCCGCGACGCGGCGCCGGCACCGGTGGCGATCCAGAGCGGGACGCAGCCGAGGATGAACGCGAACGACGTCATCAGAATCGGCCGCAACCGCGTTCGCGCGCCGTGGAGCGCCGAGGCGACCAGGTCACCGCTCTTCTCGAACTCCGCCTTCGCGAATTCGACGATCAGGATCGCGTTCTTCGCCGCGAGGCCGATCAGCACGATCAGACCGATCTGCCCGAAGACGTCGAAATTGAACTTCCGCAGCAGCAGTCCCAGGAACGCGCCGAACACGGCGACCGGGACGGAGAGCAGCACGCTGAACGGCAGCGACCAGCTCTCGTAGAGCGCCGCGAGGATGAGGAAGACGAAGACGATCGAGAGCGCGAACACGCGCCCCGTCGTGCCGGACGCCTTCTTCTCCTGGTACGACAGATCCGACCAGTCGTAGCCCATCTCGCGCGGCAGCGTCTGCGCGGCGACCTGCTCGAGCGCGTCCATCGCCTGTCCCGAGCTGTAGCCGGGCGCCGCCGAGCCGTTGATCTGCGCAGCGCGGAAGAGATTGAAGCGCTGCGTGTACTCCGGTCCCGAGGTCGTGCGGACCGTCGTCAGCGCCGACAGCGGAACCATGTTGCCGTCGTTGTTGCGGACATAGAAGCGGCCGATGTCGTCAGGCGTGATGCGATCGACCGCGTCGGCCTGCATGAAGACGCGCCACTGGCGTCCGAAGCGGTTGAATTGATTCACGAACGTCCCGCCGAGGTACGTCTGCAGCGCCTGATAGACGTCGCCGATCGGTACGCCCTGCTTCAGCGCCTTGTCGCGGTCGACGTCGACGTACACCTGCGGCACCGCGGCGCGGAACGGGCTCGTCACGTTCTGCAGCTCCGGACGCTTCTTCGCCGCGGCGAGGAACTTCTGCAGGTTTTCGTCGAGCATGGCAACCGTGCCGCCGCTGCGGTCCTGCAGCCAGAAGGAGAAGCCGCCGGCGGTGCCGAGGCCGGGGATCGGCGGCGGCAGGAACGCGAACACGGTCGCTTCGGGGATCTCCGCGTGGAAACGCTTGTTGATCTTCGCGATCAGCGCCTTCGCATCCATGCCCGGCCCGCGGCGCGCGTCCCAAGGATCGAGGCTGACGAAGAAGAAGCCGTTGTACGTGGCGGAGACGTACGCCAGGAGGCTGAATCCGCCGATCGTGCTGTAGCTGTGGATGCCCTTCGTCTCGCCGAGGATCTTCTCGACCTTCCGGCAAACGAGGTCGGTGCGCTGCAGCGACGCCGCGTCGGGCAACTGCACGTTGAGGAAGATGTAGCCCTGGTCCTCGTCCGGAACGAAGCTGCTCGGCAACTTCTTGCCGAGGAGGCCGGCGAAGAGCGCGAACCCCGCGAGGATCGCCAGCGTCACGATCGCCTTACGTATCAGCAGTCCAGACGTGCCGATGAAGCGATTCGTGACGCGCTCGAATCCGCGGTTGAACGCGCCGAAGAAGCGGCCGAGCGGACCCCTCGCTTCGCGCCGCGGCCGCAGCAGCATCGCGGAAAGCGCGGGCGAGAGACTCAGCGCGTTGAACGCCGAGATGAGCACCGACACCGCGATCGTCACGGCAAACTGGCGGTTCAGCCGCCCTTGAATGCCGCCCATAAACGCCACCGGAAGGAAGACCGAGGAGAGGATGAGCGCGATCGCCACGACCGGCCCCGACACCTCGCGCATCGCCTGCATCGTCGCCGCGCGCGGCGTCATCCCTTCCGCGATGTGGTGCTCGACCGCCTCGACGACGACGATCGCGTCATCGACGACGAGGCCGATCGCGAGGACCAGTCCGAACAGCGACAGGGTATTGATCGAGAAGCCGAGCAGCGGGAAGAGCGCGAACGTTCCGATGAGCGACACCGGCACCGCGATGATCGGAATCAGCGTCGCGCGCCAGTTCTGCAGGAAGAGGAAGACGACCAGGACCACGAGCGCGAGCGCCTCGAGCAGCGTGAGGACGATCTCGTGGATGCCTTCATCGACCGGCGCGGTCGTGTCGACCACCACCGCGTACTTCAGATCTTCCGGGAAGCTCTGGCTGACCTTCTCCATCTGCTCCCGGATGCCCTTCGCCACCGCGAGCGCGTTCGAGCCGGGCGCCTGGTAGATGCCGATGACCGACGCCTGCTGCCCGTTGTAGCGGCCGATCTGCTTGTACGAGAGCGCGCCGAGCTCCACGCGCGCGACGTCCCCGAGGCGGACGGTCGAGCCGTCGGGGTTGATGCGGACGACGATGTTCGCGAACTGCTCCGGCGTCGAGAGGCGCCCCTGCGCGCGGACCGTGTACGTGAACTCCTGCCCCGCCGGCGCCGGCTCCGCGCCGACCTGGCCGGCCGGATTCACGGTGCTCTGCGACTGCACCGCGCGCTGCACGTCGGTGACGGTGAGGCCGAGCTTCGCCATCTGGTCCGACTTGAGCCAGATCCGCATCGCGTACTCCGATGCGCCGAAGTTGAGGACCTGGCCGACGCCCGGCACTCGGTATAGAGCATCGTTGACGTTGATCATCGCGTAGTTGCCGAGGAAGAGGCCGGGATACGTCCCCTTCGGCGAGTAGAGCGCGAGAATCATCAGCGGCACGCCCTGCGTCTTGCGGTACGTGAGGCCGAACTGCGTCACCTCCGGCGGGAGGCTCGGCAACGCCTGCGAGACGCGGTTCTGCGCGTTGACCTGATCGGCGTTGCGGTCGGTGCCGACGTCGAAGATGACGCGCTCGGTGACCGTCCCGTCGCTGGCGTTGACCGACTGGATGTAGAGCGAGTCCTCGACGCCGTTCATCTGCTGCTCGATCGGCGTCGCGACCGACTGCTCGACCGTGAGCGCGTCGGCGCCGGGGTACTGCCCCTGGATTTGGATCTGCGGCGGGACCATCTCGGGGAACTGCGCCACCGGAAGGCCGACCATCGCCACGAGACCGCCGAGTACGATGAGGATCGAGATGACGATCGCGACGATGGGGCGGTTGATGAAGAAACTGGCCATTACTTCGCCGCCTCTTCGGGAACGACCTTTTGTCCGTTCTTGACTTTCTCAAAGCCGCCGACGATCACGCGATCGCCAGGATTGAGTCCGCTTTCGATCACCCAGTCGCTGCCGATGCGCGCTCCGGGCGTGACGCTGCGGACGGTGACGGTGTCGTCCGCGCCGACGACGCCGATCTGTTCCGTCCCCTGCAGCTCGTTCACCGCGCGCTGCGGGACGATGATCGCGCCGTGCTTGACGGCCGTCACCGCGCGCACCTTCGCGTACTGGCCGGGACGCAGCACGTTGCCGGGGTTCGGGAAGATGCCGATCGTCGTGATCGTGCCGGTCTTCACGTCGACCTCGCGCCCGGAGAGCGCGATGTGGCCCTTCTGCGCGAACGTCGAGCCGTCTGCGAGGATCAGCTCGAGCGCGGCGTTGCGCATCGCGGGGTCGTTCTGGAACTGCAGGTACTCCTGCTCGCTCACCTGATATTCGACGCGGATCGGATTCACCGTCGACACGGTCGTGAGCACCGTCTGCGGATTCACGAGGTCGCCGACCTGACCCTTCGCGAGTCCCGCGATGCCGTCGATCGGCGACGTCACCTTCGTCCACGAGAGATTGAGCTTCGCCTGCTCGACCGCCGCCTCGAGCGCGCCGACCGTCGCCTGCGCCGCCGCGCGCGCCGAGCGGGCGTTGTCGAGCTCCTGCTGGCTCAGCGCACGCTGCGCCGCGAGCGGCTCGTACCGCTCGACGTCGTGCTGCGATTTGACCAATCCCGCCTTCGCCTGTTCGAGGTTTGCCTCCGCCTGCCGCAACTGCGCCTCGGCCTGCCGCGGGTCGATCTCGAAAAGGAGCTGTCCGCGCCGGACGTAGCTTCCCTCCTGGTACGCGCGGCGCAGCAGGTAGCCGTCGATCTTCGGCCGGATATCAGCGTTCACATCCCCCTCGGTCGTTCCGATCCATTCACGCGTGATCGGCTGATCGCGCTGGATCACGGTCGTGACGACGACGTGAGGCGGCGGCGCGGGAGCGTTCTCCTTTGCCTTCGCGGCCCCCTGGCCGCATCCGGCGAGGACGGCGGCGAGCGGCAAAAGAAGCGTGACTGCGGCAAGTCTCATCAATTCCTCTTTTCAATTTCCTCTGGCAAGGGCGCACATCACGAAGTCGACGGCGAAGCGGATGTCGTCCTCCATCGGCGGCGGGTCACGATCGACGATGCGGTTCAGGATGATTTCCCGCACGACGGCGGCGACCGAGATCGCGAGCCGGCCGACGTCCGCGTCGCGGACCTCGCCGCGCTCGATCGCGCCGCCGATGATCGTCTCGAGCTGCTTCAGGTACGTCAGGTATGTCGGGTGCTGCTTCAGCCGTCGCTCGCCGAATGGCTCGGCCATCGCGAGGTAGAGCCGGAAGAAGTCGCGGTTCTCCTCGAAGTGCTGCAACTGCGTCCGGATCCGCTGTTCCATGATCTCGCGGAAGCTGCGGCATTCGCGGCACGCCTCCGAAAGCTTCTCGACCAGCTTCTCCGTCGCCCCCTCCATCGTGCGGGCGAGGATCTCGTCGCGCGACTGGAAGTAGATGTAGACCGTCCCCTTCGCGACCCCCGCCTCGTTGGCGATGTCCTGGACGGTGACGTTCTTCATCCCCTTGCGGGCCACCACGCGCATCGCGGCGTCGCAAATCGACTCCTTGCGAAACTCCTCCACGACGTCGGCTTTGGTCTTCACGGGTGACTGCATAGTAAGTCGCGATGACCGAGTAGTCATTCTTGTTAACTGAATGGTCACCGAAGGGGCGCCGGACACTTGAGCGGCGCGGGGATCTGGGCTATCCTCGCGCTCCCGTTCCGACCGGAATACCGGCACCAGCCGACCCGTTCGAAAGGGCGACCTGCCTCCTAGGCCCTTAGCTCAGTTGGTTAGAGCGCTACCTTGACACGGTAGAGGTCAGCGGTTCGAGTCCGCTAGGGCCTACCATGGAGCCGTAAATGCGATCCGTAGCCGACGATCTCAGACGCGAACAGCGCGAGAAGATCCTGGCCATGACGCCGGCCGAGAGGATCGCGATGGTGCAGTCAGCCGCAGAAGACGGCATCGCCCTGTTTGCCGCCGGCCAGCGGCTCACGCGAGAGGAAGCGATACGCCAGATCCGCGCATCGCGTCAGCGCGGACGCCGGTTCTCCCGCTGCATGCAGGAATGAACGCGCTCCAGCGCGGCGGACCGCAGGACCTGGCGGATATTCGCGCGATTCTCGAGACCGCCAATCGCGAGGAGGTCATCGCCGAAGTACGCGCTCACCTCGGTATGCTGCCAGAGGAGTGCTCGACAGCATTCCAGCAGCTTGCGCGATGACCCTCACCTCTCTGGTCGAGCGCGCGGCGGCCGCGTCTCCCGATCGCGTCGCGCTTTCCTCGTGGGCGGACGGGGCGTGGCGCGAGGTGTCGTACGCGGTCCTCGAGCGCGAGATGCGGGCGCTCGGTTCCAGGCTGATCGAGCTTGGCGTCGCCCGAGGATCGCGGGTCGTGATCCTCTCGGAGTCGCGGCCGGAGTGGGCCGTCGCGTTCTTCGCGATCCTCTATGCCGGCGGCACGGCGGTTCCACTCGATCCGCGGATCGAACCGGAAGAGCTGCAGCGGATTGTCGAGCACTGCAGCCCGCAATTGCTTCTCGTTTCGCCCGCGCTCCCGGAGGGTGCCTGGCCGGCGCCGGTCCTGATCCTCGGCGCGACGAGTTCCGCGAGTCGTGAGACCGCCTCGCGGAACGAAGTGGATGACGTCGCGTTGCTGGCGTACACCTCGGGGACGACCGGGACGCCGAAAGGGGTGCTGATCACCACGGCGAGTCTCCTTTACGAAGCGGAGTCGCTCGTCGAGCTGCATGGACTTCGTGAAGACGACGTCTTCCTCTCGGTGCTGCCGCTGCATCACCTCCTCGAGCTGACGTGTGGCCTCATCGCCGTGCTCTGTGCGGGCGGCGAGGTGTTGTATGCGCGCACGCTCCTGCCGGCGGATCTCGCCGACCAAATGCAAATGCGCCGCGTCACCAGCATGGTCGCGGTGCCGGCGCTGTATCGATCGCTCGAGAAAGCGATTCGATCGAACTATCCGAGACGCATTTCCCACATGGTGGCGCGGTTCCTGCCGCCGTCGTTGCGCCGCCTCCTCTTCTTCGACCTGCACCGCCTGGCCGGCGGCCACGTGCGCCGATTCATCTCCGGAGGATCGCCGCTCGACCGCGGCACGCTGGCGTTTTTCGGCCGGCTCGGCGTGCCGGTGTGGCAGGGATACGGCCTCACCGAGACCGCGCCGGTCATCACCGTCAACGCGCCCGGCGCGACGCGGCCCGGCAGCGTCGGCCGGCGCCTCCGCGGAACGGAGCTCCGCATCGCCGACGACGGCGAGATCCTCGTCCGCGGTCCGCAGCTCATGCGCGGCTACTACAAGGAACCGGAGCTGACCCGCGCGGCCATCGACGCCGCCGGCTGGTTTCACACCGGCGACCTTGGCCGCATCGAAGACGGCTTCCTCTACATCACCGGCCGCATCAAGGACCTCATCGTGCCGGCGGACGGCAGGAAGATCCACCCGGACGAAGTCGAGTCGGTGTTGAGCCGCAGCCCCAAGGTCAAAGAAGTGTGCGTGATCGGAGTTCCGTCGGAGCGCGGCGAGGAAGTCTGCGCCGTCGTCGTTCCGGCGGACGGGTTCGCGGAGCAGGAAGTCGAGGCGGACCTGCGCCAGCTCGCACGCTCACTGCGCGACTTCAAACGGCCGAAACGGATCATCATGCGTCATACAGAATTGCCGAGGACTAGGTCGATGAAGGTGAGGCGGAGCGAGGTGCAGAAGTGGGTCACGGAGCGATGAGCCGCGAGGGACTCCTGCTCCTGTGCCTGAACTTCGCGTTCATCGGTGCGCTGCCGCGGATCTTCTTTCGTCGCGGACGCCTTCCGCTGATGTGGTGGCTCACCGCGCTCCCGCTGTTCGCAGCGCCGGCCGCCGCGATTCTGACGTACACCGGCGTCCTGAAGCCGTTGTGGTCTCCCGCGCTGCCGTTGACCGCCGTCGTCTTGAACGCCGCCTCGATCGCGTTGATCGCGCTGACGATCGGCAGCAACCGCATTCCGCTGGCGCTGTGGCATCAGAAAGACGACGCGCCGCGGAGCATCGTCACCTTCGGCGCCTATCGCTTCGTCCGCCATCCGTTCTACGTCTCGTTCCTCATCGCGCTGACCGCGGCGCTTCTCGCCGCGCCACATGCGATCACCCTCGCGACGCTCGTCTACGGTTTCACGATCCTCAACCTCACCGCGGCCGGCGAGGAAAAGCGCCTCGCGGCGTCCGAATTCGGCGAGGAGTACCGGCAGTACCTCCGCCGCACGGGAAGGTTCTTCCCGCGCTGGAGACGCGATGCCTGACGTCTTCGTGAACCGCATCGGCTACGCCCTCGGCGACGAGTGCCGCGACGTCGACGATACCGCGGCGATGCACGGACTCGCGTCGCCGCCGGACGTCCTTCGCGGCGCCGGCTTCGCCAAACACCACGTCTGCGGCAGCGGCACCACCGCCTACGACCTCGCGCGCCGCGCCGTCGCGGCGCTCGGCCCCGCAATCGACGGGAGCGGCGCCATCATCTACTCGACGTGCATCCCGGCCAACGCGAACGCCGGCTCGACGAAGGAGTTCGAGAGCAGCGGCGACGTGAAACACCTGATGGACTTCCCCGCCAGCCATCTGCAGGCCGACTTCGGGCTCGATGGCGCGAGCGTCATCGGCCTCACGCAACAAGCCTGCACCAGCCTCCTCGGCTCGATCCGCATCGCTCGCGCGCTGCTCACCGCCGAGCCGGAGACCGGAAAGGTCCTCTGCGTCACCTCCGATCGTTTTCCGCAAGGCGCCTTCTACGAGCAGGCCTACAACCTGATCTCCGACGGCGCCGCCGCCTGCGTCGTGTCGCCCAAGCCGGAAGGCTTTCGCGTCCTCGCGACGCACGCCATCACCAACGGCGCGCTGGCGCAGGCGTCGGACGACGAGACGGTCGGCACGTTCTTCAGCTACACGCACAAGACCATCGCCGAGACCCTCGCGAAAGCGGGGCTGACGATGAACGACATCCACTGGATCGTGCCGCAGAACACGAACGTGAGCGCCTGGAAGATCCTGGCGCGCCTCCTCGCCTTCGACTTCGACCGCATTTTTCTCCGCACCATCGGCGAGATCGGCCACATCATCAGCTCGGACAATCTCGTGAACCTGCTGCACATGGATAACGCGGGCGAGATCCGCAGCGGCGAGCGCCTGCTCCTGGTCATGGCCGGATTCGGCCTGAACTGGCAGGCCGTGATCCTGGAGAAAGTGTGATCGTCAGCGAATCGCTCAAGGCGGCCGTCGAATCGCTGTCGGAAAAGTCGCGCCAGGCGTTTTCGAATCCGTTCGACGCGGCAATCTTTCCGGCGAATGTCGCCGTCGGCGAGGAGTGGTTCACCTCCCCCGAACTGATCTCTCTCTACGGCACCGACGAGTACCAGAAGCTCGACGAGCGGCAGCAGAAGACATTGAGCTTTTACGAGACGGTCAACTTCTTCAGCCTCAACATCCATGGCGAGCGCATGCTGCTCGAGGGGCTCGCGCACCGGCTCTACGACCCTGCGACGCGCGACGTTTCGAAGTACCTGCACCACTTCCTCGACGAAGAGAACAAGCACATGGTGTACTTCGCGACGTTCTGCCTCCGCTACGCCGGAAAGATCTATCGCGACCGCAAGGTGACGTTTCCGCGCCAGTACGCGCCGGGCGAAGAGGACCTCCTCTTTTTCGGACGGGTGATGATCTTCGAAGAGATGGTCGACTACTTCAACCGGCACATGGCAAACGACGCGCGCCTGGCGCCCGTGGCGCGCGAAATCAATCGGCTGCATCACGCGGACGAGTCACGGCATCTCGTCTTCGGCCGCAAGATGGTGCAGGAGCTCTTCGAACAAGTCCGGCCGCAATGGGCCGAGGAGACCGTGCGCGGCGTGCAGTCGGCGCTCGCGTCCTACTTCCGCGCCGTGTGGCGCGAGTACTACAACCGCGAGGCCTATCGCGACGCGGCCATCCCTCGCGCCGACGACCTCGCGAAGGAGGCGTTCGAGAGCAAACCCGCACCGGCGGCGCTGCGAAGAAAAATCTCGCGGCCGATCTTCGAGTACCTCATCAAGATCGGGCTGCTGACGGAGGAGCCCCCGCTATGAACGATGCGCGTGAAAAAGTGCGGTCGTGGCTGGCCGAGCACGGCCGGACCGCGGTCGATGGCGCGATGCTGACCGACGCCACGCCGCTGATCGACGAAGGGATCCTCTCTTCGATTCAGGTTCCCGAGCTGCTCCTGTTCATCGAAGACCTGCGAGGGCGGCCGGTCGAGATTTCGGAGCTCCAACCGGGCGCGTTTCGCAGCGTCGACGCGATCGTCAGCACCTTCTTCACCGAGCGATGAGCGCGATCCCCGATCTGCTGTGGTACGAGAGCGGCCAAAGCGGCCTGCTGGGGCGGTTGCTGGAGAAACACCAGGCGCTCGACGAGCTTTTCCTGCGGCTCGCGGCGGAGTGGCACGCCGAGAAAACCGCGTTCCCGCCTCTCATCAGCGCCCGCGAGTTGGCGAAGGTCGCATACTTCGAGTCGTTTCCCCAGCTCTTCACCGCCGCGGCGGGGCTGGCGAGCGACGAAGACAACCTGCGCGCCTTCACCTCCGGCGGAATGCTCGACGGCGACGCCCTCAAACTGACCGCGCTGGCGCCGGTGCGCGAGATCCTCGCGCCCGCGGCGTGCTACCCGCTCTACATCGCGATGCAGGGCCGCGAGATGCCCGAGCGGTCGATCTTCACCGTCCGCTCGAACTGTTTCCGCCGCGAGCGCGAATACCTCCCGCTGCAGCGCCAGTGGGCCTTCACCATGCGCGAGATCGTCTGCATCGGCTCGGGAAGCGAGGTTCGCGATTTTCTCGAACGTTCGCGCGAGCGCCTCGACGTCCTCTTCGCGAACCTCTCGCTCGACGTGCAGTGGGAAGTGGCGACCGACCCGTTCTTCGACCCGCGCAATCCGCAGTCGCTCATGCAGCGAGTCGATCCGGTCAAGCGCGAGATGGTCTGCGGCGGCCTGGCCATCGGCTCGATCAACTACCACCGCCATCACTTCGGCGACGCGTTCTCGATCCGTCGCGGCAACGAGTCGGTCGAGTCGGGCTGCGTCGCGTTCGGCCTGGAGCGCTGGCTTCACGTGCTGATCCAGAAGCACGGGACCTCTTACGATCAGTGGCCGCCCTTCGAATGACGACCGTAATGTTGTGTCATTCCGAGCGTAGCGAGGAACCTGGGCGGCGGGAGGCGCGGCT
>JACZCU010158954.1_pt1 | contig 14453 bp, 10 predicted proteins | sample 8641851 | NCBI WGS metagenome assembly JACZCU01 (sample SAMN15324605, study PRJNA640507) | soil metagenome | isolation source: monocropping sugarcane control | place: China: Luxin town, Laibin City, Guangxi Province | collected 2019-07-25 | depth 10cm m | reverse complement strand
GGGGATTCTTCCAATTTTGGTCGAAACGCGCGCGCGGTCTTCGTCACTATCCCGGTATGCAGGTCGAAGAAGTCCAGTTCAACCACGACCCGAGCTCGGCGGCGACGGATGCGATGACCATCTGCCGCGATGCGTCGTCGGGCGCCATCGTCGCGCCGGAATGGCGGCGCAGTCCGGTGAAGAACGACCCCGCCGCATATGCGCGGGACGCGATCACGGGGCCGGTCACGATCAAGGTGCGGTTCTCCGGCGGGCCGGCGAACGCGACTCGCAAAATCCGCGCGGTCGACGCGAATGCGCCGGTCCAGCAGGGCGGCTGTCTCGGCGCGTTGATCTACGCGATCCTGCAGTTCCTCAACTCGGTCTTCGGCACCATCGGCGACGTCCTGGAGCGCAACGTCACCTTCGACTCGGCCGGGAACTCGGCGCTGGAGACGTTCACGCTGAACAGCTCCTTCCTGACGCCGAACGGCTTCGTCTCGAAGCGCAACACTGTCTGGAAGTGGCAGTTCAAGTCCGGCAAGACCTGGTCCGACTTCGACACGACGCAGCACACGATCTACGTCGTCCTCGCGCTTCCGACGGCGCCGTGGGTGCAGAGCGGCGACGCGACGCAGTTGCCGTGGGCGACCGCACTCGATCTCGCGTGCGGGTGGGCCGTGACGGCGAAGACGAAGGACGACGCGGCGGCGGCGATCACGTTGCGCGTCAACCGGGTGCCGAACGTCACGTACACGCCGATGACGATGTTCGGCTTCGGCGACTATCAGCTCGCGTCGTACCTCACGCACCTCGGCGGCGGAGCGTTCATCATGAACTGCACCGACTGCGCCGATGCGGTCACCACGCTCTCGAATCTACTCGGCTGCAACCTCGCCGAGGGACAGTTCTTCAATATGCAGACGCGGAAGTTCCTCACGCTTGACGGCGATCCGAACAACAACGCCGACTGGGTCAACTGGAGCTGGGGATATCACGAGATCTGCTGGCTGAATGACTTCAGCAGCAATACCGTCTGGGACGGCTGCCTGCAACTCGATCTGAGCAACAATCCGATGGTGCACACCGCGCTGCTTCCGGCGAAGATCACGTTCGACGCCGGCAACCCGAACGACTACAAGCCGCGGCTCATCGCGAGCGGCCCCGGGACGCTCAACTCGTTCGTGCGGCATCGCAGGGTCGTGTAGGAGGCGGTATGCGGATTGAGGAAACGATGAAAGCAATCGAACCGCTGCTCGCCAGACCGAAAACCGCGGGACTGCTCGTGATCGGCTTCAAGGCTTGGGCGGTTCCCGAAGCGCCGGAGTCGGAGCTCGCGCTGCGCGAACAACTCGCGCCCGGCAGCACGCGCGCCGTCTGGAATCTCAGCCGGAGCCCGGAGGCGCGCATCGCCGTGACGGCCACTGAGCACGCGTCGGCACGCGATGCGTTGAAAGCACTCGCCCAGGAGCTCGAGGGGAACCAACTCGCGACGCTGCCGCGTGGGCCGGAGGAGATCGGCGAGATCAGCTTTGTCCATCCGAACAATGCGCCGCCGGCGGTCTTCTTCGTCACCGGCAATCTGACGCTCGGCGTCTTCAGCTTCGGACGCGAGCGCGTGGACGTCGTGCCGGCCGCGCGGGCGATCGATTCCGATCTCCGCGAGAAGCCGCAGGCGGCACGCGAAGGCGGAATCGAAGTGTCGTTCTCACGAAACGACGTGCGTGTGAAGCCGATCTGGGAAGGACCGGACGCCTATCTCAAAGTGATCGCCCCTTCGTCCGACTTGCGCAAAGAGGGCGACACGATCGCGGGTCTCGCCGGGCAGGAAGCAGATGTCTATTACGTCGAACCGGGCCGCGAAACGTACGTCGTGAACCTGCGACCGTGACCTTCGAGGCGCTGAGCAGCGGGCGGATCGCGTGCGTCGCCAGAGCGAGAAACATTGCACGGCTGCCGTAAACGGCTAGGGCTTGCCTCCGTCGAAGGGGCTATGACGTCATCACGATCGCAGGTAAGGCTCGCCGGCGCGTTCTACTTGATCGGCTGCATCTCTGCCGCGGTTTCATTCATCGTCGTTCGCAACCGGCTCTGGGTCGTGGACAATGCGCCAGCAACGGCGGCGAACATCATCGCGCATGAGACGTTGTATCGGTGGGGCTTCGTTGCCGGGCTGATTACGCTCATCGCCGACGCCTCTGTCGCGCTGCTCCTGTACGAGATCCTGAGGCCGGTGAGTCGGACCATTTCGCTGTTCGCCGCCGCATTCCGGCTCATCTTCGTCGCCGTGATGACGTTCAATCAGGTCAACTACTTCCTGCCCGTCGTGCTGTTGCGCGGCCCGAACTACCTCCACGTTTTTCCACCGGATCAACTCCAGGCAGTCGTTCTACTGTCGCGACGATTGTTCGGAGTCGCGTATGACACCGCCGAAGTCTTCTTCTCAATCCACTGCATCCTTCTCGGCTACCTGTTCATCCGGTCGAAGTTCTTCCCTCGAGCCTTGGGCGCGATTTCGCTTTCGGGCGTGATCTACATGGCGGTCACGATGGCCCATTTCGTTGCCCCCGACCTCTCCCGAACCGTCGGAATCCTCGTGTTGCCGGCGGGCATTCTCGAGTGGCTTCTGAGTTTGTGGCTGCTGTTCGCCGGTCCACGGCGATCTCCTGGACGACCGGACGCACTTGACTGAGCAATGTCAACTCCATGGACGATCCGCTACCCCCGCTTCCGCCGCAGCTGTGGGACGCCCGACAGCGACGGCGCGTCGCGCAGGTCGACGTCGACCGTGGCGCCGGGATGGGCGAAGCGGTAACGGCGGCCGGTGAGGGCGCCGATGGCGGTCATCCCGGTCGCGCCGGCGTACTCGAATCGGACGGACGCCTGCGGGACGGCGGGAATGCCCATCCGCTGCGGCTCACGAGCGGCCGGGCTCGGGGTGCTGTGAAACGCTCTGCGCTTCCCCTGACAACAAGACATCGCTCACCTCCGGATCTTCGACATATGCGGTGACTTCGTGGCGATCGGACGCCGTGAGGCGCTCGATGACGATCGCTCCGGCGGAGAGGGCGGGCACGAGCAGCACTCGCTCCTGCCACGTCCCTCCCAGCCAAAGCGCGAACGGCACGGCGATCCAGACGCTGAGGCAGTAGAAACAATCGAGCAGTTGCCCGACGATGGAACGGCCCGCCAGACGCCGGAATCGCACGAACAGATCGGCCGGGCCGTCCTCCCCGTAGAGCAGGTGCGTGACCCGCCATACGGAGAGGATGCCCAGCGTGAGAACGTAAAAACCCATTGGTCTACGACGCCTGAATGCCGAGGAGATATTCGGACGGGCCGTACGACGCGCCGGCGCTGTAGCCGTTGGTGATGCGCGTCGAACAGCTCACCTGCACCGCGAACGTGCAGAACGGCTGGCCGACGTCGAGCCAGCGGCCGCTGTGCGCCGTGATGTCGGCCGTGATGTAGCCCGACGCATCGGCGCCGAGGAGCTGGATCGTTCCTTCGAACGAGTTGCACGGATTGTCGGAGCCGTGCGTGTAAGAGCCGCTGATGGTCGACGGACCGTCAATCGCGAATCCGCCGATGTTGCCTTTGCGCACCGTCAGCGCATAGCTGCCGAGGAAGCCTTCGAGCTGGAAGGCGCGGAACTTCACGGTCATCGGAGGGTTGGCTTCGCCGTTCAGGTTGAAGAGCGCGCAATCGCCGCCCGGCTCTCCTTCGATCGACACGGAGTCGACGTCGTAGAGCGGACCGTTGTTGTCGATGTAGAGCGCGATCTTGTCCTCAGCGGGACCGACGCGATCGCCGGCCGCGTTGTAGCCCTCGATGTAGAACCACACCGTGCCGTACTGCCGCGCCCCGAACGCGGTGACGTGCGTGTTGGGATAGATCCAGCTCGAGATCCACGCCTTGCGCGTCCGGTGTGCGACGACGTAGCTGCCGTCGTTCTCGATGTTGTCGTAGGCCTTGGCCGGCGTGCCCGGCGTGCCGTCGACGGTCAGGTTGCGATTGAAGGGACCGATCAATTCGCCTTGGTAGAAGAGATCGCCGTCGTGTCCGGTCTTCGGATAGCGGTACGCCTCCTGGAAAAATGTCCATGGTCCCGTCGAGGTCGGACCGTACCGGATCGTGTACTGCGTGACCTCCGGGTGATCGAGGAAGCAGGCATAGAAGTCGAGCGTCCCCGCCCACGCGGCGCAGCTCACGGCCGGCGTGTCGAGCAGCAGATCGCTGTGCGTGGTGATGCGGCCCTCGTCGTCGAAGTGGTTCGCGCCGCCGATGTAGATGTTGCCGATGTACTGAATGGCGCGTCCGCCCTGGCACGCTTTGGAGATCGGCGCGACGGCGGCCGGCACGCAGATGTTGATGCGCTTCAGATGCGGGATGTTCCAGTACGGCGCGGTCTCGTAGCTGTAGCCGGCCGGATGGAGCGGATCACTCGCCACGATCTGCGCGATGACGTCGGGATACACCTGAACGGAAGCGTCTTCGCCCGGCGCGGTGTCGTTGAAGAACTCGTTGAAGTCATCGAGGAGCGAGCGCGTGAAGAGGAAGATGTAGTTCCCCACCGCGTCGGTCATGCAGCCGCCGAGGTTCTCGCGAAGACCGGTTCCGGTGTACGGACCGCCGAGGAGCTCGGCCTCCGTGCGGTCGTACTCCTGGAAGCGGAGCGAAATGCCGGGCAGCGGACCGCTCTGGCAGCGGAGGAAGTAACGGCTGGCGATGCTCGACAGCGAGAGCGTGTCGACCTCGACGAGCGACTTCACGGACGGCGCGCTGACGGACCGAAGGGACTTCAGTTGCACATTGTCGGCGCCGGCATTGGCCGCCGCCTTCGCACTCTTGTGCTCCGTGGCGACGCGCTGGAGGATCTGCCCCTGCCTGGCCGGCAGCGCGCCCTCGAGCGGCAGCACGAGCGGAACGAACGGCGGCGGGTCGGGCGTCGGTCCCGGCGGAATCGGCGGGACCGGCTTGAGGCGGTCCGGATACAGCTTCGAGATGACGGAGCGAAGCTGCGCATTCTGCAAAGCCGCAGTCAGAGCTGCCTGCGATTCGATCGTCAGCAACCGCCGGCTGCACGGATTGAAGAGGCACGTTTCGCTGTAGTAGCTCACGCTGCCGTAGATGAGAAACACGTCCCACGACGTCGGCCGCGAGCAGGTGAGGACCAGGTCATCCCAATCGGGATCGCTGTCCGGCCGGTTCGCCTGGATGTCGAAGCGATACTGGCCGCCGCTGCTGGTGGGGAACGTGATGCGGTCGTGCTGCGTGATCCACGTGGTCCCCTGTTGCATCTGGATGGTGATCACCCAACTATTGCCGGTGACGTGGACCGGAGCGGTGGCGGCCGCGCCGGCGTAAGTCCCGTTGCCCGTCGTCGCGCCGGAGATGATGAAGCGCTGTGCCGGTTCAAAGCCTTCGACCGACTTGACCGACACAGTCCATGAGCCCTGCATGGTGATAGCCATGTCACTCCTCCTTCTCCGCCCGAGAACCGAGCGGATGCTGGAGTAGTGATGGAAAGGCGGCGAGCGTTACGGCTACCCGAGCACTTTTTTCAAATCGCGCAGCCGCTTCTCCGTCTCGTCGAGCTGTTCGACCAACTGCGCGTCGCCGCGGTTTTCGAGCAGGGACGTCCAGGAGTGCCGTTTGAGCGCGGCATTCAACTCCTTGATGTCGCCGGCGAGCGATCCTTTTTCGGAGCGGTCGGGAGTGATGGCGTCGAGGACGGCTTCGAGCGGCTGGCCGTCGATGAAGCGCTCCCGCGCCACCGGGTCGCGCAGCACGACGCGGAGCTTGCGGATGTCTTTCGAATTGGTGATCTCTTTGTCGTTCACCTTGTGGACGATCGTGTCGAGGATCGTCGGCGTGAGGAGGCTCTTGTTGATGTTCTTGATCTCGCGCGCCCAGGTGATCGAGGCGCCCGGCTCGGCGAGGTTCGTGAGGCGCTCGGAGAGCTGATAGACGTCGACCAGCTTGTCGAGATCGCGCACCGTCACGCCGAGAATGTTCGCGGCGCTGGCGCGGCCGACGATGTCGACGAGGCCGTACGCCACCATCTCCTTCTCCTTGGCGTCCCACTCCTTGCGCTGGCGGTGGATGTAGATCCAGACGCGCAACCGCTCGTCGTCGGTCAGCGTGCGGTCGGTGATCTCCAGCGGGATGCGGCGGTACTCCTCTTTCTTGAGCTGCTCGACGAGCACCTTCGAGTTCGTCCAGCGGCGGTCGCCGTCGATGATGCGGAACTCCCGCTCGAGCTCGGGATGCGGCCCGACGAGCAGCGGCTCGAAGATCCCTTCGTTCGCCTCGATCTGGCGCTGCAGCTCGAGATCGACCTTCGGCCCCATGCGCGGCTGGCGCTCGTTGGGGATGACGTCGTAGAGGTCGCGCGTGTCGCGGTAGGTGCGGAGGATCGTGCGGCCGAGACGGCGCTCCTGCCAGAGCGTCGGGGCGGAGACGGAGGCGGCGTTCACTGCCTCACCCGGAACGCGGCAATCTTGCCGCCCTGGGGCTCGTCGCGCGACTCGACGATGGCGCTGACGTCGGTGTCGATGTCGCGCAGGACCTGGCGGATACGCGTCAGGACCGTGCCGCGCTTGCGCCACACGAGGTCGTGCGCGCGCTTCTCGTCGACGTCGATCTGCAGTGCCTCGCTCGTCAGCTCCGACGCCTCGGCGAGCTTGCGTTTGAACGCCGGCGACGTCATGAACTTGAACAGCTTGTTCAGTTTGTCGGCCCGCTCGGCGTCGGTCAGTTTCGCGACATGCATCGCCACGAGCGCCTTGCGCAGCACCTCGACGATGGCGCGGACGCGCGCCGGCGCGACGACGATCACGCCGGCGTCGACGAACAGTTCCTTCTTCCCGGCGGGAAAAACGGCCGTGGCAAGAATGGCGTGATCGGCGTCCGTTTCCGTCTGCTCCTGCCGCAGCTTCGTGACGAACGCCTGCTGCCACGCGGCGCGCGGCTTGGCGGCGATGAGCAGCTTGCCTGCGGATTTCTTCTTGTACTGGACGTCGAGCAGGAGGTTGCCGCTGCCGCGGCGCACGAGCTGGTCCTCGGGGAAGGCGCCGCGTAGCTCGTCGTAGACGTCGAGATCACTCCCATCGGCGAGCTCCCCCCCTTTGCCGACCCGCCGGCTGATGTCGACGATCTTTTTCTGCAGCGCCTCGCGCTCGCGCGCGAACTCCGCCTCGCGCTTCGCGAGAGCCGCCTCGCGGTCCTTCTGGAGGATCTGCCGCACCTCGGCGAGCTCCTTCTTGCGCTGCTTCTCGAGCTCGGTCTTGACCAGCCCGACCGCCGCGGCGAGCTTGCGCCGCTCTTCCTCCCGGATGGACTCCTGGATCCTGAGGAACTTCTCATGGGAGATCTTGCTCCCGCACCATGGGCAGCGCTCGGCTCTGTCTGGCATTTGCTTGGTCCTTGTGAATCCTTCTTTGTCCTTGTACGTCCTTTTGCTACCCTATGTCAACCGCGCCGGCACCGCTGATCATCCCTTCCAGAGGGCGCTCAGAGGGGCCGGACGGGCCAAAAGGAGCCGGCGGAGCCCATCCGCGACTCTACGGACGGTGGAAACGGGACGGGAGGGGTGGCGATGACGACGACTTAAGGAGAGGGTTGCCATGGATCTCGTATTGAAACTTCGCGAAGCGCGCCGCATGCGCGGCCTCACCCAGAAAGACGTCGCCCGGATCTCGGGGGTCGGCGAAAAGACGATCAGCTCGTTCGAAACGGGCGAACGGATCGGCTCGCTGAAGCTCGCGCAGCTCGAGCACCTCTTATCGGCGTACGGCCTGACCACGGCCGAATTCTTCGGCGCGACGATCGAGAAGGAGATCGCGCCGTGGGAGCTCGACGAGAACCAGATGGCGATCGCCCAGCTGATGGACGAGTTGCGCAGGCTCCCGCAGCCGCTCCAGCTCCGGCTCGTGGCGAAGTTCCGGCTGATGATCGAAACGGTGTCGGAGGTTCAGGCGGGCGACTTTCGAGGAGCGTCACCGGCCGCTGTCCGCAGCTTCAACGTCACCGTCCCATGACGGCCTGGGCTCCCGGCCGGTCCGCCCGGCCGGCCGCCTCCACCTCTGCCACCCTCACCGCCTGCGCCCGGTTTGAGGATGACGACGAACTGGGCAGGCGGGCCCGCGGACGGATCGAAGGTGGAATCGAGGACCACGTCGCCCCCACGTCCGCCGTCGCCACCGGGACCGCCCGGATCCTTCGGATTGATCCCGAGGGCACTTTCGCCATCTCCTCCCGGACCACCGTTGCCGCCGGTCAGCGTAATCCGCATGACACGGTGCGGTGAGGAGCTCTCGTCGAACGGCGGCAGTTTGACCGAGAGCTTCGCGTCACCTCCGTCGTCTCCACGATTGGCCCAGGGAAACGGGAAACGTCCAGGCTTGCGGGCGGCGCCGTTGGCGCCGGTGATCGTGTGACCCGGGATGTTCGGCAAGATGGCCGGATCGACCGCGATCTGTTTCTGCTCCTGCTTGACCTTGCCGAGGCCCGTCGCGGTGACGGTGAAAACCGTGGTCTTCGCCACGATCACGTAGCGCGAACCAGTCGCGGGGACCGTCTCGCCTCCGGGATCGAGCACGCACTTCGAGGCGTTGAGCGCCTCCCATTGCAGCAGGGCGAGCCCGTTCTCGCCGACTCTGGTCGGTTGCACGACCAGAGAAAGCGAAAGCGTCTTCACCTCGACCGTAAACTGCTTCTGGCGGACGAGCGGCACGTCCTGTCCCTTCACGGGAATCGTCACCGTCAACGTGAACGTGACGGACCCGGTGCGCGTCAGCTCGACGGATGTGTACGGACCGTTGTTGCCGACGGTCGCGGTTTCCATCGGCCCCTTGTCGGCCGGCTGATATTCGATCGTGTAGGTTGCGCCCGGAAGCGCGGTGGCGTTCCAATCCAGTGTCGCCCGTCCGCCCGACGGAACCTCCGACTTCTCCGCACGCAAATCGCCGACCGCGAACTGTGCCGGGAACTTCGGAATGTCGATCGAGGTGCGGCGCTCCTCGATCGGATCGTCGTCGATCGCCGCTTTCTCTTCGATGTCGACGCTGCTGGTTCCGAGCTCCGAATTGATCGCGAGGCGGCTGAATTTGAACGACAGCCCTTCGCCGCCGAGCCTTCCACGCTCCGGCGTTTCGGGCTTGCAGGTCAGGACTCCGTTGTCGTTGTTGACCTTCCAGCCTCTGGGCGGAGCGCTCTCGATGCCTTCGCCATCGGCGATGAGCTCCTTGGCGTTCGTGCCGGGCGGCAGCGTGACGACGATCCTCTCGCACGTAATGAAATCGCGCGTCGGATTCGACACCACGAGCTCGAGGGTGCCCGGAGTGCTGACCTCCAGCGGATTGGGAGACGTCAGGATCGAGTACGAGAGCAAGGTCTCGTGCACGGCTTTGAACGCCGGCGCCGCCGAACGGAATGCGGTCGTGATGGAGCCGGCCTTTCCCGGTGCGCCGTCAAGACCCACTGTGGACAACGCTGTTCTTCCGCCGGATCCGCCGCTGCCCGCGATCATCCTGACGACGTACTGCGCGGGCGGCCCCTCGGCCGGATCGAACGTGATGTCGAGAATCGCATCGCCGCCATCACCGCCGTTGCCACCGTCGCCGGGTGGAATGAACCTTTGGGGGTCCCGGATGTCCAACGGCGAACCGTCGCCTCCTCGTCCGCCGTCGCCAGCCCTGAGCGTGATCGGGATGATGCGCTCCGGCTGCGAATGCTCATCGAGCGGTGGAAGCGCTCGAATCAACCTCGCGTCCTCCCCGCGGACTCCGTCCTCACCTCTCCCCTTGCGCAATCCGACCGAATCCCACGAAGCCTGACCGCGCGCACCGGCTCTGCCGTCCGAACCGAGTACGTCGTAGCCGGGAACGTTGCCGATGATCGTGGGATCGACTTCGACCGTCTTCTGCTCCTGCCTGATGTCGATCGCGTTGCGCGCAGTCACGGTGAAGAGCGTCGTCTGCGACACGATGACGTATTTCGAGCCGCTGGAGGCTAGGGTCTCTCTTCCAGGATCGAGGACGACGGAGTTTGCGCTCGTCGTCCGCCACTGCAGACGAGCGATGCCGCCTACCCCCACCTTCGGAGGCGTGACAGTGAAACTGAGCGTGAGATTCTCCACGGAGACGCTCGCACGCCGCGTCACGATCAACGGCCGATCGGATCCGCTTGGCGCAGTCACCGTGAGCGTGAAGAACACGTTCGTCCGCGTGAGATTGACGGCGGTGTAGGAACCGCTGCTGCCGACGGTCTCCCGCGTGACCGGCCCGCCGTCGGCTGCCTGGTACGAAAGGGTAAAGGTCGCGCCGGGGACGGACGTGCCCGTCCAGTGGAGCGTCGCCGATCCGCCAGAACGAATGACTTCCGGTTCGACGACCAGGTCGCCGACCGTGAACTGCGCCGGAAACTTGGGTAGATCGATGCCGGCGCTGCGTTCCTCCCCCCTCTCACCGTCGAAGAACGCCGTCTCGTCGATGCCGACCGTGCATACACCGACTTGTCCGTTCACGTTGATCGCGCTGAACGTGAACGTCAGTCCTGCGCCGCCCACCCTCTTCGCCTCGGCCGTCGTGGGCGTACAGGTCAGAATTCCGTTGTCATTCCTGACGCTCCAGCCGGCCGGCCGGGCGCTCTGGATTCCCGTGCCGTCGGCCGTCAGGCGACTCGCGTCCGTTCCGACCGGAATCGTGACCACGATGCGCTCGCAGTTGATGAAGGCGCGCGTTTGATTGCTCACGACGAGCACCATCGACGCGCCCTCCTTCCCCGCCTGCAAAGGATTGGGATTGGGAAGGATGGCGTAACTCAGGAGCGTCGCGTCGTCGGTGGCATGAACGGCGTTACGGAGATCGACATCCATATTCATCTCGATCACCGCGGCTTCAAAATCACCGTCCCATTACGTCCGTTGTTTCCGTTCGGACCGGCGGCGGACCCACCTCCCCCCTCACCACCGGCACCACCTCTACCCGGTTTGACATTGACGATGAACTGAGCAGCCGCGCCGGCGCTGGGATCGAATGTGGTGTCGAGCGTGGTATCGCCACCGGCGCCTCCGTCCCCGCCGGAACCACCGGGGAGTTGCGGGTTGAACGAGGTCTCGTTTCCGCCGTGGCCGCCGGCGCCACCATCACCGCCGGTCAGCGTGATCGGCATGACGCGGACGGGAGAGGAGCTCGGATCGAAAGGCGGCAGTTTGACTGAGAGCTTTGCTTCACCGCCGGCGTGTCCGTTGCCGCCGCGGCCAGGCCGGAGCGGATCATTGCGTCCAGGAGAGCCGGCGCCGCCGTTGCCTCCGACAATCGTATGTCCCGCGATATTCGGCTTGATCGCGGGATTGACCTCGACTCGCTTCTGCTCCTGCTTCACCTTGCCGAGGCCATTCGCTGTGATCGTGAAATTCGTGGACTGGCTCACAATCACGTAGCGCGAACCGCTCGCCGGGACCGTCTCGCCTCCCGGATCGAGCATGCAGCTCGACGCGTTGACCGCCTTCCATTGGAGGAAAGCCAGGCCGTTCACACCGACGGTTGTCGGCAGCACGGCCAATTCCAGCGACAGCGTCTTCACCGCAACCGTGAACTGCTTCTGGCGTACGAGCGGCCGGTCCTGTCCAGGGACGGGAATGGTCACCGTCAACGTGAACGTCACGGAGCCGGTGCGCGTCAGCTCCACCGACGTGTACGGGCCGTTGTTGCCGACGGTCGCCGTGACGCCGCGTCCCTCGTCGGCCGGCTGATAGTCGATAGTGTAAGTCGCGCCCGAAAGCGCGGTGGCGTTCCAATCCAATACCGCCTTGCCACCCGACGCAACCTCCGGCTTCTCCGCACGCAAGTCGCTGAGCGCAAACTGCGCCGGGAACTTCGGAACGGCGATCGAGGTGCTGCGCTCCTGCTTCGGATCGAAGTCGGTCGAGGCCTTTTCGTCGATGTCGACCTTGCTCGTTCCGAACTCCGCGTTCACCTTGAGCCGGCTGAATGTGAATATCAGCCCCTCGCCGCCGATCTTTCCTGCCGCGGCCGTGTCGGGCGTGCAGGTCAGGACTCCATTCTCGTTCTTGACGCTCCATCCACGCGGCCGGGCGCTCTCGATCCCCTCCCCATCGACGATGAGATCCTGTGCGTTCGTGCCCGCTGGCAGGGTGAACACGATCCGATCGCAGATGACGAAGTCGCGCGTCGGATTCGAGACCACCACCGTGAGCACGGCGGGCGTCTTTGCTTCCAGCGGATTCGGAGACGTCAGGATCGAGTACGAGAGCAGCGTCTCGCTCGCCGTTTTCAGGAGCGCCGCCGCCGGCCGAAAAGAAGTCTTGACCGAGCCGCCGTGTCCCGGCAAACCATCACGCCCGTATACCGGCTGTGAGGTCCTGCCGAAAGATCCTCCGCCGCCCGGAACCAACCTCACCAGGTATTGCGCAGGTGCTCCCTCAGCTGGATCGAACGTGACATCGAGAATCGCATCGCCGCCGTCACCGCCGTCGCCACCATCTCCACCAGGGACGATCGGGTAACGCGTGTCCCATCGAGCGGCCGATCCATCTCCACCCGGACCGCCGTTGCCTCCTTTGAGCGTGATCGGAATGACGCGCATCGGCCGGGAGGCCGAGTCGAGTGGCGGGAGCTTTCGAATGAGTTTGGCGTCGTCGCCGCGCCCTCCGTTTCCACCTCGCCCCGGATTCCATTGATAGGCATCCCAGTATGGCTCGCCGTTCGCACCGGCTCCGCCGCCTTTCCCTTCCACGATGTAACCGGGGACGTTGCCGACGATGGCGGGATCGACCTCGATGGTCTTCTGTTCCTGCTTGAGGTCGATCGCGCTGTGCGCCGTGACCGTGAAGAGAGTCGTCTGCGAGACAATGACGTACTTCGAGCCGCTCGATGCGAGCGTCTCTCCTCCGGGATCGAGCACGCACGACGTGGCGCTGGTCGTCTTCCACTGCAGCAGCGCCAATCCGTTCACGCCCACTTTCGGCGGCGTGACGCTGAAGCTGAGCGTGAGGTTGAGGACGCCGACCGATGCCTGCCGCGTCACCGTCACCGGCTGGTCGGAACCTGGGACGGGCACGCTCACGCTGAGCGTGAAGAAGACGGCGTTGGTCCGAGTGAGGTCGCTCGCGGTGTACGGACCGCTGCTGCCAACCGTCACCGTCGTCGCCGGCGCGTCGTCCGCGGCCTGATACGAGAGTTTGTAGATCGCGCCGGGAAAGGCCGTTCCGGTCCAGCGAAGGGTCGCCGATCCGCCGGCGCGGATGTTCAGAGGATCGACGCTCAGATCGCTGACTGTGAATTGCGCCGGAAATTTCGGTAAAGAGATCTCGGCGCTGCGTTCCTGCTTCGTCTCGCCGTCGAAGAACGCCGTCTCGTCGATGCCGACGGCGGACAGACCGACTTCCGCGTTCACGTTGAATGCGCTGAACGTGAACGTCAGGCCGGCGCCGCCCACCCTCTTCGCCTCGGCGGTCGTGGGCGTACAGGTGAGAGTTCCGTTCTCATTCTTGACGTTCCAGCCGGCCGGCCGGGCGCTCTGGATTCCCGCGCCGTCGGGTGTCAGGTCGCCCGCATTCGTTCCGACCGGAATCGTCACCACGATGCGCTCGCAGTTGACGAAGTCGCGCGTCCGGTTGTTCACGACGAGCTGGAACGACGCGTTCACCTTCCCCGCCTGCAACGGATTCGGAGTGGGGAGAATGGCGTAGCTCAGAAGGGTCGTCTCGTCGCTCATTCATCGTCCTCACTTTGCCCGGCCAGCCGCTTCGAAGCGTCGGGAACGAATTTCAGCCATCCGTCGACGAGCTGCGGCGGCGCATCCTCCAGCCGTGCGCGGTCGGTGGCCGCAACGATCTCCGCCACGTCGAATGCCGCAGCACCGCTCGCCGCGCTCTTGCGGTGGATCCAGCTCCAGACACCGTTCTGTTGTGCGGGAATCGGCAGACGATTCGTCGTCGCCGGCGTGAGCACGGGACCGGAACGGAACGTCATCGCGAGCTGCCGCAGCGCCTGCGTGTAGAACTGCGACGGAAGCTCGATCGAGGCGGTGGGAAGGACGCCCGTCGTGGCGTGCACCCGCGCGCGCGGATCGAGCAGGAGCGACAGGTTCTGCGTCGAGTACGACGGAAAGTCGAACGGCAGGGAGAGGTAGTTGCCTGGAGCGACGGCTCTCACGTATTCCGACGCCGGCTTCGCCGCCGGATGAACGGCGTTGAACGTCGTATACGTCGTGCCGGTGAAGTAGCCAATCAATCCATCGTCGAGCAGTTCGGTGCTGCCGAGACGGATCGGGAAACGGGAGACGCCGAGGTCGGCGGGCTGGATCTGAAGCGTATTGCGCCAACTGAGATTCTGCGCCGGACGCCCGAACAGCTCGTACTCGATCTGCGCGCGCACCAGCGCCAGCGCACGCCCGATGAGCACTTCGAGCTCGTGCTCGTCGTCGCCGCCCTGAGGATCGATCAT
>JACZCU010229122.1_pt1 | contig 14459 bp, 11 predicted proteins | sample 8641851 | NCBI WGS metagenome assembly JACZCU01 (sample SAMN15324605, study PRJNA640507) | soil metagenome | isolation source: monocropping sugarcane control | place: China: Luxin town, Laibin City, Guangxi Province | collected 2019-07-25 | depth 10cm m | reverse complement strand
CTATAGCTAACGGTCGTTTTTCTATTGATTGGAAGCCGGCTGTCAATCGAGCCCCAGCAGGCCGAGCGTGTCGCGTTCGACAATTCCGCGCAGAGCCTCGCGCGGGACAACCGGCAGATTCGTTCCCTGGGCGAGCTGATTGATGCTGTAAAGTGTTTCGATGCACTCGCTGGCGTTGGTGTAAGGGAAGTCGCTGCCAAACAAGAGCTTATCGATCACGCCATGCTGATAGGCGGATACGAGTGCGTTGTAGGCCTGCCAGGGACGTGACAGCAGGCCGCTCACATCGGCAAAGACCTGAGAATGCTTGCCGAGGATGCAGATCGTTTCATCGACCCAAGGCTGGCCAAGCTGGGCGATCACGATCCGCAAGTTCGGAAATGTCCGGGCGACTTCATCCAGTAAGTAAGGTCGGCCATATTCCAGTTTGCTTTGTTCGGTGAATTGGCCGCTGGGATGGAAGAGCACCGGCATCCCGAGCATCTCCGCCTCGGCATAAACGCGCATCGCGCGAGAATCGGTCGGATGGAAATCCTGGTTGGCCGGCGAGACGGTGATGCCGCGAAGGTGCAATTCTTCCTTGGCGGTCACGACTTCCTGTGAGGCCGCCTTCTCGGTCGGATCGATCCCGGCAAAGCCGATCAGCTTCTGCGGGAAACGGTTGACGTATTCCGCGACGTACTGGTTTGGAATCTCGGCCTGGAGATAACGACTCTTAAATCCGAGGACAATCGTCTTGTCTACGGTGGTGCTTTGAGCCAGGTGATGATCGGCATCCGCAGCTGGCACAGAGCGCCATTGGCCCTTCTGGCCATTGATCCGCACGGGCCTGCGCCGGGCCGAACGTTGGGTGTTCCCCAAATCGAGGTTTCCAAGCTGGTCAGGCGTCTGCCAGATGTGGGTGTGTACGTCAACAATCATAAAATCACTGTGCGTCTCGCGGCCGTACCGGTATCGGCCTGTTAAGAAAGCGGCCAAGGGTGTTTTCCCCTTGCGCGTCGTCCCTTGACTACCTGGTCGCGATCCGTCAGAAGCGGCCTGTAGTTTAGGGATTTTGCGGCTCAGGTCAAAGTCTCTGGCCGCTTACGGCCCAAAGGCGCTACAAATGATTATCGGACAAATGCCAAAACCTGCCTTAGTTTCTGTTAAATTATGGCAAGATAATAAGTTACGGAGTGGTCTTGGGGAGGAACGATTAAGGAAATAGCCTTTTAAGGAATTCCCTACTTCTTGTCCTTCTTCCGGCGGCGCAGTTCGGCATCAATGAACGCATCCAATTCCCCCCGGTCCAGAACTGCTTCGACATTGCTTGTTTCGACGCCGGTGCGCACATCTTTGACGCGCCGGTCGTCCAGAACATAGTTGCGGATCTGGCTTCCAAACGAAACTGCCTTGGGATCACCGACGACTTGTCGAAGCTCCTCATCGCGCTTCGCCTGTTCGGGTGCTTCGATCTTGCTCGATAGGATGCTGATCGCGAGCCGTTTGTTTTGCTGCTGGCTGCGCTCGACGGAGCAGGTGACGGTAATCCCTGTAGGGATATGGGTGATTCTTACTGCCGTCGCGACTTTGTTGACATTCTGCCCACCTGGCCCGCTGGCGCGGACAAAGGCCATGATGTCCAGATCGGTTTCCGGGATTTCGGTGTCGGTATCGGCTTCGTCAAACTCCGGCACCACCGTGACCGAGGCGAAGCTGGTCTGCCTCTTGTTCTGGGCATTGAACGGACTTGGCCGGACGAGTCGATGCACGCCGGCTTCCGCTCGCAGGTATCCGAATGTGTAAGCCCCCTTCACGTGCAGCGTCACACTTTTGATGCCCGCCTGCTCACCCCATTGCCGATCGATTTCTGAAATGTCCCAGCCGCGCCGCTCGAAGAAATATAGATACATCCGCAACAGCATCTCGGCCCAGTCCTGCGCCTCGGTGCCGCCGGCTCCGGCCTGAATGGTAAAGAAGCAATTGCGGGCATCATTTGGCCCATCGAGCAGCGCTTGAAGTTCAACGCGTTCTCCCTGGCGCTCCAGGTCCGCTACCATCTTGTCGGCTTCGCCGAGTGTCTCAGCGTCGCCGGCTTCTTCGCCCAGTTCATATAGCGCGCGAGCATCATCGACGGCTTTGAGCAGCCCTTCGACGGGGTCGATCTGCGCTTTGAGCGTCTTGAGTTCAGAGACGGTGGATTTGGCCGCTTCCGGTTTATCCCAGAAGCCTTCCTCACCCATTTTGGTTTCGAGTTCCTTGCGGCGGGCCTGCTTTGCCGGCAAGTCAAAGAGAGTCCCGGATCGCAATGATCCGGGCCGAGAGGGTTTCGATGGCGGACGAAAGGTTTTCGTGAATCATCCCGCGCAACTTAACAGAAACGCGCGGCGTGTGAAAGTAGCGCCCTTTTTCCGCCGTCAAGTTACTTTCTACGCATTCGCACAATTCAGATTTTCTTGCCGGAACTGCACTTTTCCCCTGTTTTTAACGCCTGTCCCATAAGAACCCCAATTGCCGATTCGCATCGCGGTTGGGCCCTGCGCCCATAACTTTTGTGCGTTTTTGCCATCTAAAGTGACCCCTTAAACGGCGACGATGACAGCCATGAATCGCGGACCAGGCATGCGTGTGACGCCTGTGCCGCGGCCAGGACATGTGGGAAAGGAGGACCGATGCCAGTGGGAACGCCCCGGTGAGTTCGGGCATAGCGTTCCACAGGCTGCCGGTGGTCGAGCCCCTGACCATCCGGAAGAGCCTTTCAAAGGAATGAGGGGTTCGAAGGACCTTTTGGTCCATGGCGGCAGACATGTGATCTGCCTCCAAGAGTAACGGGATCGCGACTCCGCAGAAGCCGCTGATCCTTGTCACGGAGAGACACAGGTATGAGCACAATAAACACCAACGTCAACTCGCTGATCGCGCAGCGCTCGTTGCAGCAGAACACCAATTCGCTGAACACCAGCCTGCAGCGCCTCAGCACCGGTTTGAGGATCAACAAGGGCGCCGATGATCCGGCAGGCCTGATTGCCAGCGAGGGCTTCAAGGCCCAGGAAACTGGCATCAACCAGGCCATCAATAATGCTAATCAGGCGACCAACGTCATCGGAACCGCCGAAGGTGGCTTGACTGAAGTCAGCAACCTGCTGAACCAGCTCGATGGGCTGGTCAACCAGTCGGCCAACACCGGAGCTCTCAGCTCCGATCAGGTCGCGGCCAACCAGCTTCAGGTTGACTCGATCCTCAGCACCATTAACCGCATTGCTGGCACCACCAGCTTCGGCGGCAAGCACCTTCTGAACGGTAACCTCGACTACACCAACAGCAGCGTGGCCACCAGCGCCTTCACGGCTCTGCAGGTCAACGCCGCCAACCTGCCCAACAATGCCACCGAGGCCGTTGTCGTCCAGGTCACCAACAGCGCCACCCAGGGCAAGCTTGCCTTCACCGGTACGGCTGCCGGGGGTAAAGACTACATTGGCGGCAGCGCCATCACGCTGCAGATTGCCGGTACGACCGGTACCGAGCAGCTCAGCTTTGCCGGCAGCTCGACGCTTTCGTCGATCGTTGCCGCCGTCAACGCGATCAAGACCGCGACCGGCGTGACCGCTTCGACCAACGGCACCAACCTGTCGTTCATCGCCAGCAACTATGGTTCGCAGAACTACGTCAGCGTCACCGCCCTCAGCGGAACGTTCGCCGTCACCGGCGGTACCGGTGGCAAGGCCTACGGCAAGGATGCGGCTGTGAAGGTCAATGGTGCTGCGGCTCAGGCCAGCGGTCTGAACGTCACCTATCGCGACAATAACCTTGACGTCAACTTCACGCTCTCGAGCGGCCTCAATGCCGGCAAGAGCAAGACCTTCGGCATCACCGGCGGCGGAGCCACCTTCTCGCTGGGTGCGACCGTCAACGAAACCGACAAGGCCAGCATCGGGATTCAGTCGGTCTCGACCGGCAGCCTTGGAAACTCGGGCATCGGCTTCCTCAACTCGCTGGGCAGCGGTGGAACTAACTCGCTCAGCGCCGCCGATCTGACCGGTGCTCAGAACATCGTCAGCAATGCGATTACTCAGGTCGCCAGCCTTCGCGGCCGCTTGGGTGCCTTCCAGACTTTCACACTCGGTTCCACGATCAGCAGCTTGAACGTGGCTTTCGAGAACGTGTCGTCTTCGGAAAGCGCGATCGCGGATACCAACTTTGCCTCGGAAACGGCAAACCTGACCCGCGCCCAGATCCTTCAGCAGTCGGCGTCGACCGTGCTGTCGCAGGCCAATGCGTCTCCCAAGATCGCGTTGTCCCTGCTTCAGAACGCTTAATTGAGCTGAACCCTTAGCGGGCCGAAAGGCGGAGTTGCCTTTCGAAACTTTCCCACAAGTCCAAAGCACCCCCGGAATCACAACCTCCGGGGGTGCTTGTTTTCGTGAAAAAAGGGTCAAAGTCCGGGAAAAAATTCTGATCTCCGCGCGATCTTTTGGCTCGGACCGTGCGTATCATTGTCGTGATGATCAGAGGCCCCGATGACCCTGATTATCCGCGAAACAATGCGGCGGCGGCGAAGTGACTTTCGACGCCACCGTGCAAGCCTCCTTCCCTGGGCGACGTGGTGTGCCGAGAGCACCACGCCGCCTTTTTATTGCGCTTTTCAAGTGACATATGAGGCGCTATTTCGATGTGCCGACCGCCGGGGTCGCTTGTGCATTTGCGTAAGAAAGTGCGAACTCGCTTGCGCGAAGCCGCAAGCGGCGATCCATCGGATCGCGTCCATTTATCGCTGATTGTGCGGTGCGCGCTTCACCGATATGCTTACGCCCCGAACCACCGGGAGCACGCAGCCTTATGATCGAGAAGATTTTCAAAGCCTACGACGTCCGCGCCACCTACCCCAGTCCGCTCAATGAGGAGATGGCCTGGAAGGTGGGCCACGCCACCGCGCAATATCTCAAGCGAAGCCGCCAAAGCGTGGCATCAGACCAGAAGGTGCAGCGCGAAGACACGATGGTCGTGGGGCACGACATGCGTCCCAGTTCTCCCGAGCTGTCTCGCGCCCTGATCGATGGCATTCGCTCGGTCGGCATGAACGTCATTGACATCGGAATGATCGACACGTCGATGATTTACTTTGCCATCAATCATCTGGACACGGTAGGGGGCATCCAGACCACCGCCTCGCACAATCCGATCCAATACAACGGCTTCAAGATCAGCGGCCCCAAAGCCAAGCCGATCGGCGCTGCCAGCGGACTCGATGACATCAAGCGCATCGCCACCACCCTTCGCGTCGGACAGACCGGCTTGAAGGGAACCATTTCGGAAATGGATCTCTGGAAGGAATATCGCGAGCACGTGCTCAAATTCCTGAACCTTCGCCGGAAGATCAAGGTCGTCATCGACGCCAGCAACGGGATGGCGGGTAAAATGGTGCCGGCCATTTTCGGCGGCGTGCGCAATCTGGAAATCGTGCCGGTACTGTTTGAGATCACCGGGCAGTTCGTTCACGATCCCAATCCTCTTGTCGAGCAGAATCTCCAGATGCTCAAGGACAAGATGGCCCAGGTGAAGCCGGACCTCGGCGTCTGCTTTGATGGCGATGCCGATCGCTGCATGTTTGTCGATGAAAATGGCAAGATGATCGGCTGCGACCTGACCACCGCGCTTCTCGCGCGCGATTTCCTGAAATTGCCGGAGAACCAGGGTTCGACGATCGTCTACGACCTGCGCTCCAGCCACGTGGTGGCCGACGAAGTGCGCGCGGCAGGCGGCGTCCCACGCCGCGAACGCGTGGGGCATGCCTTCATCAAGAAAACGATGGCCGAAACCAAAGCCGTCTTCGGCGGCGAGCTGTCGGGCCATTTCTATTTCCGCGACAACTTCTTTGCCGACTCCGGCCCGATTGCCTTCGCGCGATTGCTATCCGTCCTCTCCGCGCAGTCCGGCCCCCTGAGCCAGCTCATCGCTCCGCTCTATCGATATTCCCAGAGCGGCGAAATCAATTTCCAAGTCGAAGACAAAGACGGCAAAATCCGCGAGCTGGCCGACGCCTATAAGAAAGCCCAGATCGATTACCTCGATGGCGTCACCATCGACAATGGCACCTGGTGGTTCAACGTCCGCAAGAGCAACACCGAGCCGCTGCTGCGATTGAATCTCGAAGCTGAATCACCGCAGATGTTGGAAGAAAAGCTCAAAGAGCTGAAGCGCATCCTGGGCGAGCCGGTGCATGGGCATTAAGCGCCATTGGCGTTATTCGCTGAAAGGTCTTCGCCGGCCGGCGAGGGTGTCCTGAATGTCCGATTTGATTCGGGCAAGGCTTTCTTTGTCGTTGGGCGCGAGTTTCAGATTTGGGTCGCTCTGGGCGGCGTCGATTAGCGTCGTCGCATCGGTCAAGGCCAGGCGATTGATCGGCCTGTCCTGGTTGGCGCCGCCGGCGGTGGCCAGTTCATCGGCGCGATTTCGGATGGCGGCGCTGAGCCCCCGGAAAGCGCTCTCATTTCGGGCCGATTCCTCTCGCGCGAAACGGACTGCCTGGTCATATTCCTTGGCATCAAGTAGGGCCTTCATCAGCTGATTGACCAGCGTCAGCGTGACCTGATTCGGCTGAATCGGCGCGCCCGGCGGCTCGTAGTAATCCAGCGCCTGGTGAAACAGGACTGCCGCTCGCTGGGGATTCTTCAGATCCATGTACGTCTTGCCGGCGGTCTGCTGGTAGCTGGCAACATTGTCGAGCAGATCTTTGCGTTCCGTTGGCGGCGCGGTTTGCGCATCCTGCTGGAGCTTGTTAATCATCGCCTCCAGCACGATGACCTGACGGTCCGGCTGGTTCTGAAGTTTGTCGATCCAGGTCTTAAGAGCCTGCTGGCTCTGAGCTGTGCGGAGCGATCGTTGGAAAACATCCCAAGCCTTGGCGCGCACCCGTTTGTCCAGTTCATTGTCAGTCGATTCCTCATAAATCGGCTGCGCGGTGGTTTCGAAATTTCCGATCTCGCCCAAGCCTTCGATGGCCGCGATTCGCACTTGGGCAGAGTTCTCTGTCTGCAGCTTCTGAGCCATCTGGTAGGCCCAATTGGAATCATGCAGCTCGCCGAGTGCATGAAATGCGGCGACCTTCAGATCGTCGGGACTCTGGCCACTCAGCAGTCTCAAATAATCGTTGGCATACTTTGATTCGCTCAGTGGCCCCATTGCCTGTACATAGATCGCTTGCAACTGCACGCCATCTGGACGATTGGAATTGGCCGCATGCTGGGCGGCATTCCATAATTGCCCGGCGACCTGCGATCGCAATTGCGCATCATCGGCGGCAATTAAATCCAGCGCATCGGCCGTTTTCGACGCCACCGCAAGTGCGATTGCCGGCGAGTTGAGCTTTTGCTCCAAGAAACCCACTGCTCGCTTGTCGCGCAATTGGCCGATCGAAGCGACCAGCACCTGCTCAACTGCCGGGTCCGGTTCCTGAGCCGCCTGGGTAATCAATACGGGAAGCGCACCTTCGATATTAAGCTTGGCGAGCGTCTCGGCAGCGCGTTGGCGAACGGTGGGATCGCTGTCACCGACCAGCTCTTTGATTTTCGCGTGCGCCTCGATCGTCGGATAAGTCTGGCCGCCGAGGAAAGCGTTGCTCACCAGATCGATGCCATTGGCGCGGAGCGCGGGATCGCTGCTGTTGAGGTATTGGAGGATCAGCGATTTGACGGCGACTTCGTCTTTTCGCTGCTGGGCATCGGCATAGAGCTTGTCGAGAATCGCCTTGAGGGCGGCTTCGGTGCCGGTGGCGGATCGCAATTGCGATTCCTGGTGAGCCGAACGACTCTGAAGCACCTGTTCGCGCCAGGCAATGTCGTTCAGGCCTTGGTGTTGGGCGCTCCATTGTCGCCAGCCCTGATCGTTGTGATTCAGATCGGCCCGGCCGGTCATCTGCACGAGCGCATCATTAGCGGCCAAGCCGACAGATCGCGGGTCATTCAGTAATCCGACAAGCGTGTTAGCAACCGTCTGATTGACCACATTGCCCAGGGCGCGAATGGCCGAGTCGCGAATTGCCGGCGGAAGCGCTGAATCCTGCGCAACGGCCAGCAGCCTTTGCTGAGCCTGCAGATTACCGGTGGCGGCAAAGCGACCTAGTGCCGCCGCAGCACCTTCGGCCACAGTGCGATTGCCCATCAGGCTCGCCATCGGCTCTTCAAAGCGAGGTTCCGGATCAGGGGCATCGGCCAGCGCGCGGGCCATAGAAAGCTTTGCCGGGTCCAACGCATTTCCCGGACTGGCCAATACCTGCGTGAGAATCGCGTCGGCATCCGAAGTATGGCGCGAAACCAATCGCCGCGCAGCTTCGTCGCGGTTGGTTGTGGTGGAATTGGCGCTGGTCAGGTCGGCTTTGAGGTGATCAAGGTTCTCGTGAACAAGTTGATCCGGGGGAGGCAAAGTCGAATCGGCGGAGTATGCGCGGGGCGCGATGGCCAGCAGAATTGCTGTGACCACCGTGCTGACCCACCGGACTTTCGCCACCGTCGAACCCCGTCTTTCCATCACCCCGTCGCGCCACTGAATTCTCGTCCGCTCCGACGATTGAAGCGCCTGCCATGCTCCGCCTTTGCATTCATCGTCGCGGGGGCCAAACTTACCGTATTCTACGCTTGCGCAAAAGCACTTCAGCGCGACGACACAGGGAAGGTCTGCATCGGTCGTGCGAGATGGAACGGCTCGACCCGCCCGCGGGCTAATCCAACGTCCTGTAAACTCCCGACGGATGCCCCAGCAAAATAAGAAAAAACATTCTCCAGAATGCGTGCAATGGACTTGCCAACGAATTAGCCCGACGTGTAAATTGGACGCGTCACTGGGACAATTTTCGCGTCGGCTTGCCTTAATAGCGATCGCCATGAATCAATGGGACGACGCAGAGCGACGGGTGGAACGAGCGCAGGAGCTGTTCGAACAGCGACGCTGGGCGGAGGCTCTTGAGGAACTCCGCGCCGCCACCTCCATCAACCCCTACAACGGCGGGTGGTTCTTCAACATCGGCCTCACGCTCGATGAAATGGAGCGCTACGACGAGGCGATCGAAGCTTACCGCCGGGCCATCGATATCGACGCCAATGATCTTCAAGCCCTTCAGCATCTGGGCATCGATCTGCATCGCATCGGCAATCTTTCCGAAGCCTTGAGCACTTTCGAAAAGATGGAATCGATCGACTCATCCCACGAGTCGTCCTATTGCCATCGCATCATCACCTACAGCGATCTGGGCGAGCATGAGAAGGCCGAGGAGATGTTCTACCTCGCCCGGCTCTATAAAGAGCATTGCCCGCACTGCTACTACAACATGGGTTGCAGCCTGCGCGATCGCGGGCAGTTCGATAAAGCGATCTACTGCTGGCAGAAGGTGCTGGATCTGGATGAAAATTATCCCGAAGTCCAGATCCGCATTGCCGAGGCCTATTGGGGCAAGGGCGAACTGGAAGCCGCCCGACAGCATTATGTGATCGGCCTGCGCCAGGATCCCGGCAACACCGACACGCTCCTCGACCTCGGCGATCTTCTGAGCGAAATGGGTCGCGTCGATGATGCCGGCGAGAAATATCGCCAGGCAATCGAATTGGCTCCAGATGAGCCGGCCCCGCATTTCTGCCACGGCCAGTGGCTGCTTCGCCTCGAGCGGAACGCCGAGGCGGCCGACACCTTCGCCCGCGTGCTCCATCTCGATCCAACCTATCCCGGCGCGCATCTTCGGCTCGGCGAGCTCTATTATCGCCAGCGCGATCTGGCTCAATCTCGCAAGCATCTGCGGGCCGAGTTACTTCTGCGGCCGCAGGATGCCCAGTTGCTGCGCGACTTGTCTAATTTGTTAACCGACACCGGCCAGCATCGTGCCGCCGTCGCCTGCCTGAAGCGGCTCGTGCAGATCGATCCCAAAAATGTCGGCGCCTGGCAGAACCTGTCGGTTGCGCAATTCATGACCGGCCGCTACGACGATGGCATCGAAACCTGCCGCGAAGCGCTCCAACTTGAGCCGCGCAGCGTTCTTTGCCATTACAATCTGGCCCTGGCTCACGAGCATCTCCGCCGATTCGACGATGCCCTGAAGTGGGTCCGTCGCGGCCTCGAGATCGAGCCCAAGGATCTCTCCCTCCAGGCCCTCGAATTCCGCATTCATGTCCTTCGGCTCCATGCCGGCCTGATGCGAGTCCTTCGCCGGCTCCTGCCTTGGCGGTCAAAAAATCTCACCCGCGAAAGCTAAACATTCATAAATGTGCGATGCCGTGAACCGAATGTCGGACGGCTGACTTGGGCAGTGGGGTGCTTTCTACGCATATCATCGATTGGAAATCGAGGATAATCGTTTGGGCAAATCTTCACGAATGCGACGGGTACTGAGCGGGCTGTTTTGCGGAGCACTGCTGGTGGCGGCGCTGGGCGCGGCCGTGTTATGGGCGCGCAGCTACAGCCATTGCGATGTGCTCTGGCATCAGCGGGGGCCGAGGGATCGATTGGAAGTCACGTCGGAATTTGGACTGATTGTTATTGAATGGGAGGGGTCGCTGAGGACTGTACCTAAAGCCGACTGGGTTTATTTTGACAAGCCGCTGCCGCGCCGGTGGCAAAAGGTGCGGGGGCCGCTGGGATTTAGTGCTTATCATGAGAGCGTGCGGCATTATCTGCTGGCGGCGCCGACGCCGGTGTGGGGAGTGACGCTGCCGCATCTGTTTCTGGTTATTCTGCTGGCGATGCCGGGGGTCGCGTGGCTGGTGCGAAGGCGGCGGGAAATTGTGCGGCAAATCCGCGGGCGAGGGGGGCTTTGCCGGCAATGCGGGTATGATCTGCGCGGCAGCACGAGCGGCATCTGCCCCGAGTGCGGGACGCCATCGGCCGCGGCGCCAACAGTGTAAGCGGGCCAGTTTTGAGGAATTCACGGATGAATGCTCAAAGAAATGACCATTTCGATGAAAGCGATCTTCGCGCGATGCGGGCACTTTCGCCTCGGCGCAAAAGCACCAGTGCCACGAGTGCAGAAGCTCTGGTGGCCGAGCAGCTCGAGCATTATCACATCGACCCGGCCAGCGAATGGGGGCAAACGCTGTCGCGGATCGTCGAGCGGCTGTACGAGTGCAGTGTCGATTTGAATCGGCTCTGGCATCTGACCGCGCAGACGATCGATTCGCTGGATCGCAGCGATCGCGTGGCTTATTTCAACGCCAAGAAATTCCTGGCCTTTCAAATCGCCAAGCTGCTGGACACGCTGCAAAACCCGCTTCGAAGGACCTATCAATCGCTGGGCCTGAGCCTGAGCACGCAGGCGGCCAAGGGGCCGTATGCGATGTTCGATAATGTGTCGGCGATCTTCTCGGCGACGCCGGTCATCGCACGAACGGCGACGTACGTTTACGCGTGTGCGGAATGGGTGGCCGAGGCGTTTGAGGGAAAGGAATTTCTCGAGCAGATTTATTCGAGACTCCTGAATCCGACTTCGCTTTCGCTGGCAAATTATATTGTCGATCTGGAAGCGGGGCCTTACGCCCGCGAATACCTGGCATGGAACTTCAACAGCGGGATGGCCGCCATCGATGCGGCGTTGGCCCACGTGCTGGGGCAGGGGGATTTACTGATTTCCGCACGTTCGATTTACGGCGGGGCACATCAGCTTATTCATGACTGGTATGCGAAGCCGGCCAATCTTGGCATCGCGGTCGAATATTTTGACGGATATGGCGCGGATGATTTTGCGCGATGTTTGGAGCGGGTTGAGCGCGATCATCGCGATCGGCTGTCGCCTGCATCGGGAGCGCCCAAGGAGGCTTACGTTTATCTGGAATCGCCATGCAATCCTCAAGGCTATGTGCTGGATGTGCCGGGCATTTGTGCCAAAGCGCATGAGCGCGGGTTTCGCGTGCTGCTGGATGCGACGGTGGGCACGCCTTTCTTATGTCGGCCTTTGCAGCGCAGCGATCCGCGCGAGCGGCCGGATTTTGTGATTCACAGCTACACCAAGGACCTGACCGGCACCGGCTCGGCCATCGCCGGCGTCGTCATCGGGCGCAATGAGGACATGTTCATTCCCAAGGGGCAATCGGTCGGCAACCGCTCCTGGCAGCAGAGCATGTTCTGGAATGTCTATTACGTGAAAGGCGCATTTCTCAATGCAGATGCGGCGTTCGAGGTGCTTCAGGGGATCCGCACGCTCGATGTGCGCATGATCACCAAGTGCATCAACACGATCATCCTCGCGCGATTTTTTGCCTCGCATCCGCAGATCAAGGTGCATTGCGCCGCGTTGGAAAATGATCCGAACCATGCGACCTGCCAGCGGCTGATGTTTCTGGGCCTGCCGGCGCCGCTGTTTACGATCGATATGCCGACGCTTCCACGCCAGACATTCCAGCGGTTCTTCGACAGCCTGGATCCGACGTTCGCTCACATGATCAGCCTTGGGCAATCCAATACGATTGTGAGCTGTCCGGGATTGACGACCCATTCGGAATTGAACGAGGAATCGCAACGGCAGGCGGGTATTACGCCTTCGACCATTCGGCTGGCGGTCGGCGATGAAGACGCGCACGATCTTTTGGCGCATCTGATCGCGGCAGCGCGCGCGGCAATAGATCCGGATGTTCCCGGATTTTCATCACAATGGATGTCGGCGGGCCAGGCCGATCAATTAATTCACGATTGCTATCTGGATGTTCATCGGCGGTATATCGAGTCGAAACCGCCTTTGGCAGGGGGTTCGGGCTCGGTTTGACTTGGGGCGGCTCAAAAGCCGATAAGAATGGTTGGCGCTCAGGGTGCGCATCGAAATCGCAGACCTTTATCTGCCTGTTGGCGTAGGAAACGGTATGAAAGCTCGCGTTTTGTCGGCGGCGGTGTTGCTGATGTCGATCAGCGCCATCGCGCAAACATCCGGTCCAGCAACGCAGCCTGCTTCGGATCAAGGCGGTAAGAAGGCCGTCACGACTCAGACATCGCCTGACCAGGTGCTGGATGATCTGCTCAAGCCACCGGCCGATTCATCGCCGCCGCTGACCAGACCATCGACCGGCGTCGATGTGGACAAGACCAGCGGTCGCGGAGCGATTACTCCGTCGGCGCCGGTGGTTCATCTGCTACCGGAAGGGTCTTACATTATCGATCGAGTCGCGCGGCTCGGGCACAGCAACGACGGGCTGCAATCGGAACTGGTGTTTGAATCGGATGGCAAGACATTGCGCGATCCGCCGATGATTATCCTGCCGAACATGCGCCTGACCATGATGGAAAATGCAATAGCCCAGCAGAATCGCGATTTGAAATTCCGCGTCACCGGAATGGTGACCGAATATCACGGGCGAAATTACATTTTGCTTGAAAAGGTCAGTGTGATGACGCCCGATGCGCAGGAATTTTGAAAACGAAGAGTTGCTCTAGATACCAAGTTTAGCGGTCGCGCAAGCGCGACCGCTAAACATTCTTATCTACGCGATTATCTCTCCGCGCCGACCCACTTGGATCATCTGACCGTCATCCGCGCATAGCGCAGTCAATCTTCCCTCCGGAACCAGTGCGGCCGCGGTGTCCAAAAGCACGATGCTCGGCCCCGTGAGCGGCAGCGGTTTCTCATGACCGCGATAATTCAGCACCGGCGTATGCCCGAAATAGCCGGTCCGTTTCCAACGCTTATGGCGATGAATTTCTTCGCCGCTGTAGCGCCCCCAGATGATCTGATGCCGAAGATGAGCCTCGCTTTTCAATCGCGATTCAATTGAAGGCGCTATATCGGATTCATCGACATTCCACATGGCATGCGCGACGAAGATGTCCGGATGTTCCACCACGGCCGGTAGATCTTTGATGAACCGCCGATGCCGATCCGGCACGCAGCGCAACATCTGGGTAAGCTTTTCAAAATTGGGATGAGTCTGGAGCCATTGCAGCTCAGCCAGGTCTGCGCCGTAAGAAACCAGCGTCTGATCGAGGCCAAACTGCATGAACCAGGTGAAGGCCGCCAATGAATCGATGTCATCAGGCGAGCTGCTGAAACTTTGGGAATGGAGAATCAGGTCGAAAATGTCATCGTGATTGCCACGGACGAAGCTGGCGCGAGGAAGCGCCAGCAGGCGATCGATGACCTTTCGCGAATCGGGGCCGCGATTGACATAATCGCCGACGAAAATCAGGTGTGGGGAATGATCCTGTCGCTCGATTTGATTGATCAGTGCATCGAGCGCGACGAACATGCCGTGGATGTCGCCAATGATCCATCGCATGGGTCCGCTTGCGAATCATACGCACGATTGCAATCACTACATAGCACCTGCCCGACATCGCCCGCAAAAGACTATGATGGAATCTAAATAACCGAAGGAGGTCTCATGCCTGAAGCATCCAAATCCAGCGATCTGGTGCACAAGAGCTGCAAGGCTTGCGAGGGAAAAGTCGCGAAGCTGAGCGATCAGCAAGTGGCGTCGCTCTCAAAACAGGTCCCGCAATGGGAGCGGGCCGGTGGCGAGATT
>JACZCU010133792.1_pt1 | contig 14474 bp, 12 predicted proteins | sample 8641851 | NCBI WGS metagenome assembly JACZCU01 (sample SAMN15324605, study PRJNA640507) | soil metagenome | isolation source: monocropping sugarcane control | place: China: Luxin town, Laibin City, Guangxi Province | collected 2019-07-25 | depth 10cm m | reverse complement strand
CCGCCGGGGGACAAAGACGACGACAATACCGATTCAGATCACTGACCTTTTTCATGGGCGATAATTTGGAACCCATCGAGTTGGCCGACGAAGCCACGGGCGGTTTGCCTGTCGCCGATCGTCGTCCGCGCATGCCCGAGCCACTGCCGGTTCGGCTCGTCGTAATCGATGATGTACATCTGACCACACCTGCAGGAAATGAACAGCTTCTCGATGAATTCTTCGTCGATCTGCTGGGTTTTGAGCGGGACGAAGATCATTCCAAAATCAGCTATCGCGCTGACAATGCACGCATCGAGTTTGATGTGTTGGAAGTTCCCGCCTGCCGAGTCAATTACCGTCCTGTTCAAATCGAAGTGCCCTCGTTGATCGAAATGGAGCTGAAGCTGATCGAGGCGGAGCTCGAGTTCACTCGGCAAAGGGGCTTATCGCTTGGGCAGGATTCGCTTCTGCTCTTGGACCCCGCGGGCAACTGGATCGAGATTCTCGAAGCACGGGTTGTGTGGTAGCCGGCAAGCCCATCATCGGAATCACCGGGGGCATTGGAAGCGGCAAGAGTTTTGTCGCGCATTTATTCGGCGAGCTCGGATGCCATGTCATTGATTCTGATGCCCGCGCCCGCACTGCCTTTAGCGATCCGCAAATACGTCAGACGCTACGGGAATGGTGGGGCGATCAGATATTTCTTCCCGATGGCGGCGTGGATCGTGCAGGGATTGCGCGTAAGGTTTTTGGCGATCCCAACGCTCGTCGCCGTCTTGAGGGGCTTATTCACCCCTGGATTGAAAAGAACCGCCTGTCGGAAATGAGACAATTTGCTTCCGATCCGAAGGTACTTGCCTTTATTTGGGACGCGCCCCTACTATTTGAAGCGGGTTCGGTTAAGCAATGTGACGCGGTGGTGTTTGTAGAAGCACCGTTGCAATTGCGATCCGAGCGCGTCGGCCGATCGCGCGGGTGGGGACCCGATGAACTCGACCGACGCGAAAATTCACAATGGCCTCTGGACAAGAAACGTGAATTATCCGATTATGTCGTGAACAATACTGCCGACGCGGCTCAGGTCCGCGATCAAGTCCGGGAACTTTTCCCCCGAATCCTTGCAGCGATAGCGCAGAGATCGGAAGCCAGTCAGGACGCTCGGGGCCGTCATTCTCGAGGCGGCGCTTCCTGATTCGCTTTTAAAGGACTTATTTAGCCTTGGGCCTCGGCAATCCTCGGCTGGATCAGGCAGGAAACTTGGGTTCGGGCGTTTTACCGAACCGGCTCTTTTTGAAGCATCCGCTTGGGCGCAAGCCATCAATGGAGCGGGGCAACTTAAGAGCGAAGGGCCGAACGTACAGAATATTTCCCCAATGATTTGAGATTGCAGGCGACCAGGCGATTGCCTAGACGGCATTCCAGCAAGGGCATTTCAAAGAGCCCGCGTCCAAGGGGCGCGGGTATCACGAAGCCCGCGGCAAATGGTTGCAATACATGACTTCCACACCTTTTTACTCTTTGGAGGCGTAAGCCCACATGGCCAAGTCACCCCGGACGCGCCGCTCGGCCGCGTCAACCGCTCAGCAAGCCGAGCCAGACGTGCAGGAACAGGCTCAAACCGCACCGGCGGCAACCGCCGTCGAAGCCCCGCCGCCCCCGGCTCCAGCCCGCGCCAGCGAACGCAGCGAAAGCGCTTCTGAATCGTCAGCGCCCGCCGCTGGAGCTCGCGAATCTCGACCCGCGCCGCGTGGTGCGCGGGGCGAAGGCCGCGAGGAACGCGAGAATCGCCCGCCCCAGCAGCGCGACAATCGAGACAACCGTGACAATCGCGACCGACGCGATAATCGCGAACGCAACGAGCCGCGCGAGCGCAGTGAATCGGCCCCCGGCGATGACGTGGCCAGCCTCGACGCCGAGACCAACGCCAAATATGAGCAGGTCAAGGGCGGCAAGCTCTACATCAAAGACCTTCAGCAGATGGACGTGCATCAATTGCACGAGATCGCCAAGCAGGAAGGCATTCCCGATTTCATCGGAATGAAAAAGCAGGACCTGATCTTCCAGATCCTGAGGTCCCGCATCCGCCAGAACGGATTGATGTACGGCGAAGGGGTTCTGGAAATTCTTCCAGATGGATTTGGCTTCCTGCGCAGTCCGGAATTCAATTACCTGCCCGGCCCGGATGACATTTACATCTCGCCGTCGCAGATCCGCCGATTTGGCCTGCGCAATGGCCATGTTGTGCAAGGGCAGATTCGTCCGCCTAAGGAATCGGAGCGATATTTTGCCCTACTGCGGGTTGAGGCCATCAATGGCGAAGACCCCGAGCGTATCACCGACACCGGCAACTTCGAAGACCTGACGCCGCTGCATCCCAATCGGCGGATCATCCTCGAGACCGGCCCCAAAGAGATCAACATGCGGATCGTCGATCTGGTCACGCCGATCGGCATGGGCCAGCGTATGCTGATCGTCGCGCCGCCGCGAACCGGTAAGACGGTTCTCCTCCAGAAAATCGCCAACTCAATCAGCGCGAACCATCCCGATGCCGTGTTGATCATTCTGCTGATCGACGAGCGCCCCGAAGAAGTGACCGACATGGAGCGCAACACCAAAGCCGAAGTCGTCAGCTCGACCTTCGACGAGCCGGCCTCGCGTCACGTGCAGGTGGCGGAGATGGTGATCGAAAAGGCCAAGCGCTATGTCGAGTTCGGGCGGGATGTCATCATCCTTCTCGACTCGATCACCCGTCTGGCTCGCGCCTACAACACCGAAGTGCCGCACTCGGGCAAGATTCTGTCCGGCGGTGTGGACGCCAACGCGCTCCAGAAGCCCAAGCGCTTTTTCGGCGCAGCCCGTAACATTGAAGAGGGTGGCAGCCTGACGATCCTGGCCACCGCGCTGATCGATACCGGCTCAAAGATGGACGAAGTCATCTTTGAAGAGTTCAAGGGCACCGGCAATGCCGAGTTGCACCTAGATCGCCGGCTGGTCGATCGCCGCGTCTACCCGGCCATCGACGTCAATTCTTCCGGCACCCGCCGCGAAGAACTGCTGCTGGACCCCAAGGAACTGGAACTGGTTTACCGCCTGCGGCGGGTTCTGTCCGACATGAACCCCGTCGAAGGGATCGAGCTGCTCAAGGGCCGCCTCGAAAAGGTGCCGAGCAATGCTCAGTTTCTGATGTCGATGAACTTAGATTAGTTGACTGGTGTCGACTTTGTTTTGAATTTCAACGCCCCTGCACGAGACCCCGTGCAGGGGCGTTTTCGTTGCCGGTAAGTGCTATCTGAGATAAATCCGTTCGTTGACTTGTATTGCGCCGCTTCGTAGAGTCGGTTTGGCGGCTGAAGCCGCTGCGCGCAAAGACTGACGCTGGAGGTTGCCTATGAATAAACGCGGGGTTTCTTCCTTCGTCTGGTATTTGATTGCGATCGTCTTCTCGCTGGCTGTGTTTGGCGTCGGCATTTATCTGGTCGTGAAGCCTCCATACACATGGGCGATGCTGGCGGCTGGATGCGCATGTCTAGTGGCCGTCGGCGTCTCGCTTCCCATTGCATTTATTGTGCAGTCGCAGAACGCGATGGACCGGGAAGAAATCTATCGGCCTGTGACCGAGCGGCTTGATCAAATCGCATTGCTCCTCAACTTGATCAATGAGCAGGCACAATTGAGCGATCGAGCGAAGATGGTTGCCTTCCGCGAGAAGGATCGCGAGGCACTCCGCCGGGCCGTGCAGGAAGAAACCGGCCGGCAGGATTGGGAAGCGGCGATGTCATTGACTGATGAGATCGAACGGGCATTTGGTTACAAGCTGGAAGCCGACCGGTTGCGTGCCGACATCAGCGCCAAACAGCTTGAGGCTGAGAAGAAGGTGATTGCCGAAGCGGTGGCGGTCATCGACAAGCACACGCGCGTCGAGCAATGGAATCAGGCGATCCGCGAAGCGGAGAAGCTGATTCAGGAGCTGCCGCATAACGAACAGGTAAAGAATCTGCCGCTGGAGATCGACGTACGTAGGCAAACAGTGAAGAAGCAGCTTCGCGGGCAATGGGATGAGGCGGTCGCCCGCCACGATGTGGACGGGAGCATCGAAATCCTCAAACGGCTCGATCCCTATCTGACGCCCGCGGAAGCCGAGGCAATGCAGGAAACGGCGCGCGGGATCTTCAAGGAAAAGCTCAACAACCTGTCGGCGATGTTTGGCGCGGCGGTTCACGAAGAACGGTGGCGCGACGCCGCCCAGATTGGCGAAGCGATCATTACTGATTTCCCGAACTCGCGCATCGCGCAGGAGATTCGAGACAACCTCCCGACGCTTCGGCAGCGCGCGGGCGAGCCGGCGACGGCGAACGCCTGATCGTCGAGAGGTCCTCCACTTTTCACATCCGTTGAGACATGCCCGAAGCGGTAATCATCGGTGCGGGACCGGCGGGGAGCATCGCCGGTCTTATTCTGGCGCGCGCTGGCTGGAATATTACGATCGTCGAGCAGCATCGATTCCCCCGAAACAAAGTCTGCGGAGAGTGTCTGAGCGCACTGGGTATCTCGGTGCTCGAACGCCTTGGGATGCGTGACACAATCGGCGCGCGGGCCATTCCCTCTCCCGGTACTCCGGGGGAGGGTGAGGGAGGGGGCGATCCGTCGGTATCCGCCCCCTCCCCAGCCCTCCCCCGGAGTACCGAGGGAGGGGGACAAAAGTACCCGCCGATTGCGCGATCCGCACATCGCCTCGGGCTCCGCGACAGTTTCGGTACATTCAGCCCGGCAACCTTGCATCGCGTCTGCCTGCATCCATCGAATGGCAACTCATTGCAGATCGAGCTTCCCAAGCCGATGTGGGGCATTTCGCGCAGCCGACTGGATCGATATCTGCTCGACCAAGCCGTGCGAGCGGGGGATCAATTGCTCCAGCCCTGCCGCTATGAAGGAATTGAAGGATCCGATTCTCAATCTCTTCGCGTGAAGCTGCGCGATCTAGAAGCCAACGAAATCCGAACGATCGAGACGCCCTGGTTGATCATCGCAGATGGCAAATCCACGTTTTCCAGCCGCGGTCGAAGCTCTTCGAGTGATTTGGGAATTAAGTGCCACTGGAGCGGAATCGTCGGACCGTGCGATGCGATTGAGCTGTTTGGGTGTCACGGAGCTTATGGCGGTTTAGCGCCGATCGAGAACGGCCGATGGAACGCCGCCTTCAGCGTGCCAACCGTAATGGCCAGAAAATCCGGCGGCGACCTACAACAAGTTTTCGAGCGGCTGCTGGCGGACAACCCGGCGATGCAGCTTCGGTTTGCAGGCGCTCGTCGTATTGGCGATTGGCTGGCTTCTCCGCTGCCGCGGTTTGCAGTGCGGCGCGACTGGCCGACACGGACGATTCTGCTTGGCAATGCCGTGGCAGCGATAGAGCCTATAGGAGGCGAGGGGATGGGACTGGCGATGCGCAGCGCGGAGATCGCCGCTGAAATGATGATCCACGCCAAAGGCGTTTGGAATGCGCGCATTGCCGCCGAACTTCAGCGCCGATTCATGTCGCTCTGGCAGGTACGCCTGCTTGCGTGTCGGGCAGGCGGTGTCGTCGCTTCCAGCCCGCGTTTGGCGAAAGTTGTTTCGCCCTGGCTTCGGCACAATCGTCCCGTCGCACAGGCTGTTTTGAATTGGGCCGGCAAATAAATCAGTAATCGAAGCAGACGATTTCGTGACCATTGTGCATTTCGGGAACAACGACTGAAACCGACTCATTCTTTCGAATGATCTCCAGCCCTTTTTTGGACAACGGCATTGACGCCCGGCGAATCGCCTGCGGAACGCGAAGCGTCACTGGCACATCAAACAGCGGCGGGAAATCCTCTATCACCAGGCATCGGCCGCGCTGCAGCGGCGGACTGTAAAGCAGATGTACAACGTATCGCCGCTTTTGCGGCTGATGCAGCAGACTCGCCCGTCCGGCGCTGGGCAAGGGCGTTTCCAGAATCTGCTTCCTGTAGATTCGACCAAGGGCGGAAACGAACAGATCGCGATGAACTCGCGCGCCGTGATCGCAATACATCTGCCCGAGCGGCGAGGCGCAATAGACGATTCTTCCTTTCTGAATCACTGCCGAATGACCGCCGGGCGAAAGTTGGTTGGGCGTATTCATGTGGGAGCAGTAACGCCCATACGTCCGGCTGAAATAGGGCTCGAAAATGGCTGCAAGAGACTGGCCATCGGTCACTTCAATGCGCGGCGCGGGAGTGTAGTTCAGCACCGGCGATGCCACATCAATCAAATCGGTTTTGGTGTAATCGCAATCGAATCGAGCCGGACCAAGATATTTCCCGCCGACGTCAAACAGCAGCTTCTTCTTCGATCGATCGAATGCGCTATACCCGAGAATCAGCAGTGACCCGCCCTGGCTCACAAACTCACGAAGTCGAGCAGCTTCGATGTCGTCCAGAAATGCATCGCCGGTCAGGATGATTGCATCGAAGTGATCGAGATCGGTCTCATGCCGAACGGCTTCGAAGTCGATCTGCTGTTCCAGCAGCATCCGCGCGACACCTTCATCGTGCGCATGACGGCCACTGACATAGACGCCGAGATTGGAAAAGGGCTTTGCACCAATGCCGTAAGACTCGATCCGTTTAACATATTTGTAGGCTTTTCCGATTCCGCGATAGGTTTCCAGATCCATCTTTCCATTGGGATGAAGCTGATCTCCGAAACTGCATCCAGCGCCGAAAGCGACCATGCAGGCGGCTTCGAATCGCATGGCGTCAGGGTGTTTGAATCCGCCGAACTCGCCCCATTGCGTGTGGAATTTGCCGCTCATGGCGAGCGTCGGCTTTCCCATCGCTGAAAAGAGCTTGCCGCGTAATGGGAGCTTGTCGTACCCGCCCCAGGTTGTGGGCAGATCTTCCAATTCAAAGTGCGTATTGAATGCAGCGAATTCGTGAGGCGAATGGAGCTTGGTTGTGCCGTTGTAGAAGATTGTGGCGCTGCGATGGAGGCCATGAATGATAGCGTTGCAGTCGGACATGAGCCGGACCCAAGTCTGAATGGCATGAGTGCGCGCATCGCTGTCACTATCCGGATTGAGCCCATCGGCCTTCATTCCCTTCACGCAGGCTTCGCACCAGCAGGGGGGTGAAACATCACAAATATCGTAGAAGAAACCATCCACCGGGAACTTTCGGCAGATTTCTTCGGTCTGCCGAAGGATCAAAGCGCGATAGCCGGTGCCAGGGCAGAGGAAGACCCAGGAAGTTGCGGGTTTGGGATCATCGGGACGGGCGCTCAAATCGAAATTATGCGCGGCGATCGCGCCGTCGCGACGCCTGACTGTCCACTCCGGATGTTGCTCAGCATCATGCGCCGACCAGCCGACCGTGTAATAGATCGGCGCGCGAATTCCAATTTCATGGCAGGCCTCGATCTGCTGCCTGAGCAAGTCGATCTTGAGATTCGGATGCCGCTTGCCAACGCGCGTCGGATAGTAAGACCAGCCGTGATGACATTTGGCAAAGACGGTTACGGAATTCACGTTCCCAAGCTTGAGAGCTTTTTGAAAGTCGGCTTTAGCGAAGTCCGCGCCAACGTCGCGAATATGTTCGCTGGTGTGAAAATCGAGATGGACCTGCCGCGCGGGTAACTTCTGCATCTGGGCTCCCGTAAAAGGCGAAGACGCCGGTTATCGAGCGCTATGGCGTGAATTTCAATCCGGCAGCCTGTAAAGTAATCATTCAAATCCAACGAGAAGGAGCGCACATGACGCAGTCGAACTATCCGCCGAACATGCCACCAGGGATACCGCCTTCGATGCCCGGTGGTCAAATGCAATATCAACCGACAGGCGGCACCAATGGCTTTGCCGTCGCCAGCCTGATTTGTTCGATCGTTGGATTCTGCGCCGTCTTCATCGGCGGCTTACTTGGGATTCTGTTTGGAGTCCTTGGCATCAGCAAGGCCAATAAGACAAACGGCCGCGGGAAGGGCATGGCGATTGCCGGAATTGTGATCGGCATCATTACGCTCATCACGTCCGGCCTGATTGTCGCGGGTGGTTACAGTGCTTACTTTTTCGGTAAGAAGATCGCCACTTCGTTCATGACGACGCCACAGGAATACATCCAGGATCTGAGCGAAGGCAAGATTGACGAAGCCCAGGCAATGACCACTGGATTGGCGCACGATGAAATTCAGGCTCAAAGCACCGATCTCAAAGCACTGGGCGCATTCCAGAGGATCAATGTCACCAAGGCCGATTCCAACCAGAGAACGACAAATGGCACATCCAAAGCCGAAGTCGAGCTGACCGGAACCGCGTACTTCGCCAACGGGAACAAAACGTTTCACATGACGATGACCTATTCGCCTTCGGGCTCAAAAATCACCAAAGCATCGTTTGAATGAGCGAAGTCCGGTGACTTCAAGATGTGAACGCCGGTTTATAAAACCATTTGTGGTAGGTCAGCTCAAGTGATCGGGTGACAAAGCCCAATCGCTGATAGAGCCGCTGTGCAGCCACGTTGCGCCCCTGCGTGACGACCGTGATGTTTGAAGCATTTTGGTCGGCAAACCAGTTCATCGCCTGGCGAATCAGTGCGCTGCCTGTGCCTCGCCCGCGCGCCGAATCGGCCACCGCGATCAGGCCGATGTTTCCCACCTGATCGGATTTGTTGATTTTGCAGGTGACGTATCCGCAGGCTTTGCCCTTATTTTCCGCCACCCAGACAGCATCTGCGGAGCCGGTGCAGCTCTTTTCGATCCAGATTGAATAGAGTCGGCTGCATCGTTCGCGACTAAAGCGCTGATCAAAATAGAAGCGCGTGTCCTGATGGCTGTTCGACGCGATGGCCATCAGCTCAGCAAGATCTTCGGGCCGCGCCGGACGAATGCCAGGCTGGTTTTCCGACCGCCAGTTAGCTCGGTCGCGGTTTTCGAAGGTCATCCGCAAATCCGTCAGCTCATATCCGCTTCGCGCGGCGACCTGCGTCGTCACGGGGTCATCGCCCCGCGAAGAGAAATAAAGACAGGCGATCCGGTTCTCCCGGCACCAGTCATCAATCTGAGTGTTGAATTTGTCGGTAAGCTGATCGCCCAGGACCTTTGCCACAGGAAATCCGAAAAACTCGGTATCCCATGGAAGCAGTTGGCAGGGCGGGTCGGAAGTCATGGCAAGCCTGCGCCAATTTCGCTGCGCTCAGAGTTCATCACCCGCGGCTCAGGCAATCCGACCGAGTGTCGAACGGTGTACGCCGGCCGCTCCATCGAACGGACATGCATGCGCGCCAGGTATTCGCCAATGATGCCCAGGGCAAACATCTGCGCTCCGGAAAAGATGGCGATGATCGACGCCAGGAATGCAAACCCGGCAACATGCTCGCCCGACAATATGTAACGCCCCAGCACATACGCCAGCACCGCCATGCCAAACACCGCGAAAGAGAACCCAAGCAATCCCGCCAGTTGCAGCGGCATGATGCTGAAGCCGGTCATCATGTTCAGGGCGTGGGTGATGAGCTTGCGGACCGTGTAATTCGACCGACCGATCTGCCGAGGCTCGTGACGGACGGTGATAGCCGAAAACTTAGTCGTTCCCCAGGTCAGCAGCACATCAATCGAAACGTAGGGACTTTTGTAATCCAGAAACGCCTGGCGGATTTCCGTGCGGAAGGCGCGAAATGCACTGACCCGCCTTGCGGTTGATGCGCCCATCGCGCCCTGCAAAACCATCTTGGTAATTTGCGAAGCAAGGTCGCGCAGCAGGCCGTGCTGCCCGCTTTCGGGTGTGCCATAGACAACGTCGTTCCCCGCTGCCAGGACTTCCAGAAGCTTGGGAATCTCTTCAGGCGGATTCTGCAGATCGTCGTCGATGGTGACGGCCGTCGTATATGAGGCTGCACGAATCGCGCACAACAGTGCGTTATGCTGGCCATGATTGCGCATCAGATCGATGCCACGCACCCAGGAGTTGCGGGCGCAAAGTTGCCCAATAACTTCCCAGCTTTTATCGCGACTGCCATCGTTGACGAGGATCAACTCGTACGGCTGGTCGGTCGCTTCGAGCACCGGCTCCAACCGCTCGACCAGCAGCGGCAGGCTCTCCTGGCTGTTGTAAACCGGGACGATGACGGACAAACCATGCGACAAATTGGAATCAGCAGTAGTCATGCGGAGAAGTGCCGCATCTTAATGCGTGCGAATCAGGATGGCAAAACGGTGGTTCAGTCAGAGAACGTATGTTCCTGGACCTGGCCATTCAGCAGTGCATTGAGAATGGTTTGCGGATCGGTGTTCTGCGGGCCGATGCACCCAGCCAGTTCAGCGCCAATTCGGTAGATCCCAGCCTCAAGCTCCCGTGAGTAGCGCACGGTATAGACCAGAAGCGCAACTGTTTTGACTCTGACCTTCAATAGGAATTGTTCGCCCGGCGGGAAGCTTCGAGTGGAAAGGATGCCGATTCCGCTGGCCGAGCAATCGACCAGCCGAGCCTTTCGGAACTTTCCAGAAGCCAGCGTCCCGCAGGGCATGATGACCACTTCACAGGAAACGCGCCGATCCAGACGTTTGTCAGACTCGACAGCCGCCGTCGAACCGCTTTCGGCCGATAAGTGCGAGCTTGTTTGTATATCGATGTTTTCCACCAACACTTAGGTCGTCCAATAGGGCATTCCCGTTAAGGCAATCGGCGGAAGGTTGTCCGTTTAAACGGCTATTCGCATTCCGTTTATGACGCCTTTGCAATGTGAAGTGGACACACTAGGCTCTGCAGATTCAGATGATGGAGGAGATAATCCAATGACCGATCCCCGAATCGAAAAACTTGCCGATGTGCTGGTCAATTATTCCTGCGCCGTCAAGGCTGGAGACAACCTGCTGCTGGAAGCGATCGACGTTCCCCATTCATTTACCAAGGCAGTCGTGCAGCGGGTCTTCAAGGCGGGGGGGAGGCCGCTGGTGTTGCTCAAGAGCAACGAAGTCATGCGCGCCTTGATGATGTCGGGAACGCGCGAGCAGTGGGAAACGATTGCTGCCGTCGAACGCGCGCAGATGGAAAAGATGCAGTGTTACATCGGAGCGCGGGGCAATGCGAACGTCTCGGAATTATCGGATGTCCCCTCCGACAAACAGCGAATCTATGAAGAAACCGTTTTCGATAAAGTTCATCGAGAGATTCGCGTGCCCAAGACACGATGGGTTGTGCTTCGATGGCCCAGCCCTTCAATGGCGCAAATGGCCGAGATGAGCACCGAAGCTTTTGAAGAGTTCTTCTTCAATGTCTGCACGCTGGACTACGGAAAGATGAGCAAAGCGATGCAGCCGCTCAAAAGGCTGATGGAGCGGACGGATAAGGTGCGGCTCAAGGGGCCGCGCGATACCGATCTGACGTTCAGCATTAAAGGAATGCCGGCGATTGCCTGCGATGGCCGGGTCAATATTCCCGACGGCGAAGTCTTCACCGCCCCTGTGCGCGACAGCGTCAATGGCGTCATCCGCTATAATTCTCCAACCATCTACCGCGGCGTTACGCACAACGATGTCTGCTTCACCTTCAAAAATGGCAAAATCGTCGAGGCCACCAGCACCGCCACGCAGAAGCTTCACGAAGTGCTCGACAGCGACGAAGGCTCTCGATACATCGGCGAATTTGCTATCGGCTTCAATCCGTACTGCACCAAGCCAATGAAAGACATCTTGTTCGATGAAAAGATCGCCGGCAGCATCCACTTCACCCCCGGCAACTGCTATGAAGATGCCAACAACGGCAACAAGAGCAGCATTCACTGGGACATCGTGATGCTTCAGACGCCCGAAGTCGGTGGGGGAGAGATCTGGTTCGACAATCGCCTGATCCGCAAGGACGGACGCTTTGTCGACCCTGATCTGTTGGCGCTCAATCCGGAAAACCTGAAGTAGGATCTGCTCAAAGCAGTTGTTACTGAGGATTCGCAGGCGCAGGCTGTGTGGCCGGAGGCTGCGCGGAACGCTCAAGGCTTTCCTGCGTGGTTGGTGCGAGCGGAGCTTCGTTCTGCACAACGAGGACAAGATACAGCGCCTCCGCCGGCATCGTGGTCGGTGCGGGGCGGGTGTCCGCCATCAAAAAGGCTTCTGTGGTCGGGCGAGTAGTCGCCAGCGCTGATGCTTCGCCACGGAAATAGCGAACTCCCTCTACGAAGTTAACGGCATTTGCCTGCTGAACAGGCTGCGTTGCAGCAGATGGCTGAGACTGCGCAGGCTCTGTGGACGGTCTAGCGACTGCGGCGACTTGCTGCTGAGCAGCAAAACTTCGTCTTCCAAGAGTTGCGTCCTGCCTCAGAGCAGGCTCGGTTGTTGCTTGGGTCGGTAAAACGGCTTTCGCCATCCCGTCCTGCACGCGGTATCGGTATGCCCGCGTGACACTTTCAAGCTGAACCTGTTGACTTTGGTTCTGTCCCGCCTGGCTCTTACCGGTGAGCGTGTCACTCAACTCGACGAGTTGAACGCGTGAAAGACGTCTGGCGACATATACGTTGTTGACCGAAAGGGCCCTTGCCTTTTTCGCGAGCTGTTGGTCAAGACTCTGTCGGATTTGCGACGCATTCACTTCGGCCTGACTCGCTAAAGCGGATGCCTCCTGGGTAGTCGGCTGAGTCGTCAGTTGATTACCGCGCCGATTGACTTGTCCTTGCTCCTGGGCCGGTTGGATGGCGCCGCCTGATGCATTGGATCCAAGGATCCGCTGCCAAGGCGAAACCGCCTCGGTCGAGTCCTTGTCGCTTTGCGCCATCGTCAGGTTCAATGTCACCGGCACCTGCTGCGGAGCGGCACTCCAGGAAATACTGTTCGCATCGAGATAGGCGACGATCTGCTTTTGAAGCTCCTGAGGGTCATTGCTGCGCACGACCATCACCAGGGCGTCTTTCGAGTTTTCCGACTTGGGCTCTGTCACAGTGTTGGCGCCGGACGTCTCGTAAAGAAGCGATTGCACCTGCGGGTTCTGGTAAGCATCCAGTGCAAGCTCACCGACCTCCGAACTGGGATCTGCCGCGGCCACGTCGAGGCCGGGCACAATCGCAGCATCTCTTGCCGGCTGTCCTCCAGCTAAACTGCTGTTCGCGCTCCGATCGTACAAATCCTCTTCATCTTCGGCCGACGTCGGCTGCGCGCCATGCAATCCCGCGCTTGGCATCGCGGAATTCTGGGCGATGCGAATCGGTGGCCTGCTCTTGGGCAACACGAAATAAACGACTGTGCCCAGTCCCACTGTCAGCAAAACCACCGCCGCCGCCATCATGAATTGCGGCCAGCGATTCAGCGGGCCGGACTTGGGGCGCTGCTCAGTGATTCCATCCAGCAGCACCGAGCGTTCGAGTTGGCTATTGAAAATTTCGGATAGTTCCGGCGGGGCCGACTCGCGTGGCAATCCGCGAAGCAACTGGCGCGTCTGGCGCAATTGATCGAGCACCCGCCGATAGTTGGGATTCTGCTCCAGCAGCTTTTCGATTTCGGCGCGGTCGGACCCATCCAGGTCTCCATCGATGTACGCCGCCAGCTTCGCTTCTGTATTTTCCTGAATATCGGACATGGTTTTTTGCAACGCAGGCTCCGGGTCTAATCGAAGGATTCCGGCCCTTCGACTCTCCCCGGCAGCGCTACGCATCAAGTGTCATTTCAAATAATTCCTCAGTTCGTCCCGAAGCGCTAGCCGCGCCCGGAACAGCCGGCTCTTAAGCGTTCCCAGCGGCAGGCCCAGCACGTCGGCCATCTGCTGATAATCGAAGCCTTCGATGTCTCGCATCACCAGCACCGCGCGGTATTCCGCGTCGAGTCGGCCCCGCGCCGCCAGCACCGCCTGGTCGCGCTCGCGCCGCTCGAGTCGCTGCGGCGGCGTTTCCGATTGCTCGCGCGACATGCGATCAAGCAGGGCGGAAGCCTGGTCTTCGCCGTTGCGGCCCTTAGCGCCGCCACTGTCCAGCGAGAAAGTCCGCTGCTTCTGAACCTTCCGCAACTGACTGATCGCCAGATTCACGCCGATGCGGAAGAGCCAGGTGTAGGGCGACGAGTCGCCGCGGAAACCCGCGATGCCGGACAAGCCCCGCGTGAAGGTTTCCTGCGCCAGTTCGCGTGCTTCCTCGCGATCGCCGACCAGACGCAGCATCGCGTTGTACAGGCGATCCTGGTAGAGCAGAACGATCTGGCCGTAAGCACCGCGATCGCCGCGCTGGGCGCGCTGAATCAGGGCCACATCGGGCCGCGCTCCGCGCCCCGATTCGTTGGGCGTCAAGCCGGCGTCGTGTTGAGTTCCGCTCAGGCTGGACATTGCTTTGGACGCCAAAATGAGAGGAGAGTTCCCGAAAATCTATTCATTGGGACAATCGAACGCTTCAAAAGCATGACCGTCTGAAACGCCTTCAATGAATCCCCGCGCCGCCAGATCATCCGTGATCGGGCATCGTTGCGCTACTATGCCATGGCACCGGGATATCGTCAACGTTATCGGACGCTGAGGACGGCACCATTTTTCCAACGAT
>JACZCU010096233.1_pt1 | contig 14505 bp, 14 predicted proteins | sample 8641851 | NCBI WGS metagenome assembly JACZCU01 (sample SAMN15324605, study PRJNA640507) | soil metagenome | isolation source: monocropping sugarcane control | place: China: Luxin town, Laibin City, Guangxi Province | collected 2019-07-25 | depth 10cm m | reverse complement strand
ACTAGGCGATGTGTTTCCAGCTATACTCATCAACCTTTATGCCTGCCCGTTCACCCCAGATTGCATGTGCCAGCAGTTCTGCGGACTCTACTAGCCGGGGACCTGAACGGTTGAGGTACTGGTTGCCGTCGATTGCATACACATTTCCTGCCTGCACTGCATGTAGCGATGACCATAGGGGATGTTGTTGTAAAAGCTGCGCATCCATCATTGTGCGTTCCAGGGTAAAGCCGCATGGCGAGAGCACGAGTACATCCGGATCTTCCGCTTGAAGTTCTTCCCAGCTTAGCCAGGGAGAATGCAGTCCAATCTCACCGAAAACGTTCTCTCCACCTGCGTAGTCCACCAGCTCAGGTGTCCAGTTGCCTGCAGCCATCAAGGGATCAAGCCATTCAAGCACGGTGACCCGAGGCCTATGACCAAAGGAAGATGTAGTCTCTTTTAAGTGATCTAGCCTCTTCTTATAGTCATAAACTAGTTGTTCTGCGCATGTATTACGCTCCAGAGCACGGCCTACGCGTAAGATATCTTCCCAGACATCATCAAGGCGGTGGGGGGTTAAAGAGATAACGCGAGGTTGCAGTCCGGTCAGATGCTGAATAGCCTGCAATACATCTTGTTCGCTCACTGCGCAAACCTCACATTGCGTTTGTGTGAAGATGACGTCTGGTCGCAAAGCCTGTAATTGTTCAATATCGATAGCATAGATACTTAGAGCTTTGAGGGCTGGATCTGCCGGTTCGACTGCCTGCTGGGCAAGCTGTTTGATTTGAGCATCGATCTGAGCGCTACTCGTAGTAGTGTCAATCTGAACTTTGCTAACCACCGGTAATGATAGCACCTGTGCTGGATAATCGCATTCATGCGAGCGCCCCACCAGTTGATCGATGCAACCCAGTTCATAGATCATCTCGGTTGCGCTAGCAAGTAAAGAAACGATGCGCACTGCTCTCCCTTTCGCTGTATGACTGGTTTTATATGCCGCAGCATATATGCCTGCTTACGTCGCTTGTCTCCTACTTATATTCGATGGCCCTGCCACGAATGCTTTTCCATTCCACCGGTAGCTTGTCTTGATAAACAGGTCTGGGCAACAATGGGCCGCATTGGGTGAATAGCCATAGCCTTCTAAATGAAGTTCCTGGTTGCTAATAGTAATTCCGGTGACATTATCAAAAGCTCCCTCAGCATTTGGAGGTGGTAAGTTGCCAAGCAAGCGAACGTGAGAGGCGTTTCCAGTGTAGACAAAAACATGCACACCTATAGAATCCGCTGCGCTGCACTGGTAAGGCACGACCGCCTCTGGTTGCCCATCACCTGTCAAGTCTCCATATTTTGGGGGAAGAAATACTCTAAAGTGAACGCCGTCGTTGACTGCTATACCATTCTTCGTATGGAATGGATGGGTATTTTCATAGCACGAGCTAAAATATGTGAAGTTTGCCCAATCGACCGCAGTCAGAGGTGCATTGGAAGATGAACTCCTGCCATTATATGAGTTAGACTGCGATACATTACCACATCCTACCACGAAGATAAGCAGTACACCATATAGTGCGATCAGCGAACAATGGACTCGTATGGGCATGGTATCCTCTCCGTGGGAAACACAAGCATTACCTTCAAACTTTTTACAGAGTAAGGAAGCATACTATAATTTTAGTATATCATTAAACAGGAGGAACAGCACCCGCTGTTTCGTTGTATGTTAGAGTTACAAGCTATACTCACGGAGGAGGCCATAGAGGCCAATCATTCCAGAATGATTTGAGTTTGTAGTCGGCCCTTCTGTAGAAGTTGGCTTCTGGTTGACAAAACAATTAGCCTTTATTGTGGGACCACCACCTGTAGCCGCTCACGCGCCAGTTGCACAGTCGCTGACGTCTGACCTCGCACCTCACCATCAAGTGTCACATCCCGTGGATCAACATTTGTTGAGATAGTAACCTTACATGCCTGGAGGTGGTGAATACCCGGTAGATGGGACAGGTCTGTTGGATGATGTTTCGTCTGGTTTGCCTGGGAGTGTACATGTTGCAGCGGATTAAACAGGTTAGTAATGGCTGTTCCCAAGGTTTTAATATCGACATCTTCTAAAATAACGATATCCAACAATTGATCATCTATAGTCGCAGCGGGTAGGGAAAATTGCCAGCGACCACCAAAGATGGGTGCATTGATAACTGCTACCTGAAGCGCGCGACACTGTAAGGACATTGGTTCACTTACCTCTGTCGGCATCGCTTTATGCTGCTGAGTTTGTGATGAAGGTGGCCCTTCGAAGGTAAGATAAACCTCCATGGGATTATGTTGTGAGAGCACCTCAAAGGCAGCAACGGGATAGGTCATGCGCCCATAGCGCTGGCGAGTGGCTACGTTGGTTGCAATCCTGGCAAATTGCACATTCAACCCGATCGTCAACGCATGTACAAAATAGCCATGTTTCCCGCGAGGAACATCGGACAAAACGAATCCTTTGGGATCCGGGTTAGCCTGGTGGGGCGCTTGTTCTGCAGGCTGGCTCACACCTACATCTATCGACGTCTCTTTCCCTTTGCCAATAAGCTCGGCAGCTTGTGAAAGATCCAGGGGAATGTGCAGAGCGCGGGCAGTATCGTTAGATGTTCCCAGGGGAAGAATGCCTAGTGGCAGGCCGCTTTCTGCAATGTGAGTTATTACTCCACCTACTACGCCGTCACCACCGGCTGCCAGCGCAATATCTATACCGCTCTCTTGCCAATGCTTCCCTTGTGCGGGCAAGCCATCTAATTTAGCAATCGAAGTCGTCTCAGCAATCTCTACCCCGCTTTGTCGAAGGTGGGTAAGTGCTGCCGAAAGCTGATCCGCTCTGCCCGAATGCGGACTATGTATCACAATAGCTTTGCGTAATTTCTCCATAGTAACCCTGTCCTCCCATAGCTATAGGGGTTCTCTGCTTTGTTGCAAATATGTTTTTAGTATAGCCCGGATGGTAAATCTCCTGCAAATAGGCTATAGCATCACCAGTTCTCTATGCTATACTACCCATGAATTCCAGTATTTATTGGTGGCATAGACATAACTCAAGATGAGGGAATAAAACCATGCAAGATGTGATGCATGACTACTGGGCAATTTGGAAACAGTTTGTGCTACAAGGGGTCATGCAGGAAGATGCTCTTCCGCCATCGCTCGTCCAATCCTGGCGACGTTGTGCAGCCTTAGGTCTTGATCCTTACAGTTCGGTCTCCTTTGCACAACGGGAGGGTATGAGTACAAATGGTAAAGATACGCTGCATTTCCCCAATCAAGTCTATTCTCCTACGCTGCTTTCGTTAGTACGTCCTGCTATGGAAGATCTCCACCAGTTCGCCGAGGGATCTGAATGCGTGGTTGTCTTTGCTGATGCACAGGCTTGCATAGTTGATATCGTTGGCGACCAGTCCATGATGCATGAGTTTGAACATCTCGGCCTGGTCAATGGAGTGTCTTGGCGCGAAGAACACTGGGGGTCGAATGCCATAGCTCTGGCTCTGAGAGAATCATTCCCTATTCAGCTTGACGGAGCTATGCACTACTGCGCTTTTTTACACCCTGTCTATACTTCGGCAGCGCCTATTCATGATATGTACGGTCAGACTATAGGGGTGCTAGCCGTTTTTGGTCGCCACGAGCAGTGTCATCCTCATACCCTGGGAATGATTACTGCCGCTGCCCAGGCGATAAGCAATCAGCTGCAAATGCAAGTATGGTTAAGCAATGCTAACGACTTGCTGTCTGAATTGAAAACAATTCTCCAGGCATTATCTGAGGGTATTTTGTTGTTGCGCCACGATGGCGTCATCTCCCAGATGAATACACCGGCTGGAACCATGCTTGGTCTCTTGCCCACCAAAGTCACTGGTCGCCGCTTACGCGATGTTTTGCCGTTGCCCACCGTGCTTGTGCAGGCTATGGAGGCCCGCCAACCGCTCTCGTACGAAGAAATCGTCTTTGATACTATACATGGCCGCATCACCTGTCTTTGCACCCTCAAACCAATCACCAGTCACCGCCTGGAAACGGGTTTAGAGGACATCATGAGTTCAACCGGCCTGATGATCTCTGAGCCTGTCGCTGCTGATGGCTTTGTTTTGATCCTGCGCAGTATTGAGCGCGTCCAAAAGCTCGTTCATCGTATCACGGGAGCGCGTGCTCGTCTTACCTTTGCCAATGTCATTGGTGAAAGTTCTGTCTTGAAGGAGGCATTACGCCTGGCGCGCCTGGCCTCAAATAGCAGTTCAACTGTGCTTCTACATGGTGAAACTGGTACGGGTAAAGAAATTTTTGCTCAGAGCATTCATAATAACAGCCAGCGGGCCAATGGGCCATTCGTTGCCATCAATTGCGCTGCTATCCCTAGAGAACTCATCAATACAGAACTCTTTGGCTATGAAGGTGGTGCATTCACCGGAGCTGATCGCCAAGGACGCCTGGGCAAATTTGAACAGGCCAATGGCGGTACGCTTTTTCTCGATGAGATAGGTGATATGCCGCTCGATCTGCAAACAAGTCTGCTGCGCGCTATCGAAACGCGCACAATCGTTCGTGTGGGTGGTCAACGTGTCATTTATGCCGATGTACGTATCATTGCTGCTACGCATAAAGACCTACGCGAAGAAGCGCGCCTGGGCAATTTCCGCTCGGACCTCTACTACCGTCTCAATGTGTTGACCATTGAAATTCCATCGCTGCGTAAACGTGCAGAAGACGTGCCTTTGCTGGTACAGCATTTCCTCCAACGTCAAGGTAGTATTTTGGGACGACCCCTGACTGTCTCTCCTGAGGCTTTGGCTCTCCTCAAGCAATATAGCTGGCCAGGCAATGTACGCGAGCTGGAAAATATGTTGGAGAGAGTGACCTACCTTGCTGCAGAGCCAATAATTACAGCTGAGGACCTACCTATTGATAGGTATCAATTCTCCGAAATGGGCGTTGAACGTGTTAAACCCATAGAAGAAGATAAACCACAGCTCTTGACCCACTCACTTAGGAGTAATGTACTGAAGGATCACAGTGTGAATGCCGAAGTAGAGGCGATTATGCAGGCCTGGCAGGCTAGCCAGGGCAATGTGTCGCGTGCAGCCTCAATCCTTGGTATCAGCCGCACGACCTTGTGGCGCAAAATGGTCAAATATGGGCTAAGCAGGTAGACAGATTGGTTCAAAAAAAACAGTATATCTACTTCATGAGTTAAGAAAATGAGTTGATTCTCTCAGGATGCGTTTCAAAAATGAAACACAACTTGGTGCAATTATGAAACTTAGTCCTGACACGTTGCAAATTTGCAACGTGTCAGGACTAATCTCTAAGCACGTTATTCCTTCTTTTAGCCTCGTCCATAGCAATTTTTCTTATGCGAAAAACACCTTGTTTGACCTCTCCAGGCTGTTTTAGCTCATCTTTCTCGCTTTATATACATGTGCCAATATCGGCTTTGGCATGAATATTGCATGAATATACATAGTAGGAAACCCATAGTAAAGTACAACTTTACAGCATAGGAGAGGAGGAACACCCGCTTTTTTATTCCTTCGCGTGAAGGAAAACATTGGTACCAGGCTCGTAACACGGCGTTATCTTAACTTCTTGTACTGGCATTGCTGTTGCATACTCGAAAGGAGGGTGTCCGCCTCGAAGGCGGACCATTACAGTATGGATAGGACACCGACATTAGCACAAAAATTCGGCGCTGAATTGTTAGGAACAGCCTTTCTCGTTTTCGTTGGCGCTGGCTCCATTACGACTACTAATTTTCTGCTTGGCAGCAAGGGAATTTTTACGATGGCTGACCTTGGCGTGATTGCTCTGGCCTTTGCCTTCGCAATTGCCGCTATGGTATACACCATTGGCCATATATCAGGCTGCCATATTAACCCTGCCGTCACTCTCGCTTTTGCTGTAACCAGACGTATTCCGTGGGGAGAGGCTGCTGTATATATAGCTGCACAGATCATTGGTGGACTACTGGGTGCATTAGTAATCGCTCTTGCATACGGTTCTTCAGCAGCAGCCACACTTGGTTATGGCCCTACGAACTTTAGCGATGCTTCAACTGGCTACCTTGTAGCGACAGCTATGGAGGTCATTGGTACGTTCTTCCTGCTCTTCGTGATTATGGGTACAGCTGTGGATGGTCGTGCTCCAGGGGGCTGGGCTGGTTTGATCATCGGTCTGATGGTGGCCGGTGAGATCGTCGCCTTTGGTCCTATTACTAATGTCTGCCTCAATCCTGCTCGTACGCTTGGACCGGCCCTGATCCAGCTCGCTTTTGGTGGTTCCTATAATCTTGCTCATCTCATCGTCTACATTGTTGGCCCTATCATCGGTGCTGTCCTTGGTGTTCTGGTGTATGACTTTATCACGCGTGCGCGTACCGTAGGCAGTGCTGAGCTTGGTGGTATCGAAAAGACAGCTGTTGAAGGTAAGTAGACGAAACACACCACGGTAGGAAGTTGTAAGTTCCTACTACAAACCGGTTCTTACGAAGCCGCAAAGAAGGGAATCAAAGATGAAGAAATTGATTAACAAAACTGAAGATGTGGTGAAAGAGGCCCTCGCTGGTATGGAAGCCCTGCACCCGGAACTTCTCCGCGTGGATTATGAAAACCAGATTATTGTGCGGGCTGATGCACCCGTACAAGGCAAAGTAGGGGTGATTTCTGGGGGTGGGAGTGGTCATGAACCTATGCATGGTGGTTTTGTTGGGAGGGGTATGCTTGATGCTGCCTGCCCCGGCGCGGTCTTTACCTCACCCGTTCCCGACCAGATGCTGGCTGCGACACGTGCCGTTAATGGCGGTGCGGGTGTGTTGCACGTTGTTAAGAACTATACAGGTGACGTGTTGAATTTTGAGATGGCGGCGGAATTGGCGGCAGCTGAAAGTATTGAAGTTGCCAGCGTTGTTACCAATGACGACGTTGCCGTAGAAGATAGCACCTGGACTGCTGGACGACGCGGCGTTGGAGTGACTGTCTTACTGGAAAAGATTGTAGGTGGTTTAGCTGAAACTGGAGCTCCCTTAGCCCAGGTCGCTGATCTGGCTCGCAGAGTCAACAATCAGGGTCGCAGTATGGGCATGGCCCTGACCTCCTGCACTGTGCCAGCCGCTGGTAAACCTACCTTCGAATTAGGCGATGATGAGATGGAAATAGGTATAGGTATTCATGGCGAGCCTGGTCGTCGTCGCGTGAAACTTGCCTCTGCCGCCGAGATTACCGAGATGCTTGCTATACCGATCATCGAAGACCTTGGCCTGAGAGCAGGTGATCCAGTCCTGGCTTTTGTCAATGGCATGGGCGGCACACCTCTGATTGAACTCTATATCGTCGCTAACGAACTCGCCAAGATTTTGCGCGGCAGAGATATTACTATCACTCGTTCGCTGGTTGGCAGCTACATTACATCGCTGGAGATGGCCGGTTGTTCCATCACTCTCTTGCGGCTGGATGAAGAATTGACACGCTATTGGGATGCGCCTGTGCATACAGCGGCTCTACGCTGGGGTATCTAATGGCGATCATAAGGTAGAGGTGTACAGCATACGCTAGTACACACGTGTGCAGCCCTTGTAGTGTTCATATGTCGCTCGTTGTACAATATGACTTAACTGGGCAGAGGACGCCAGCGCCCGGTATTGCATATGGAGCTGTATATCTTGTAGTTGTTTTACTGTAACTCAATCTATACTACTCTCAACTATGACCAAAGAACACTATATGGGGCTGATCACAAGATGCCCCTTACGCAATGTGGAGGAGACCATGCCGATTACAAGCGAGGACACTTTACGCTGGGTGCAACAGTTGGCGAACGTTTTACACGAAAATCGTGAGTATCTTACCCAGCTTGACTCCGCTATTGGTGACGCGGACCACGGCATTAACATGGATCGAGGCTTTAAGGCCGTCAGCGATAAACTGCCAGGTGTCGCAAACATGGATATTGGCTCAATTCTTAAGACAGTCGGTACAACGCTTGTATCGACGGTTGGTGGTGCCAGTGGTCCATTATATGGAACAGCCTTTTTGCGTGCTGGCATGGCAACCTCTGGCAAACACGAATTATATGAAGCCGATGTAATCATGATGCTCGAAGCTGCTCTGGAGGGTGTTAAGGTGCGTGGCAAGGCCCAATTGGGAGAGAAGACTATGGTGGATGCACTGACACCGGCCCTAAATGCTGCGAAGGGTGCTGAGAAACAAAACTTAGGTTTGTCGGAGATGCTAAAGCGTGCCAGCTCTGCTGCTGAAACCGGTATGAAGGCCACCATTCCTATGTTAGCCACAAAAGGTCGTGCGAGCTATTTAGGCGAACGTAGCATTGGCCACCAGGACCCGGGAGCAACATCGAGCTGGCTGATACTCAAAACGTTAGCGGATGTGTGCGCGTAATCGATCATACGAAAAAGCTCAAGTTGAACTATACGCTACCCTTTGCGTAATCATTCTCTGTTAGCCTGTAAAGGCATAGAGGAAGTGCAGCAAAATTATCTCTAAAGATATCTGTGCCAGGCGCAGTATACTGCGTCACGGTTGCTCTTAACCTTTTTTTTGGTGCGCAGCGTGCGCCCTACACACCAAGGAGATATTGCCAATGACGATTGGCTTAGTAATCGTATCCCATAGTGTCCGTCTGGCCGAAGGTGTTGCTGAGCTGGCAGAGCAAATGGCCCAGGGAAAAGTAGCCATTGCAACTGCTGGTGGAACAGTGGATGGCTCGTTAGGCACCTCTGTTGAAAAGATCCTGGCGGCGTTGCACGAGGTGGACGGTGCAGACGGTATACTGATTCTGCTTGACCTTGGCAGCGCTGTTATGGCAACGGAGATGGCGGTAGAAGCTCTCGGACAGGATCAACGGCAGCGGGTGATGATCAGTCCGGCGCCTCTGGTTGAAGGGGCGGTTATCGCCGCTGTTGAAGCATCAATCGGTAATAACTTGCAGGAAGTGGCCGCTGCCGCTGCCATTGCCTACACATTACCCAAGCTTCATAGTCCCAACGACTAGCGGAAGGATAACTATAGTGCCAGTTCTTCAAACCTGTATTGTCATCACCAACAAAGTTGGCCTGCATGCCCGGCCTGCTCGTCTGCTCGTGCAAACAGCTGCTCAGTTTCAAGCCAGGGTTCAGGTTCAGCGTGGTGAGAAGACAGCCAACGCTAAAAGTATTTTAGGGGTGCTCAAGTTGGGTGCTGTCCGGGGGGATACTTTGATTTTACAGGCCGAGGGAGACGATGCGCAGAAGGCCCTCAACGCACTGATTGAGCTTGTGCAGCGAAAGTTTGATGAAGAGGAGTAATACTGTAGACCAGAATTATTCTAAAAACCAGCGCTGCACTCAATCTGCAGAATATCTCAGCATTTTTCCATTACCTGAACATCAAAAGTGCCATTATCTGCTATCTCTACGGTGTAGAGGGCATCAAATCCTTCTGCGTACGTTGGTTGTTGCAGCTTCTTAGCCGTCGCATAAATCGCTACGAGAGGCACTTTCGCCTTGCCTGAGCGTTGCTGGTTGCGTTCAATGCACTGGCTTACGTCGGACTTAAAAAAGTAACCAGAAACTTTTGCCCCGTAGAGGTGCCCGCTTTCAATCAGTGGCCTGCGCGTTTCGATGGTTGAATTAGTATTATCCACAACTACCGAGTGTTGCTGCTCTAAGGCCTGCTCAATAAGCTGCATTTGTCTTCTCTGCGGTTTCCGATTGTTGTACAGTAAATCTTTGCTTATGTAATCATGAGTTGCAGCAAAATGGGTGCGATAAAAGGTACTCTTACCTGACCCTTGCAAGCCGATGAAAATGATTAACTCCATCTACAAGTCCCTCTCCAGGAAAATCATAACGCGGCACTGGATGCCGTTTACAAAGATGGATTCATCTACCATCCTTTCTGAAGGATCAGCGATCAATAATAAATTCATGAAACATGTTCTCTGTTCTATAATCTCGGTAAAATACATGTATATTCTCTCCAAAAGCGGAATTAGTGGCTCAATCCAGAAACATCAGCTTGCTGTTCTTACTTTCATATTCTACAATTAAGTAGACACAATGGATAACACCATTAACTTCGAGCATACAAGTATAGAGGAGAATGTATGACGATAACAGAAACAAATTCTCAGGTGCAACAGTGGACGAATCTGGCCCAGCAATTGCGTGTAGACAGTATTCGCTGTTCAACCAACGCCGGATCAGGCCACCCAACTTCTTCCTTGTCAGCCGCAGACTTGATGTCGGTGCTGATGATAAGCTACCTTCACTATGACTTCGACAATCCTAAGAACCCAAACAACGACCACCTCATTTTTTCAAAAGGCCATGCCTCGCCTTTACTCTACTCAATGTTTAAGGCCGCAGGCGCCATTACAGATGATGAATTCATGACATATCGTAAGTTTGGTAGTCGTCTCGAAGGTCACCCCACTCCTGTGCTCCCGTGGGTAGATGTTGCTACCGGTTCACTTGGACAGGGCCTGCCCATTGGTGTTGGTATCGCACTCGCCGGTAAATACCTGGATAAATTACCATACCATATCTGGGTACTACTTGGCGATAGTGAGACGGCCGAAGGCTCCGTCTGGGAGGCTATTGATCATGCCTCGCACTACAAACTTGACAACCTGGTCGGTATTCTCGACGTCAACCGCCTGGGTCAGCGCGGCGAAACCGAGCTGGGCTGGAACACAGCTGCTTACGAGGCGCGTGTCAAGGCTTTTGGCTGGAATGCCATCGTCATCGATGGTCACAGTTATGATGAGATTAACTCGGCTTTTGCCCGGGCTTCTCAGCCGAATGGCTCGCCTACGCTGATTATTGCTAAGACTATAAAGGGTAAAGGCGTCTCATTCCTGGAAAATAAAGAGGGTTGGCACGGTAAAGCGCTCAGCCCGGAACAGGCGGAGCAGGCTATCCAAGAGCTGAAGCCTGTGCGCAGCATGATCTTCCCTGTGCAAAAACCTGCGCCCGCCCAACTGCTCCCAAAACCCGCAAAGAAAGCTGTAGATTTACCACGCTACGATGGTAAAGAAGCCGTTGCCACTCGCAAAGCCTATGGTGACGCCTTGAAGGCTCTCGGTGCCGCCAATCCTGATGTGGTCGCCCTGGATGGCGAAGTAAGTAACTCGACTTATGCCGAGGAGTTTGCCAAGGCCTATCCCGATCGTTTCTTTGAACAGTATATTGCAGAGCAGCAGATGGTTGCTGCCGCAGTGGGCATGAGCGTACGTAATAGGATTCCTTTTGCCTCGACCTTTGCAGCCTTCTTCACACGTGCGTTTGACTTCATTCGCATGGCCGCTATCTCCCGTGCGAATATCCGTCTCGTTGGCTCGCACGCTGGTGTCTCAATTGGTGAAGATGGACCTTCGCAGATGGGACTTGAAGACCTGGCTATGATGCGTACCGTCTTTGGTAGCACCGTTGTCTATCCATCTGACGCCAATCAGACCGCCCAGTTGGTTGAGCAAATGGCCAATCATGGTGGTGTTGTATATATGCGCACTACTCGTGAAAAGACACCTGTGCTCTATGCTCCCGATGAGCAATTCCAGATTGGTGGAAGTAAAGTCATACACCAATCGAATAACGATCAGCTCACTGTTGTGGCAGCGGGTGTCACACTTCACGAAGCCTTGAAAGCTTACGATCAGTTAAGAGACCAGCACATAACCATTCGTGTCATTGATGCCTATTCTGTCAAACCAATGGATGAAGAGACTCTCCTGGCGGCAGCCCAGGAAGCGGGCAACAAGTTTGTCGTTGTTGAGGACCATTGGCCTGAAGGCGGTCTCGGAGATGCCGTGATTGATGTATTCACCCAGCGCGATGGCCCTTTGCCTCAAGTCGTCAAGCTAGCGGTGCAGTCGATGCCGGGTTCTGGTACGCCTGCTGAACTGATGGAAGAGGCAGGTATTAGCGCGCATCATATCGTCGAAGCCGTCAATGCCCTCTTGCGGGGAATATAAATTCAGCGAGTAAATTTTGAGGTGTTCAAGTAGCTAAATAGGTCCTTGCAAAAGCTTGCAAGGACCTATGTTTTTTTGTATCCTTAAGCAGAGCCTGGCGCGTCAGGCGAACAACGTAGAATGTTACCAAACATTCACCCCAAGTTATGAGATGGAGATAAGAGTTTGAAAGTACAACCACGTCGGCCTCTAGATGAAACTTCTGCCGGAGGACCGGCAGATAGCACGCAGCTCGACCTTAAGCCCCAGGGCATAGGCATGGCGGTAGCCTTTGACTGGGGCCTGGTCGTACAAATGTTGGCAACGCCATTCTTGCCATTATTTTTTGCTAGAACGGGCATCTTTAGTTTCTTAAAATTGAGTCCGGCGCTCACATCTATCGTGTTGTTTGTTATTTCTCTGCCCTTTGCCGCCCTGCTGGCGATTTTTGGCGAAGGCGTACGACGCGGATGGAGTTGGACGCGCCCGGTACAGGTCGTAGCGAATGCGCTGCTCTTTCTAGTTGGCATTGCCATGGTACCCAATGTGTGGCTTAGTAGCAAAGCAGGCAATTATTGGCCGGTGGTAACGGATGTTATCTTGCTGATTTTCTCGCCGCTGATCGCCTGGCGTCTCAGTCGCCCAACGACAAAACGCTGGTTCGCAAGTGTCAGCAGTGTGGAGGCTCGCAAGCGACATGGCGGCGCGTGGCCGTGGTTGATTGCTATTTGGAGTATTGTTGGTGGTATACTCCAGGCGATAGCTGCCTTTAGCAGATAGCTACCTATTTACCTCAATTTGAAACGCTCGAGCTTCTTTCTTCGTGATATGTCCGTAATGCAATACAAACATATCTATTGGGAGAGGAGCATTTTTGTATGAAATGTAAGCGAGCCTGTCTGGTAATCAATCCCAGAGCCGGTCAGAATATAGCTAAACTGACAGATGTCATTGCAGTGTTAGCCGCTGCTGGCTGGAAAACAGATATTGCTATAAAAGAGTATGGTGGTCACTCGATGGAGCTGGCTACTAAAGCTGCTGAAGAGGATTATGACCTGGTTATAGCCTATGGCGGCGATGGAACGCTCAACAATGTCGTCAATGGCGTTATGAATGTCAAAGGGCAGCATTGTACTGTGGCCGTTATTCCGGGTGGTACGGCCAATGTGTGGGCTGGTGAGGTTGGTATACCTTCGGATCCTGTTAAAGCCGCGCTGTCTATCGTTAATAGCGAAGCGCGCAAGGTAGATATTGGGCACGCCGAGTTAGAGTCACTTACGTTTCCGGCTGCAATTGAAGATGCGCAATCGTCATCTGGTAACACGAATGCCTCTGCTGGCCGCACAAAGAAGGTTAAGCCGACTGCTAAAGCCAAACATCACTTCTTGTTAATGGCTGGCCTGGGCATTGATGCTGCCGTTATGGGCCATGTCTCAAAACCACTTAAATACAAAATCGGCCCCCTGGCTGTTGGTATTTCAGCCGCTAAAGAACTGCCTTCCCAGCATCCTTTCCCAATTGAGATTCATGCCACGGGGAGAGGTCGTGACAACGATGTTCTGTGGAAAGGCGAGGCAATACAGGTGGTTATAGGCAATACGCGCCATTATGCGGACTTTGCCGAGATGACTCCCAATGCCTATATCGATGATGGGGTGCTGGATATTTGCGTGATCACCGCCGGTGACCCGCTCACAACTATGCAGCAAATAACCTCGCTTTTATTGCGGCGCAAGCCTGATAATCTGACGGCCGAGTACTTCCACGGAGCGCATTTTTCCATCAGTGTCCCTGCTTCTATTGATATACAACTCGATGGCAGCGCGGTCAAACTCAAGGATTATCTCAGTAAGGCCGATTACCAGGTTTTGCAGCAGGATGTTAAGCCAGAACAAGTCATGGTGACCTATCGCTTTGATGCTATGCCCAAAGCCTTACGTGTAGCCATCCCTTATACCTATAATGATGAACTGTTTGAGGATGGTGCAGATAAAGCCAAAGAAGAGGTTCGTACACAGCAACAAACTGACGGCGAAAAGACAGATCATGACACGCATGAGCATCACTCCCGGCGTGAGGAGCAACGAGCCGCACAAGAACAAGAGCAAGCCCTTGAGCAGGTAGATGCGCGCCTGGATCATGGGCGACATGTTAAAGTTATTGCGTCAAGCCCTAATCCTGCTAAGAAAGGTTCCTATATCATCGCGGGCGTAACTCCTAAACAAAGTACTGGCGAGGACAAACCAGTTGCCGTGTGTATTGACGATACGACTACAATAAGTAAGCGCACAAATGAGCATGTTTCCCCGCTGGCTGTCAGGGATCTGCCAGAAGGCAGCGTAGTTGTTGTCGAAGGTAAGCAAAGTAAGCGTGGGGTCATCCGCGCGAAGCGCGCGATTATTGTATAGAGTTGTTATCCTGGTACTACTTTTTGGGTTTCGTCTTTTTCGTCGTATCGCTGCCTTATGGGACTAGAAAGCCGCTCGTGCTATTACCTGCCTTCCCGGGCAGGCTGGCCGCTCGCGCGGCTAGCTCATTATT
>JACZCU010003977.1_pt1 | contig 14513 bp, 15 predicted proteins | sample 8641851 | NCBI WGS metagenome assembly JACZCU01 (sample SAMN15324605, study PRJNA640507) | soil metagenome | isolation source: monocropping sugarcane control | place: China: Luxin town, Laibin City, Guangxi Province | collected 2019-07-25 | depth 10cm m | reverse complement strand
GTTCCATACCCCGGCCTGACGGCCGGGGTATGCCACGCGTCAGCTAATCAAAAGGCGATGGCGATTTTGATATATCATCAGTATGGTACGATCCTGACCCATCTGCTTAACGTACACGTTTTTCCAACCAAGTCTCTGTAGCAAAATCCACTGACTGAGTGATCAGGATATTTCATACTATCTCACTACTAGAGTTAATAGGAGGGTGAAATATGGCTGGGACAAACTACGAAGGCGCTACTGATTATGGTTCGCTCCTGGATTCTGTGGAAGCTGCCGGCAGGCATGCGCTCGGAACGGGAATTAGCGCGACGATTCGCCATGCACGCGAACTCCGTAATCATGGAGGCCAACTACTGAACGCCTTGCTTGATCACGGCAGTGCGCTCGTAAATCGAGAATCCGTGCCTGACGAAGTTCATGCTCAGCGTCTAGATGCATGGCACGGCCTGCGGTCAAATGCAGGCAGATTGGCGTTAGCAGGGGCGCTGTTGGGCGGAGGATACTTAACTCTTAGGGCTATCGATTATTGGCGCAACCATAACAATAGCGCCGCGTCACAGGCAAGCGCTGCGGAATCGACCGATGTGCCTGATAATACCCACGTTCAACCGTCAGAGCAATCAGATGAAAATTACGCTACGCCTGCAAGCGCAGTCGTATCTGCATCTGCGCAGCCGACCACATTTCATTTGAGGTTCCGAACCGACCACAATGCACCTTCTGCCGAAATGAAGTTAGAAGATTTGGGCCCACTTGCCCGGGTTTAGTAGAGTGCGGCTGCTTTGGGCATTACCGAGCCTTTCAGAATCTCGGCAACTTCCGATCCTTCGACCGTTTCCTTCTGCAGTAGGACGTCTTTGAGTGCCTTGAGATGTGAAATATTGCCCTTGATAATGATCCGCGCGCGGCTCGCAGCCTCGGTAATGAGCTGTTCAACTTCGTCGTCGATCACTTTCGCCGTTTCATCGGAATAGTTGCGCTCGTTAACCAACTTGTCCAACACCATACCTTCGTCAACATGGAAAACCTGATCGCGCAGTTTTTTGCCCATGCCCTGATTTACCACCATGTCACGGGCAATTTCGGCTGCCTTCTGCAGATCGTTACCGCCGCCGGTCGTAATACGATCGGGACCGTACATAACTTCCTCGGCAATACGGCCGCCGAGCGCTCTGGCCAACACATCTTTGAATTCAATGAGCGACGTATACACGCGGTCTTCGGGTGGCAGGAACCAGGTGACGCCACCGGTGCCGCCGCGGGGAATAATAGTCACCTTATGCACCGGATCACTGTCCGGAAGAACGTGACCGACAATGGCGTGGCCGGCTTCATGGTAGGCGGTTAATTCCTTCTCTTTCTCATTCATGACCTTGCTCTTGCGCTCTGGACCTATGGCCACGCGTTCAAACGCTTCGGTCACATCAGCTTCGCCAATATGAGTATGGTTCGTGCGGGCCGCGATAATTGCCGCTTCGTTGGCAATGTTCGCCAGATCCGCTCCCGAGCTACCGGCGCTCTTGGCAGCCAGCGCGTCCAGATCAACCGTCTTGGCAAGCGGCTTCTTGGCAAAGTGAACCTTCAGGATTGCCAGCCGGTCTTTGCGGTCGGGCAGGTCTATAGTGACACGGCGGTCGAAGCGGCCGGGGCGCAGCAGGGCCGGGTCAAGCACGTCCATGCGGTTCGTGGCGGCCAGAACGATGACGTTCTGCCCCTGTTCAAACCCATCCATCTCTACTAAGATCTGGTTCAGCGTTTGTTCGCGTTCGTCGTGCCCGCCGCCCATGCCGCTACCGCGGCGCCGGCCGACGGCGTCAATCTCGTCGATAAAGATGATGCACGGAGCGTTCTTCTTGGCCTTCGCGAACAAGTCGCGGACGCGGCTGGCACCCACACCAACGAACATTTCCACGAATTCCGAGCCGGAAATGCTGAAGAACGGCACATTGGCTTCGCCGGCCACGGCGCGGGCAAGCAGTGTCTTGCCGGTACCGGGAGGACCAACAAGCAATACGCCCTTTGGAATACGGGCGCCCATTGCCGCGAATTTCTTCGGGAATTTCAAAAATTCAACGACTTCCTGCAAGTCCTGCTTGGCCTCGTTGCTGCCGGCTACATCGGCAAATGTCGCCTTTTTGCGTTCGTTGCCGTACAAGCGGGCGCGGCTTTTGCCAAAGCTCAATGCCTGGTTACCCTGCCCCTGTGCGCTGCGCAGCATGAAGTACAAGAAGACAACGATGAGCACCGTCGGGACAATGGTTGTGCCAATGGTTATCCAGGTAGAAGTGCTCGACGATGCCGATTTGGCAATAATTTGTACTGCTGAGTAGTTGAAGCCCTCGTCTTTGAGTGTCGCGTTCGGCTCGGTAAAGGTCTTGAGCGTCGCGGTTTTGTCACCCTTTTTCGTAATGTCCAGTTCATTGCCGTTGACAACGATCTTGCTGTAGTTGCCGGCATTTGCTTCCTGGACCGCCTGGGTCAACGGAATCTCCTTTATTCCGGTCGACTGGTTCGTCGCTGCGATAATAATTAATCCAATCAGAACCAACAAACACGCAAACGCGATATTCTTTAGAATCCGCGAACTGCCGCCGCCTGGGGCGCCCCTCTTTGGTCGTAGTTTTCCATCCATACGTTATTCAGTATACCGTGTTCACGCGGGCTTTGCTAGCGCTCGATACCAGTGAGTGCCAATGTTTTTTTGCTAACCACCAGCGCCGTGCCCGCAACCAGATGAATTATAGTACCGGGGCGCTGGGTCTTTGCTGAGACAACGACGCGTTCGAGCGTGGCGGCGTCGAATGACCGGATTCCTCTTGCGCGCAGCCAGCTTGCGAGGAATTCTTTGGCAATATCGTGCGGCAGCTGGTTGAAATATGCCCGCTGCAGCACCTCCGGCGTCGGCTGGGCGTGCTGCATGTTCAGCAGCTGCGTATCGAGCGCCTCGTTGGTAACGCGAGCCTGATCGATAATTTCGACAAACTTTCGACGCGAATTAGCATCAAAGTGCGGCAAGAGCTGGTGGCGAATGTAATTACGAAGGTACTCTTCGTCGAAATTCGTACGATCTTCGTGCCAGGTCAGTTGATGCTGTATCGCGTATTCGGTAATATCTTTTTTGGAAACGCCAAGCAGTGGCCGGATAATATCCGGACGGTTGGCAAGCGACGTCAGCCCTTTCCTTCCCGTTCCACGCAGCATGTTCAGAATCGCCGTTTCCAGCAGATCATCCTGGTGGTGAGCCGTGATAATTGCGTGCGCTCCATGGCGCTGCCTGACTGTTTCGAGGAATGCATAGCGCGCCGTGCGGGCCTTTTCTTCGCTGGCCTTCGGCCCCAGCCTTCCTTCCGCGTATTCAAATGGTAGGCCGTAGAACTCGGCAAGCTTCTGCACAAACGCGCGATCTTCAGCCGATTCCGCGCGAATGCCGTGGTCGAAGTGTGCCACCACCAGTCCAATAGTCGAATGGTCCACGGGTCCACGAGTCGTCCGAACGTGCTGGCTTTTGGACTTTTGGACTGCTGGACTGCTGGACTGCTGCACAAGCATGTGCAGCAAAGCCATAGAATCCACGCCGCCGCTTACGGCAATCACGTATGTGCCAGGTTTTACATCTATCTCCATATCTGTAATAATATTGTACAAGATGTCCTCTGTTATTTTTGCAAGCGGCAATGCCGAGAAATTTCAAATTGCTCACGCGGTATGCGAGCCGCTCGGTATCACCCTCATCCAAAAACGCTTCGATATCGACGAGATCCAAGGAGAGGACAGCGAAGTTATTGTCCGCGATAAAGTTCAAAGAGCGTTCGAACTGGCAAAGGCGCCGGTCATCGTCAGCGATGATTCCTGGAACATTCCGGGACTCAATGGCTTTCCCGGCCCATATATGAAATCTATGGATCATTGGTTTACCCCGGAAGATTTTCTAAACCTGACGCGCGCGCTTAAGGACCGGCGAATTATCCTGACGCAACACCTGGCGTACCGTGATAATTCAATAGAGAAGGTTTTCCGCAAAAAGTACGTTGGCACGCTCCTGACAGAAGCGCGGGGCGCGTATGGCAAACCGCTGCACAAAATCGTCACTATGCCCGGAGACAACGGGCTCAGCATAGCCGAAGCCTACGACCGCGGTACTGTACGAGCCGACCGCGACGTTGCCGCCGGCTGGCGCGAATTGGTTGCGTGGTACAAACAAGAGGTAACGGCATGAAACACTTGTACTTTGTTCGTCATGGCCTGAGCGAAGCGAACAAAGCGGGTTTGCGCGCCGGCAAACACACTGAGACGCCACTCGCGCCCGAAGGCCGCGAACAGGCTCGGCAGGCTGGCGAGCAGGCGAAGAAGTTGAATATCGACCTTATCATCAGCTCTCCGCAAAGCCGGGCCCACGACACGGCCAAGATTATCGCCGAGATAATCGGCTATCCGGTGGACAGGATCGAACTCAACAGCCTGTTCGTCGAGCGTGATCTCGGCGTACTCGAGGGAAAGCCGTGGCATCCCGATCTCAATATTGACGGCTTCGCCGATGTTGAAACAACCGATACACTGATCGAGCGCATGCATCTGGCTCATGAGTTCCTGCGCGCTATACCGCACGACAATGTGCTCATCGTCAGTCATGGCGCTATCGGCCGCGGTTTGCGTCACGTGTTCCATCCCGAAATCCCGTTCGCCCCTTCCCCGTCATTTAAAAACGCTGAAATAATCAAGCTCGTGTAGGGACTTGTATACTTGTGCCTACAATGAACCGAACGGATATCGTACGATTGATCGAATTTCAAGCGCTCTTGCTGCAATTCAGCGCCACAGAGCGGCGTCTGGACGTGCCGCCAGATTTCAAGAAGCAGGAGAACGATACCGAGCATAGCTACAATCTAGCAATGGCCGCATGGTTTTTGAGTAAGTATTTCCCTGAACTCAATCGCGACAAACTCATCCGTCTGGCACTGGTACATAACCTGGTGGAAATTTACGCCGGCGATACCTATTTTTATGCCGAAGAAACCGAACGCTTGTCCAAGATTGAACGTGAAGCAAAAGCATTGAGACGCCTGGAAGCGGAGTGGCCAGACTTCCCCGACCTGACAGCAACCATCCACACGTACGAACAAAAAGATAGCGCCGAAGCCAAATTTATCTATGCGCTCGATAAAATCATGCCCATCATGGTCATTTACCTCGGCGAAGGCCACACCTGGCGCAAAGAAGGCATTACACACAACCGACTACACAGCGCTAAGCTGCCGAAAGTTTCGGTTTCCCCAGAGATCACTGAATACTATGAGCAACTACATCGGCTGCTCCTTGAGCACCCCCATTATTTCCCTAGTACTGGTAACACGATGCAGTAAAGCCTAGCCAACAGAGACAAAACCTGCTACAATCTCCCCTGTTAACCACTTGAGAGGCAACCACGTTAGCTCTCAACGGCCAGTCGGCAAAGCCGAGTTTGCTAACGCAAACCAAACTGGCCTGCTCTCCTTCCCGGCAACGGGGCGCAGAGTTATCGGTGGTTTACCAAAATTCCAATCCAAGGAGCCAAGGGCGACTGAATGGAATTTTGAGAGGAGGAACCTAGGCACAGGTCGAAGCTCCGCCAGCTGGCGGACGAGACTTTGCCGTACGTTCCGACGAGGCGGCGTAGCTCAGTTGGTTAGAGCGTGGGACTCATAAGCCCGAGGTCACAGGTTCAAATCCTGTCGCCGCTACCAACATAAAAGCCCCACGATATTGGGGCTTTTATGTTGTATGTTGACTAAACCACAAGCTATTTAGAGTTCAGACAAGGCGCGCTTGATGCGCACGAGGATATCGTTCAGCGAGACTTCGGATTTAACCAGGAAGTCAACAGCACCGGAGGTGCGCGCTTCGTTTTGGTCCGACTCTTGGCTCAAACTCGTCAGGATAATAACCGGAATCGTGCTGGTCGTATCGTCAGCCTTCAAGGTCTTCAGCACGGTAAATCCATCTAGTTTCGGCAAAATTATCTCCAGCAACACCAGATCGGGATGACGCGAGCGGGCTTGTTCGAGCGCCGCTTCGCCGTCTTCGGCAACTACGACATCATAGCCGGCTTCTTCTAGGCCGGACTTGTAGACCCGGGTGATAAAGGGATCGTTGTCAGCTAATACAATAATTTTGCGTGTATTGTTATTTTCCATGATGACCAGTCTCTAACAGAGATAATACGAATCTTAAACTTCGCTCATTATAGCATAACGGTAGGGATAGATTCATGCTAGAATAAGCCTAAGCCTTTAGCGTATTAAATGTGGGAACAGAATGGTATTATCCGACACTGAGCTGGCACAGATATTGAATGATCTGAAGTATCTGAGTCCTGCCAAGCTGCAGGAAGCGCAGTCAAAAGCTGCTACCGACAAGATACCACTGTATAGCGTGCTCGTTGAAAATGACTATCTCAATGAAAATGAGCTGGGCAAGGTTATTGCCTATCACTATCAGCTCCCCTATGTCTCGCTCGCTAACACCAGTATTGCCAATGATTTGCTGCGCCTACTGCCGAAAAGCGTGGCAGAGCGGTTCCAGACCATACCGTTCGATATGGACGAGAATGGTTTGCATATCGCTACGGCGCATCCGGAGGCGACAGATCTGTATGCCATGCTTGCGAAGAAAGCCGGTGTCAAACAATACCAGATGTCCTATAGCCCGGAACCGGAGATTCTGACTGCTCTGCACCTCTACAAGCCGGGCCTGACGAGCGTCCTGGATAACCTGATTTCTCATGCCCAATCGACGGCACCGCCGGTGAACGAAATTATTGATGATTTGTTCGAATACGCCTACGATTCCCGGGCTTCGGACATTCATATCGAGCCGCAGAAAGAACATACGACGATTCGCTTCCGTATCGACGGTGTCTTGCACGACGAAGCTGTACTACCGAAAAAGCTTCACGACCAGCTCGTAACCAGGTTGAAAGTCATGGCCCGCCTGCGGACCGACGAACATTTGAGCGCCCAGGACGGCCGCTTGCATCTGAATGATAAAACAACGAAAGAAGAGTTGACTGTCCGCGTTTCCATTGTTCCGGTTATTAACGGCGAAAAAGTCGTAATGCGCCTGCTCGCCAAAAACGCCAGGCAATTCAGCCTGACGGAACTGGGTATGAGCCCGGCTGACCTGACCAAAGTACGCCTGGGCATAAACCGCCCGTTCGGTATGATCTTATCTACCGGTCCGACCGGCTCAGGTAAAACGACCACAATTTATGCTGTTCTGAAGATTCTCAACACCCGCGACCGCAACATAGCAACAATCGAGGATCCGGTGGAGTACGTTGTCGATGGCGTGAACCAGATCCAGGCTAATGCCAAAACCAATCTGACCTTCAGCGCCGGTCTTCGTTCGCTTCTGCGTCAGGACCCGGACGTCTTGTTCGTCGGTGAAATCCGCGACGAAGAGACCGCCGACATTGCCGTCAATGCCGCCATGACCGGACACTTGGTACTCAGCACGATGCATACCAACGACGCCGTTACAACCCTGCCACGTCTGGTTGACATGCATATCGAACCATTCCTGGCGGCATCAACTGTCAACATCATCGTTGGCCAGCGTCTGGTACGGCGGATTTGCACGCACTGCAAAGCAAGCGTGGAGCTCATGAAAACACCGGCAGGCTGGAAAGGCGACGCCACGGAATCCGTGCTATTGAGCAGCATTGACCAGCGGCTTGTCCTAAAATACTTCGGCAAAAAGACTGATGTCCGTGTCTATCACGGCGCTGGTTGTAATGCTTGCCACAACACTGGCTACCAGGGACGATTCGGTATTTTCGAGGTACTGGAAATAACGCCAAAAATGGCTCAACTGATCACCGCCAAGGCCGACAGCCAGGTGTTGATGGCGCAGGCACTGAGAGATGGCATGACAACTATGCTGGAGGATGGTTTGCAAAAAGTAATTGCCGGCGAAACTACGCTAGCGGAAATTTTGCGTGTCACGCGGGGATAGTATGACAACGTCGCGCATCCAGCTAAAAGGCAAAGACAAGCTTGAGCTATTCACCAATCTGTCAACAATGCTGACGGCCGGCATTCCGATCCTCGAGACTATCGAATCGCTCGAGCAAGACGCCAAAGGCAAATCAAAAAAAGTTCTAGCCCAGTTACATCATTCGCTAACCAACGGCGAACCGTTGTCGCTCGGCATGGAGCATTTTCCGCGCACGTTCGACCCGGTCACCATCAACATCATGCGCGCAGCCGAAGCCGGCGGCACGCTAGAAGATACCTTGCACGACATCGTCCAAACTACAAAAAAGGAAGTTGCGTTCGCCGAAAGCATTCGGCTCACTATGATTTACCCGGCATTTGTCGGCGTGATTTTTACCGGCATCATTGTCCTGATGCTCACCTTTGTTATTCCCCGCATAGCCAAAGTCTTTAGCTCAATGCGCGTCGACATGCCAATCGTGACACGGGCTATGATTGCCGCTTCAAATTATTTTGTCGGGCACTGGATAGTCGTATCGGCAGTTTTTGTCGGGATTATCGCGCTCGTGTATGTGTTTGTGTCGATGAACAGCCGCGCCGTTGTGCGGATGCTGTTGAACGTTCCGGGATTCCGCCGCCTGGGAACTAATATTGACTTGGCACGGCTGACGCGCAGTTTCGCGCTGTTGACACGTTCTGGTGTACCGCTCGACGAAGCGCTCATGCTCAGTAAGCGCGTCGTCCGCAAGACACAAATTATTCATATCATCGAGCACATGCAGCACAACCTGGAAGGCGGCAAGCCGCTCGCTAACGGGTTGCGCGATACGAAAACTGTTCTCCCGCCGATTATGGTACGCTCTCTGGAAACGGCCGAAACATCCGGCACGCTGGAACAGACGCTGCAAAGCCTGGCGGAGTATTTTGATGACCAGGTGGCCGAGAGCCTGAAAGCCGTTAGCAGCCTGCTCGAACCGCTGATGATCGTCGTAATCGGGCTCATGGTTGGCGGCTTGATGATTACTATTATCGCTCCGATCTATAACCTCATATCGCAAGTAAACCCGAAGTAGCGTGGCGGACGAACGTGATACAACGCATGCATCGCCAAGATGGATTCACCCTCATAGAGATAATGCTGGTAGTCTTCATTATCGCACTCCTGTTCGCCTTCAGTGTTGTTAATCTCGGCCGGCCGCAACAAGCAGCCAATATCAGCACCAGCGTTGATATGCTGCTTGCCGATATCAAGACGCAGCAGATTCTATCCATGTCTGGCAATGTCGGCACGACGTCGACCGCCCAGCCACATGGTATATATCTGCAGAGCAATCAGTTTATCCTGTTCAGCGGAAGTAGTTATAGCAGCAGTGCCACGGATAATTTTACGGAAACGTTGCCTTCAACTATACGGCTCACTACAACTCTTCCGAGCGCGCAGCTGCTATTCATAAAAGGCACGGGCGAGGTACAGGGATTCACGGCCGGCAGTAATACGATTACCCTGACCAGCGCTACCATGACTCGTACGCTCACCATAAGTCGTTTTGGAGCGGCGGCGGTAAATTAATATGCACATCAGCAGGCACAGGCAATCAGGCGCGACGCTGGCAGAAGTCCTGGTGGCGATTGCCCTGGCTGGCATTCTGTTGCCGGCGTTCGCTGAAGCTATTCTAACGTCACAGGCTGCCCGGCCGGCGGCTGTCCGCCAACTGCAGGCCAGCACTCTGGAACATGAGGCCTTCGAAGCCGTACGCGTGGCGCGCGAGACAAGCTGGGCATCGGTCAGCACTGCCGGAACTTATCATCCGGTACGTTCTGCAAACACCTGGACGCTGGCAAGCGGACCCGAAGTAATTAATGGCATGACACGCCAGATCGTCATCACGGACATACAGCGCAATTCGAGCGGCGCGGTTGTGAGCAACGGCGGCACAAATGACCCGTCTACCAAATATGTCGTGGTGACGATTTCCTGGACTCAGCCATATAGCAGCTCGCTGTCCGCTAATACGTATCTAAGCCAGTGGCAAAAGAATGCGTCCTGGACCCAAACTACGCAGGCGGACTTCAACGCCGGCACCTTCAACAATACGATTTCGACCAATACGAGCGGCGGCGAAGTCCAAATTAATGGCGGCGGTAGTGGCACTAGCTGGACAAGCCCCACGCAGGCAGGTTCATACAACGCCAGCGGTAATACCGATGCCACGAAAATATTTGTGGACGCTACTACCAATCGCGCGTACCTGATCATCTCGGCAGTTATGTATATTATCGACGTCAGCACGCCGGCCACACCGACGCTTCTCGGGTCATTCAACAGCGGATCCGCGCTGAATGGCGTCTACGTATCGGGCAACTATGCTTATCTGGCATCAACCAATAACACGGCGGAGTTGACAGTCGTCAACGTAACCAATCCAGCCGCGCCGGCACAGGCATCAATATTAAATCTCGGCGACACTGCCGACGCAACGAGCATATACGTGGCAAGCGGTTATGCCTATGTAGGTAAAATAGTAAGCACAACGACCAATATTAATGAGTTTTACATTATTAATGTCGCCACGCCAACTGCACCAACGCTTTCAGGCTCGCTCAATCTTACGGGAACGGTTGACGCTGTCTCTGTATCAGGGAATTACGCGTATTTGGCAACAAGTATTACAAATGCTGAGGCAACCATCGTAAATGTAACCAACAAAGCCGTACCAGTCATCGCTGGTACATACGACGCCGCCGGTACCGGCACGCCAACCGACATATATGTCGGCTCGGTTTATACATATCTATCAGAGGCGAACAACACAGGTGGCGCGGAATTCTTCATCTTGAACACTGCCACGCCTTCTAGTATCAGTCTCGTCGGATCATACGAAATGGGGGCAAATATTAACGGCATTTCTGTCGTTGGGTCTGAGGCCTTTCTAGCAACTGCTAGTACCGGTAATCAGTTTGCCGTTCTAGACCTGTCGGCGCCGGCGGCTCCGGCACTCGAAGGCTCGAACAACCAGTCGACTACAAATGATATCTTTGTGGCCAATAATACAGCCTACCTGGCAAGCACCTCAAACAACTCCGAACTTGTCATTATGCAGCCCGGCGCGTCAAGCGGCGGCCAGGCAGCCAGCGGTACGTACGAATCCCCCACCTTCGATGCCGGTTCCGCCGCCGGGTTTTACTATTTTAGCTTCACGCTCAGTCTGCCAAGCGGCACAACCACCACCTTCCAGATCGCTACCAATAACGACAACGCCACCTGGAAATATGTCGGCCCTGACGGCACGGCATTCACGCAATATTCATCACCCGGCGCTATTCCGTTATCCAAATCAGGCTTTCGCTACTTTCGATACAAAGCATCCATGGACACTACCAACAAAAACATTTCACCGGTCATATTTGACGTAACGGTAACTTATTCGCCATGAAGCATATTCCTCTCCCCCGTAATTGTTTCAGTATTTGGCGGTGGCGATATGCCGATCAGCGCGGCGTCACGCTTATCGAGGTCCTTATTACTATGGCGCTCCTCAGCGTTTTTCTAGTCATGTTCGCGACACTGTTCACCGCCAGCATCGATGTGCAGTTCCGGTCACAGACATATTCGTCCGTCAGCTCCGATGGACGTTTCTTGCTGGCCCGCCTGAACTACGATATTACACGAGCCAGCGCCGTGACCACGCCTGCCGCGCTCGGCGGCAGCAGTAATAGCCTCGTCCTGACCATCAGTGGCGGGACATACACGTATAACGTCAATAGCGGGCGGCTGCAGCTCGCCAGTCCGGCAGGAACCGATTACCTGACCGGCAATGGTGACACTATTTCCAGCGTTAGTTTTGTGAAACTCGGCAATAGCGGCGGCCTGGAATCGATCCAATACACTTTTACCCTGACCGGCAAAGGATCGAACGCCGGCAATACGAACACGCAAACATTCTCAAGCACTACGGAGCGTCGGTCATGACGAAGCCTCACCATACCAGTGCCGGGCAGACGATCATCATCCTGCTGATATTCATGATGCTTGCTATCACGCTTGCCGTTTCGGCCACAGCCGTGATCATTATTAACACCCAGGGAGATATCGCGTACCGCAACGGTGACCAGGCACTCCAAAATGCCCAAACAGGGATAGAAAATGCCCTGCTGCGCCTGGAGCGGGACAGCACGTACACCGGCGAGACGATGACGCTTGCGGGTGGTACTGTTACAATAAGCGTAAGCGGCACCAGCCCAAAAACTATTGTCGCGACAGGTACTAATGGCAACTATGTTCGTACGGTGACCGCGACAGCCACCCTGACGGGCGGTGTCCTGGCACTAACAAGCTGGAGTGAAACCCCATAATGTTCCTCAAACCAAACGTCCTTATTTTCATTCAACGAAACCGGCTACTCGTCGCGGGCAAACGCCTGCCGTCGACGCATGTCAATTTCCCGGAAGATATAGTGCATAATCTTGAGGTGTTGCAGCACAATAAATTAGTAGATATATGCCGCCAGTTCTTCACCGATAAGAACCTCCGCCGCAAGCGCCTGCAAATTGTGCTCGACTATAGCGTGGTCTTTGAAAAAACCATCGAGCTCGATCAGTCGGGCAAGCCCGATATTCTTATTGAGGGCTTTGTAACCGCCATGCCGTTTGAACCGGGCAAGCGGTCCTGCCTGGCCGTACAGACCGATGTCAACCTGCGGCTATTCGCCACCAATGCCGAGACATATCAGGCCGTAAGCGAAGCGCTCCGGGCAGCGCAAGCCGGGTCCCTTGTGGCTATCACGCCTATTGCCGCCTATAATCTTGCGGAGAACGAGCGTACGATCCGCGCCGCTACGGACCATATCCTGAAGGATAGCGAAGTCAGCAAACAAGTCAATTTCCGCGACGTCATTCCGTCGTAGATCTTACATCATTGCTCTCACTTTACAGTTGACAATGCCGCTTATGTTTAGCATCATACTAATATAAAGTAATACAAAGGGTGCGGAATCTATGAAGTCATTAACGGCTCTTAAAAAAATTAAATCGGCTGAGGGCTTCACGCTTATCGAACTCCTCGTTGTCATTGGTATTTTGGCTATCTTGTTGGCTATTACCTTGATCGCTATTAACCCGAACAAGCACTTCCAGGACTCTCGAAATACACAACGTTCATCAAACGTTTCAGAAATCCTGAACGCTATTTATGAATACGAATCAGCGAACAACGGCAACCGCCCGGCGTCAGTCGTTAATGTTACGACCACGATGCCGCTTGGCAAAGCTACCCAGCTGACAGCTTCTGCTGTAACATTTGCCACCAATACCGTGACCTTCACGGTCAGCGGCAACACGATTGCCGTTGGCAGCAACGCTCTCGTCACCGGCTGTAGCGACTCGGTCAACAATGGCACATTCCCTGTAACCGGTAGCACCGCTACATCGCTCGACGTAACCAACGCCGCGGGCGTTGCAGGTTCAACCGGCTGTAAGATAGATAGCGCTATCAACGTTTGTACGGAACTCGCTCCAACCTACATCGCCGACCTGCCAACCGACCCGACAACGGGCACTGTCACTGGCGGTTCAACTCCTTGCGATACCGCTACAACCTCCTACAGCACCGGCTACACCATCACCCAGACCAACGGACGCTTTACTATCTCAGCACCAGACGCTGAAGGTAGCCCGGCTCCAACCATTAGCGTAACTCGCTAAATAGTTCTTGTACGACAAAACAGCCTGTCCTCGGGACGGGCTGTTTTCTTTTCTGCATACAAGTCTGCGGCTGGAATGCTCTAGGCAACCTTCATTATTGACTTTTTCACCCTAAACTATCTATTATTAAGCATAAGAATAAAAGGGCACCGCTTATATGAATATGTACAGGAAACTTTATAAAAATGACCAGCATGGCTTCACGCTTATCGAACTCCTCGTTGTCATTGGTATCTTGGCTATCTTGTTGGCTATTACCTTGATCGCTATCAACCCGAACAAACACTTCCAGGATGCCCGCGATACACAGCGAAAATCCGACGTCAGTGCAATTTTGGACGCTATTTATGAATACGAATCATCCAACAACGGTAGCGCGCCTGCTGTACTGTCGAACGTTAGCTCCACCGCGGCATCACTGTCAAAGGGAACTGCTCAGGCTGCAAGCTCGGTAGCTTTCGCGTCGAACCAGGTGACGTTCACCGTCCCTTCCGGCAACACCGTTACATCCGGTATGGTCACGGTGAGCGGTTGCAGCTTGTCAGCAGATAACGGCGGTTTCGCAGTTGTCAGCGGCAACACCACGACTATCGTCGTCAGCAACACCGCGGGCGCCAGTGGAGCAACCGGTTGTAGCGTCACATCGGGCATTAATCTTTGTCCAAGCCTGGCGCCAACGTACATCGCCGACCTGCCAACCGACCCATCAAATGGCTCGGCAACCGGCGGCGCTACGCCATGCAACGGTTCAACGACCGCGTACAATACGGACTACACGGTTGCTGCCAGCAGCGGCCGCTTCTCCATCTCTGCGCCTGGCGCCCAGGGCGGCACCATTAG
>JACZCU010327765.1_pt1 | contig 14515 bp, 5 predicted proteins | sample 8641851 | NCBI WGS metagenome assembly JACZCU01 (sample SAMN15324605, study PRJNA640507) | soil metagenome | isolation source: monocropping sugarcane control | place: China: Luxin town, Laibin City, Guangxi Province | collected 2019-07-25 | depth 10cm m | reverse complement strand
ATCAGCCCCTCCGGATCCTGCGGAACATAAAAAGTATATTGCCACGCGTTGCCTTCCTGGAATCCCACCCACGGCTTGCGCGCGTCGAAGTCGGCAATGAATTTTCCCTCTTGGTCTCGCGGACGGATGAACCCCGTCTCCGGGTCGTACAAATTTTCCCAGCCGTGCGAATAATGCATCATCGTGTTGAACTCATTCGTCTTTCCCAACGCCAGCGCGAATTGCGCGGCGGCATAGGCGGAAAATGAATACTCCAGCGTATGCGACGCCGAGAACAACGACCCCTCAGCCGTCGAACCGCTGAACGCCGGCACCTTCCGCAATAGGGGAACATAGCCACGATCCGGGAAGGTTTCTGCGTCCGCCTTGCCCACGCCGCTCGGCCGATTTTCCCACCCGAGTTCATTTTTCATCACTGCCGCGAACGCCTCCTGGACATTGTAATCCCGAATGCCGAATTGATAGGCGCTGGCGACCATCAATCCCGTGAAATCCGTTCCCACGCCCGAGACAAATTTTCCCGCCGCCACCGAATCCGGCAGCCAGCCGCAATCGCGCGCCATGTCCAGGTGGCAGCGCACGTACTCACTAAAATAATCAGGATATGCCAGCGCCCACACCTGCGTGAGGTCCCAAAATGCGCCCCAAACGGAGTCGCTGTTGTAGTGGTTGTATTTCGGCACGCCTTTTCCGTCCACCGGAATCTGCCCAATGCTGTCGTCATTCCTGCGATAGGCGCCGTTCACATCGCTCGCGAGTCCGCGCCCCAGCAGCGCATGATACAGCCCCGTGTAAAATTTCACGCGATCCACCTCGTTTCCGCCGGTCACCTCAATGCGATTCAACATCTCACTCCACGCCCTTTGTGCTTTCTGCCGTGCCTCGTCAAAATTGAGCGTCGCCACCTCCTCCTCCAGGTTCAGCCGGGCGTTGGCAATGCTCGTGTAAGACATCGCCAGCTTCAGTTCAATCGCTTCATTTTCCGCCGTTTCGAAATTCAAATACAATCCCGCGCCCGGACCTTGAATGGAATCCTGATTGGCGAATTGCGACGCGCCTCGAAATGTTCCAAAACCCGCCGCCGCCTTGCTTAATCGCGCCACAAAATACATGCGCACCGTCGCCCCCGGTTGATACGCCTTCACGTAAACCGGCAGCGTGTTCACGAAGCCCTCAACCTCGCGATCGTTCACGCGCCGCACAAATGCATCCAGCACCGGGCCACTTTCGCCCTGCCGATTCCCCACGTCCAACAGCACATGCGCATTGGCTGATTTAGGGAAAGTGAACCGATGAAACGCCACCCGCGGCGTGGCGGTCAATTCCGCGCGGACGCCATAATCCTTGAGCAACACCGAATAATAACCCGCCTGCGCCACCTGTGCCTTCTTGTCGTAATGCGATCGATAACCTTTTTCTGCTTTATCCAATTCGCCGGGGACCGTTCTGAGATCGCCGACCGTCGCCATCACCGCCACGCCGCCGATTTGAAATTCACGAAAGCTCACGAAACTCTCGATCGAATCATGCCGGCTGTCGTAACCCACCGCGTCCCATCCATGCGGGTTGCCGAGATGCGCATCCGTGCAAGGCCCGGGCTTGGCCATCCCAAACGGCATCGCGCCGGGCGTGAAAAAAAACCAGCGGCATTGCGTCGACCCGATGGTCGGATCAACGGACTCCAATGGTGATTTCTCCGCGGCGAGCGACGAGCCCGCGGCACAGATCAGCGCTGCGCATGCAGAACCCGTCAACATCACCAATCGCCAAACCGAAAATTTAATTCTCATCTGATATTGATATTGCTTCAGTAAGCCGCGGTCCTGCTACAAACGGATCGACCATATTGCAAAAGCGCACACGTGATGCCTTTCAGAATTCCGCCCGCAGCGTCACCACGCCGTATCCCGGCACCGCCACACTGTTGCCGATTTTTTCGCCGGCCTTCTCATTCGTGCCGCTCAGATAAACCGCCGACGGCTTGCGCTCGCCCCACGCCAGCTTCACGTTCTCGTTTTTTCCACCGGCGCCAAACAAGCGGATGATCCACGCCTTCTGGTCGTCGCTCGGTTTAAACCCCGTGACCACGACCTCGTCTGTGCTGAGCTTGAGCAGCGATTTACCTTCCCTGTCCGCGCCGCGATTTGCCAGCAACGGCTCGCTGAACGCCGTGGCAAAGCGCGTCGCGTCCGCCGGATCGTTCTTGCCGCGATGCGGACGCAGGATAAATCGAAACGGCGTTTTTCCCTCCTGATACGCGCGATAATTCGTTCCCCAATGATTGTTCATGGCCCAGGAATAAAACGTCTGCGTCTTGCCGATCGTTTTCCGCCACACTTCCGGATTCGTCTGTGAGTTGAGCAAAGTGGCCGTGATGCCGCCGACTTCGATCAGCGGCGCATCCAGTGTCACACACGTCACCCCGTTTTTGCTGTTCGCCACATCCACCCAGCGCCCCACGGTGATCCAATTCTTGCACGCACTCGGAATCTGGTCTGCCTCCGGGCGCATGACCGCGAACGGAATATCCACCGAGATTTCGCCATCCGGAATATGGAACGGAAACGCAAAGTTCACGCTCTCCTTGCCGTTTTTGTCATAATAGCTTTTGGCCTCAAGCTTCGCTTTATCCACCGTGTTCAGCACCTCCACATAATCCCGCCCGGCAACCACGCGCAATTCGCGCCGCAGCTTATTGCAACCCGGCGCGTCCGATTCAACGATCAGCGACGCCACCAAGGGCCCCTGCTCGCCGACAGAGATCGTCGCCGACCCGCTGGACTGCACTTTATTGGTGTCGTCACCGATCAAATAACGATAGCCGTCCAACACCTCGCCGCCGCTCACGTCGACGAGATTTTCTTCAATGCCTTTCGCGGTGAGTTCCGCGATGCCACCGGATTTTTCATCCACGCGCACGCGCACCAGCCCGTTCTCGAGAGTTGCGCCGGAAACTTTTGCCGCTCCTTTGGCAGCCTCTGGCGCCCCGGTGGAAATCCTATAGTGCCTCGACGCGTAGGGTGGCACGTTCTCCGCGAAAAATGCTAGCTCGCCACTTTTCAGCCGCTGCGATGGCACCGCGTTTCCTTTTTCATCCGTCACACGATCGCCGGCTTTGCTCTGTTCTGCCCTTAGGAAAACCACCTCGGACCGTGGCCACGAAAGCGTGTTAATCACGTTAAACTCTCCTTCTGGCGCCGCCGAATTCGATTCCAGCGCCTTCGCCAGTAACGCGCGCGAACTCGCGTCCGCATCATCCACGTAAGCCTTTTTCACCGCCCATTGTTCGACCGTGTCCTTCCGTTCCGGTTCGCTGATGCTGCACCACGCGCCCCAGGTGTGTTCGGAATAAAGCAGCACATTGCGCCACGCGGACGTGAAATCGTTCAACGGATATTGATCCGGATGAAACATTGCAAACGCCGTGGCCGCCTGCGTCAACCGATCCGAGTTCTCGCGGCTTTCCGAAGTTTGCAACGCGGAGGAAGCCGCGCCGTCTTCCCAATACGGCGTCCAATCGCCTTTCACTTTCGGCAACGCGCTGCCGTATTTTTCTTCGAATGCATGAAACGCCTGGCTCGCGCCCGAAATCCGGAATTGCGGCCATTCGTATTTCGCATTCCAATCGCGTATAAAATCGCAAATCTCCGGGTCCGGCACCGCGTTATCACCATGGCCGGCCCAGCGCACGTAGGCGATGTCATACGGATAATTGCGTTTTTCCACGCCTTCAAAAAAGTCTGCAATTAATTTGGGCGACAGTTGACCGTAAATATGCGACATCGCGTAGCCCCAGAACGGGATCCACACCAGCACCTTGGATTTTCCATCCGGCCCGACCCAGTAAAACGGTTTGTTTTCCCACTCCTTCAAAATAGTCCCGATGCGGTCGAAATAATTCGGCGCCGCGGTGAAATATTTAATCCCCGCCTGGTTCATCGCCGGCACCGCGCCCCAGGTGTAACCCGGCACGTCGGAAATCATCGCGGTATCAATCGGAACGCCCGTCTTTTCCGAAACCTTCGTCGCAAATCGAAATAGCTGGATCAACTCCTCCGGACGGCACAATCCGGTAAGCTCATTCAAATACATTCCATTCAGCGAGACTTGGCCTTTTTTCACCGCCGCATAAAAATCATTGCGCTGCTCCTCGCTCGCCTGTTGGAGATACATATCTGCCGCCCAGCCCACTTCCACGTTCCAAACAAACCGCGCGCCTTCGGGATAATCTGCTGTCTTGCGCGCCGCGGCGATGCCGTCGGCCACGTTCTTCATCTGCTTCTTTTGCACCTCGCTCTGGATGGCGGTGTAGCCGATATCCGTGTGCGAATGCGGCAATACATAAATCGTCATGGGCCGCGCCGGTTTTTCCTCAAACGACGCGCTCGTGACGGTTTGGCCTTTAAATCGAATCTCCGCCTTGAGCGACGTCGCCGCTTTCACTTCCGCCAACGACCAATCGAGAACATTATCACCCGATTTCAGTGACATCGTCTTCGCTTCACCAGTTCCAACCGCAATGCTCACCTCGGCTGGCTCCAGATAAGGGTGATGCACTGTAACCTGCATCGGCCGACCGCCGCTCTTTTCCACAAAGGGAAGCACCTTAACCTCGATGCGATCTCGCGTGGGCGTTTCCTCATTGGGCTCGGATGTATAATAGGTCAACTCCGCGCCGCCCACGGAATGCAAACCGGAATTGCCCAGTTGCGCCACCCGCCACCGCGCCCGCTGGGCGGTGATCGGATCCGGCAGGATAAACAGGGTTTCGCCACCGCGCTTATTGACGTTCGTCACGGACAAATCCGCCAGGCGCTCACCTTTCGCATCGAACAATTCCAGTTCCGCCACCGCCACCGTCGCGCTGTCGTTGCGGTCCACGTGCCGCAACGCAGTAATGCTCGTCGGCTTCGCAAATTCAACGTCCACGACCGTATTCGTTCCCAAATCCCGCGACGCGTATTCCGACTTCAACTTGCCATCGAAAAAATTGGTGATGTCGAAGTTGCCGCCGGGAATGCCCGTCGGAAGATTCAAAATCTTCGCCGGCGGAACAGCCACCATTGGTGTGAACGCAGCGGCGGTCAAGGCGGCCATCGCTGCCGCAAACGTGAGTAAAGTTCTGGTTCGGCTCATGCGGGATTCAATTTGGTATTTTTCGTCAAGGATGGTTATTCAAATTCAGCGCGCAACGTCACGAGGCCGTATCCCGCGAGCGTGATTTCATCGCTCGTTTTTAACACTGGCTCTTCGCTGGTGTTGCTGAGAAATAAACGCGTCGGGTGCGCGCCCGGCCAATGCAACAAAACTGTTTCCGGTTTGTCCGACGCATCAAAGAGTCTCACGATGAGCGCCCGGCCATCATCCGAAGGTTTCGCGGCGGATACAATGACGTCCTCAGAGTCGATCTGCGGCAAGGCGAAGTGCACCGTGTCTTTTTCCAGCGGCCTCGTTACGATCAAAGGCTCATCAAACCCCGTTGCGAATCGCGTCGCCTCCGCCGGGGCGCTGTTTTGGAATGGACGCAGCACGTAACGAAATTCAGCCAGCCCCTCCTGGTACGCACGATAATTTGTCCCCCAGCGATTGTTCATGACCCACGAATATAAATGATGCGGTCCTCTTTTGAATGAAGTCGCATGTGATGTCTGATCTCGCAATCCAGCCGTCGGATCATCGAATTGCACCAACGGCGCGTCCAGCGTCACCCAGGTCAATCCCCCGCTGCCATTCCCCACGTTCGCCCAGCGGCCGATCGTCAACCAATCCTCGCACGACATGGGAATCTGATCCGCGCCAGGCCGCATCACCGCCAGGGGAATATCCAGCGACACATCGGCATCGGGAACATTAAATGGAAATCCAAAGCTGAGACTCTCTTTGGCTGCCTTGGCCTGATAATTCGTCGCCATCACTCGCGCTTTATCCACGCGATTGATAATTTCCACGTCATCCTGTCCCGCAGTCACGCGCAACTCGCGCTGTAGATGGCGGCAGCCCGGCGCATCGGAGTCGATCAACAGCGACGCCACCAAAGGGCCATTCTCGCCCACAGAAATCGTCACCGGCCCATTCCTCTGGAGCTGGTCCGGAGCATCGCCGCGCAAATAAATGAAGCTGTTCAACTGTTCGTCGCTGCCGGCCCCCGCGAAATTCCGGTCGATGCCCGTAGCGCGCAGCTCCACAATTCCACCGGTGCCTTCATCCACGCGCAATCGAATCAATCCATTCTCCAAACCGTTTTTGGATGCGCGCGCCGCTTGCGCCCCCTGAATTGCCTCACCCCGCTCAACGCGATAACGCCGCGCGCCAAACGCGGGAACATCTTCCGCCAAAAAGGCAATTTCCCCGGAGCGCAGCCGTTGTGACGGGATCTCTTTCCCCGATTCCTCCACGACGCGATTGCCCTCCGCAGCGAGCTCTCGTGGAACCATCACTAACTGAGTCCGCTTCCAGGAGAGCGTGTTCACGATTTCAATTTGTCCCGAGTCAACCGCATTGGTCTGCACGTTTTTCAACGCCGCTTTCATCAACGCGCGCGACGTTTTATCCGCGTCCTCCGCATAGCCCTTCTTCAAAGCCCATTGCCCGATCGTTTGAGGATGCTCCGGATCACTGATGCTACCTTGCGCGCCCCAGGTGTGTTCCGAAAAGAGCAGCACATTCTTCCACGCCCCGTCGAAATCTTTTTTCGGATACGCTTCGGGGTGAAACATCGCAAAAAGCGTTTGCGCCTGTGTCAATCGTTCCGCGGTTTGCCGATTCATCGCCGTCTCGCGCGCACCGGAGCCCGCACCGTCTTCCCAATAAGGAGTCCAATCGCCGCGATACTCTGGCAAAGACTTCCCATAACGTTGTTCCAACGCCTGAAACGCTTCCGTCGTCCCCGCAATTTTGAACTGCGGAGATTGATGCGTTCGATTCCAATCCTTCACGAAATCACAAACGCTTTCGTCCGGAACGCCGTTGTCTCCCAATCCCGCCCAACGAATATAAGCCACCTCGTATGGATAGCTGGGCCGCTGCAATCGCGTGCAAAGATCATCGAGCAATTGCGGCGAGAGCGCGTCGTAAATGTGTTCCAGAGCGTAACCTTGAAAGGGAACCCAGACCAACACCTTCGATTTTCCATCCGGCCCAATCCAATAAAACGGCTTGTCGGCCCAAAACGACATGAAATGCCGTTCGCCATAATTCGGGCCGTCCGAAAGATAACGAATTCCCGCCTGCGCCATGGCCGTGACACCGCCCCACGTGAATCCCGGCACGTCCGAAATCATGGCGGATTCGATTTTCTTCCCGGTCGTTCGGGAAAGTTCCGTCGCGTAGCGAAACAGTTGGATCAACTCCTCCGGGCGGCACAATGCGCTGAGTTCATTCAGATACATCCCGTTCAATTCCACCTGGCCGCTCTTCACTGCCTCGAGAAACTCCGCGCGTTCCGCAGCGTTCGCCCGTTGCAAAAATAAATCCGCCGTCCAAAGCACTTCCACGTTCCACACAAAGCGCGCGCCTTCGGGATTCTTTGCCGTATCACGCGCCAGTTCCATGCCGCGCCGCAAATTGTTCACTTGTTTTTCGGCAATGGCTGTTTGCAGATCTGTATAGCCCACATCCGTGTGCGAATGCGGCAGAATATAAATCAGCATCGGCCGAACCGCCCTCTGCTCAAAACTCGCCTCTTTCGTCATCGTCGGGCTCAATCGCAATTCCACCCGGTTCGTCACGCTGCTTTTCACTCCGGGCAAGTCGGCAGTGAAAACATTCCGGCCATGCGCCAACTGGACCGAAATGGCCTTATCCCCCAGCCGCAAAACCGCTTTGGCCATCTCCAAATACGGATGATTCACGATCACCTGGATCGGTTGATTGCCCTGCTGTTTAAGAAATGGCAACGCCCGCGCGCTGACAGTATCGGCCAAGGGATTTTGCTCAACCGCGCCCGATGCAAATAATTCCATTTCCGCGCCGCCCACCGTTTTCAAACCGCCGGGTCCCAACTGCGTGACGCGCCACTCCACACCGCTCGCACGAACCGGCTTCGGAAGAACAAAAAATGTTTCGCCAGCTTTCCGCTCCACATGTTTCACTTCCAGGCGCTCCACGATCCCGCCCACAGCATCGGTAAAAATAAGTTCCGACCGCGCAATCAACGCACGATCCGCCCGATCGACATGCCGGAACGCAATGACCGTCTGCGGCGAAGGAAACCGCACCGTAACGAACGTGTTCGTGCCGCCGCTTTCCGAAGCAAATTCCGTTTCCGGGTTGCCATCGATCAATCGCGCCGCCTCATATCCGCCCCGCGCGTACGCGGGTGAGTTGGTCACGATTTGCAGCGGAATGGGTTGCGTCGGCGTGAACCCCGCCGCCGCGGCAATGTGCGCGGAAAGAAAAAGAATCGCAAAAAATGAGCAGCTAGCAGCGATGGAATAATCGTTTGCCATTGAATCATGTGGTAACGAAACCGCGCGGCTCTGCGCTCACCAGAAAAGATAATTCATATCCGGGGCCGTCGTTTCCTGGCCGGTCAGATCCGGAAATTCATAAAAATCCACATGCAAATCACCCCAAAGCGTGCCGGATTTTCGTTTGCCTTTGAAATTGTGCCAGATGGTCTGCCTCGCATACACGTCGCGGTTCGCGTGCCAGATCCATTCCGCCAACAGCAGTTTCGTGGTGGGCTTCCGGCCAACCTCCGCGACTTTGAGCGGCGGCGTGGGCGCCATCCATTTCCCCAGCGGACCGCTGCCGCAAACATAACGGACGCGGTAATAATCCTGGCCCCATTGCACGAGATAGCTGTTGCCCCAACCATCCCAGCAGGTTGGCACGGACGGCACCGTCACATCCCCTTTGTCTGATGGGCAATGGAAAACATCCGAGTTTTTTCCCGTATACGCATTCAAGGGACGAAGCGTCTCGGTCGCGCCGAAATAATTCGGTATCCCAGCGTAAGTGTTGGTCGGCACCTGGCCGCCCAGCGGCGCGTAGCCTTCCTGCACTGGATAACTGCCGCCGTAATCCTCCGTGTACATTTGGAAGCCCAACCCAGCCTGCCGCAAATTATTCAGGCAATAGGTTTTCTTCGCGCTTTCTTTCGCGCGGCCCAGGGCAGGCAGAAGTATCGCCGCAAGAATCGCAATGATCGCGATCACCACCAGAAGCTCGATCAGTGTGAACGCTGCGGCGGCCCGCCCGATTCGGAATCTCTTCGCTTGAGTCATCATATCGATCGAAAGACAGGCCGGGAGGAGCGCCTCCCGGCCCAACCAACCAGCTATTCAGTTATTGAAATATCACCCGGAAATATCGGTTATCTCCCGGAGTCGCAAACGGCACTCCATTGGTGACTCCCGTCGCCGGCGCCCACGGCCCGTTAAGGTCCGTCGCCTGCTGCAAGTCGCCGTAAACCGGCCAGGTGATCACCGGCGATTGTCCGGATATTCCGGCCACAAGCGGCGGTGGCGACGTCACCGCCAATCGCATTTCCGATCCCCCGGGGTTTCCCGACAATACGGACTTCTGCATGTGCAAAAGGAAGTAACGACCCGTGATCGGTGTCGGCAGGATGTAACGCAGCCAAACCGGATTGCCGGAATTCGGAGTCAACGAAATCACATCCGATGGCGGCGTTCCCGGATCCGCCGTGGCGAACGGCGTCGTATCGCTGGACCAGATGCTCATCGTGTTCATGTTGTCGCCAGTCCCGGATCCGACCCGTTGCGACCAATAAACCGCCCCGACCGGATAAGATTGGTCGACCTGGAAGCTGATCCACGCGTCGTTCGTTCCGGCGCACGCCCATTCCTTGCCGCTGCCTTCCGTCGTCATCGTCGCGCCGATGGAGAGCGAGCTGACGTCCGTCTTGAACAGGTTGCTCGGCCCCCACGTGGGGATGTTGTTTCCAAACACGCTGCTCGCCACGATGTTTCCATACACCGTGCCGGAACCTTTTGGATCGAGAACCCGCAGGAACGTATTCGCCACCGTGACCTGCGCCACACTGCTGGTCACCGAGTTGGCTGCGTTCGCTGACACGAGAGTATAACCGCCGGCATCAGAAGGCCGGACGCCAGGATTCACATACGTCGTATTCGTCGCGCCCGGAATGGCGACGCCATCCTTGTACCACTGATTTGTGATCGGTGTCGCACCTGAGACCGCCGCAATAAGCTGCAGCCTCTCGCCCCAGTACAAATCCTGATTCGTCGGCTGTACCGTGATGTCCACCGGCAACGGAAGAATCGTCCCAATACCAGCCGCATAGAGCGCATTGATGTCGCTGCTCGACAATGCGCGATCAAAAATGGCGACCTCGTCAATCGAGCCATTAAAAGTGCGAGCCGCTTCACCAGCGCTCACATCCAGTCCGATCATGGTGGTTCCCGCAAACGTCTGCACCGGTTGCGCGAGTGTATCCACCGCCACGCGAATCGAATGGTTCGTCCCGGAATACAGCGTCGCATTGGTAGGTGTCACGACGAGCGCCACGAAGTGCCATTGGCCATCCGCCATGACAATTCCCGTATCGAAATTGACCCGGTTGCCTGCCCATTCATACGCCAGCTTCGTTCCGGTGGAATCATAGCTCAAACCGGCAATCGTTCCCGCCGAACGGCTGAATACCAGTCCCGCATATGCCTGCTGCACGCCGCTGGGCTTCACCCACGCCGTGATCGTCACCGTGTTGTTCGTCGTTAAGTTCAAGGGCGGCAACGCCACCGCCGACGCAACCGTAAACGCCGTCGTTTGTACTCCCGCATTGGTGCTGCTGAACCCAACTTCTTCCGGAGACTGCGGACCCGCCGCGTCCAAAGTCGACGCCGCGCCATACGTGCCATTGTGGCCACCCGCATAATCAAATGCCGTCGGTCCCGTGGTCTCATCCAACTCCCAATAACCCACCGGCGAATTGCTCATCACCGCCCCCTTGTAACCCGAAGTCGGCGGCGGAATCAGGCTCAGCGTGGCGCCCGGGCTGGCGGTTCCGCCAAACGCATTGGTAACCGCCATCGAATAACTGCCGACGTCCGCGGCGGTAAGCTGCTTGATCGTGACCGACTGGCTCGTCGATCCGGAAATTCGAGCATCGTCCGCCAATGCAACCGTGTCGCGATGCCATAGATTCGTCATGAAAAGTGTCCCAACGGCGCCAGATTGGAATGTGACCTGCCCGTTTGTATAAATCGTTTTGCTATCCGGAAATTGTGTGATCGACGGCGGCGTGGCCGTCGGATTGAGCCCGAGCCGCATTTCGTTGCCACCCGGGTTGCCCGTGATATTTCCCGGCGTCTGCTCCAGGTACATCAAAAAGTATTTGCCGTGAATCAGGTTCGTCAGCATGTATTCACGCCAGACCGAAGCACCCACGTTCGCCTGGAGTGCAATCACATCCGCCGGCGCGACGCCCGGATTGGTGGCAGTGAATGGCGTATCGTCGCTGGCCCAAATGCTCATCTGTTGCATGTTGTCGCCCGTCGTCGAGCCGTTCCGTTGCGCCCAGTAAACCGAACCGACGTTATAAACCTGGTCCACTTGAAATGCGACATACGCAGAGCCGGGTCCGGCCTTGGCCCATTCCGCACCACCGAAAACCTGTCCCACCGCAATGCCCGTCATGTTCGAGGTAAAAAGATTTGACGCCGCAAAACCGGACGAGAACTGACTGCTCGCGAGCACATTGGTGTAGACGACACCGGTCGGGTCAATAACGTCCAGCGCGCGCGCCTCACGCGCCGCCAGCAACGCCATTCCGGTTGCCACGGCGCAACACCAGAATCGGGAGAAAGCCACCAGTTGGGTTTTCATATGAATGCGAGGAATGTTTTCGGGATCTCTTGGGTGTGAATTTGATTTGGGTTCTACTTTGTCTATACATTTACTATAAGTCACGAAGCCTTGTCAACGGTTTTCGATACTTGACCCTTTGCGCCCCCCCACGCTTACACTGGCTTTACATGTTACGGATCGATCACGACAGTCCCGTCCCCTTGCGCGCGCAAGTCGAGCAACTGTTGCGGGAACTGGTGCTGAAGCCTGACCATCAAAAGGGTGCGCTGCTCCCGGATGAAGTCGCCCTGGCCGCCCAGCTCGGCGTCAGCCGCGGCACGGTTCGCGCCGGCATCAGCAAATTGGTCTTCGAAGGCGTCCTCGAACGCAAAGCCGGCGTCGGCACTCGGGTTTCTTCCCGCAACCTCGAATCGGGCATCACCGCCTGGCGCAGTTTCACGCGCGAAATGGCCTCCAAGGGCATCACTGTCACTAATTTCCGCCTGGATTATCGCCAGGTGAAAGCCTCTGCGGATGCGGCGCGCGCGTTGAATCTGGATCCGGAAACTCCCTTGTGGTGTCTCGAGCGTGTGCGTGGCTGGGATGGCCAGCCGGTTCTGCAAAGCACTTCCTGGTTCCATTCGCGCGTGCCGTTGAAAGGCAACGAGGACGTCTCCCGTCCCCTGTACGAAATGATCGAAAAAGCCACCGGCGTTCGTCCCAAAAACGCGCGGGAAGAATTCCTCGCCGTCAGCGCGGACGCCCGCCTCGCCAAGCTTTTGAACGTCGCGCGCAGCACGCCCCTGCTCTTGCGCCGCCATACCGTCTTCGACCAGGGCAATCGTCCGTTCGAATTTGCGGAAGTTCATTACGTCAGCTCTCGTTTTGCTCTCACGCTCAACATGCGCCGCGGCGATTCGTAGTATCAGGTCACAGGTTGGAGAATGCCTTTCACACCGGCCGATTGCCTCTCCACTGCTTTCTTCAACGGCGCGATCACTGCGGATTCCCGGACGTAAGCCTTCATGGTTCCCAATGGATTGGCTGCCTCACCGAGCGGCCGAATCGTGTAGGGCCCCACCGCCGCCGGAACAATGAACGTCTCCGCGTAATGCACCACGAACGGTTCAAAACGCCCCTCCGCTGATTCCACCACTGCCTCACGGCCTTCCACCAAATTCAAAACGTTCACCCCGCCGTGCGTGTGATGCGGCACCGCCTTGGTGAACCAATGGCGGCGCGTCTCGATAAATTCGCGCTCATGCAATCCCGTAAATTCTTCGCGCCAGCCCTTGCCGCTTCCCAACGGCGTGAAACGATTCACCAAATTTTTCTTCGTCCATTCCGTGTCCCTTTCCCATTGGATATTGGCAATCCCATGGTCCAGGTGAATCGGACGCGGCTTGCCATCCAGGCCCAGCCGGCCCCAGTCCCACATTTTGAACGTGAAGATGTACGGCGTGGCACTGATTTCCAGCACCATGGAATCCGCGCCGGAACAATGCACCGTGCCCGCCGGGATTAAAAAATGATCGTGCTTTCGCGCGGCGAAACGGTTCACGTATTTCTCGGCCGGGAATTCAAATCCGCCGGCCTGGGCCTTGCGCAAATCGCGAATCATCGCCGCGCGCTCCACTTTTTCCCGCAGCCCCAAATACACCGTGGCTGTCGGCCCCGCTTCGAGCATGTAATAGCTCTCATCCTGCGTGTAGTGCATCCCAAAATGATGCTGGATATATTCCGTCAACGGATGCACCTGGAACGAAAGATTTCCCCCGCCCATCGTGTCCAGGAAATCGAACCGGATCGGAAATTCATCGCCAAAGCGCGCATGCACCGACTCGCCCAACAACTCCCTCGGCTGGAAGAAAACCAGGTTGATCGACGGGATCTCCATCGTCACATTTCCAAACTCCAGCAACAAACTGTTCTCCTCCGGCACGCAATCAAAGCACCAACCATAATTGCGCTCCTTGCCGTCCAGGTCGCACGCGTTCCGCATCCATTGCCCGCCCCACGGCGCGGGATCGAAAAACGGCACCACGCGAAACGGCCGTGTCACTGCATGTCGCAACGCGTCCCGGACGGCTTCACCTTCCGCCAATCTCGGTTCGTTGGCCTTTGTCGTATCGAGCACGAAATCCCAAACCAGCATCAACGTGCGTTTCCAGCGATCCGCCACGCGCCAGTCTACAAAGAACGCCCGCTTGTATTGCAGATTCGCGGGGCTCGTCCGGTTGTCCGCACCCAGATTGCTCGCTTCATTGCGACGAAAACGATTCTGCGCCTCCCACCGCGGCAAATCCGCGTAGACCAAAACATTGCCTTCCGCCAGCAATCGCGCGCCGCAACCGACGACTAAAATCAAACCCGCTTTGACAGAATCGATTTGCGCGCGAAGATGCGCAGCTTTCTGCTCATCAAAAAACTGCGGCAAGGTCAACCCGCTCAGAAAACCAAACACAGGATCGCTGCCCCCGAGAAACGGCTGCACCAACTCTTCGATCGCCACGCGGTCCAGCATGGCCTCTTCCGATCGCACGATCAGCGCCGGCCGCAAATGCCGATTCAGTTCGCGAAGAATCTCCGTCACGTTTACGCCCGGGTAACATTCCACCACCAGCACCGCGCGCTGGCCGTGCCGGCTGATGGCCGCCTTCAACCGCTCCGCACAATTCTGCCAGCCCGCCACGCATTTCGCTCCTGCATTGGGGACGCTGATCTTCGGAAATTTATCGTAATT
>JACZCU010062090.1_pt1 | contig 14524 bp, 17 predicted proteins | sample 8641851 | NCBI WGS metagenome assembly JACZCU01 (sample SAMN15324605, study PRJNA640507) | soil metagenome | isolation source: monocropping sugarcane control | place: China: Luxin town, Laibin City, Guangxi Province | collected 2019-07-25 | depth 10cm m | reverse complement strand
TATGTCGAGCCCTGTTTCATATTGCTCGCTCTCACTGCGAATTCGAGGCCAACATCGTTTCGGAGGCGCTGCGTTACCGATTTTCGGCCGTCGTTGGAAGCCGCAACCGCTGTAACTGCAATCAACAAGCGCATTTGCGCGCTCCAGCTCGTGAAAAATGTCACATGCCGGACGCGGCAAATACGTCGGAAACTTTTTCCTTCACTGGCGCCGCCGTTGCAATTCTGACCGACGCCATGAAGAAATCTTTTCGTTTCACGCTCCTGCTCCTCGTTGCATTTGCGCTGCCTGCCGCGGCGCAGGAGTGGAGCGTCGGCGGCGGAACGGGGGCCTTCGTCTTCGGAGACTTCGTCCGGCGGACGCTGCTCCCGACGACGGGGAACAGCAACGCCTCCCCGAGCCAGATCAAGCTCACCGGCAAGACCCGCCCCGGCATTCTCGCGGACGTAGAGCGCGATTTCGGCGACCATTTCGGTGTCCGTCTGGAGGGCTCGTTCACGCACGCCCGCGTCGCGGTACGCGATGAAGGGGGAAGCGAGGTCGGCCTCGACGCCGGCAAGCTCGACGTCTCCACGTTCATGCTGCCACTGGTCATCCGGATCAATCCGCGCGGCTCGCTCCGCTTCCACGTCCTCGGCGGTCCCGCCTACGCGATCTACCACGTCCGGCAGACGCTCGGCATCTCGGAGGTCCCGCTGTTTCCGGGGACTCGGAACCGGTGGGGCTTCGCCGCCGGTGCGGGCGTCGGCTGGTGGTTCAGCAATCGCGTCGCAGCCGAGGGACAGGTGACGGACATCGACACGGCGTCGCCATTCGAAAAGTCTGACTTTGCGGCCGCCGCGCTGGTGAAGATCCCGCGGACGCACAACGTCCACACGACCCTCGGCCTCCGGTTGCGCTTTTGACATACTCCGCGCGTGAAATCACGCGACGAAGCGCTCGCCCTTCTCTACGAGTTCACGAAGACCGACTCGCTCCGCAAGCATGCCCTCGCCGTCGAACAGGCGATGAAGGCGTGCGCGAAGAAGTTCGCGCCGGATGAGGATCCCGTCCGCTGGGGGATCTGCGGGATGCTGCATGACTTCGACTACGAGTCGTATCCGAACGCCGACCAGCATCCGTTCGTCGGCTCGAAGATCCTCGAAGAACGCGGGTTCGACGAGGAGTTGCGCGTCGCGATCCTCGGGCACGCGCCGTACACGAACGTCCCGCGCACGACCAAGATGGCGAAGGCGCTCTTCGCGTGCGACGAGCTGTGCGGCTTCCTCGTCGCCTGCGCGCTGGTGCAGCCCTCGAAGGCGCTCGCAGACGTGAAACCCTCCTCGGTCAAGAAGAAGCTGAAGGACAAGGCGTTCGCGCGGAGCGTCAGCCGCGACGATATCTACCACGGCGTCGAGGAGCTCGGCGTCGACCTCGAAGAGCACATCGTGTTCGTGAAAGAGGCGCTGCTGGAGATCGCGGATCAGATCGGCGTCGCGGGGGCTACGACGACGTGAGCGAGTTCAGATCCGCGAGGAACTGCTCGAGGGGCAGTTTGTAGCCGGTCGCGACTTCAGACAGCGTCTCGTGGTCGACTTGCGAGCAGCCGTTGCAGCCGCCGATGTGGTACGCGGCGAAGACCCAGCGGGCGTCGGGGTGAAGCGCGAGCGCTTCGCCGACCGTCATGTTCGCTTCGAAGTTCTTCGATTTCATAGAATGCGATCGATGCGAGTGCGGATGCTGTACTTCGCCGTCCTGCGCGACATTATCGGAAAGAGCGAAGCGGACGTCATGATTCCCGAGGGGAGCCGGGCCGCCGACGTCTGGCAGATGCTGCGCCGCGATCACCGGGAGCTCGCGGATTACGACCAGCCGCCACTCACCGCGATCAACGAGAGTTACGCCGCGCCCGACAGCGTGTTGCGCGACGGCGACGAGCTGGCGTTCATCCCTCCCGTAGCAGGCGGATGAGCTATTTGACGGATGGGCCGATCGACACGGCCGCGCTGATCCGGCGGGTGATGCGGCCGTCCGACGGCGCGTACGTCCTCTTCGACGGCGTCGTCCGCGACCATCACGAGGGGCACGCGGTCGAGTCGATCCTGTATGAGGCCTACCGTCCAATGGCTGAGAAAGAGATCGATAAAATTGTTACGAATACTCATAATCAATATCCGGATGTCGCGATGGCGGTGCTGCACCGGCTCGGCAATCTGGGCGTCGGCGAGTCGTCGATCGCGATCGTCTGTGCGTCGCCGCATCGCGCCGAGGCATTCGCGGCATGCCGCGTGCTGATCGATCGCATCAAGGAGACGGTGCCGATCTGGAAGAAAGAACGCGGGCCGGATGGCGAGGAGTGGGTCGGTTGGCAGAAGTGACGCCGGTTCCGGCGGCGAGCGTGATCCTTCTGCGCGATGCGCAGCCGTCATTCGAGGTGCTGATGATCCGCCGCCACGAAGGCGCTTCGTTCGTGCCGAACGTCTGGGTGTTCCCCGGCGGCATGGTCGAGCAGCTCGACCGCGAGATCGCGCGCGAGCGCGGCGACGGCTCGCTCCTCGGCCGGATGCGCGTCGCCGGGGCGCGCGAGCTTTTCGAGGAGACCGGCGTCTGGCTCGGTGCGCCGATCGAGAACGCCGACTCCAAGCGCCGCCGCCTCCTCGCCGGCAACCTCGGGTTTCGCGCTCTGCTCGACGAGTCGCCGATCGATCTCGAAAAGCTCGTCTGGACGTCGCACTGGATCACGCCTGCCGGCATCCCGAAGCGATTCGATACCTACTTCTTCCTCGCGAAAGCGGATGCGAGCGCGGAGGCGACCGTCGAGCACGTCGAGGCGGTCGACGTGCGGTGGCTCACGCCTGATGCTGCGCTCAGCGAGCTGCAGATGGTCTTCCCGACGATCAAGAACCTGGAGGCGCTGCGCGGCTTCGACTCGATCGAGACGCTGATCGAGTCGCGGCGCGGCGCGAAGATCGAGCCGGTCGAGCCGGTGCTGGTCAACGGCAAACCGGCGCTGCGATGAACATCCGCTCGATCACGGCTCCGAATCCGGGGCCGTTCACGCTCGACGGCACGAAGACGTACCTCGTCGGCGAGCGCGTCGTCATCGATCCCGGTCCGAACATCGCCTCGCACGTCGAAGCGATCCGCGCGGCGATGCCGGCGCTCGCGACGATCCTGATCACGCACCGGCACGCCGACCACGCGCCTGCCGCCGTACCGCTGAAACAGGCGACGGGCGCGCGCATCGTTGCCCCGCGGAATGTCCTCGAGGAGACGGACGAGGTGATCGCCGGCGGCGAAGTGATCGAAGGTCTCGAAGTGATCGCGACCCCGGGCCACACGAACGAGCACGTCTGCTTCCTCTCGTCCGACGGCGACCTCTTCACCGGCGACACGATCCTCGGATTCGGGACGACGGCGATCTTTCCGCCCGACGGCGACATGGGCGACTACATCGCGTCGCTCCGAAAGCTCCGCGCACGCGAGCCGCGCCGCATCTTCCCTGCGCACGGGCCGGTTCGCGACGACGCCGTCGCGCTCATCGACGAGTACATCGCGCATCGGATGGACCGCGAGCGGCAGGTGATCGCTGCACTCCGCGGTGGCGCGCGCACGATCCCGGAGCTGCGGGAGGTCGTCTATCCCGATCTCGATTCGCGGTTGCGGCGCGCCGCCGAGGTGCAGATTCAGGCGCATCTCAACAAGCTGAAGGCGGAAGGCTACGCAATAGAATGACGCGCGACATGCAACTGAAGGATTTCATCGAAGTTCACGACTGGACCGCCGCCGAGGTGATGGAGCTCTTCGAGCTGGCGAAAGAGATCAAGGCGAAGCCGAAGAAATTCCGCGACGCGCTGGAAGGACAGACGCTCGCGATGATCTTCGAGAAGTCGTCGACCCGGACGCGCGTCTCGTTCGAGACCGGGATGTTTCAGCTCGGCGGCCAGGCGCTCTTCCTCTCGACGCGCGACATCCAGCTCGGCCGAGGGGAACCGATTTCCGACACGGCGCAGGTCCTCTCGCGCTACGTCGACGGCATCATGGCGCGGACGTTCGCGCACAAGACCGTCACCGACCTCGCCGAGTACGCGAGCATTCCGGTGATCAACGGCCTGACGGATCTCTCGCACCCGTGTCAGGCGATGACCGATTACTTCACGGCGTGGGAGAAGTTCGGCTACGACCTGAAGGGGCGGAAGATGGCGTACGTCGGCGACGGCAACAACATGGCGCACTCGCTCATGTTCTGCGCGCCGAAGGTCGGGATGCACATCGCCGTCGCGACGCCACCTTCGTACGCGCCTGATCCGGTCGTCATCGCGCAGGCGAAGGCAGACGCCGACGCCGCAGGGACGCAGATGATCCTGACGCACTCGATCGCCGAGGCGGTGAAAGACGCCGATATCGTCGAGACGGACGTCTGGGCGTCAATGGGACAGGAAGCCGAAGCCGAGCAGCGGAAACGCGACTTCGCCGGCTGGATCGTCGACGGCGCGCTGATGGCGAAGGCGAACTCGACCGCCATCTTCATGCACTGCCTCCCCGCGCATCGCGGCGAGGAAGTTGCAGCCGAGGTGATCGATTCGCCGCAGTCGGTGATCTTCGATGAGGCCGAGAACCGCTTGCACATTCAGAAAGCGATCATGGTCGCCCTGATGAAGCGCTGATGAAATAGTGAAAAAGAACGTCAGCGGTCTCGTCGTCGTCATCTTCCTCGGCATCGTCTTCTTCGTACTGCTGGGACTGCTCGTCTTTTCCGGCGCGAAGAAAGAGCAGGCGCCGCAGCAGGCGGGGACGGAGACGCTGACGGTGCTCGCGCCGCGGATTCGCCTGCGGACGGAGCCGAATCCGAAGGCGCCGGTGGTTGCGACGGCGGTTGCCGGCGAGAAGCTGCTGCTCGTCGAGGAGCATGGCGCGTGGGCGCGCGTGCAGGATCCCGACAACCTCGTCGGGTGGACCGAGCGCTCCTCGCTCGAGCGCACCGTCGAGCGCGAGCGGCGTCTGGCGCGTTTCGCGGCAATCCGCAAGCTTCCCGCGCTCGCCGGTGTCGCGACGGAGCGAACGTCGCTCTACGCAGGGCCCGGCATCTTCTATCCGATCGTCGGCGAGCTGTCGGAGGGGAGCGACGTCAAGGTCTACACGCGCGATCACGACTTCTACGCGATCGAGGTCGGCGACACCGTCGCGTACGCCGACGTCGACGCGATCAATGTGACCGGAGCCGGCACGCGGCAACTCGATGTCCGGACCAGCACCACCTCGACTGCGACGGAAACGACCGCGCCGGCACAGACGACAGGAACGGAGCAGGCGACTGCGACCGAAGCGCCGCCGCCAGTGCCGGTTCCGGCGCCGCAGCCGGTGCCCGCACGCGCCGACCGCAGCGGCGTCTACGCGGCCGTCCCGCCGGGAGGCACGCAGCCTGAGGAGGTCGATCGGGTGGTGCCGCGGTATCCGATGAGCGCGCGCGCGGCGGGAGTCGAAGGGCCCGTCGTGATTCGCGGCATCGTGCGCCGCGATGGCACGATCGACAACGTCGAGGTCATCAAAGACCTCCCGTACGGCCTCGGCGAGGCGGCACGCGAAGCGGTCTCGCAGTGGCGTTTCCGCCCGGCGACGGTCGGCGGCGATCCGATCGACGTCTATTACACGGTGACCGTGAACTTCCGACTCCGATAGATGCCCTCGCGCTTCTCCTTCCCCGACGCGCCGGGCGATCTGATCGGCGCCCACATTTCGACGAAGGGCGGACTGCACACCGTCTTCGAGCGCGCCGCGGCGATCAACGCCTCGGCCATCGCGCTCTTCGCGAAGAACTCGAATCAGTGGAAGGGGAAGACGATGACGGACGACGACGTGCGGACGTTCGCGTCGTTGCGGAACATCGAACCGATCGTCACCCACGCGTCGTACCTGATCAACCTCGCGACGACGAATCCCGAGTTCCACGCGAAGTCGATCGCCGCGATGATCGACGAGCTCGACCGCGCCGAGCGCCTCCGCATCCACGGCGTCGTGCTGCATCCCGGAGCCCACCTCGAAGCGGGCGTCGATCCGGGGCTCGACCAGATTGCCCGATCGCTCGACCAGATCCATGCCGCGATTCCCGATCACCGCGTCGTCACGTTCCTCGAGACGGCGGCAGGCCAGGGCTCCTGCGTCGGCTGCACGTTCGAGGAGCTCGGGCGGATCATCGACGCCGTCGACGAGAAGGAGCGGGTCGGCATCTGCATCGACACCTGCCACGTCTTCGCCGCCGGCTATGACATCCGGACCCACGACGGCTACGAGAAGATGGTCGACGAGATCGACCGCTTCGTCGGCGTCGAGAACGTCGGCGTCTTCCACCTGAACGACTCGAAAAAAGGCCTCGGCAGCCGGGTCGACCGCCACCAGCACATCGGCGAGGGAGAGCTCGGCCTCGAGGCGTTCCGGCTGGTCCTGAACGATGTGCGCTTCGCGAAGATCCCGAAATTGCTCGAAACGCCAAAAACGATTGAAACGGAATCGGACATGCGGAACATCACAATACTGCGTGAGTTGTTGTGTTGCTCCGGGTGATGCGTTTCGCTACAGTCGCCCGGCTATGAACCGCCACGCAGAGCCGCAGACCGGCACACGCATCGACTACCGCGACGGCAAGATCGTCGTCCCTGACGATCCGATCATTCCTTACATCGAAGGCGACGGAACGGGCGCCGACATCTGGCGCGCCACGCAGCACGTCATCGACGGCGCCGTCCGGAAGTTGTACGGCGGGAAACGCCAGATCCACTGGCGTGAGGTCTACGCCGGCGACAAGGCGAAGGAGAAGTTCGACAACTATCTCCCCGACGAGACGCTCGACGACATCAAGACGTTCCGCGTCTCGATCAAGGGGCCGCTCTCGACGCCGGTCGGCGGCGGCATCCGCTCGCTGAACGTGACGCTGCGGCAGGTGCTCGATCTGTACGCCTGCGTGCGCCCGGTGCGCTATTTCGAAGGCGTCCCCTCGCCGGTGAAGCACCCGGAAAAGGTCGACATGATCATCTTCCGCGAGAACACGGAAGACGTGTACGCCGGCATCGAGTGGCCGGCCGGCACCGACGGCGCGAACCGGATCATCGAGTGCATCAACGACATTGAGCGCCGCGTCGGCGCGAAGATCCGCCCCGGCTCGGCGATCGGCATCAAGCCGGTGTCGGAGTTCGGCTCGAAGCGGCTGGTGCGGAAGGCGATCGAGTACGCGATCGCGGCGAAGCGCGATTCCGTCACGCTCGTCCACAAAGGCAACATCCAGAAGTTCACCGAAGGCGCGTTCAAGGACTGGGGCTACCAGCTCGCGAAGGAAGAGTTCGGAGACGTCACGATTCCGGAGTCGGAAGTCGGGCCTGAGGGCGCCGGCGGCAAGATCGTCATCAAGGACCGCATCGCCGACTCGATGTTCCAGCAGGTGCTGCTGCGGCCGAGCGAGTACTCGGTCCTCGCGACGACGAACCTGAACGGCGATTACATCTCCGATGCGCTCGCGGCGCAGGTCGGCGGTCTCGGCATGGCGCCCGGCTCGAACGAGTCGGACGAGGTCGCGATCTTCGAGGCGACCCACGGCACCGCGCCGAAGTACGCGAACAAGGACATGATCAATCCCGGCTCGCTGATCCTCTCCGGCGTCATGATGCTGCGGCACATGAAGTGGTGGGAAGCGGCCGACGCGATCGAGCAAGGGATCGCCAAGACGATCCAGCAGAAGCGCGTGACGTACGATCTGGAGCGCCAGATGCAGGGCGCTACCAAGCTGTCGACGTCGGAGTTCGGCAAGGCGATCGTCGACAACATTTAACGACACATTGGTGATGGACCTCGCGCTGAACGGGAAGGTCGCCATGGTCGCGGCGGCGAGTAAGGGACTCGGTGCCGCGACCGCGGAATCGCTCGCGTCGGAAGGCGTGAAGCTGTCGCTCTGCGCGCGCTCGTTCGAACGGAGCGCGGACGCGAGCGTGCTGAAGATGGCTTGCGACGTCTCGAAGGCGGAGGATCTCCAGCGTTGGGTCGACGAGACGATCGCGCACTTCGGCAAGGTCGACATTCTCGTCACGAACACCGGCGGACCGCCGGCCGCACCGTTCCTGAAATTGGGCGAGGAGCAGTGGCGCGCCGGCGTCGACGGGACGCTCATGAACGTGGTGCGCCTCTGCAAAGCGGTGATTCCGGACATGCAGAAACGGAACTGGGGGCGGATCGTCCATCTGACCTCGCTGGTGGCGAAGCAGCCGAACCCGCTGCTGACGATCAGCAGCACGTTGCGCGCGGGGCTTTCGGCGCTCACGAAGACTCTCGGCGATCAGGTGGCGAAGGACGGCATCACGGTCAACGCCATCCTCACAGGCCACTTCCTCACCGACCGCCAGCGCCAGCTCGCCGAGATCCGCTCGAAGGAGCAGGGCATCACGCCTGAGCAGTACCTCGACAAGTCCGTCCAGGACATCCCGATCGGCCGCTTCGGCGACCCCCGCGAGCTCGCCGACGTCGTGACCTTCCTCTGCAGCGACCGCGCAAGCTACGTGACCGGAACGTCAATCCAGATCGACGGCGGCTACATCCGTTCGACGTTCTAGTCCCAGCTCGCGCCGTTCATTCGCGCGATCACTTTGGCCACTTCGATGTAGTCCGCCTGGTCACCTAGCTCGTGGAGGGAGGCGGTGAAGAGGTGTTGTGTCAAAGCGAGCATTGGGGTCGAGGCGTGGAGCTGGTGCGAGAGCTGGTTCGCGATGCGGATGTCTTTATCGTGGTGGACGAGCTTGAAGACGAGCGGCCACTTGTGGTCGGCGAGACGCATCGGGAGGAGGTTCTCGGAGGCGTTGGAGCGTCCGCTGCCGGAGTTGGTCACGGCGAGGGCGGTTTTGAGGTCGATGCCGAGCTGCTTGGCGAGGAGGAGACACTCGCTCGTGATCCACACCGTGGCGCCCATGATCGAGTTCGTGAGGACCTTGATCGCGTGGCCGCTGCCGATCGGGCCGACGTGGATGATTGTTTTCCCGTTCAGCTTCAGGATTTCTCTCGCCTTCTCGAACTCCTCGGCGCTCGCGGCGCCGACCATGATCGTCAGCGTCGCGTTCTCCGCACCGACGGTTGCTCCGGTCACCGGCGCGTCGACGAACGTGACGCCCTTCGCGGCGAGGCGCTTCGCGGTTTCCCGGCTGACATTCGGATCGCCGCTCGTGGCGTCGATCCAGAGGGTCCCTCGCTTCACGACCGGCAGCAGTTGATCGACGACCTCGTCGACCTCCTTGCTGGTCGGGAGCATCGTGATGATCACCTCGGCGTCAGCGGTCGACGCGAGATCCGCGGCGAGCTTCGTCCCGTGCTCGCGTGAGTGGCGCTCCGCCTTTTCCCGCGTGCGGTTCCAGACGGTGACTTCGTGTTCTTTCGAGAGATGGCGCGCCATGGGATAGCCCATCGCGCCGAGGCCGATGAATGCAATCTTCATGGGGGGGATTTTATAGGCGGGCTGAAGCCCGCCCTAGGATTGAGAAAACGACCGAGACCCTCCGGCTCGCGTTGCAGAGAGAGAGGTAGCTTCAGCAATTGTCCACGGAGGCACGCCCATTCGCCCGCTCTACCGTGGTGGGTCCGAGGTGGGCGCGAGGCTGAAGGGTCTCGGTCGTTTTCTCAATGATCGCTAAACAAAAAAGGGGCGGTACGCCCCTTTCTGCCCGAAGGCACCGTCTCTCTTGACGGTGTGCAATCTACGCTCTTGCTCTACTAAATGTAGTGAGCTGGATCACAAAGATCAAGTCTTGTTTTTGTACCAAGCGGCGTTCATCTCGGTGTAGTGCGCCCACTGCGGCGGAACGAGATCGGCGGGGAAGATCGCCGCGACAGGGCAGGCTGGTTCGCATGCTCCGCAGTCGATGCAGACTTCCGGGTCGATGTAGAGGAGGGTTTCCTTCTCGAAATCGGGTTCGTCTTTCCGCGGGTGAATGCAATCAACCGGGCAGACGTCGACGCAGGCGGTGTCTTTCGTATTGACGCAAGGTTCAGCGATTACATACGTCATCGGACGATTCGGCCTCCCGGATCTGAAGTGCGGGACATTCTACTCCGTCCACTTGCGGATCGACTCGATCTGGTAGTCGTTGCCCATGAACGAGACGATGTCGCCGGCGGCGTGGCCGAGGAGCGCCTTCGCGACCTCTGACTGATTCGAGTAGACCCCATGCTCCGGTGCCGATTCCCACGGTCCGAGGATGACGACCTCTCGTTGCAGCTCTCCGTTCGAGAGCAGGAGCTTCGTTCCGACGCGGACGGCGGAGGTGTCGATCTGCGCCGGTTCGAGGACGCGAACCCGCGACAGCTCGCTCGCGAGCTCCGCGGCGCGTGCGGCGAGGTACTCGGCCCGCTGGCGCGCGGCCTTGTACTCGAAGTTCTCGCGGAGGTCTCCCATCTCGCGCGCGGCCTGGAGCGCCTTCGAGTTCGCCGGGATCTCGACGTTGCGGAGGTGCTGCAGCTCCGCGCGTTTCTTCTCGAGCATGTCCGGTGTCGAGTAGACCGGCTCCTGCTGCGGTTCGCGAAGGTGCGGGTGCTTCATGAGGGCCGCCGCTTTCACGATCTCGCGGCGGTACTCCTCGACGGCGCCATAGCGGTCGAGGGTGTCGACGAGCTTCCGTGCCTGCTCCTCGTTGTCCTGCGCGTTGATGATCCGGATGGCGAGCGCGCCCTTGTCGAAGAAGTCCTTGAGGCGCGCGCGGACGCCGCTGAATTCGTCGTTCGTCAGCGCGTCGAGGATCTGAAAGAGGAGCGGATACGTGGCGCGGTCGCTCCACGACTCGTCCTCGTTCACGCGCTTGACGTACCAATAGAACGCACGCGGGTGGCGGCGCGGATAGCGGAGCGTCTCGTCGGTGAGGCGCGTGAGCAGCTCCGTCTCGCCGGCTTTTTCGAGTGCGTCGAAGACGAGGCTGATGATCTTCGGCTCCTCTTCGAGGAAGAAGACCTCGCTGTAGACCTTCTGCCAGTCGGGATGCGTTTCGCGGACGACGCCGAGGGCGCGTTCGCGAAGCTGTTTGTCTCCGATCGCCGCGACCGTGCGCGACGCCATCGGCGACTGCAGGAGCGACGCGGGATCGATCGTCGAGTCGTACTTGCCCGGCAGCCCTTCGAGCGTGGAGAGGACCTGCCATGCCATCGCTGCGTCGGTGCGTGCGAGCCTCGACGCGTCGGCGGCGAGCGACGACGAGAAGAAGTCGGCGAGCTCCTGGCTGCGCGCGCTGTGCTTGCGGGCCAGGTCGAGACGCGTCTTGGTGTCGGCGCGCTCGAAGTCGCGCCGGATGACGCTCTCCGCCTCGCCGGCGGACGACGAGTACGAGTACGTCGCCTTCGCGCCGGAGCCGCTGACGACGATCTGCGGATTCTTGCGCGCCGAGGTCCACCACGAGCTCCAGCTCTTCTCCGGCACGACGCCGATCACGGCGTCGCGCACTTCGGCCATCGTCATCGGGCGGCCGAAGCTCTGGAGCAGCTTCGCGAAGAACTCGGCCGGCTTCTTCGTCGCCTGAGCGTGGAGTCCTTCAGGATCGCGGAACTTCTCGCGGAGGATGTGCCCCTCGGGGAGCGGCGTGAGGAACTTGTTCGCGGCGCCGAGCGGCACCGAGACGCGCTTGTCCTTCTCGAAGTCGAGGCGGCAGACGCCGAGCTCCGGGTTCAGCTCCGTGACGCAGCCGGCGCCGCGGCCCGACATGAAGAAGCACTCCCCTTCGTCGTACGTGAGCCACGTCTCGATCTTCTCGGCGCGCTCAACGGGGTTCGACTGCGGGTCGTTGAACTTCGCGAACTGAAAGGCGCGCGGGAAGTTCTTGTGGCTTCCGAGCGCCTTCTTCAGCGCCTCTTCGATCTGCGGGCGAATCTGCGTCGGGTGCTTCGAAAGGCGGCCGAGCTCTTTCAGCACCTGCAGGCGCTGATTCCAGTGGCCGCCTTCCTTCTCGGCGTCGCTGAGGAGGCCGAGGAGCGTATCCGACTGCGTGCGCTGCTCGGACTTCCGGAGCGCTTTCGCGACGGAGAGGAAGGCGTCGACGTCGGACGGATCTCGATCGAGCTCCTCCATCCAGAGCGTCTCGACTTCGTCAAACTTCTTTTCGTGGATCCGTTTGAGGGCGTCTTCGCGGAACGGCATGAAGGGCGAATTGTATTGATCTACCGGCGCATTTTCACGAGCGCTTTGAATACGTCGAACGGCAGCTCTTCGCTGCGGACGATGTGGCGCAGGTGATGAAGCGAGGTCTTCCGGTCTTTGACGTCGTCGGGCGTGAGGTTGTGCTTCCGGAGCAAGTCGTGTGCTTTCTGTTCCATGGGACTGGCTGAAACTAGCCAGCCGTGGCTGCTATTCCGGCCAGGATCTTCTCGTGGACGCCCCCGAACGCGCCGGAGGACATGACCATGACGACGTCCCCCTCCCGAGCCTCGGCTGCCACCCGACGGGCGATTTTGTCGAAGTCGTCGATTTGTTCGGCCGGTACCCCGTCGGCATTCAGTGAGTCGACGATCGTCTCGACCGACATCATGTGCTCGATGCCGTAACGGTTCTCGTACCGGTCGCGGTGGAAGACGTGGCCGATGACGACACGGTCCGCCTGGTGGAACGCGTCAATGTAGCCGCTCTCGAATTCTTTCCTGGCGGATGAGATCGACCGCGGCTCGAAAAGCGCCCAGATCCGCCGGCCGGGATAGCGTTTGCGCGCTCCGGCGAGCGTCGTTGCGATGGCAGTCGGATGATGCGCGAAGTCGTCGATGACGGTGACGCCGCGTTCGACGCCCCGCACCTCCATCCGCCGCTTGATGCCCTTGAATGACGTAAGCCCCTTCTGGATGTCCTCGGCCGAGAGGCCGCGGAACCGCGCCGCCGCGATGTCGGCGAGAGCGTTCGCGACGTTGTGCCGCCCCGACAGCGTGGTCGCGAAGCGGAACCACTCCTTCCCCTCCCAGTGCGCCGTGAACGTCGTCTGTTCCGGCGTCTCCTCGGCGCCGGTCGCGAAGATGTCGCGCGTCGGTTCCCAGCCGAACGTGAACCACCGCGCGCGCGCGGCGGAGCGGAGCGAGGTCACGTTCGCGTCGTCGCCGTTCGCGATGATCAGGTCCCCCGGCGCCACCTGCTCGATCGCTTTCCGGAATGCTCCCTTGATCGCGTCGAGGTTCTCGTAGATGTCGGCGTGATCGAACTCGATGTTGTTCACGATGAGCGTGTTCGCGTGGTAGTGGAGGAACTTCGGTCCTTTGTCGAAAAAGGACGTGTTGTACTCGTCGCCCTCGATGACGAAGTCGGCGCCCTCGCCGAGCTTGAAGTTCTGGTCGAAGTTGACCGGAATCCCGCCGACGACCATCGACGGATCGCGCCCTGCCGCCTCGAGGAGCCACGCCATCAGCGAGGTGGTGGTCGTCTTGCCGTGCGTGCCGGTGACGACGATCGAGTGCTTGCCGCGGATGAAGAGGTGGTAGATCGCCTCCGGCATGGAGGTGTATGGCAGGTCCATCTCCAAAGTCGCGGCCGCCTCCGGATGCGTCTTCGCCGCGACGTTGCCGATGACGACGAGATCGGGGCGGAACTTTTCCAAGTGGTCGCGCGTAAACCCTTCGAGCACCGGAATGCCGAGGCGCTCGAGATACGTGGACATCGGCGGGTAGACGTGTTCGTCCGAGCCGGTGACCTCGTATCCGCGTTGCTGGAGCATGCCGGCAAGCGAGGCCATGGCAGTTCCGGCGATGCCGATCAGGTAGATGCGTTTGACGTTCGAGAGGTCGTTGACGTGCGGCATGTCACGGCTCAGGATACACAGCCAAATACGCGGGAATGGTCATTTTCCGCCCCCTGTTTTCACGATTTTCAACTAGGAGGATCTTGCCAATGTCGAAGCGTTTCTTTGTGATGATGGCCTTCGCCTTTCTCGTTGCGTTCGGCTCACTTGCCGCCAGCGCCCAGGAGAAGAGCGAAACTGCGGCCAAGGCGACTACGCCGGAGAAAACCGGACGGCTCACGATCGTCGAGCCGGTGAAGGAATACGGCGAAGTGCCGAAGGGCGACAAGCTCGATTGGTCGTTCCTCATCAAGAACACGGGCGAAGGCGACCTGCAGATCCTCGCCGCGAAGCCGGGCTGCGGCTGCACCGTGGCCGACTTCGACAAGGTCATCAAGCCGGGTGAGACCGGAAAGGTGACGGCCCACGTCGACACCACCGCGTTCGCCGGACCGATCTCGAAGACGGTCTCGATCGAGACGAACGACCCCTCGACGCCGGAAGCGACGCTGACGATCCACGCGACCGTCAAGCCGTACGTCGAAGCGTTCCCCGCCGGCTTCGTCCGTTTCAACATGCTCCAGGGCGACGCCGAGACGCAGAGCATCACGCTCTACTCGGATGAAGAAGAGCCGTTCGAGATCACGCACGTCGACGTGCCGGGCGACTACGTGAAGGTCGTGCCGCACAAGATCGAAGACCCGAACTCGCGCGTCCAGGCCGGCCGCGCCAATCAGAACCAGTACCGCCTCGACATCACGGTCGGCGGCCCCGACGCGAAG
>JACZCU010002979.1_pt1 | contig 14537 bp, 13 predicted proteins | sample 8641851 | NCBI WGS metagenome assembly JACZCU01 (sample SAMN15324605, study PRJNA640507) | soil metagenome | isolation source: monocropping sugarcane control | place: China: Luxin town, Laibin City, Guangxi Province | collected 2019-07-25 | depth 10cm m | reverse complement strand
GGCCCGGTCGAGGTGTGATGGCGCGTCTGCGCCGTGACCGCGAGCGCGATCGCCAATGCGAGCAACGCGATCCCCACCAGCGCGATCTCCCGGAGGGCCAACCGCCAGCTCATCCCTCCGGTCATCGCCCGGAACCCTTGCAGATGCAGCTGTCGACGTCCGCCACGACATCCACGTAGCCTCCAGGATCTCGAGGAGCCGCCGATGCATGCGGCGAACAAGAGCTGCGATGTTCGGGGAACCCAGCGACCACTCAGTCAACCCAGGCGATCCGGAAGTTCACGGTCCGGAGGAGCACGCGTACTCGGCAAGCCTGATGGGGCGTGCACTCATCCTCGCCGGAGTCCCGTCCGACGAGGCCTATCTGCTCGCGGCGAGAATCCGAATCGAGCTCGACCGACGCGACGGATCTGCGGAGGTCGAGCCGGATCTTTTCAGCGTCGCTCGCGCCATCGTCGGCGTACCTGAGGCACGACGGGCGATGTCACAGTTAAAGAGCCTCCAGGTGCTGCAAGCAGTCGATCGGCCGATCATCGTCCTGATTGGCGGTATGACCGGCACGGGAAAATCAACGATCGCAACGGAGGCGGCGCACCGACTCGCGATCACCCGGGTGTCGTCGACGGACTTCATCCGACAGACACTCCGGGCGGTGTTCGCCAAGGGATTCATGTCGACCATCCACTACTCGAGCTTCGACGCCGGCAACGCCGTCGAAGCCGAGACCGGCTTCGATCGCCTACTCGCCGGATTCGTCCAGCAATCCCAGCACGTCTGCGTCGGCGTCGAGGCGGCCGTTTCACGTGCACTCACCGAGCGATGGTCGATGGTGTTGGAAGGCGTCCACCTCGTGCCGGGTCTCTACCCGCGCGAGCTCGAAGGAGCGATAGTCGTCCCAGTCGTCGTCCAGATCAGCGACCCGGAGCTTCACCGCCGTTGCTTCCACGAGCGGAGCCTCGCAACGGGCGGGCTTCGTCCGAAGAAGAAGTACCTCGATCGTTTCGACGAGATACGCCGCCTCCAGAGTCATATCGTCGCCCGGGCAAATCGAGAGGGCGTCGTCGTGGTGGAGAACGAGAATCTCGGAAGCGCAATCGATCAGATCATCGAGCTTGTGCTGGTCGCCGCGAAGTCGCCGACCTCAGCCGCCGAGGGCGGCGCCTAGCGAGCCCAGATGCAGCCGTAACCAACGTACGTGAATGTCGCAATCGTGGCCGGCGTGCCTGCGGAACGCGAGCACGCATCGTCGATCGTCCTGCGAAGAGCGGGCGAGAAGCCGGCGAGTGCCGACGGTCCGTCGAATGTGACAAAGGTGCAAGAGAAGCCGCCGAAGGCGTCCTCCGGCGCCCGCCAAGCGCGATCGTCGTACGCCCCACCCGCGCGTACGCACGCGCCTGCGGCCGTCGACACATGATGCACGGGCGCGTCGCGACGAGCGCCTGCAGCTGAGCTCAGAACCGCCGCGAGGAGCAGCACGATTCCTGCAACGACTGCACCCCGGATGCCGATCCGCGCTGTCACGTACCGATCATAAGTGTGCCAGCCGACGCAGCCCCGGTAGAACGGTGGGGCGGCCCTCGCCGATCGCCCAGGTCTCGCCCCCATGCCGTCGGGTATCACTAGAACGAGGGTTGCTCACCCCAGTCATCGCATCTACCTTCCGTGGGCTTTGCCGAGCGGCGGTTCTCGGAAAGAGCTGGGTCGAGACATACCATGCGGCTATCGGGGGTGGGCTTGAAGATGCGCGTTTCGCTTTCGTTCTGGGTGGCGCTGGCCGTCATTCTCGCGACGTGTCTCGTCGCCGGAGGCCTCGGGCGGGTTCCAAGCGCAAGTGGGGCGGACTCGAGCGTCGCGGTCGATATCGAGCTCGCGTTCGATACGACCGGCAGCATGGCCCCGTCGCTCGACGCGGCTCGACGGGACGCACAGGCAATCGTCGACGGGATTCGAGGCGTCGCCCCCAACGTGCGGTTCGCCGTGGTCTCTTTCCGAGACCACGACAACCCTGGCGGCGAGTACCGCATCGTGCAGCCCATGACGACGAGCCTCACTGCTCTCAACCAGGCCTTCGCCCAGCTTCACGCCGTCGCCAACCCGTCTCCGACCAACCTCGATGTCGAGTCGTACAATCTTGCGTTCCATCGAAGTTACGCGGATCGCTCGATCGGTTGGCGATCGCAGTCGCGGAAGATCGTCGTCGTCGTGGGAGACGCCGAACCCTATGGTGGCGGGGCGGCAAACATCGCTGGTTGCCGTGACACGCATAGCGACCCTGACGGTTTCAACGTGCGGACAGAGCTCGACAAGATGCGCGCCGCCGATAGAACGCTCGTCATGGTCCGAGCGATCTCGCCGAACACCACGGCCTCGCTCCAGTGTTACACCTCGCTTGCGAGCCTCACGTACCCAGGTGGAACGGCCCACGACAGCAACGACAACGACATCCTTACCCCGCTGCTCGGGCTCATCAGAGCGGCGGTGGCGCCGATTTCGATCATTCCGTCTCCACCGATCGCTTCCGCAAACAGCACACTCTCACTCAAAGTCCGGATCGGAAATCCGAACTCGACGACCCTCGCCCTCCAGAATCTCGTCCTGGCGCTCCCGTCGGGGCTCGTCCCGACTGAGAAGCCCGCGAACGGGACCGTCGCCGGCCGGAAGATCACCTGGGCAACCATGTTGACGCTCCCCCCGGGAACGGTGAAGACGATGAACGTGCGCCTCCGCACGGACTCACGGCGTCGGTCGACGACGATCACCGCCGTTGGTTCGTTCAACCTCCTGCCGAGCGGCGGAGTTTTCTCCAGCGCGAGCCGGGTTGCATTGCGCGTGACGCAGTCCGTCAAGGTACAGACCAGTCGCGGTAAGTCGCGCACGGGTGTCGACGGCACCGGCACCGTCACGATCGGACGGAGGGGCTCCTGGACAGCCGCGACCGGCAGCAGGCAGTCGGGTCTGTTCACGGTGCGGACCGGGACGATGACCTTGAAGGTCCGGCCCACGCGGTTCAAAGTTGCCCTTGTCCGCGGGCACGGACTTCTGCGGCTCAACGTTCGGGTGGTCCAAGCGCGACCCGGTTCCGCAACGTGCGCAGCGGGAACGACCGGAAGCCTGGTGATCAGCGATCGCTCATTCGGAGTCCCGGCAGGCGGAAGCACCGTGGCCGTCAACGTCCCGAGGTGTGGGCTCTCGAAGCGATGGTCGCCGCAAATCACGTCGATTCGCGCCGCGTGACGGCGGGCACCTCGTGGGGTGGATCAGCTGACCCGACCGAATTTCGTCGCCGCACGGCGCGCGACATAGCGACCGAGAAGCGCCGGGTCCTCACGTGCCCAGATGGAATGCGCGGCGACCGGGGCAAGCCGAATTGCACTGACCAGTCCACGGAGGCGCCCGACTCGATCCATTTCGGATCGCAGATCGCGCGTAAACCATTGGTAGTGCTTGTTGGGAACCGCAATCTGCCGCTCGACCGGGAGATCGAGCGCGACCCTCGCCCATTGCACCGCGTGCCGCGCGCCCGCTTCGGCTGCGAGGGCAAGGGATCCGTACCCACGCGGATTGAGATCGATCAAGACGCGCCTGGAGCCCAGACGCAGATACTGCACCTGCGCAAGGCCGAACCACTCGAGCTTCCGCAGCAGAGCGAGCGTTTCGTCGACTGGACCGTCGTGCACAGGGAGGGTCCGGGCGCGCACAGTCACACCGGAGGGGCGTGGCCATATCGCTTCGGTGACCTGATACGACACGCTGGCGAGAGCACCGTCACGGCCCATCACTACCGCGAGGCCTTCGAGGACTCCGTCCAGCGGCTCTTGGAGCAGGGGCACGGCGCCGGAGGCACGGATCACCCCCACTGCCGTGCGAATCTCCGTTACATCGGCGCAGAACTGCGTGCGAATCCGAGTCGATCGGTGCTGGGAGGACTTCACGACGGCGTGTCCCTCCCACTCCTCGATCGCTTCATCAGTCGCTTCGACCGTCCGGGGCGAATCGATGCCCACGGCACCGGCTACGCTCGCCAGTCGAGACTTGTCGAGCGCCGAGGCGATGGCCACCTGCGAAGCGAGCGGGAGCGCCACGTCCCCCAGTTCGGCTCGCCTACGAGACATCACGTCGACCGCGGAATCCCACGTCGTCAGGAGAACGTCGAAACCGTGCTCCTCGCACACCCGTGCAAGTCGCGCGACGAACGCATCTTCATCGTCGATCGACGGGAGCTCATACCAGCGGTCGACGAACCGCGAGAGAGAAGCCAGGCTTGGCTTGGCCGAGGCGGAGCCGACAGTCCAGCCGTCCGCTCCGAGGTCACGCGCCGCGACCGCGGTGGCGCGATCGGCATCATCATCGACGAGAAGCACCTTCACGACGGACGCGAATGCTAAAGACCATTCTGAACAAGCCTTCGATCGGTACCGCGCTCGCTGTCGCGGGTGTCGTGACCTATCTCACGAGCGCTGCCGTGGCCAGCACGAATGGCCCGTCCGTGCGCCTGACCTCGCGCGGCAACGAGCTTGCGCGCACCACGGGGCTTCGGCACGGCGATTTGCCCGCGACGTTCCATGGTGGCTTCGTGACCGGCCGACCAGGCGACCCCGCCTGTCGCGCCGCCCGCCCGCCCGACGACAAGTTGCACGTGAGCGGGTACGCAACAGCCGCATTTTCCCACCGAACTGCACGTGTGGCGTCGAAGGTAACGGTCTATGGAACCACCGCCATGACCGATGTGTTGTTCGGCCGCCTGGCGTCGAGCTACTCCGCCGCGTGCGCAGCGTTCGCCGCCGGTGCGTCGGGCCGCGTGATCTCGGCGTCAGCACTCCGTGTCGATGTCGGTCTCGATCACGCCCGTGGCTTTTCCGTCGTGCTCCGGCGAAACGGTGTCTACTGGGCCGGTCGCGTGTACTTCCTCGGCGAGGGCCGGATTGCGTCGACGTTGCTCGTCGAGCAGCGGGGTAGACAATTCCCCGAGGCCACCGCCGCGCTCACCCTCTCGCTTCTCGAGTCCAGGATGGAGGACTGAGTGCTCCGGACACTCTGTTACCGTCCCCGGATCGCGTCGGCCGTGATGCTCGACACCACAGCGGAAGTCGCCTACGAATCGGAATGACCGCACCGGCCACTCAGTCAGCGCCCGTTTCGAGTTCCTTCATGGAATACGTCCGGATCGTCCGGCGGCGGATCATCTTCGTTCTGGTGGTGATCACGATCGCACCGGTGACGAGCATCATCATTGCCAAGCAGCAGCCGAACGCCTACGAGGCGACGGCCTCCACGCTGCTCAACCACATCAACCTTGGAGCAAGCCTGAGCGGCGTGCCTCAGGACTCGTCAGCAGTCGTTTCCCCCGATCGAGCACTCGCGACCGAGGCGGCGCTCGCCCGCACATCGACCGTCGCAACGGCGGTCATAAAAGCGACCGGGGCGCGGTTGACCCCGTCTCAGTTCCTGTCGAGCTCCTCCGCCGTGCCAAGCAGCACGGCTGACCTCATCGACCTCTCGGTGACCAGCGGAAGCCCGGCAACGGCAATTCGACTCACGATCGAGTATGCGAATCAGTTCGCGGCTTACAGCAATAAGGTCGAGGGCACTGCGGCCAACCAGGCGTACGCGGACGTGACGAGGCACCTGAATCAGCTCCGAGCCAAGCATCTGACAACCTCGCCGTTATACGCGACCCTGCGGGCGCGCCAACAGCAGATCGTGACGCTACAGGCGCTCCAGACACCGACGATTCAGGTCGTCAAAGTGCCGGAGAGCGCGCCGCAGGTCGCACCGCGACCCAAGCGCGCGCTCTTGATCGGCCTCCTCGGAGGGATCGTCCTCGCAATCGCGCTCGTGCTCCTGGTGGAAGCGATCGACACGAGAATCCACGACGTCGACGAACTCGAGACTGCGCTCGACATCCCACTTCTGGGGCGCATCCCGCCGGCCTGGGGCGCCAAGGGAGCACGTAGCGGCGAAGCGATCTCCTTCGAAGAGGACGACTCGCAGTCCGAGGGATACCGAATCCTCCGCACGAACCTCATGTTCCGACGGCTCAGCGACCAGTTCAACACGCTTCTCGTCACAAGCCCAGAGAGTGGCGACGGCAAGACGAGCGTGGTTGCGTCACTCGGCGTTGCGTTCGCACGAAGTGGACTCGACGTGATCGTCGTGGACCTCGACGCGAGAAAGCCCGAGCTCGCTGCGCGTCTCGGACGGAACCCGCGCTACGGCGTGACGGAGGTTGCACTCGGTCGCGCCGCGCCGCTCGACGCGCTCGAAGCAATCCCGCTTGGCGCACCTCCCCTTGCGCACCAGCTGAGTGCCGCGCGTAATTCCACCTTCGCCGATCGTGCGGAGCTCGACCAGACCGGCCGCCTTCGCCTGCTTGCATTCGGACGGTTGCACCCGCCGGCACCGCACGAGTTCGTCTCCTCGGAGGCGATCCGCAACATCCTTTCCGCGCTGCAGAAAGACTCGGATCTGGTCATCATCGATTCAGCTCCGATTCTCCGCGTCGGGGACTCGCTGTCGCTGAGCGGGCTCATCGATGCGACCCTGTTCACGGTGAAGCTCACGACTGCCACCCGGACGGATCTCAAAGAGCTGAGACGCGTGATCGCGGCGAGTCCAGCGCGCTCTATCGGCGTGGTCGCAACCAACGCGAATTTCGATCGTCCCTACGGCTATGGCTACGGATACGGGAATGCCAAGCCGCCGACCCCGCCTACCCCGCGGTCGAGGCGTACCGGGCGCGACCAACGCCGCACACAGTCGACCGTCTAGAGGTTCCGCGCCCCGCCCGCAGAGCTCGGGCGGGCGCGAGGCGCTACGGCTCGACGTGCGAGCGACCGTACCTCTCCAGGAAGCAGCCGATACACGCGACGAATTCCAGCGAGCCCATACGCGCCGAGAAACGACGGTGACGTCCCTCTCCCGATCACCGTCGTCTGGACGCGTCGTTCGCTTCCCGTGAAGCGCTGCTTGTACTGCTCGTCCCCCAGCAGCAGGTCGTATTCATCGGCCCCCTCCTCGAAGGCCGCCGCAACCGTCCTGACCATCAAGAGCATGCCGGGGCTGTAGTCCGCCCACGAGGCGTCGAACCCTGCCTGGTAGTACGCATAACAAGAGCCGATGTGCCAGCCATACCACGAAGCCACCGGCGTCTCGTCACATTTCAGCAGCCAGAGACGCAGCCAGCCGTGCTCGGCAAGCCGGTGGACGAGCCCGAAGTGAAAGAGCTGTGCCGCGTCGGAGGCAAGCGAGGACTGATCTCCCACGGCCTCGCGCCGCTGGTAATGGAGGTCGAAGTGAATCCGGAGTGCGGCGCCGGCTTCTGCTGTCTCTCTCACTTCGACGAAGCTCGGGTCGGCCACCCGTGCGAGCCGCTGCTGCTTCCGCCTGAGTTGCGAGCGGAAGTTCCCGCTCCGATCTGCCAACCAGTCCTCCCAGGTGGCGGATCGCAGCGGAATATAAGGAAGCACCTCCGGCGACTCGACGAAGTTGAGCGCTCCGGGGACCCGTGGTCGAGCAGGCGTGTCTACCCGATCGAGAACGATGAGTCGTCGTTTCCCGAGCCGCTGCAGGATCGGAGCTGCATGACGCCAGACAAAGGGTGCGTCGAGAACGCTCCGGTCGGGCACTACTGCGCCGAATCGATCGCCGAATGTCGACCCGGCGAAGCGCAGTGCTCGGCCGTCGTCGACAAGAGGGATCAACGCGGCGACGTCCCCCGCCTCGTGACGGACAACGATCACGGCGGGCCGGCTGTCTGGATGGGCTTCGAAGTGCTGGAGATACCAGTCCGGAGTCAGAAACACATTGCCGGCTTCGACAGCTGCCTTACGCCAGCGATGCTCGATCGGCCGAAGATCGTCAAGATCGCAGATGGCCTCGACCCGAAAATTCGTGCGCGTCTCGGCGCCGCTCAAAGGCCCACCGGTTCGGGCAGTTCGCCCATCCGATCGGCAAGTTGTTGACGGCATGTCGTGGACGTAACCACCGGGGTATGCCACCGTACTATAGGAGTGGCTGGAGTCGCCTGAAACGGGTCGAGGTGTGTTCTGAAGGGAATCGGGGAGAGCCTGCACATGGATGAGGTGGTCGAGCCCACGAAGCTCACGGACGCTGCGCGCGCCGCTGCGGGAACACCCGTGGCGAGCGCAGCTGTCGGCCGGTCGAGCAGGCGAACCCGACGGCGCGCCCGCTGGTGGGACTACATCCTCGCGGACGTTTGCGCAGTTGCGCTGACGGCCGCGATCGGTTCCGGGATCGCCGCGATTCACACCGGAGATCTCGCTTCGCGGCTGGTCTGGTACGCCCTCGTAGTCACCGTTGTGTGCATCGTCATCAATGCATTCAAGGGGGCGTATAGCCAGCTCGAGCTCCGGCCTGGAGATCCTGCGACGACTGCCTTCAGCGGCATCTTCAACTCCGGAAGCGTTGCCGCATGGGGCTCGTTTGTCCTGTTCGACGCATTCACGTCCATCCCGCTCGCCGCTCCTGTCGCCGTATGGCTGCTCGCGGTGCCGATCGTCTCTCTCTCGCGGACCGTCGTTCGCCATTCATGGACGAGATCTGTCGACCGCGCGCAGCGCACGCTCATCCTCGGCGCCGGCGAGGTCGGTCGACTTCTGGCGCACAAGATCCAGGCCCATCCGGAGTCCGGGATGAAAATAATCGGATTCGTGGACGGGCTTCCTCGCGCCGCGGACACAAACCGGCTCCGCGACCTTGTTCCGGTGCTTGGAGCACCGAGCGAGATCGCACAGCTCATCGACGATTACGACGTCGACCGGGTGATCGTCGCCTTCTCAGTTGAAAGGCACGACGAGCTCCTGAGGCTCATCCGAGGCCTGGTCGATCTCGGAGTCGACGTCGACCTCGTCCCTCGGCTTTTCGAGATCGTCAACGCCGACGTGCCGATGGGATCAATCGAAGGGATGCCGCTCCTCTCCGTGCCGACTCTGCACCTCTCACCGCTCTCGCAACTTGTCAAGAGGGCGTTCGACGTCCTCGTCGCCGCAATCCTGCTCCTGTTCCTCCTGCCCAGCTTCATGTTGATTGCGCTCGCGATCAAGATCGACTCGTCTGGGCCGGTGTTCTTCAGACAGGAACGCATCGGATCGAAGGGGCCGTTCACCATCTTCAAGTTCCGCAGCATGTACATCGACGCAGATGCGGAGAAGCACAGATACGCGCATCTCAATCTGTACCTCTCAGAACATGGCGACAGCAGGATGTTCAAGATCGAAGACGATCCGAGGGTCACCCGTATCGGCACGCTGATCAGAAGGTACTTCGCCGATGAGCTCCCGCAGATCTTCAATGTGCTCCGCGGTGATATGAGCCTCGTGGGACCGCGTCCGCTCATTCCGGACGAGGATCAGCACGTCATGGACTGGCAGCGACGGCGGCTGGCAATCAAGCCCGGTATCACCGGTTTGTGGCAGGTGCTCGGAAGCAACGAGATCCCCTTCGACGAGATGGTGAAGCTCGACTACCTCTACGTCTCGGGATGGAGCATGTCCAAGGACATTCGCCTGCTTCTCCAGACCGTGCCTGCAGTGTTCCGGCGCCGCTACTACTAAGCGCTTTCCGGGCGCGGCCAACGATCTAAAGGGTTTTCGGCAGCCTGCCGAAAAGAGTCACTGTGAGGCCACTGACTCTCCGTACGGGGGTCGCAACTTTCGCCCTCCTGTTGCTCTTCCCCGCTGCTGCAGCTGCAAGACCCGGCTGGCATACGCGCGCGCAGGCCGAGCGCAACGTCCTCAACGCGCCCCGCGCGCTGAGGCACTGGTCGGCAACCCTCGTCAACCCGAAGACTCTCGTCGTGCGGCAGAACGTCTCGGTGGCCTGCCGCGGCATAGGCCGATCACTCGGGGGAACCCGGTTCACACGGTTCGGCTGCGTGGTGAAGTACCGCACTGTCCACGTGCGCATGCTCTACATCGCCCAAACCGCGAACGGCTTCGAGCTCCGCAGGTACAAGACGCGCTCGTGACGAGCGTCGTCCTTTCTCCGGAGCTCGTGCTCGTCACGCCGGAGCTCCGCGCAGCGGCGTGCGCAGCGCTACCGGCGTACCCGCCTTACCCTCCGCGCCATGCAACGTCGGAGGCGCCACAGAATCACCGTCGCGTGACGCAGGTCGCCGCGTACACGCTGTCGGCAACCGCGCGCACGACGGTGTGGGGTGTCGGCCTGGCGGGAACCTTTGCCGCACTTGCGGTCGCCGCCCATTTCGCGTGATCCGACCGCGCGCTTCCACGCACCGGTTCCGTCGACGCGCCGTTCGGGACCTCGCGTACGATCGTCGAGTGTCGACGCCGCCGAGCGAAAGCAGATTCGGGACGTATCTCGAATCGATCGGCGTTCCAGACATCCCACCGCGCCTGTCTCCGTTCGACCCCGGTTACGACCTGGTCACCCTTGAGGCCCATCTCGATCAAAGCGCCCGCTTGATCGAAGTTCTCAAGATCTCTATGGCTTGCTGGCTGATTGCCGACGAATCGGTGTCGCGGGCAAAGTTCGCCGCAGCGCGTGCGCGAGGGATCCCGACGACCACCGGAGGCGGCCCGTTCGAGATCGCAGTTGCCCGGGACCGGCTTCCGACATACCTCGACCTCGTCGCCGACGTCGGAGCCTCCCGGATCGAGTGCGGCGAAGGTTTCACCGACCTTCGCGCAAGGCCGGAAGACGTGGTACGGGCCGCAGCCGACCGCGGCCTGGAGGTTCAGTACGAGTTGGGGAAGAAACACACCGGGGCCTTCGAAGCGGAAGCCATGCGTGACCTGATCGACCTCGGGCATCGCTGGCTCGCGGCCGGCGCGAAGCAGCTCGTCGTCGAGGCGCGGGAATCTGCCCAGTCTGTCGGACTCTTCGGGGTGGACGGGACGTTGAACGGCGCGTTCGCAGACGAACTCGCCGATGCCTTCGGGCTCGACCAGGTGGTGTTCGAGGCACCGAACAAGCCGAGCCAGTTTGCGTTGCTCAACCACTTCGGGCGGGATGTCCATCTCTGCAACGTCCGGCTCGAGGAAATCCTGCGCGTCGAGATCTATCGACGAGGGCTACACTCGGATTCGTTCTCGCAGGCGCGTCTCGCACCCGGTCGTTGACCCGCAGCGTTGCTATCGATTGCTTCCCGGAGGCAGTGGCACGCCACCGGAAGTCGACGATCGTCGCCGTGGACGTGATTCGGGCGACCACCACTGCTGTCACGGCAGCGGCGCACGGTCATCGAGTGTTCGTCGCCGACACCGTCGAACGGGCGACTGAGCTGGCCGCCAGCCGTCCGGGGGCGCTGCTCGTCGGAGAACTGGGCGGAACCATGCCGTACGGATTCGATCTACAGAACAGTCCTGCCCTGGTCGACCAACTTACGGCACGTCACGAGATCGTGCTCCTATCGACCTCCGGCACCAGACTCATCTGCGATGGGGTTGCCGCCGGAGCGCGCGTTTACGTCGGCTCACTGCGCAACGTTTCTGCGACGACGCGCGTTCTTGCCGCTGCGGCACAGAACGTGACAATGATCGGCGCGGGCGCGAGAGGCGAGTTTCGTGAGGAGGATCAGTTCGGCTGCGTTCAAATCGCTGCGCAGCTGATCGAGGCCGGATTCGAGGCAGCCTCGTCCGAGACAGCCGATCTGGTCGATCGCTGGAGAGGAGCGTCGGTGGACGGCTTCATGTCGTCACACAGCGTGGAGTACCTCATGCGGACCGGGCAAATTGCGGACCTGGACTTCATCATGCATCACCTCGACGATGTCGACACCGCGTACTCGGTGGTGGCCGGGGAGGTGACGCCCGCGTCGTGACGCCGCACGTCGACACGAGGACTCCCGCCGTAGTGCTGAAGCTTGTCCACCCATCGGCGGCGCTCGGCATCGCTCGTTCACTCGGCAGGCTCGGAGTCTCGGTGATCGGGGTTCATCCCGGGAAGCAGACGCCCACCGCGCTGAGCCGGTACCTCAGCGCGCTCTGGCGCTGGGATGCCGGCAGAGCCGACGACGATGCGACCGTCGCATTTCTTTGCGAGCAAGCTCGTCGCGTCGGGACCAAGCCAGTTCTCTTCCCCGTGGATGACCACGGGACGTTACTCTTGTCGCGCCACTCGCGAGACCTACGCGAGGCTTTTCTCCTCCCTGCTCAGCCACCGGGTCTTCCGGAGCGGTTGGGTGACAAAGCCTCGCTGCATCAGATCGCACAAGAGCTGGGCGTACCTACTCCCAGTGCTTCGTTTCCGAAGACACGCGCTGAGCTCGCCGAGTACGCAGAGACGGCGCAGTTCCCGCTGGTGGTGAAACCGATCGACAGCGGCCGCCTGGATCGCGTCAATGTCTCGATCGCGGAGACAAGGGCACGCTTGCTGCAACTCGTAGATTCGCTCGACGACAGCCGCATCTCCGGCCTGATGCTCCAGGAGTACATCCCGGGTGGGATCGAGTGCATCTGGATGTTCAACGGATACTTCGACGCCACGGGAGCGTGTCTCTTCGGCGCTACCGGGCGAAAGCTGCGGCAGTTTCCCCCTTACACCGGGATGACCAGCCTCGGCGTCTGCGTTCCGAACCAGACGGTCCAGGAGTTGTCTCAGCGTTGGCTCGGGGAACTCGGCTACCGCGGCATCGTCGACATGGGGTATCGGTTCGACGCGCGGGACCAGAAATACAAGGTGCTCGATGTCAACCCTCGGATCGGAGCCACCTTCCGGCTCTTCGCCGGCCCGAATGGGATGGACGTCGCCCGAGCCTTCTATCTCGACGCTACGCGTCAACCGGTCCCAAAGTCACACCCGCGGCCGGGTCGGAAATGGGTCGTCGAACCGTTCGACGTTGCTTCGTCGTACCGGTACTGGCGCGACGGACGGCTGCGCCCACACACATGGCTGCGATCACTTCGCTCGATCGAAGAGGCTGCGTGGTTCAGCCGCGACGATCCCAAGCCTTTCCTGGCGATGTGCGCCTCGTATGCGCGCACCATGCTTCGACGCAGTACCGCCTCAGTCCGACGAGCGTCGCGTGCGGATCTCTCGAATGAGTGAGCCGATGAAGGCGCGGCCGGCCGAAAGGTAGCGCGGCAGCAGCCGGCGTGGCTCGAGGGCGACGCGGAAGGCCCATTCGAGACCAGCAGCCTGAAGGATTCGCGGCGCCCGCGGCCTGACGCCGCCGAGAACCTCCAGTGCCGCGCCGCATCCGATCGCCGGCCCGGCAAGGACATCTCGCAGAGAGTCCGCGAGGAGTTCCTGCCGCGGCGCACCGATACCGATGAGAGTCAGCGACGGTCGTGCCGATCGGAGGTCCGAGCTCATCGTCTCAAGGCCGTCCGGGGTATCCCATCGTCCTGCCGGAAGAGGGTTGAGATACACCACTTCGTGGACATCTGAAATGCGGCCGACGAGTCCCTCGGCGGCGCCCGGCGGGCCCCCCAGTATCGCGAGGCGCAGGCGCACGTCTTCCTGACGGAGAAGCCGATCGACGAGATCGATCCCGGCGATCCGCTCCGGCGCGGAGACAGCAGAGAAGATTCGCGTGCCGGCAACGAGCGGCCAACCATCCGCCACATTCAACTCGGCTCGAGCCACGACAGCGTCGAATCGCGCGTCGTTCCGTGCGAGTCGGAGGTGATGGATGTTCGAGGTCACGACGACACAGGACCTGTTCTTCTGCGCCGCATCGAGAATCCAGCTCACAGTCTCCTCGAGCGTGAACGGCGCGAGCTTGAGTCCTCCGAACTCGGCCGCGCGGTTCACCGCGATGCCTCTCGAAGGTCCGCAAACATCGCTCCGATCACGACACGGGCATGGTGCCCTCGCACGCTCTCGGCGATCTCGGCAGGCGAATCGAGCTCGCCCGCACGCGTGAGCAGGGCCGAGAGCTCTGCGGGCGCAGTCGTCTCCGCGAGAAATCCCGTTCGACCGTGCCGCACGAGCCGCGGGATGTCCCCGACACCAACGGAGACGACGCCCACACCGGATCCAAGTGCCTCGAGCACGGCTCGTGGCTGCCCCTCCCAGAGAGACGTGACGAGGAGCAGCTTGGTGGATCGCAGATGTCGTGCGATCTCCCCGGGGGCGACCGCACCGAGCAACTCGACGCGATCCGAAAGGCCTTCTCGTTCGATCATCGATGCGACGTCGCGCTCGAGACTCCCACCGCCGGCGAACCACGCATCGAAACTCGCCCCGTTGCGGCGAAGTTCGGCGAGCGCTGCGATAGCAGCCAGCGGGTTCTTGGAAGGCTCGAACCTGCCGATCCATCCGATCGTCAATCCGTTCGAGGGCTCGCCCACGTGGAACAACCGCTCGTCGAACCAGTTACGCCCCTGCTTCGCCGCGGGGAATTTCTTGAGGCGCTGAAACGCCGCACCGCTGAAGATCCACGCTCGATATGCCGAAGCGACACTCCGACGCTCCACCGCATCCTGAAGAGCCGGAAGAAACCTCCAGAACGACTCCACGCGGTACCGAGCAGCTTCGCGAGAGTCTGTGTGGACGAACTGCACGAGCCGTGCTCGAGGATGATCGGCACGCAGACTCATCCCGATCTCGGCGCG
>JACZCU010160064.1_pt1 | contig 14544 bp, 16 predicted proteins | sample 8641851 | NCBI WGS metagenome assembly JACZCU01 (sample SAMN15324605, study PRJNA640507) | soil metagenome | isolation source: monocropping sugarcane control | place: China: Luxin town, Laibin City, Guangxi Province | collected 2019-07-25 | depth 10cm m | reverse complement strand
GCACCGAAACCAGTACCACTGAGCTGTAGACAGGGCGCCCCGCGCGCGGGGGGGGGGGGGGGGGGTGGCCTTGGCGGGTGGGCGGTGCGTAGCCCGCGCCTCCCACCCCCAAGGCCCCTCGCTCCCGCTCGGGGTGACATCAGACGTGCGGCGCAAGATCGCACCAGTCCGGATTCTGCCGTTCGATCAGTGCCACCTTCTTCGACCGTCGCCATCCCTTCAACTGCTTTTCCCGCGAAATGGCATCTTCAACACGCGTGAATTCCTCGTAGTAGACCAAACGAGTCACGTTGTACTGCGCGGTAAACGAGCGCGGATAGGCCTTAATCCGATGTTCGATCAAGCGCTTCTCGAACACGCTCGTGATTCCGATATACAACACACGCTGAATGCTGGCGAGAATGTAGACGTAATACAACTTCATAACGCACCGAGGGTACCTCGGCGCGTCAGGCGTACTACGCGGGCGAGGCGTTTACTTCACCGCAATCGCGCGCGCCTGCTTGATATCGCTGAATCCTTTGAAGGATTTCTCAATCGCGTCCTGCAAGAGCGTGCGCATCCCCTGCTGCATCGCGAGTTTGCGCAGTTCATCGATGGGGGCGCGATGTTGAATCGCTTTCTTTAATTCGTCTGTGCCGACCAGCAATTCGTGCACGCCCATGCGGCCTTTGTAGCCGCTGCCGTTGCAGGCGTTGCAGCCTTTCGGTTTGTACAGCATCAGCTCAGACGAATAGGTAATTCCGGTTTCTGCCCAGTAATCGTACCCGTAGGCTTCGATGATTTCTTCGAACTCCTCGGGCGTCGGGTTATAGGCTTCCTTGCATTTCGCACAGAGAACGCGAATCAGGCGCTGAGCCATGATCCCTAACAACGCATCCGCGAAGTTAAACGGATCGATGTTCATGTCCAGCAGGCGCGTAATGGTTTCGGGCGCACTGTTGGTGTGCAATGTCGAGAAGACTAAATGACCGGTCAATGATGCTTCAATGCCGATTGCCGCGGTTTCGTGATCGCGCATTTCGCCGACCATGATCACATCCGGATCGGCACGTAAGAACGACCGCATTGCAGCCGCGAACGTGAAATCAATTTTCGGCTGGACCTGAACCTGGCGCAGTCCCTTCTGCGTGATTTCCACCGGGTCTTCCGCGGTCCAGATTTTCATATCCTCGGTGTTAATAAAGCCGAGGGCGGAATGCAGGGTTGTTGTCTTACCTGAACCGGTCGGGCCTACGACCAGCGCAATTCCGTAAGGCTTCTGCAGGAGCGTCTTGAACGCCGTGAGATTGCGCTCACTGAATCCCATCTTGTCGAGCGGCAACGGCTTCGACGCGGCGAGGATGCGCATCACGATGTCTTCGTTCTGATTCGCCGTCGGAATCGTCGCGACGCGCAACTCGATGGTGCCCTTCGAATATTTGAAGCGAATCTTTCCGTCCTGCGGTTTGCGCTTTTCGGAAATATCGAGCTTCGCCATGATCTTGAGGCGCTGCACGAGTGCATTCCGATGCGGACCCGGCACTTCCATGAATTTCTGACAATCGCCGTCAATGCGCAGTCGAATCACACACGGATTGCGTGGCCCATCCGGCTCGACGTGAATATCCGACGCGCCGCGCTGAAATGCTTCAATGATTAATTGATTGGCAAGCTTCACAATGCCGGAATCCGTCTCATCGATCTCCGGCACGTCGCTGGCCTGATCCTCGAGTTCGACCTTCTCGCCTTCTCCCAGTGAATCGAGAATCTTTGCGAAATCGGCGCTTTCCGGTGTCGATCCATCCGGCGCATACGCCTCGCCATAAGATTTTGCAATGTACTGAAGAATGTCGTGCTTCATCGCCACGTGAAATTCGTAGCGCGGCGCGAGATTCATCGCGCGAATCCCATCGAGTCGCGTGAGGTCTTGTGGATCTTCTACCGCGACAACGAGTAACCCAGGACGACGCTCAATCGGCGCGGCGAAGTGTTTTTTCCAGATATCGGACGAAACGCGCTCCTTGAGATCGCCGGGGATCATCTGCGCGCCCGTGTAGTTAAACCACGGCGTCGAGTAATACGCGGCCAGCGAACGCCCGATCTCCTCGCGCGATACGTTGTAATCGTCGATAAGGATTTTCTCGACCGTCGTGTTATTGACGCGCGCGCTACTGACCGCGGCTTCGAGATCCTTCTCCGACAGAGCGCCTTTATCAATCAGTACGCCGAATTTCGACGGCTTACCGGAACGCTGCACGCGATGCTGGTTGTAAAACGCGATGCCGAGAATGCGTGCGATTTCTTCTGCCGCATCCTCGTCCTGCGCGGTAAACGCGACACCGTGGCGTTTATTAATGAGCTGCACGACGCCAAGGAGATATTTTTCGAAAAGAATTGGAACCGCGAGCACCGCTCGAGTCCGAAATCCGGTCTGCTTATCCCAGCGCTGATCGAATCGCAGATTCGCGTGAAACTTCGCGAGCTCCTCCGGCTCATACGCATCCTTGATATTCACCGTCTTACGCGCAAGCGCGGTGAAGCCTGCAATTGACGCGAACGATTTCGGAACGCGAATCTCCTTCGGCTGATCGCCCACCTTCTGCAGCGAATACAGCTCCTGATTCTTCGTGTCGATCGCGTAAATCGTGAGCCGCTCCGCATCCAGCAGTTCGAGGATGCGATCCTTGAGCGTCATCAGAATGTGCGGAATCGACTCCGCGGAATTAATCTGATTGGCGATCGCGGTGAGCTTCTTACGGAACTCGAGCTCGCGCTCCAGCGCGTTGGACGATGCCTGGACGGTCATGCGGCGAAGAATAGCGTATGGAGTGCGGTGGCGACAGTCGCCGCTTTTGTGATCGAAAAGCGGTGGCTCGCGCCACCGCACTCCAAATCAGATCCCCGTCACTCGCACGACTTCCTCGAAACTCGTCACGCCCTCGGCGAGTTTGCGCAGCGCGCTTTGTCGCAGGGTGCGCATGCCGCGCTTGATGGCCATGTCCTTGATCTTCAGGAAATCCTCGCCGTGATCGACCATGTCGCGAATCGCGTTGTCGATCGGGAGAATCTCGAAGATGCCGCTGCGTCCGTAGTAGCCGGTATTGCGGCAACGAATGCAGCCCGCGCCTTCCTTCACGATGATGCGTTTGCCGGGAGGCGCCTGCAGATTCAGCATCGCCGCTTCCTCCATGCTCAGCGGGCGATTGCGTTTGCAGTCCTCGCAAATCTTGCGCACCAGACGTTGCGCCATCGCACCGATGAGCGTCGTGGAGATCAGGAACGGCTGAATGTTGAGATCCACGAGGCGCGTGATCGATGTCGCCGCATCATTCGTGTGCAGCGTGGAAAACACGAGATGTCCCGTAAGCGCGGCCTGCACCGCGTTCTGCGCGGTTTCTTCATCACGAATTTCGCCGACCATGATGATGTCGGGATCTTGACGAAGAATCGTTCGCAGCGCGGACGCGAACGTGATTCCGATCTTGCTCTGCACAGACGTTTGATTGAACTCGTCCGCGACCATTTCGATCGGATCTTCGATCGTGGTGATGTTGAGCTCCGGCGACGCCAGCGATTTCAGCGCCGAATACAACGTCACGGTCTTACCGGAGCCCGTAGGACCAGTGACGAGAATGATTCCGTGCGGACGCTTGATCCATTCCGCAAAAATCTTCAATTCATCTTCGTAGAACCCGAGGCCGCCGAGATCGCGAATCATGATCTCGGGATCGAAGATACGCATCACCATCTTCTCGCCGAACGCCGTCGGCAACGTCGAGACGCGAAGCTCGATCTCTTTTCCATCGCGCTCCGTCTTGATGCGACCATCCTGCGGACGCCGGCGCTCCGCGATATCCATGCGGCACATCGTCTTGAGACGCGACGTGATCGCGAGATTCACCAGCTTCGGCACGCGTTGGATCTCATGCAACACACCATCGATGCGAAACCGGATCAGCGCCTGCTCGCGCTTCGGCTCGATGTGAATGTCGGATGCGCGTGAGTCGTACGCGTGCTGCAGCAGAAAATCGACGGCGTTGACGATGTGCTGATCGCTGGCCTCGATCTCCGCGCCGGATTTGAGTTTGACGTACTGCTCGAGATTACTGAGATCGATCGAGCCTTTGGCGAGATCGCGCTCCGCTTTCGTCACCGACGCGCGGAAACCGTACTGCTCGTTGATCACGCCCATCACGTCCGTCTCGGCGGAGACGACGATCTCGAGATCGAGTTTTGCGATCGGGCGATACGCGTCGACGGCGTTGTGGTCGAACGGATTGACCATCGCCAGGACGAGCTTTCCGTCGCGGATGGCCACCGGAATCATCTTGTTTTTGCGCGCGAATGGCCGCGAGATCTTCGACTCGATCATCTCGACGTCGAGTTTCAGCGGATCGATTTTGAAGAACGGCAGATGTGCGTCTTCGGCGATGAGTCGCGCGAGCAGGAAGTCGTCGATGCGCGTTCCGTTTCCACTCGCGTCCGTGAGATTCATCGCGGCGAGCGCTTTGAACGGACTCGTTTCTTCATCGAGCCGTGTCTTCGAACTGCGCGCGGTGAGGCGATATTGACGATCGGCGTTCTCGACTTCAGTGCGCTGGCGCTCGTCGATGAAGCCGGCGTTGAAAAGCAATTCGCCGAGGTACGAGACCGTGATTTCGCGCGAGGCGCGCGGGACAGCGACGTTCGTGACTGTCATGAGTGCAAATGGTACTGAATCAATGGATTTCGAGGAGGAAACCTTTCAAGTACTCCCCTTCCGGACAGTAAATGGAAACTGGATGATCGGGACCCGCGGTGAGCCTGCGCACGAATGAAACGCGACGTCCTGCATCAAGCGCCGCGGCGAAGATCACTTTCTGAAAGAGATCGATCGGCATGTGACCCGAGCACGAGAACGTCATCATCAATCCGCCCGCCGCGATCATGCGCATCGCGAACAAATTCACGTCCTTGTAGCCGCGCGCCGCGCGCTCGACTTCATTGCGCGATTTCGCAAACGCCGGCGGATCGCAGACGAGGAAATCGAATTGCTCTTTCGATTGACGAACGTATTGAAATGCATCGGCGACGGTGAATTGCGCGTCGAGTCCATTGAGTGCATGGTTCTCGCGCGCGACTTCGATCGCACGCGCGGAGATGTCGACGTTCGTGACGCTGCTCGCGCCGCCTGCGGCCGCGTACACGCCGAAGCCACCGGTGTACGAGAAGAGATTGAGCACGCGTTTGCCGTTCGCGAGCTCGCGCGCCATGCGGCGGTTCTCGCGTTGATCGAGAAAGAAGCCGGTCTTCTGTCCTTCCTCAGGATCGACGTTGAATTTCAATCCTGATTCGAGAACGATGGAGTGCGGTGACGAAGTCGCCGCTTTGAAAGCGGCAGCTTCGCTGCCGCACTCCATGAACTCGTCCGTCGTTGAAAGCCCTTCCGTCTTTCGCAGAGGCAGATCGTTCTTGAAGTAGATCGCGCGCGGCTTCAGCTCGCGCTGCAACACATCGACGATGAGTGACTTGAGATGTTCGACGCCGCGATTCGCAATCTCGACGACGAGCACGTCGTCGTAACGATCGACGATGAGACTCGAAAGATCATCGCCTTCCGCGTGAACGATGCGCGCGCAATTCGTGGAGCCGTCCTCGAAGATTGCGCGACGTCGTGCGATCGCATTCGTGATGCGATTCGCGATCGTGTTCTCATCGAGCACATCGTCGCCGAACGTCAGCGCACGCAAGCGAATCTGCGACGACTTCGAATAGAAGCCTGACGCGACGCGCGTGCCTTCGCCATCGACGAGATCCGCGATCGCCGCATCCTCCGGGCCGCGCTCGCTATGAATTGCGCCCGCGAAAATCCACGGATGTTTGTTCGCCGCAACGCGTTCTTTGCCGCGCTTCAGTACGAGCGTTCTGCGGCGCGTGAAGACCTCATTCATTCGTCATCCTCATTCGTGTTCGTGCTTATAATCCCGACCGATGATGGCAACGCGGCCACGTGAGTTCCATACCCAGTGTCAGGAGGAGGTCTACCGTCAGGTCAAGACTTACCTCGACGAACTGGTGGAGGAACACTTCGACGACGCGGGCCATTGCGACTTCTACCTCAAGTACGGCTCGACGGTGCTGGAGATCTCGATCGATCCGTACGAGGAAGATGATGCGGTCATCGAAGTGCTCGCGTTCTGCGTGCAGGGCGTCGAAGCATCATTCGAGTTGATGCAGGAGCTCCTGCGCCTCAATTCAGAAGTTTCCCTCGGCGGCTTCAGCATGTGCGCGCAGGACATTTTCTTCTCGCACTCGTTCCTCGGGCGTCGTCTGCGTCCCGAGCAATTCATCGCATCGCTCGATTGCGTTGCGAGCGTCTCCGATCTCTACGGCGAAAAGCTCGTCGGCAAATACGGCGGCGAGACCGCACTCGAGCGTCTGCGCAGCACCGCGAAACGGCAGCGTTCGGTCGCGGTTCACGCACAAAATAATTGAAGGCGGCGGCACACCCATTGCTCTATTCATGGTTCATGACGACTCCCCAACGAGCCGGCGTAACCATCAGACATGGCGTAGCTATCGGTAGTCTCGTTCTCGCTACTCTGCTTACGGCGAGTTGTACGGGCGGCAGCGAATCACGCGCGGCTGAGGAGCAGGCACCGGCACGCGAGGCACCAGCAGCCGAGGCGCAGGCGGTCAACGCGAAGCAGGTCCTCACCACCATCAGTCCGGCCATCCCGATCTACTCCGGTGCGGAGTTCCGTTCTGACCTCACGCGCCGCGATGAAGTGATGGTGCGCAGCCGCTACGGCAATGGCGCCGAGGTCTACACGCTCGCGACGGACGATTCGTTCCCGCAGGTCTATCACTACTACACGACCTATCTCGCGCAGTTCCGTTCGTTCGATTCGCGCGATCGCTATCCGAGCGAAGCGCGCAACTGGCGCACGCTCGAAGTGCAGCTCAATCAGGCGATGCAGGATCCGTTCATCCCCGGCGACACGATGAGTCTCAACGGCAAGCAGATCCTGCTGCAGATCGCGGAGACCGAAGCGGAGCCGCGTACCGTGATTCGCTACATCGTGATGCCCGCGGGCTCCACGCCGCCGGCGCAGGTCGTTGCGGAGAGCGGCAAGCCCGCGCCGAAGAACGGGCCTGTTGGACCAGCAGGGTCCGCACCTGGCGATCAAGCGGAACCTGATGCGATGGGCGGCGCAGGCATGACGTCGGCAGCGCGTTAGAATCGCGCCGCCGTGTTTCGCCGAATTCTCATCCCGACTGATTTTTCGACCGCATCCGAATGGGTGTTCGACGATGCCGTGCGCATCGCGGAGTCGAGTCGCGCGGAGCTTGTGATTTTGCACGTGCGCATGGAGCGCACGTCGAAACCAGGCACGCTGCGCTTCCCTGCCGATCCGTCAATCTACGAATACGCGGAACAACAGGAGCTCGATCGTTTGCGCGATCGTGTGCGTCGCGCGAATGCATCGCTCGCGACGCGGCTCATCATTCGACAGGCACCCGATCCCGGCAACGAGATCGGACGCACGGCAAAGGAAGAGAACGTCGATCTCATCGTGATCGCGACGCATGCGCGGCATCACGTCGCGCATCTGTTCGTGGGATCGACGACGCTCGCGGTGTTGCGCGAGCCGCCGTGTCCGGTGCTCGCGATTCGTTACGGCACACGCAAACGCGCGTCGATCCGGCGCGTGGTCGTGCCGTCGCATCTCGAGCAGAAATCGCACGCGGCGCTCGATCTCGCCACGAAGGTCGCGAGCGAGATTCATCTCGTCACGGTGTGCGAAGAGAAGGACAAATCACGCGCCGAGAAGTTGCTTCGGGAGTTGTCGGCGCATGCGCAGGGATCGACGACGTCGGTGCTCGAAGGCGATGACGCGGAGCGCGAGATCATCAAGTACGCGACGAAAACCGATGCGGACGCGATCTTTCTGAACGCGAGCACGAATCCAAGCGAAGGAAAGCTGGACATCATTCGTCACGCGCCGGTGCCGGTGATGATCGTCCCGTGATGTCACCCTCCCTACCAGGCCCCTCGCTACGCTCGGGGTGACATGATCACAACATGACATTCAACATTCGCTTCGCCACCGAAGCCGACGTTCCGCTCATCACGCACTTCATTCGCGAGCTTGCGGAGTACGAGCGTCTCACGCACGAGGTCGTTGCGACTGAGGAGCGGGTGCGCGAGACCGTTTTCGGTGAGCGTCGATATGCCGAGGTGTTGATCGCGGAGGAAGATGGCGATCCGGCTGGCTTCGCGTTGTTCTTTCACAACTACTCGACCTTCCTCGCGAAACCAGGCTTGTATCTCGAAGACCTGTACGTGCGTCCCGAATTGCGAGGCAAAGGCTACGGAAAAGCATTGCTCGCGCGACTCGCATCGATTGCACGTGAACGCGATTGCGGCCGATTCGAATGGGCGGTGCTCAACTGGAACGAGCCCGCGATCCGCTTCTACGAATCCCTCGGCGCGCTGCCGATGAATCACTGGACCGTGTATCGCGTGGTCGGTGATTCGCTGGAGAAATTAGCCTCGCATGACCGCGTGTTATCCTCGCCACCTTCGCGGAGTTAGCTCAGCGGTAGAGCGTTTCCTTTACACGGAAAGGGTCGGGGGTTCGATCCCCTCACTCCGCACCAAAATCCTACGCGCCATCCGGCACAACACCTGCGTTATCGAATCTCAACGAAATGCTTAGCCTGCTCAATCGCAAGGCACGATTGCTCGTGCTCGACGACGATCCGTCCATGCAGCGACTCATCGCGGCCGTGCTTCGCAATTCAGGCTATCGCGTCGATGTCGTGAGCAGCGGCTCACAGGCCATCGAGCGCATCGCGCGCACCGATTACAGTGCGCTCCTTCTCGATCTTATGACACCAACTGAAGGCGGCATGACCGTCATTCGTCATCTGCAAAAAGCCAACGCGGCGATGCTGCGTCGCATCATCCTCGTCACGGCATCGCCCGACACGATCCTCAAAAACATCGAAGGCGATGTCGCGGCGATCGTTCACAAGCCGTTCGATCAGAAAGAACTGGTCGCGACGGTTCAGCGCATCGTGGGAGGCGCGTGATGGCCATGCAGATTCGATTGCATCCGCAATCACTCGCCGTCTCCCGGCTCAGCGAGAACGATGCGATTCCGAGCTGGGCGCGCGGCGAGTTCACGTCGATCACACGCACGAACAACGAGCTCTCGATCGTCTGCGATGAAGCGCGCGTGCCGGACGGTGTGACGACGCAACGCGGCTGGCGACTCTTCGAACTTCTCGGACCATTCGCGTTCGAAGTCACCGGGATTGCGGCGTCGCTCACGAAAGCGCTCGCATCGAATGGCATTCCGCTGCTGCTCATTGCAACGTTCGATACGGATTACATCCTCGTGCAACGCGAGTATGTCGATCGCGCCATCGATGCGTTTCGCGGCGCGGGCTACGACGTGAGCTGATCGCCGTTCTTGCGCGACTCGCGCAGCAGCGTCGTACGCGCGGCGGCGTTGCGCAAACAACTGCCGACGAGATCGACGACATGCGAGAGCACGACCGGCTTGCGCAACACGATCTGCACGATCTCCACATCGAGCGAGCGCGTCGCCTCGGGACGCGCAGCGAGAATCAAAACGACCGGCCGCGCGTGCGGCGCGAGCGCCGCGATGCGATCGATTACGACACCAACGTCCGCTCCCGGCAGAGCCACGTCCAGGACGACGACGCCGTACTGCGTCTCATCCAGCTTCTCCAGCGCGTCACGCACCGTGAGAACGCAATCCGAGAAAATATCCCGCTCCAGTAAGGAACTGAACAACTGCTGCCGTACGGCCGCGTCTGCATCGGCGATCAGCACACGCCGCACAAACTCACTCATCAATTCACTCTAACTACAAATTATCTGCCAGCTTATTGATGTGTTGACGAATGTGCTGCCTTTTTCTGACGCCGTTCGATCTATGCGATCTCCGTTTGCGAGCTGCGCAGTGAGAATGATTTCTTGTAGATGTCGATGATCGACATCAGCAGCGAGAACACGAGCGGTCCGATCACGAGGCCGACGAATCCAAAGGCCTGCATTCCGCCAAGAACCGCGAAGAGCAATGGAATCGCGGGCAACTGCGCCTTCCCTTTCATCGCCCACGGCCGCACGATGTTGTCGATCAGCGACACCGGCAACAGTCCCCACACGATCATGAAGATCGCGCGCCACCACTCGGTGTTGCCCATCGATGCGCTGATCACGAGATAGATCGACGCCGGCACCCATACCGCTGCCGCGCCGACCATCGGAATCAATGACAGCAGCGCCGCGACCGCGCCCCAGAATCCTGCACCCGGCACGCCTGCGATCGCCATTCCGATTCCGGTCATCAAGCCTTGCGCGACTCCGGTAAAGAGCTGGCCGCGAAATGTCGCATCGATGACGTCTTTGAATCGCTCGGCGAATTCGCGGTCGTAGCGTTTTGGCAGCGGCGACAAAATCGAAAGCTGCTGCAGGATCGATTCGCCTTCGACGTAGAAGAAGAACATCGCCAGGAGCGCGAGTGCGAATCCGAGGAACATCCCCGCCACTCCGCCTAACAACGCGCCGCCGTTGCGCGCGACCCACCCGGGGATTTGCCGAACGGCAGGCAAAAGCATGCGATCGGGACTCAGCGTCGCGGGATCGAAATTCGGCGCGACGCGTTTGATGAACGCGAGATGCTGCGTCACGTCGATGCGTTTGATCATCGCCTGCGCTTCGCCTGATTGCAGTTTGTCGACAACAACGTTCGCCTGCTGAATCAACAGAATCACGACGATCGCCGCGGGAATCACGATGACGAACGTGATGCCGAGGAGCATGGCGATGGCGGCGCGGGTGGAACTCCCCTTCATGCGCGAACGCACGCGCTTGAAGATCCCGAACGTGAGCGTCACCAGAATCGCGGCGAGCAGAATCGCCGTCATGAACGGCCAGATGATCTTGAACGCGGCGTAAAGCAGCAGCAGCGACAAGAGTGAGAAGAAAACGACGCCCGCCACTTTCCACTGCGGACGCTCTTCGAGATTCTGCTCGACCGCATCTCCGGGACCGATGATGTCACTCACGCTTGCCTCCCTCGAATACTTCGCGTCGCGCGACACTCGTGATCGCACTGACGATTGGATTTTTGATTTTGCGTTCTGCCGTCACGGCGTAGAAGCGCTCTTTCACTTCAGGCAAACGGCCGACCACACGCACGTGGTACTGCGATTCGATCTCGCGCTCGATCGCGGTCGGTGCCGGAAACACGCCGCTGCCCGCGCGGCCGAACGCGGTCATGAGCGCGAGATCGGCGAACTCGCCAACGCGCCTCGGTGTAATGCCGGTGGAATCGAACCAAAGCTCGAGCGCGCGTCGCGTTTGCGTGTTCTCGCCCGGCAACAGCATCGGTGCGCCTTCGAGCGATTGCGGAAAATTCTTTCGCAATGACGCCGCGACTGCCGACACCGCGAAGAACGTCGTACCGCTTTCGCCGAGAACATGGTTGTACGCACGCAGCGGCGTGCCGGATGAAGGCGTGTCGGTGATGACGAGATCGACTTCGTGCTGGCCTAACAGCACGAACAAATTCTCCGACGAAGATTCGCGACAGATGATCTCGACCTGCGGCGCGGCATCGAACGCAGGACGAAGCACGCGATACGCGACGAGCTTCGGCACGACGTCCGCGATGCCGACGTGTACCTTCATCGGCTTGCCGGTCGGACGATCGCGCAGGACGTCCCGCAATTCACGTCCTAACGCGAAGATCTCATCCGCATAACGCAGTGCGATGCGACCCGAGTCCGTGAGCACGAGCCGTCGTCCTGATTTCTCAAACAACTTCTCGCCTAACGACTCCTCGAGCAGACGCAGCTGCGCGGAAATCGTCGGCTGCGTGAGATTCAGTTTCTCCGTGGCCGCGGCGATGCTCCCCTCGCGTGCGACGGTCCAGAAATAAAGGAGGTGGTGATAGTTCAGCCACTCCATGACGCCGCATAGATTAAATCAATCGATCCGATCGAAACAATCCATTCAATCTATGAATGCGATTCGCGCTCGATTCGTTGAAGCAGCCGTTATGAAGAATCAGATCAAAACGATCCTGTTGCTGGGTGTGCTTTCCGCGATCCTCATCGGGTTCGGATCGCTGTTAGGCCGGCAGTGGGTGCTCGGTTTCACCATTCTCGCGATGGCGCTCAACCTCGGCGCCTATTTCTTCTCCGACAAACTCGTGTTGCGCCTGCATCGCGCGCAGCCCATCAGCGAGCTCGACGCCCCGCGACTGCACGCGACGATTCGCGAGCTTTCGACGCGTGCGGAGATCCCGATGCCGCGCGTCTTCCTGATTCCATCGCCACAGCCGAATGCCTTCGCCACGGGACGTAACCCGAAGCACGGCGTCGTGGCGGTGACGCAAGGAATCCTGCAGCTTCTCAATGAACGCGAGTTACGGGGCGTGCTCGCGCACGAGCTCGGCCACATCAGGAATCGCGACATCCTCGTTTCGACGATCGCCGCCGCCGTGGCCGGTGCGATTGCATACATCGCAAACATGCTTCAGTTCACCGCGATCTTTGGCGGGAGCAGCGATGACGACGCGCCGAATCCGATCGCCGCACTCGGTCTCGCGATCATCGCGCCGATCGCGGCGACGCTCGTGCAACTCGGCATCTCGCGCTCGCGCGAGTTCCTCGCCGATGAAACCGGTGCGCGCATCAGCGGCGATCCCGAAGCGCTCGCGAGCGCGCTGGAGAAACTCGAACGCGCGGCGCACGTCGTGCCGCCGCTCGTTGCTCAGCCTGCGACCGCGAGCCTCTTCATCGTCAATCCGTTTTCAGGCTCGCGCGGAATCGTGAATCTCTTCTCCACTCACCCGCCGATGGCGGAGCGCGTGCGCCGCCTTCGCGCGATGTCGTTCATGAGGTTCGCAGCGTGACCGAAACGATCGCATCACCACTGCTCTGGACGGTCTTTTCCGTCTTCGTTCTCGGCATGCTCGCGCTGGATCTCGGCGTGTTCTCGCGCAAGCCGCATGAAGTTCATTTTCGCGAGGCGCTGACGTGGAGTGTCGTCTGGATCTCGCTGGCGATGATCTTCAACGGCTGGATCTGGTTTCGATTCGGCAAAGACACCGCGCTCGAGTTCCTGACCGGCTATCTCATCGAGAAAGCGCTGTCCGTCGACAACATCTTCGTGTTCGTGGTGCTCTTCGCATCGTTCGCCGTGCCGAAGATCTATCAGCACCGCGTGCTGTTCTGGGGCGTGATCGGCGCGATCGTGATGCGCGCGATCTTCATCGGCCTCGGCGCGGCGCTCATCTCGCGCTTCCACTGGATCATGTACGTGTTCGGCGCGATTCTGATCGTCACCGGCATTCGCCTGATGATTCAGGGCGAGGCGGAACCACATCCTGAAAAGAATCCGATTTTTCGCGTCGCGCGCAAGTTTCTACCGGCGGTGCCCGAGTATCACGGCAAGCATTTCGCGGTGAAGCAGAACGGCAAGTGGTTCGCGACGCCGCTGCTTCTCGTACTGATCGCGATCGAAGCGACGGACGTCGTGTTCGCGGTCGATTCGATTCCAGCGATCTTCGCGATCACGACGGACCCGTTCATCGTCTACACGTCGAACATCTTCGCGATTCTCGGATTGCGCGCGCTGTACTTCCTGCTTGCCGGAGTGATCGACAAGTTCCATCTCCTGAAGTACGGACTGGCGGCGGTGCTGCTGTTCGTCGGCGGGAAGATGGTGCTGGCCGATGTTTACAAACTACCGATCGTGATGTCGCTGGTGGTGATCGCGCTGTTGTTAGGCGGGTCGGTGGTCGCGTCGCTGCTGTTCCCGAAGCGTGTATCATCCGCGCCGCTTGAAGCTGCTCCCGACGACTCTCCCGACCGTAATGATCCTGGAACCGGCGGTGTTTTCTGATGACCGCGGCTGGTTCATGGAAACGTTCAACGCCGCGACGTTCGCGCAGCACGGCCTGCCGACGGAATTCGCGCAGGACAATCAGTCGTACTCGCGACGCGGTGTCGTTCGCGGCCTGCACTATCAACTCGAACACGCACAGGGAAAGCTCGTGCGCTGTACGCGCGGCCGCATTCTCGATGTCGCGGTCGATATCCGGCGCGGCTCGCCGACGTTCGGTCAGTGGACGTCGGTGGAGCTCAGCGCGGAGAACCGTCTCATGCTCTGGATTCCTCCGAAGTTCGCGCACGGCTTTTCCGTGCTGAGCGATGAGGCGGAAGTGAATTACAAATGTACGACGTTGTGGCACCGCGCATCGGACACGACGCTGCTGTGGAACGACCCGGACCTGGCGATCGATTGGAAGGTCACGAACCCAATCGTCTCGGAAAAAGACCAGGCCGGACACCCGCTTTCCACTGCCCCGCTTTTTGAGGCTTGACACCTCGAAAGTGGATGTTTACGATGCGCGCCTCTTCGGGGAATGCAGTTGCCTCCGAAGGGGTTAGCAGCAGAACCGACGCGGGGTCGTAGTTCAGTCGGTTAGAACGCCGGCCTGTCACGCCGGAGGTCGCGGGTTCGAGCCCCGTCGG